>JABAHR010002605.1_pt2 | contig 22439 bp, 19 predicted proteins | sample 7062101 | NCBI WGS metagenome assembly JABAHR01 (sample SAMN14534553, study PRJNA622989) | marine sediment metagenome | biome: marine biome [ENVO:00000428]; feature: marine pelagic biome [ENVO:01000023]; material: deep marine sediment [ENVO:00002113] | place: India: Gulf of Kutch | collected...
ATGCAGCTCATCTCACCCCGCAGCACGTTCCACAGCTGCGGCAGTTCGTCGATGCGCGTCAGCCGCAGCCATCGACCGACCCGGGTCACCCGCGGGTCGTTGCGGCTCGCCCACTTGGCGCCCTGCGTCTCCGCATCGGTGAACATGGTGCGAAACTTGGAGATCACGATAGCACGACCTCCCTGCCCCACGCGCCGCTGACGATACAGAACGGGCCCCTGGCTGTCGAGTTTCACCGCGAGCGCCGCCGCCAGCATCACGGGGGCGGCGACGAGCAGAATGCCGACAGCGAGCAGCAGGTCGATGAAGCGCTTGAGGTTGAGCGCGATGTCGTGGTGGATCAGCTGGAATCCTTCCGTGTGCACGAACCAGCCGTCGGCGAGATGGAAAATCGGCACGCGCAGAAAGTAGTACTCGTAGAAGTCCACCACATCGAGCACCACCGCGCCCCGCAGGCGTGCGTGCATCAAGGGCTCCAGCACGGTCTCCGGCAGCGCCGGCACGGCACTGGTCACCACCTCCGTCCAGGGTTGCTCGAGCACCTTCTCTAGGCCGCTCAGGCCTCCCAGTCGTTGCACGCGCCGCGAGTCAATCCCGGCAGCGTGAAGCGTTTCATCACTGGAGAGGAGATGGAGCGAACCGTCGATTCCGGAGGCGCTGAAATCCTCGACGAACTGCGTGAGACGCTCGCCGCCGCCGACCACCAGCCAGCGCCGGCGGCGCTCCTTGCTGCGGGCAAGCCGCTCGATCGCGACGCGGCAGCCCGCCGCCCACACGGCGAAGCCGAGCAAGCCGATCGGGTAGACGCTGCGCCAGAACAGCGGCTCGGCCTCGAGGCGGCTGGCGCCGGCGGTGTAGACGACGCCCACCGTGATCACACCCGCGGCGAAAATCGCGATGGCCGTGCGCGCCGCGATGCGCCAGCGGGGTCCTTCCTCGCCGATGGCGTAGAGATTCATGACGTAGAAGCTCATCACCAGGATGGCGATGGCTCCGAGCAGCGGCCAGTAATCGAGCGTGGCCCATTCGTTGACCTTGTAGCGCAGCGCCGCGTTGAGACACCCTACCAAACCGACGATATCCAGCACGACCAGAGCGACGCTGGGCCAGGTGCGCCCGTGGGAGCCCGCCCTAAGCGCCATTGTCTGTGATCCCCATGGCGTCCATGATGCCTGCGTTGATGACGCGCACGTCGTAGCGTTCGGCGGCGATCTGCCTGGAGCGCCGGCCCATGGACTGTGCCAGCGACGGATCCAGCAAGAAGCGCTCCATCGCCTCGGCCAGCCGCGGCACGTTCCTGGCCGGCACGACAAAACCGTTGTGACCCTCGTCCACCGTCTCACGGCAGCCGGGGGTATCGGTGGTCACCACAGGCATGCCCATGGCCAATGCTTCGAGAATCGAGCGCGGCGTTCCCTCGGCGTAATAGCTGGGCAGCACGAACACCCACGCACACCCGAGCGCCTCTCTCACGTCGCCCACCTCTCCGAGGTACTCCACCGGGCCGTCGCCGAGCAGCGCCAACAACTCCTCCCGTCGCAGTGCCGACGGGTTGTCGTCGAACGGCCCCACCAGACGAAAACACGCGCTCGGGTGGCGCGCGGCGAGCCGCCGGGCGGCCTGGACGAACTCGGCGACGCCTTTTTCCCGCAACAGGCGCGCGACCATGATGAAGGCGGGGTCAGCGGGTTCGCGCGCTGGCGCGCGGAACCGCTCCAGGTTGACGCCGGAGCCGGGGACCACGGACACCTGCTCAGGCCTGACGAGGCGCTTCGCCACGAAATACGCGCTGTCGGCGTTGTTCTGGAAGAACACCCGGCCGTTGTCGGCCAGTGCGATGCGATAGAGCGCCTCGACGACGCGCCGGCGCAGGCGTCCACGGCGCGAGCCGTCGAGAAACACCGAGCCGCGGCCGGTGATCATCGAATGGGTCTGCACCCCACCTATGAAGCGGCCGGCCAGCGAAGCGTAGATCACCGGCTTGATGGTAAAGCTCAAAACGATGCAGGGCCGGGATCGCCACAGGGTGCGCACGATGGCGGCGAAGCTCGCGATCTCCGTGAAAGGATTCGCCGAGTAGCGCTCGAGAGACAGCGGCACGCACCTGGCGCCTAGCCGCTCCAGAGTCTGCTGCGACGCGTCCACGGGTGCCAGCGCGATCACGCCGTAGCCCCGGCTCGCCAGCGCCTCGATGAGCTCGGCGCGGAACCTCACCAGGTAGGACATCGTGTTGTAGACCAGCACGACGCGCCTGCTCACCGTTCCCGTCTCCGCGCGCGGATGCGCTCAGCGGGAAGCCGCGGCTTGCCTCCGGCACGGCTAGCGTGGAAAACGTCTCGCACTGGCAAAACGCACGCCGAACGCCGTCGATCAGCCGCGCCCGCGACCGTAGGCGTCGTGAAAGTCGTGTCGCACCATCTCGCGGACGAGTTCGCCGAAGGAGGTCTGCGGCCGCCACCCCAGCTTGCGGTGCGCCCTGCCGGCGTCGCCGATGAGGTTGTCGACCTCGGCCGGGCGGAAGTAGTCCGGGTCGACCCGCAGGATAATGCGGCCTATCAGATCGGCAAGGGGCACATCCGCCGGAATCCACCCCGAGGCTGGATTGCCACCAACGGCCTGTACCCGCGCAACCCGCTCCGCGCCCTCGCCCTCCCAGGCAAGCGTCAGTCCGTACTCCCGGGCCGAGGCATCGACGAACTCTTCCACGGAGCACTGGCGGCCGGTTGCGATGACGTAGTCGTCGGGCGCGTCCTGCTGCAGCATCAGCCACTGCATCTCCACGTAGTCGCGCGCGTGCCCCCAGTCCCGCTTCGCGTCCAGGTTGCCGAGAAACAGGCACGGCTCCCGGCCGAGCACGACGCCGGCGAGCCCGCGGGTGATCTTGCGGGTCACGAAGGTCTCGCCGCGCCTGGGCGACTCGTGATTGAAGAGGATGCCGTTGCAGGCATACATGCCGTACGCCTCCCTGTAGTTGACCGTTATCCAATAGGCATAGAGTTTCGCCACCGCGTAGGGGGAACGGGGATGGAAGGGCGTGGTTTCCCGCTGCGGGACTTCGGCCACCAGGCCGTAGAGCTCCGATGTGGAGGCCTGGTAGAAACGCGTCTCGTCCATGCCGAGACTGCGCATCGCATCGAGCAGCCGCAACGCGCCGAGGCCGTCCGCGTTGGCCGTGTACTCCGGTTCCTCGAAAGATACGGCGACGTGACTTTGCGCCGCCAGGTTGTAGATCTCGTGCGGTTGCGACAGCTGCAGCACCCGCAACAGGCTGCTCGAGTCCGTGAGGTCGCCGTAGTGCAGGATCAGTCGTCGGTCCTCGACGTGAGGGTCCTCGTAGAGATGGTCGATCCGCTGGGTGTTGAGCGACGACGCCCGTCTCTTGATACCGTGAACCTCGTAGCCTTTCTCCAGCAGAAACTCGGCCAGGTAGGAGCCGTCCTGCCCGGTGATGCCGGTGATGAGTGCGCGCTTGCTCATGGCCTTGTCGCCGCGGTGGTCGTTTGCCGTGATCAGATCCGGTAGTAGTCCCTGTACCAGTCGACGAATCGTCTCACACCTACCTCGACCGGTGTCGCGGGCTTGAAATCGACGTCTTGCACGAGCGCGTCGACGTTCGCATAGGTCTCCCGCACGTCGCCCGGCTGCATCGGCAGAAGGTCTCTGGACGCCTTCTTCTGCAGACACTCCTCGAGCACCTCGATGTAGCGGTTGAGCTTTACCGGGCTGTTGTTGCCGATGTTGTAGATTCGGTAAGGGGCCGGGCTGGTGGCCGGGTCGGGGTTATCGCCGTCCCACGCCGTATTCGGCGATGCGGGACGGTCCACGACACGCACGACCCCCTCCACGATGTCATCGATATAGGTGAAATCCCGAACCATGTCGCCACGATTGAAGATCGAGATCGGCGTCCCCTCGATGATGCCCTTGGTAAATTTGAACAACGCCATGTCGGGCCGTCCCCAGGGTCCGTAAACGGTGAAGAAGCGAAGCCCCGTGCAGGGCAGTCGAAACAGGTGCGCGTAGGTGTGAGCCATGAGCTCGTTGGCGCGCTTGGTCGCCCCGTAGAGCGACAGCGGATGATCGACGCCGTGATGCTCGGAGAACGGCAACTTCGTGTTGGCCCCGTAGACCGAGCTCGAGGACGCATACACGAGGTGCCTGGTGCCGTGGCCCCGGCAGCCTTCGAGCACGTTGCCAAAACCAACCAGATTGGCGTCGACGTAAGCCGCGGGGTTTTCGAGCGAGTAACGCACACCCGCCTGGGCCGCCAGGTTGACCACCGCCTGCGGCCGGTGGTCCGCGAACAGACCCGCCACCGGCTCGCGGTCGGAAATATCCATCTGCGCGAAATGAAAAGCCTGTGACTCGCTGATCCGCGCCAGGCGCGCGCGCTTGAGATTGACGTCGTAGTAATCGTTGAGATTGTCGACGCCCACCACTTCGTCGCCGCGCTCCAGCAGCCGCAGCGCCAGGTGGGAGCCGATGAATCCGGCGACACCGGTAACGAGCACCTTCATTGTCGCGATACTCGTAGAGCGCGCCTGCGCGCGCGCCCGTCGGCGCGCATCACAATCGCCACACGCGGACGCCCCGAGCCTCGAAGAACTCCCGCGGCAAGGCCGACTTCACGTCGATGAGACAGCCCCCCGGGGCAAGCTTGGCCATGATCTCGCTTGGCGGCATTCGCAGATACTCGTCGTGCGACACTGCCAGCACCAGCGCGTCCGCGGGCGAGAGCGACTCCCAGTCCGAGACGGAAACGCCGCAGGAGTCGAGCGCAACCTGCGCCCCCACCAGCGGATCGTGCACGTGCACGTTCATTCCGTACGACTCGAGCTCCCGGATCAGCGCAACGCTTTGTGAGTTGCGCAGATCCCGGCAGTTCTCCTTGAAGGTGAGCCCGAGCACGTTGACCTCGTCCCCGCGCCCCGCGACGCGCAGGAGCTTGGCGGTCTTCTCCGCCACGAACTTGCCCATGCCGTCGTTGATCCGCCGGCCGGCGAGAATCACCTCGGGATGATAGCCCTCCATCTGTGCCTTGTGGGTGAGATAGTAGGGGTCCACGCCGATGCAGTGCCCGCCCACCAACCCGGGTTTGAACGGCAGGAAGTTCCACTTCGTGGACGCCGCCTCCAGAACCTCGTGGGTGTCCAGGCCGAGGCGGTCAAATATGATCGCCAATTCGTTGATCAGCGCGATATTGAGGTCGCGCTGTGTGTTCTCGATGACCTTCGCCGCTTCGGCAACACGAATGCTCGAAGCCCGATGAACGCCCGCCTTGACGATCGAAGCGTACAGCTCGGCGACGGCGTCCAAGGTCGGCCCGTCGTCGGCGGCGACAACCTTGACGATGCTCTCGAGTCTGTGGGCGGCATCCCCGGGGTTGATGCGCTCCGGCGAGTAGCCGACGTGAAAGTCGCGCATCCAGCTCAGCCCGGACTGGGCCTCGAGGATCGGAACGCAGACCTCCTCGGTCGCCCCGGGATAGACCGTGGACTCGTACACCACCACGGCGCCCGCCCGCATGCACCCGCCCACGGTGCGGCTCGCCTCGCTCAGGGGGCCGAAATCCGGTCGTCGCACGCCGTCGATGGGCGTGGGCACGGCGACGATATAGACGTCGGCTCCCTCGATGTCACCCGGATCCGCCGTGAAACGCAGACGCGTTGCCGCCGCAAGCGCCTGCGGCGTGATCTCCTCGGCCGGATCTTCATGACGGCGGTATGCATCGAGCAAGGCCGTGTCGAGATCGAAACCGACGGTGTCGCGCGTGCGACCGAAGGCGATCGCGAGCTGTATGCCCACGTAACCCAGACCAATGACTGCCACTCGCATCGTGTGATGTTCCCCATCCGCGACAGCGCGCGGCCCGCCCCCGCCGTCTTGGGTTGATCGTAGAGCGTAGCGTCGCGCGGTCGATTTCGGCCACGCTACCGCCCTGCAGAATCCGTGCGAATTCCGCATGCCCGCCTATCTCCGCAGCCAGCCAGGCGTCTAGCAGCCGCTCAGTGTCCCCACCCCCCAGCGGGGGCAGCGCGTGCCCTTGCCCGCCGCAACTCAAGCGGCGAGAGCCGGTCAATCGCCGATGCGCAGCACATCGGGCACGTATACCCGTCGCGGATCCAACCGCGACGTCATCTCGTCGTAGGTCGTCAGCGGTTCACGCAGGTCCGTGACGATGGCCGCGTCGTGCGCCGACACCTGTTCGAACTCCCGCCACACCGGCTTGGAGAAGAAACGCACCCGCTCGCTGCGGGCGTCGTACAAACCCACGACCTCGACGGCCGACTCCATCGCCCGCAGCAACGCAATCTCGGCGAGATCGGATACGCCACACAGGAGCACCCGCGCGACGCCGTCGCGCCGGCACTCGGCGAGCACGCCACTGCAGGATTTGCCGGCCTCGCGGTAGAAGTCGAACGATACGCTCAGATAGCGCGCCGTGAGCCGCGCCTTCTCCGCGAATCCCATGGGAGTCAGGTAGTACAGGTAGCGATTGGCCGGCGCCTCGCTGATCTTGACGTAACCCTTGCGCACACACCGCTTGAGGTAGGAGTTCGCCAGCCCCAGCGCCACCCCCATCTGTCGCGCCAGGTGCCGCTGGCTGAGGTCGCTGCGGCGGTCGATGGCATCCAAGAGCTCGAGAGTCAGCCGGTCCTCTTTGGAGTCCTTGGTGTTCACAGGATGAACACTATATCCGCTGACACCCACAGCGTCAAACACAAACTACCGCGAATTTGTGCTCTAAACGATTGATTAGAGTGTTTTTTTGGGTTCGAGTAGCGGACGGGGAAACGGTCGGGGCGGGCTCCCGCACCCCGTCCGCGACGTGCCCCTGAGGGCCGTCGCTGAGCCGGCTGCCGGCGCGCCGGACGTCGCGGGCCTAGTCTGCCGACTCGAGATAGGCCAGGCTGGTCGAGACGCGCGTCGTCTTGCCGACGATATCGAGCAGAATGGTGACGCGCTCCCGGCTCGTTTTCGCCAGGAAAAGCCCCTCGTAGCCCGCCATCGGACCGTCGGCGACCCGCACCCGATCCCCTTTCTCGAACTCACCCAGAGGCAGTTGTTGCACCCCGCTCTCGTCCTCCCGGGCCGCCAGCGCCTCGACCAGTTCCGTCGGCACGACCGCCGGCTCCGAGCCGAACCGCACCAGGGAGCTGACGCCGATGGTCGAGCGGATGGGCGCCCAGTTGTCGGTCACCGTGTCCAGGGCGATGAAGAGGTAGCGGGGAAACAGCGGCTCGATGCACGTGATGCGCCGCCCCATGCGCCGTCGGGGTTGGCGTGCCATCGGCAGGTAGCAGACGAAACCCTGTCGCTGCAGATTCGCCTTTGCAATCTCCTCCTGTCGCGGCTTGGAGTAGACCAGGTACCACCGCTTGCCGGCAATCGCAGGCAGGTCTTCCGCCATCAGCTCTCGTCCGCGGCGGCCGCCGGCACCGTGCTCAGCAACTGCTCGACGTAATTACCCACGCCCCGCTCCACGTCGTCGAAAGCGCTATCGTAGCCGACGGCACGCAGGCGCGTCACATCCGCCTGTGTCCGGCTCTGGTATCTGCCGGCCACGTCCGGCGGAAACGCAATGTATTCGATGACGGCATCGTTTCTCATCTGCTCGACAGACAACGGCTCCCGCCCCGCCATGCTGCGACAGCGGTTCACCACGGCGGCGGCGACCTCGTTGAAAGTCCGGCCGCGCCCGGTGCCCACGTTGAAAATCCCGTTCACACCGGGGTGATCGAAGAAGAAAAAGTTCACCTTGACGACGTCGTCGACGGCAATGAAATCCCGACGCTGCTCGCCGTCGCCGTACCCGTCGCTGCCTCGGAACAGCCGTACGCCGCCTCGCTCCCGGTACTGGTGAAAGCAGTGCAACGCCATCGAGGCCATCCTGCCCTTGTGCTGCTCGCGGGGCCCGTAGACATTGAAGTATCTCAGGCCCACTGTCTGCGGGTCGCCGGCCGCGTGCGCCCGTCGCACCAGATTGTCGAAGAGCAGCTTGGAGTAGCCGTAGACGTTCAGCGGTCTCTCGCACTCCCGCGACTCGCGAAACTCCTGACTGCCGCCGTAGACGGCCGCCGAGGAAGCGTACAGCAGGCGTGCCCCGCTCTTGCGGCAGTACTCGAAGAGCAGCTTGGAATACGCATAGTTGTTGTCCATCATGTAGCGGCCATCCGGCTCCGTCGTGGTCGAACAGGCGCCCTGATGGAAAATCGTGTCGACGGGGCCGAACGATGCGTTGCGCTCGAGCAACTCCCGGAATCTCTCCTTGTCGATGTAGTCGGCAATGTCGCACTCGACGATATTGCTGAACTTGTCGGCCCGCGTCATGTCGTCGACGACAATGATGTCGTCGATGCCGCGGCGATTGAGTCCCGCGACGAGGTTCGAGCCGATGAAGCCGGCGCCGCCGGTGACGACGATCATGGCGTCGACGGCACGGTATCGAGCTGCGACTCGAGCTCGGCACGGGTGGCGACGGCGGTGCCGAGCTTGCCGACGACGATGCCTGCGGCCGCATTGGCGAGCTCCAGGGCCTGCTCATGCGGCAGCCGTGCCGCGAGCGCCGTCGCCATTACCGCGATCACCGTATCGCCGGCGCCGCTGACGTCGTAGACCTCGCGTGCCCGGGCCGGGCTGTGCACGACGAAACCGTCGCGGCCGAAGAGATTCATGCCCTTCTCGCTGCGCGTGATGAGCAGCGCCTCGAACGAGAGCTCGGCGAGCAGCACCCTTGCCTTGCGCTCCAACTCGGTCTCGTCGGCGCAGCTGCCCACCACCGCCTCCAGCTCCCTCAGGTTCGGTGTTATCAGCGTGGCACCGCGGTAACGGGTGAAATCGGCGCCCTTGGGATCGACGACGACGGCCACACCGTGTCCGCGGGCCATGTCGATCATGGCGGCGACGTGGACGAGGCCGCCCTTGCCGTAATCGGATATGACGACGACGTCACTCGAGCCCAGTAGCGACTGGAATTGATCCAGGCACTGGCCCAGCACTTCGTGAGTGGGCTTGCGCTCGAAATCGGCCCGCAGCAGCTGCTGATTGCGCGATACGATGCGCAATTTCACCGTCGTGCTCGTCTGCGGATCGACGAGCAAGTGGTGATCGACGTCGCCTTCGCTCAGTATGCGCCCGAGAGCCTCACCCGCCTCGTCGTCGCCCACCACGGAGAGAAGCGTACAGCGCGCGCCCAGCGCGGCCACGTTCCTGGCGACGTTCGCCGCCCCTCCGGCGCGCTCCTCGCGTTTTGCGACCGAGACCACCGGCACCGGCGCCTCGGGCGAGATGCGCACGACGTCCCCGAACCAGTAGCGGTCCAGCATCACGTCGCCGACGACGAGTACGCGAATGTTGGCAAAATCGGGAAGCACGTCGCTCGCGGAGTCAGCGTCCTATGCCGAAGTACGTGAACCCGGCCGTTCGCAGGGTATGCGGGTCGAACATGTTGCGTCCGTCGAAGATCACCTGCCCCTTCATGCGACCGGCCATCTCAGCAAGGCTCGGACTGCGGAAGACGCGCCACTCTGTGACGACGACCAGGGCATCGGCCTCATCGAGCACCGCGTAGGGATCGTCGCCGAAAGAAAGCTCCTCGCGTTCGCCGTAGATGCGCCGCGCTTCGTCCATGGCCACCGGGTCGTAAGCCGCGACGTGGGCCCCCTTGGCCCACAAGTCCTCCATCACCACACGACTGGGCGCTTCGCGCATGTCGTCGGTGTCCGGCTTGAACGAAAGGCCCCACAACGCGAAGCGACGCCCGTCGAGAGGACCGCCGAAGTGCTGGGCGATCTTCTCGCCCAGGACGTGCTTCTGGCGATCGTTCACCGCCTCAACCGCTTCGAGGATACGGGCATCGAAGTCCTGCTCGCGTGCCGTTCGATGCAGCGCACGAACGTCCTTGGGGAAACACGAGCCTCCGTAACCGCATCCGGGATAGATGAAGTGATACCCGATCCTCGGATCCGAGCCGATTCCCTGGCGCACCAGCTCGACATCGGCGCCCACCCGCTCCGCGAGATTGGCGATCTCGTTCATGAACGAGATCTTGGTGGCCAGCATGGCGTTGGCCGCATACTTGGTCAGTTCTGCCGAGCGGATGTCCATGACGAGCATACGATCGTGGGAGCGATTGAACGGTGCGTAGAGCTGCCGCAAAAGGGCAACTGTGCGTTCGTCCTCGGCGCCGACGACGATTCGATCGGGCTTCATGAAGTCCTCGACCGCCGCTCCCTCCTTGAGAAACTCCGGGTTCGAGGCCACCGAGAACGCCACCGAGGCGCCCCTGCGGGCGAGAGCGGCCTCGATCGCAGCGCGGACCTTGTCGGCGGTGGCGACGGGCACGGTCGACTTCGTCACCACGACGCGAAACTCCTCGATGTTCTCACCGACTGCCCGCGCCACGTCGAGAATGTGCTGCAGATCGGCGGAACCGTCCTCGTTCGGCGGTGTGCCGACCGCAATGAACACAACCTGCCCGTGCCGCACGCCCTCGGCGATGCTTGTCGAGAACTCGAGCCGGCCCGCCTCGACATTCTCCTGTACCATCGTCTCCAGCCCGGGCTCGTAGATGGGTATCCCGCCGGCGCGCAGATGATCGATTTTGCCGGCGTCCTTGTCCACGCACATGACCTGATTGCCGACCTCTGCCAGACAGGCGCCCGTCACCAGTCCCACGTACCCCGTCCCGACGATCGTCACTTTCATGCTTTGATCCCGATGCCCATTCCAAGGTTGCGCCGCGTCGTGCCCCGGACAATCAGGGGCGCGCGGCAATGCGGGCATTATGCTCTTTTCTGCGTATCTGTCGACCCGCCGCAGCCGTATCGAGCGCACAGCGAAAAGGGTGCCCGACGGACACCCTTCTCCGAATTGACTGAAAAGCGACTCAGTCGCTGGCGCTGGGCGAGGCCTCCTCAGTTGCGGCAGGCGCGTCCTCGACGGCAAGTCGCTCGCGATTTCGCTCCAGTATCTTGACGCCGATACCCTTAACCTTGACCAGATCGTCGACGCTCTCGAAGCTGCCGTGGCTCTCGCGAAACTCCACGATGGCCGCCGCCGTCTTCGGCCCCACGCCGTTCAGCTCTTCGGCGAGCGTGGGCGCATCGGCCGTGTTGATGTTGACCGCCGCGCTCACCGCATTCAGCGAAAACAGCGAAACCGCGAAAAAAGCCAGTAGAACACGCAGAGCTTTCATCCTTGAACACCTCCATGTTTGCAGATTGCTGAGTTGCGTCGGCGTGTCGTGTGCACGCCGACGCCAGCAATGTTAGCGACTGCGTGCTCTGGCGGCGGTGGCAAATAGCACAGGATTGAACGCTTTGCGGATCGCCCGCGCACAGCGCCGGCTCAGTTGGCGAGCACCGGTGACTCGATCGGGCCCCGCGCCGACAACGGCATCATGGTGTTCCAGCGCTTGCAGCCCGGGCACTGCCAGTGGAGCAGCTTCCCGGCGAAGCCGCACTGGCGGCATTCGTACCCCTTCTCCCGCGCCACGATGCCACCGATGACCGTGTCCAAGAGGTCGAGGTCACGCCGCAGGGCGTCCGTGCTGGACTCGAGCTTGACGCGGATCAGGCGGTGCAACGCATGGATGGACGGGTTGCGACGCACCCAATCGAGCAGGAACTCCTCGGTGTCGCGGGCGCCGCCCTGCGCCTCGAGAGCGTCCGCGAGCGCGAGCGCGAGCTTCGCGTTGCGATGGCGCTTGGAACGAGAAAGCAGATAATCGCGCAGACCCGGCTCGTCGCCCAGGGTCTTGTAGCTGCTGGCGATCAGCCCGACTACCTCGCCGAGATAGTCCGCCTCCTGCTCCTCGATTCGGCTCCAGGTGTCGATGGCCTTGCGGTGATCGCCGTTCAACGCTTCCAGGCGTCCGGACTGTATGGTAGCCCGAACGCAGCCGTTGTCAGCGGCGAACGCGGTCTCGAGATAGCGCCGGGCGCGCTCGTAGGCGCCTTCGATGATTGCCGCCTCGGCGAGCTCGCAGTTGTATTGCGCGATCACGCGTGACATAGGTCGGGCGGAGACCTTGGCGAGCCTTTGCGAGATCGAAATGCACTTCTCCCAGTCCTTTTCCTGCTCGTAGATCTGGAGAAGGTGCCGAAGCGCCTGCTCGCTGTGCTCGGGCAGCTCGGCGAGCTCGATGAACAGATTCTCGGCCCGGTCGAGCAGGCCCGCCTTGAAATAATCCTGGCCGAGTTGATAGAGAGCCTGGGTGCGCTGGTTGCGATCCAGATTGGTCCGGGCGACCAGGTTCTGATGGATGCGCGTCGCCCGCTCGACCTCGCCGCGGCGTCGAAACAGGTTCCCGAGGGCGAGGTGCAGGTCGACGGTTTCGGTGTCGACCTCGAGCACCTTGATGAACACCTCGATAGCCTTGTCCGGCTGCTCGTTCAGCAGAAAGTTCAAGCCACGGAAGTAAGCTGCCGGCAGATCGTAGCCCGTCTTGCGCGGCCACCAATTGGGGGAGTGCTTGGCGGCGAGCCAGCCGGACCCGGCCGCAACCGGGAGAAACAGCAGCAACCACAGCGGATCCATGCTCGCCTAGACGACTTCTTCGGCGGGCACGATCTGCTTCTCGTCGAGCTGGCGCTGCGAGCGATCGGCTTCGCGCTGCGCCTTGCGCAGTCGATGGCGCGTGCGCAGAACGAGCGTTCCATTGGCGAGAAAACCGAAGATCACGCCGACGGCGAAAGCCGCCAGCAGAAACAACGCGAGCGGTCCCTGAGCGACCAGCCCGAGGTAGTAGCTGACCTCGATCTCCTGAGGATTCTTCAGAGTGAAGGTCACGCCGAACGCAGCAACCGCGAGCAGCACTATGACGAGCAGCAGCCTCCTCATGAGACCTCCCTGAAGCGTGTGGGCCGCACGGACGCGACAGCAACCGGAGCCGGCGCGCTCGACCCGCGCGCGCGCAGGGCCCAGCCACGCGCGGCAATACCCGGGCCAGGCAACCCGCGCCTTTGCCGGTCGCCCTCCCCCGCCCGGCGAGGCGCCTCGACGCCGCGATCAAGCGTCGTCATCACCGGCGAGCGGATCCCCGCTCCTTCGGTCCACGCGTTCGCGCAACTGCCGGCCGGGCTTGAAATGCGGAACGTGCTTGTCGGGCACCGTCACGGCGTCGCCCGTCTTCGGATTGCGACCGATGCGCGAAGGACGATAATGCAGCGAGAGGCTGCCGAAGCCGCGAACCTCTATGCGCTCGCCGCTGGCGAGGCCGTCTGCCATGCGCTCGAGGAGCTCGCGCACGGCGAGCTCGACGTCGCGATAGGCGAGCTGAGGCTGCTCGGCGGCGAGAAGCTCGATCAGTTCCGACTTTGTCATCGCCGATGGGAGCTCGGATGCGTATCGTTTGCCCGAAGAAACAGCACGGCCGCCGGTGGACCGACGGCCGTCGCCGTCCCGTGAGTCAGTCCTGTATGCGTCGGCTCACTCCGCTGTGTTCTTGGACAACTGCTCTTTGAGCTTGTCACCCAGCGCTGTCGATCCGGCCGTGGACTTGCGCGCGTACTCCTGTATCGCTTCGCCCTCGAGCTCCACCTCCAGCGCCTTGACGGACAGTGAGATGCGGCGGTTCTTGCGCTCGATGCTGGTGACTTTCGCCTCGACGCTGTCCCCCTCCTTGAGGATGGAGCGCGCGTCCTCGACGTGCTCGCGCGTGAGCTCCGACGCGCGCAGGTAACCCTCTACCGCGTCGGTCAGATTGATCACCGCGCCCTTGGCATCGACGCTCGTGACCGTGCCCGAAACAACGCTTCCCTTGCCGTGCTCTGCGACGTAGGCGGTGAACGGATCCGACGTGGCCTGCTTGAGCCCGAGCGAAATGCGCTCGCGTTCCGGGTCCACCGCCAGCACCACCGCCGTCACCTCGTCTCCTTTCTTGAAGTCGCGCACGACGTCCTCCCCCGGGCGGTCCCAGGAGATGTCGCTCAGGTGTATCAGGCCGTCGATTCCGCCTTCGAGCCCGATGAAGACACCGAAATCGGTAATGGACTTGATGGTGCCCGTAATCTTGTCGTTCTTGTTGTGAGTGGCCGCGAACTCCTCCCAGGGGTTCGGCCGGCACTGCTTCATCCCCAGAGAGATGCGGCGGCGCTCCGGATCGATGTCGAGAACCATCACCTCGACCTCGTCGCCCACGTGACAAACCTTCGAAGGGTGAACGTTCTTGTTCGTCCAGTCCATCTCTGAGACGTGAACGAGCCCCTCGACGCCTTCCTCGAGCTCCACGAACGCGCCGTAATCGGTGATGTTGGTGACCTTGCCGAACATGCGCGTGCTCTCGGGGTAGCGCCGCGGCAGATCCACCCACGGATCGTCGCCCAGCTGCTTCATCCCCAGGGAAACGCGGTTTCGCTCGCGATCGAACTTGAGCACCCGGGCCTCGATCTCGTCACCGACCGAAACGACTTCCGACGGGTGCTTGACCCGGCGCCAGGCGAGGTCGGTGATATGCAGAAGACCGTCTATGCCTCCCAGGTCGACGAAGGCGCCGTAGTCGGTGAGATTCTTGACCACGCCCTTGACGATCTGACCTTCCTCCAGGTTGGCGAGCAGCGCCTCGCGCTCGGCGGACAGCTCGTGCTCCACGACGGCCCGGCGAGAGACGACGACGTTGTTGCGCTGCCGGTCCAGCTTGATGACCTTGAACTCGAGCTCCTTGCCCTCCAGGTAGCTCGAGTCCTTGACCGGTCGCACGTCGACCAGCGACCCGGGAAGAAACGCCCGGATGTCGTCGATGGACACGGTGAACCCGCCCTTGACCTTGCCGGTGAGCGCCCCCTTGACGACGGAGTCTTTCTCGAAGGCCTTCTCGAGCTCGTCCCAGGCTCTCGCGCGACACGCCTTCTCGCGGGAAAGCCTCGTCTGCCCGAAACCGTCCTCGACTGCTTCGATGGCGACCTCGACACGGTCGCCGACGTTCACCGTCAGATCGCCCTGATGATTCTTGAACTGAGAACTCGGGATCTCCGCCTCCGATTTCAGGCCGGCGTTGACGATCACGTAGTCGCCGTCGACGCGAATCACTTCGCCGATCACCACCTCTCCCGGCCGCATGACCGATTTGGAGAGGCTCTCCTCGAACAACTCTGCAAAACTTTCTGTCATCACCTGTTTTACCCGAAGGAGCTACCGCGGTAGCTCGTTGCAAACACACTCGCGCCTCAGCAGGAACTGCGGCGCCTCGTTTTGGGCAGCGAATCGGTGTTGGGTGCCTGCGCGGCGAGCCGCTCGCCCAGCATCTCGAGGACGCGCGCGACGACTTCTTCCACGCCGAGTCCGGAGCTGTCGACGACACAGGCATCGTCTGCCGGCAGCAGCGGCGACGATGTCCGACTGGCGTCGCGGTCGTCTCGATCCCGGATCGCTTGCCTGAGCTGGCGAAGGCTAACATCTAAACCCTTGTCTTTCAACTGCTTATAACGTCTTTCGGCGCGCGCCTCGGCGCTCGCGGTCAGAAAGATCTTCAACACGGCGTCCGGAAAGACCACGCCCCCCATGTCGCGTCCGTCGGCCACCAGACCCGGCGCCCGCCGCGCCGCACGCTGCGCCCGCAGCAGACCGCGTCGGACCTCGGGGATCGCGGCGAGGCGCGACGCCTGGCGGCCGCACTCCTCGCTGCGCAGGGCCTCGTCGCACGGCGTGCCGTCGACCATCACGCGGACGCTCTTGGGGGGCTGCGGGACAAACTCCACGTCGAGCCCCACGGCGAGGCGTTCGAGCGCGGCGGCGTCGTTGCCGTCCAGGCCGCGCGCCGCGGCCGCTACCGCCAGGGCGCGGTACAAAGCACCGCTGTCGAGGTAGTGCCAGCCGAGCCGCTGGGCGATGATCTGGCCGACGGTGCCCTTGCCCGAGCCGCTGGGACCGTCGAGCGCCAGCACCGGCGCCGAAACGGGCCCGCTCATGCGCTCACCTGCTCCGTCACGCGCAGACCCGTCGTGCGCGCGAGCGGCACAAACCCGGGGAATGACGTCGCCACGTTGCGGCAGTCGCGAACGACGATCTCTTCGCGGGCGCGCAGCGCCGCCATGGCGAATGCCATCGCGAGGCGATGATCGCCGCGGCTGTCCACCGTCCCGCCGGCGATGGCCCCGCCGCGAATCCGCATGCCGTCCGCGCGTTCCTCGGCCTCGACCCCGAGCGCGCGCAGTCCACTTACCACGGCCGCGATGCGGTCGCTCTCCTTGACGCGCAGCTCCGCCGCGCCGCTCACGACCGTCTCGCCCTCGCTGCACGCCGCGGCCACGGCCAGTGCCGGAAACTCGTCGATGGCCAGCGCCACCTGCTCGGCGCCGATACGCACGCCGTGCAGGGACGCCGAGCGCACGCGGATATCGGCAACCGGCTCGCCGCCCTGGCGCCGCTCATGCCGCAGCTCGATATCGCCCCCCATGGCGCGCAGGATGTCGATGACCCCGATCCGCGTGGGATTGACGCCGACCCCCTCGAGCTCGAGCGAGGACCCCGGGGCAATGCAGGCGCCGACGAGAAAGAACGCCGCCGATGACAAGTCGCCGGGGACGTCGACATGGGTGCCCTGCGGCCGCTGCCCGCCCTCGATACACACGCCGGCGGACGCGTGCGTCGTCTCGCAACCGAACGCCGCCAGCATGCGCTCCGTGTGATCGCGGCTCGGCCCCGGCTCGAGCACGCAGGTCGTGCCCTGCGCATACAGACCCGCCAGCAGCAGCGCGGATTTCACCTGGGCGCTGGCGACGGGCAGGCGGTAGCGGATGCCCCGCAGCTGCGGCACGGGCTCCACGCGCAGAGGCGGCGTGCCGTCCGGCGTCGCGTGCAGCTGGGCCCCCATGCGCCGCAGCGGTTCCACCACCCGCATCATCGGGCGCCGCGACAGAGAGGCGTCGCCGACCAGCGTCGTGGCGAAGGACTGTCCCGCCAGCAGGCCCGCCAGCAGCCGCATGGCGGTGCCGGAGTTGCCCAGGTCGAGGGCGCCGGCGGGCGCCGCCAGGCCTTGCAGGCCGACCCCCTGCACGCGCACATGCCCGTCGCGAGGGCCCTCGATCGAGACTCCGAGGGCGCGCATCGCCGCGACCGTGGCCAGCACGTCCTCCCCCTCGAGCAGGCCAGCGGCCGTGGTGACGCCCTCGGCCACCGCGCCCAGGATGACGGCCCGGTGCGACACCGACTTGTCCCCGGGAACGCGCAGCCGCCCGCCGAGACGGCCGCCCGGCGCCACACGCATGCGCAGCTCCGCGCTCGCCGTCACCGCCGCCCCTCGGTGCGCGGCCCGTCGCCGCCCGCGCGTGCGTCGCCGCGCTCGCGCAACAGCCGGTCGCGCGCGCTCTTGGCGCGTCGAAAGATCGCCTCGAGCTGCTCGCCGTCGCCGGCCTCCACCGCCTCACCCAGGCGCGCCAGCGTGTCCGCGAACTGGCGCAGCCGGGCGCCCAGTGGGCCGGCGTTGGCGACACAGATATCACGCCACATGACCGCGTCGCTCGAGGCGATGCGGGTGAAGTCGTAAAAGCCTCCGGCGGCCAGCTCGAAGCAACGCCGGCCCTCCGGCAACGCGGCGATCATGTCGACGAGGGCGTAGGCGAGCACGTGCGGCAGATGGCTCGTCGCGGCCAGCACGCCGTCATGCTCCTCGGGCGCCATTTCGATTACCTCACCGCCGGTGCACGCCCACAGCCGGCGCACACGCGCCAACGCACGCGCGTCGGTTTCCGCCGTGGGTGTCACAACGATGCGGTGATCGTGGAACAGCGTGGCGAAGCTCGCCTCGACACCGGAATGCTCGGTGCCGGCGATGGGATGACCGGGAACGAAGCGGGGGAACGCCGCGCCCAGCCGACGCCGCGCGGCGGCGATCACGGCGCCCTTGACGCTGCCGACGTCGGTGATCACGGCCGCCTCGCCGAGGGCCGGCGCCGCGCGCGCGAGCAGCCCGTCCATGGCGCCGACCGGGGCGGCCAGAACCACGACATCGGCGCCGACGAGGGCCTCCGGAAAAGCCGCAATCCGATCGATGACGCCGAGCGCGAGCGCGCGATCGAGATTGGCGAGCGTGCGCCCCACACCGACGATCTCGCCCACGGCACTTGCCTCGCGCAGCGCCCGCGCGAGCGATCCGCCGATGAGGCCGACGCCGACGATCACCAGGCGATCTATGAAGACGTTACCCGCCACACTCGCATTCCCCGGGCGGCGTCACGGTGGCGTTGGCACCGGCCGCGGCGGGCGCGCGCGCACGCGCTGCAGGCGCCACGCCGCAATCACTCGCGGCGCAGGGCGGCAGCCAGGGCCTCGAGCGCGCGCTCGTTCTCCCCGGGCAGGCCCACGCTGATGCGCAGGTGACGATCCATGCCGTAGTTGGCGACGGGCCGCACGATGATGCCGAGGCGCAGCAGCGCCTCGTANNTCGTCGAAACCCTGACACAGTCGCAGCCGCTCGTCGCGGTTCTGCGCGCGGCTCGACTCGACGTAGCCCGCGTCATCGAGCGCGGCGATCGCCGCCGCCTGTGCAAGGCTGTTGACGTTGAACGGCTGGCGCACGCGATTNNGCTCGACACGGCGTAGCCCACGCGCAGCCCCGCAAGTCCATGGGCCTTAGAGAAGGTGCGCGTGACGACGAGATTGGGGTACTCAGGCACCCATTCGATGCAGTTCGGATAATCGGGCTCCTCGACGTACTCGAAGTACGCCTCGTCGACGACGACGATCAGCGTCTCGGGCACGGCATCGAGAAAAGCGCGCAGCGCGGCCGCCCCGACCCACGTGCCGGTGGGATTGTTCGGGTTGGCGATGAACGCGACGCGTGTCCTCTCGCTCACCGCGGCGCGCATCGCCTCGAGGTCGTGCCCCCACTGCCGCGCCTTGACGGCGACGCCGGTGGCGCCGATTGCCTGTGCCGCCAGGGGGTAGACGGCGAACGCATGCTCGGAGAAGACGATCTCCTCGCCGGGGGCCGCGAACGTGCGCGCCACCAGCTCCAGGACGTCGTTGGACCCGTTGCCAAGCGTGATCTGTGCCGCGTCGACACCGAGATGTGCGCTGAGCGCCCGCTTGAGCCCGAAGCCGTTGCCGTCGGGATAACGGGTGACTTCATGCGCGGCACGGCGAACGGCTTCGAGAGCGCACGGCGACGGGCCGCCCGGGTTCTCATTGGAGGCGAGCTTGATGGCGTCGCGCAGCCCGTACTCGCGCTGCAGCTCCTCGATCGGCTTGCCGGGCTGATACGGCTGCAGACGGCGCACGCCGGCGACGGCGAGAGCCAGCGGGTCGAGCGCCTTGGCCGCCTTCACAGCACCGCCCGCGGGTAGGACCCGAGCAGCTTGAGCGCGGCCGCCTCCTCAGCGAGCTCACGCAGCGCCAGCGCCACCGCCTCGTCCTCGGCGTGGCCCTCGATGTCGATGAAAAAGACATACTCCCAAAGGCCCGTGCGCGAGGGTCGCGACTCGATGCGCGACATGCTAATGCCGTGGCGGGCGAGCGGCTGGAGCAGCTTGTACAGTGCGCCGGGGACGTTTCGGCTGGAGACCAGCAGGCTGGTCTTGTCGCGGCCGCTCGGCGCACCGGATTTTGCCCCGATCACCAGAAACCGCGTGGTGTTGCCGGGATCGTCCTCGATGTTCGCGGCGAGGACATTGAGCCCGTAGAGCTTTGCGGCGGAGCGGCTCGCAATGGCGGCAGCGGCCTCGTCGTTGCGCACGCGCTCGGCGGCCTCGGCGTTGCTGCTCGCCGTCTCGAGACTCGCACCCGGCAAGGATGTGCCGAGCCAGCGCCGGCACTGCGCCAGCGCCTGCTCGTGCGCGAGCACGCGCTCTACCTGCGAGAGCTGCCGAGCGCTGCCGAGCAGGCAGTGGTGAATGCGCAGCGCGACCTCACCGCAGACCCTGAGCGGCGTCTGCACGAGGCGATCGAGCGTATTGGTGACGCCGCCCTCGATGGAGTTCTCTACCGGCACCACGCCGTAGTGGGAGTTGCCCGCCTCGACCGTGCGGAAGACCTCGTCGATCGACGCCACCGCCACGAGATCTGCGCTCGACCCGAAATGTTTGACGGCCGCCGCCTCGGTGTAAGTCCCCTGCGGGCCGAGCACGCACACACGCAGCCGGGACTCCGCCGCCAGCGTCGCCGACATGATCTCCCGGAACAGCCGCGCCATGTCCTCGTCGGGCAACGGTCCCTCGTTGCGGGCGATCACTTCGCGCAGCACCTGGGCTTCGCGCTCCGGGCGGTAATAGTTGCCCGGCTGCGACTCGGACTTGATGCGTGCGATCTCCAGCGCAATGGCGACGCGTTCGTTGATGAGCGCCTGCAGGCGCGCGTCGAGGTCGTCGATGCGTTCGCGCTGCTGCTGCAGTCGTGGGTCGTCGCTCATGACGAACTCCGCATTCCCGCTCGCCGGGCCTGTCGTCGCGTCGCGGGCGTCACGCGCCCTGCTCGGCCTGCTCGGCCTCGTCGCTCGCCGACTCCTCGACCTTGCCGATGCCGACGAGGCGCTCCTCCTCGTGCAGATCGATCAGGCGCACTCCGGCCGTGTTGCGACCCAGAATAGAGATTTCGCTGATGCGCGTGCGGATGAGCGTACCGCCGTCGGTGATCAACATGACCTCGTCTTCCTCCGCCACCAACTCAGCGCCCACCACGGCCCCGTTGCGGCCCTTGACCTGGATGGAGATGACCCCCTGGCCACCGCGCCGCTGGCACGAGTACATGGCGGTGGCGGTGCGCTTGCCGTAGCCGTTCTCGGTGGCGGTGAGCACCGCCGCGTGCTCGCCTTCATCGGCGGTGAAGTTGATCATGGAGATGAGCTTGCCCCCCTTGAGCGAGATCCCGCGCACACCGCGGGCCGTGCGCCCCATGGTGCGCACGTCGCTCTCGGCAAAGCGAATCGCCTTGCCACTGCTCGCGAACAGCATGATGTCGTGACTGCCGTCGGTCAGGCCCACGCCGACCAGCTCGTCCGCCTCACCCAGCTTGATCGCCCAGATGCCCGAGCTGCGCGGGCGGGAGAAGTCCATGAGCGAGCACTTCTTGACGATGCCGGCGGCGGTTGCCATGAACACGAACTTCGTCTCCTCGAATTTGCGCACCGGCAGCACCGCCGTCACTTTCTCGTCCTCCGCCAACGGCAGCAGCTGCACGAGGGGCTTGCCGCGCGCAATGCGGCCCGCTTGCGGCAGCTGATAGACCTTGAGCCAGTACACCTTGCCGTAGTTGCTGAAACACAGGATGGTGTCGTGCGTGTTGACGACGAAAAGATGCGCGACGAAGTCCTCGTCCTTGGTCCGGGTCGCCGTCTTGCCGCGGCCGCCGCGCCGCTGTGCCCGGTAGTCGGCCACCGGCTGGGCCTTGGCGTAGCCGGCGTGTGAGAGCGTCACCACCACATCTTCCTCGACGATGAGGTCCTCGGTGGTCACGTCGAGGCGGTCGTGCACGATCTCCGTACGTCGCTCGTCGCCGTAGCGACCGCGGATCTCGACCAGCTCCTCGCGAATGACCTCCTGCAGAGGCTCGCCGCCCGCGAGAATGCGCAGCAGGTCGCCGATCAGATCGAGTATCTGCGAGAACTCGGTGAAGATCTTGTCCTGCTCGAGCGCGGTGAGGCGCTGCAATCGCAGATCCAGGATGGCCTGCGCCTGAGCGTCGGAGAGCCGGTAGCCCGCATCGGTCATACCGAACTGCGCCGCCAGCCCCTGCGGCCGGGTCAGCTCCGCGCCCGTGCGCTCGAGCATCTTCGTCACCATCCCCGGCTCCCAGCTTCGCCCCATCAACCCTTCCTTCGCCTCGGTCGGATTCTTCGCCGCCCGGATCAGCGCAATGACCGGATCGAGGTTGGCGAGCGCCACCGCGAGCCCCTCCAAGACGTGGGCACGGTCCCTCGCCTTGGCGAGCTCGAACACCGTGCGCCGCGTGACGACCTCGCGGCGGTGGCGCAGAAACTCATCGAGCAGCTGGCGCAGGTTGAACACGCGGGGCTGGTTCTGCGTCAGCGCCACCATGTTGATGCCGAACACGGACTGCAGCTGCGTGTACTGGTAGAGGTTGTTGAGGACCACTTCCGGCACCTCAGCGCGGCGCAGCTCGATCACCATGCGCATACCCGCCTTGTCCGACTCGTCGCGCAGGCCGGCGATCCCCTCCAGGCGCTTGCCCTTGACGAGCTCGGCGATCTTCTCCAGCAGGCGCGCCTTGTTCACCTGGTAGGGGAGCTCGCTGACGATAATGGACTGGCGCCCGCTCTTTTCATCGGTCTCGAAATGCGCGCGCGCACGCATGTAGATCTTGCCGCGGCCGGTCTCGTACGCCTCGCGGATTCCCCGCGCCCCGTTGATGATCCCGGCGGTGGGAAAGTCGGGACCGGGAATGTGGCGCATCAGCTCTGCCACCGTCAGGTTCGGGTTCTCGAGCAGGGCCAGGCAGCCGTCGACGACCTCGGTGAGGTTGTGCGGCGGAATGTTCGTGGCCATGCC
>JABAHR010000232.1_pt1 | contig 22394 bp, 21 predicted proteins | sample 7062101 | NCBI WGS metagenome assembly JABAHR01 (sample SAMN14534553, study PRJNA622989) | marine sediment metagenome | biome: marine biome [ENVO:00000428]; feature: marine pelagic biome [ENVO:01000023]; material: deep marine sediment [ENVO:00002113] | place: India: Gulf of Kutch | collected...
ACCGTCAGCGGCTCGTCGAACATGATGACGTTGACGTCCGAGCGCACCAGGCCGCGGCCGAGAGAGATCTTCTGCTTGCCGTCGGCGGTGAGGCCGGAGGCCCGCTTGGTCAGCCGGTCCTCCAGGTCGAGCATCTTGGCGATCTCGCGCACGCGCGTGTCGATCTCGGCCTTGGGGACCTTCCGGTTCAGCAGCGGGAAGGCCAGGTTGTCGTAGACCGTCATGGTGTCGTAGACCACCGGGAACTGGAACACCTGGGCGATGTTGCGCTCGGCGGTCGGCGCGTTCGTCACGTCCACATCGTTGAACAGGATGCGGCCCTGGCTGGGATGCAACAGCCCCGAAATGATGTTCAGCAGCGTGGACTTGCCGCAGCCGGAGGAGCCCAGCAGCGCATAGGCCTCGCCGTCGGCCCAGTCGTGGTTGAGCTCCTTCAGCGCCCAGTCGTCGTCCGACTTGGGGTTGGGCAGATAGGAATGCGCGAGGTTGTCGAGCGTGATCTTTGCCATCGGTCCCTCCTCAGGCGGCCAGCGCGTAGGCGGCGGGCGCGACCAGGTCGCCATCCGGGCCAAAGATGTAGACATGCGACGGGTCCAGATAGACCGACAGGTCGGCGCCAATCTCCAGCTCGTGGACGCCGTGGATCAGACCCACCCAGCGCTCGTCGTGATGGGCGAGGTGAACGAAGGTCTCGGCCCCGGTCAGTTCGGTCACCGTCAGCCTGGTGGTGAAGCGCATCGCTTCGGCTGTGTGCTGGTTGATCTCGAGATGGTTGGGCCGGAACCCGGCGGTGTAGCGCCCGTCCGGCAGGTCGGCCAGCTTGCCCGAAACCGCCGCCGACTGGCCGTCGCCGAACATCAGCTTGGACCCGGTCTTGGAAACTTGGAGGAAGTTCATCGGCGGGTCCGAGAACACCCGCGCGGTGGTGGCGTCCTTCGGCTGGCGATAGACTTCGGGCGTCGGGCCGAACTGGGTCACCCGGCCTTCCCACAGCGTTGCGGTGTTGCCGCCCAGCAGCAGCGCCTCCTCGGGTTCGGTGGTGGCATAAACGAAAATCGACCCGGATTCCTCGAAGATCTTCGGGATCTCGACCCGCAGTTCCTCGCGCAGCTTGTAGTCGAGGTTGGCGAGCGGTTCGTCGAGCAGCACCAGCCCCGCCTCCTTGACCAGCGCCCGGGCCAGCGCGCAGCGCTGCTGCTGCCCGCCCGACAGCTCAAGCGGCTTGCGGTCGAGCATCGGCGTCAGCTGCATCAGGTCGGCGGCCTTCTTCACCGCGGCGTCGATCTCGGCCGAGGACTTGCCCATCAGCTTCAGCGGCGAGGCGATGTTGTTGTAGACCGTCATCGAGGGGTAGTTGATGAACTGCTGGTAGACCATCGCCACCTTGCGGTCCTGCACCCGGACGCCGGTCACGTCCTCGCCGTTCCACAGCACCCGGCCACTATGCGGCACGTCGAGCCCGGCCATCAGCCGCATCAGCGAGGTCTTGCCCGACAGGGTCGGCCCCAGCAGCACGTTCATCGTGCCGTTCTTCAGTTCCAGATCGGTCGGGTGGATATGCGTCTCCGCGCCCGAGATCTTGGACACACCGTCCAGGACAAGTGTCATTCCGGTCCTCCCGCACTCATTGCGCAGCCGCCGCGCGGCCATCCGCGGCCTCGGCCGCGATCCATTCTTTCAGCGCATCGATCTGCGCCTCGCTCATCCTGAGGCCCAGCTTGGTCCGACGCCAGACAATATCCTCGGGCGCCCGCGCGAATTCGTGGCGTATCTGCCAGCGCACCTCGGCCTCGGTCAGGGTCGCGCCGAAGTCGCGGCCCAGATCCTCGGCGGTTTTCGCCTCGCCCAGAACGTCCCAGGCCTCGGTGCCGTAGGCGCGGATCAGTCGCACGGCCCAGAACGCGTCGAGGAAGGGATACTCCGCCTGCAGCTTTTCGGTCAGGGCGGTCTTGTTCGAGACCTCGAAGTCGCCGCCGGGCAGCGTGACGCCGGCGGTCCACTTGCCCGAGAGGCCGGGGAAGAACGGCGCGATCTTGTCCAGCGCGGCCTCGGCGAGGCGGCGATAGGTGGTGATCTTGCCGCCGAAGACGTTGAGCAGCGGCGCGCCGCCGGCGGTGTCCACCTTGAGCGTGTAGTCCCGCGTGGCGGCGGTCGCGGAACTCGCGCCGTCATCATACAGAGGACGGACGCCGGAATAGGTCCAGACAATGTCCTCGCGGGTCAGCTGGCGCTTGAAATACTGGTTGGCGAAGTCGAGCAGGTAGTCCTTCTCGCGATCGGTGCAGACCGGCTTCTCGTCGGGGTTCTCATGGTCCTGGTCGGTGGTGCCGATCAGGGTGAAATCCTGCTCGTAGGGGATCGCGAAGATGATCCGCCCGTCGGTGCCCTGGAAGAAATAGCACTTGTCGTGGTCGTAGAGCCGCTTGGTCACGATATGGCTGCCGCGCACCAGCCGCACATTCGAGCGCACGGTGTTGCGGATGATGTTGCCGACCCAGGGACCGCCGGCATTCACCAGCATCTTGGCCCGGTGCGTCCCGCGTGCGCCGGTCGCGATATCCTCGGTCTCGATCCGCCACAGATCGCCCTCGCGCTCGGCCGACACGACCCGGGTCCGGGTCATGATTCGGGCGCCGCGCGCCTCGGCGTCGCGGGCGTTCAGCACCACCAGCCGCGCATCCTCGACCCAGCAGTCGGAATATTCGTAGGCCTTCGCGAACCGATCCTGCAGCGGCGCGCCTTCGGGCGACCCGGGCAGCTTGAGCGTCGAGGTGCCGGGCAGGATCTTCCGTCCACCGAGATTGTCGTAGAGGAACAGCCCCAGCCGGATCAGCCAGGCCGGGCGCCGGCCCCGCATCCACGGCATGACGGTGCCCAGCAGTTTCGCCGTCGGCGTGCCGCCCTCGAACCGCATGTCCTTGTGGTAGGGCAGCACGAAGCGCATCGGCCAGCTGATATGCGGCATCGCCCGCAGCAGCGTCTCGCGCTCGATCAACGCCTCGCGGACGAGGCGAAATTCGAAGTATTCCAGGTATCTGAGGCCGCCATGGAAGAGCTTTGTCGACGCGCTCGACGTGGCCGAGGCAAGGTCGTTCATCTCGGCCAGCTCGACGCTCAGGCCGCGGCCCGCCGCGTCGCGCGCGATCCCGCAACCATTGATGCCGCCACCGATCACGAAAAGATCGACCACCTGCGGTGCAGAGCTGTCCGGCAAAGTTTCCCCCTGTGTTCGTCTTTTGTGTATTCTTACTGTGATTTTTCTTTTTTTCAACGACTCATGTTCGTTTTCGTTCGATTTTTCAAGACATTGATTTTGCTTCGCTTTTCGATGCGCTCCTGCCCCACTNNAAGACATTGATTTTGCTTAGCTTTTCGACGCGCTCCTGCCCCACTCCCGAATAAAAACGTGCAAGATTCGCCCGTGACGCAGCGAATCGGGGGGCGATTCACGTTTGTTTAAATTCGGTAAGTTGCGCTTTTGCGCGGTTTGGGCTACCGTCGGTCCGAACATAGCTGCACGGCCGTACCGATGTCCCAGGCGTTCCGACATCCTGAAATTCTCGAGATCGCCCGAAGGGACGGCAAGGTCACGGTCGAGGGACTCGCCGCGCATTTCGGGGTGACGTTGCAGACCATCCGCCGCGACCTGACCGAGCTTGCCGATGCCGGCAGGCTTGAGCGGGTGCATGGCGGCGCGGTCCTGCCCTCGGGAACCACGAACATCGGCTATGAAGAGCGACGCTCGCTGAACCGCGAGGCCAAGCAGAGCATCGCCCAGGCCTGCGCCCGGGCGATCCCCGAGAACAGTTCCTTGTTCCTCAACATCGGCACCAGCACCGAGGCAGTCGCCCACGAACTGCTCAATCACCGCAACCTGCTGGTCATCACCAACAACATGAACGTCGCCAACATCCTGGTGGGCAATTCGGATTGCGAGATCATCGTGGCCGGCGGCACGCTCAGGCGATCCGATGGCGGGCTGGTGGGCAACCTCACGACCGAGGCGATCAGCCATTTCAAGTTCGACCTCGCGGTGATCGGGTGCTCGGCCCTCGATGCCGACGGCGACATGCTGGATTTCGACGTGCAGGAGGTCGGGGTAAGTCGGTCGATCATCCGCCAGTCGCGCAAGGTCTTTCTGGTCGCCGACCACTCGAAATTCGCCCGCAGCGCGCCGGCGCGGATCTCGTCGCTGGCCGATATCGACGCCTTCTTCACCGACCGGCCTCTGCCCGGCAAGCTCGCGGCGCGCTGCCGCGACTGGGGCACCGAGGTTCATGTCTGCCCCGAAACGATCTGACCTGCGGCGTGTCGGCGCCGACACTCGCGCCCGTCAGCCGTATGTCCGCTCCGAGATCGGGGTTCGTTCGATCGCATCGTTCAGCGCGCCGAGCAGGATGCTCTCGGCGCGGTTCTTCGCCGCGCGCGGGTTCCAGACCACGTGCACGTCGATGGCCGGCAGGTTCTCGTAGGGTGGCGTCTGCCACAACAGCGCGTCGGCCACGTCGCGCGCCGCGACATGGACCGGCAGCGGGCCGATGCCCAGGCCCGCAATGATCATCCGGCGGACCTCTTCGAGGTTCGACGAGGTGCCGGTGATCTTCTCGCCCAGCTGTGACTGCGCGCGCATCAGGGTCACCGGTTTCAGCACGTCCTGCAGCCGGTCGGTGTCGAAGCTGACCGTGGCTTGGCCCGCGAGGTCGGCATTGGTCAGGCCCCGTCGGCCGAACAGCGGGTGGCGCGGGCCACAGAACAGCCCGAAGAACTCGCGATAGAGCCTGCGGTATTCCAGCTTAGGGCTGCGGTTGCGCACCAGGCAGATAGCGAAGGAGGCGCGCTTGGCCGACACCGCGGCGATCGCCTCGGCGCTGGGCATCACGCTGATCGAGAGGCTGGCGGCGGGATGCGCCGCGTGGAAATCCGCCAGCACACGGTCGAAGAGCGGGCAGACCACGTGGCTCGCCGCCACGATCCTGACATTGCCGCTGACCTCGTCGGTCACGTCGCGCAGCAGCGTCGAGAGCCGCAGGATCGAGCCGTTGATGTCCAGCGCCTCCCGATAAAGCAGATCTCCCGCCTCGGTCAGCGCATACTGGCCGGGGCCGCGCTGGATCAACTTGCGCCCGATCCGGTCCTCGAGGCGCTTCAGCGCGGTCGAGACCGAGGGCTGCTTCAGCCGCAGCCGCGCCGCGGCATCGGTGATCGAGCGCGACTCCGCCAGCACGACGAAGGTGCGCAAGAGGTTCCAGTCGAGCTCGCGCGCGATCCGCTCGGGATCGTACTGGCCTTCGCCATCCGGGACGTTCTCGGCCACGGTCAAGGGCTCCATCATAGTTTTCATCTATATCGATAATTCTGATTATCTATTTGCGCAATGTCGGATGACTCCGCATGGTCCGGGCAACGAGACTTCCAACAGGGACGGGGTCATGTCGGTCGAAGCCCGCGAAGCGCGCCAGCCGTGGATTCTGCTCTCGCCCGCCCTGTCGGCGGTCGGGCTGTTGCTGTTCGTCCCGCTGATCTTCATCGTCGTCTACAGCTTCTGGCTGCGCACCTCGACCGGCGCCGACCAGGTCGGCTTCTACCTCGACAACTGGAACGAGGCGCTGACCGACGCCTTCTATCGCGACATCCTGCTCAACACGCTCAAGATCGCCACGATCACGACGCTGGTCTGCGCCGTCATGGGCTATCCGGCAGCCTATTTCATCGCGCGGTCCAGGGGGAACAAGGCGTTCCTGCTGCTGCTGCTGATGCTGCCCTTCTGGATCAGCTACATCATCCGCACGATGAGCTGGATCAACATCCTGGGCGTCTCGGGCGCGCTCAACACCTTCCTGATCTGGATCGGGCTGATCTCGGAGCCGCTGCAGATGCTCTACAACGAGACCACCGTGATCCTGGGCCTGGTGCACTTCCTGCTGCCCTTCATGATCCTCAACGTCTTCGTCAGCCTCGACGGCATCGACACCACGCTCGAGGACGCGGCGAATTCGCTGGGCGCGACAAAATGGGAGGCGTTCCTGCAGGTCACGCTGCCGCTGTCCCTGCCCGGCCTCGCGGCGGGCGGGCTGCTGTGCTTCGTGCTGGGCGCGGGCACCTACATCACGCCGCTGGTCCTGGGCGGGCCGACCGACGCGATGTTCGCCAATCTCGTCTTCGAAGCGATCATCACGCAGCTGAACTGGCCGCTGGGCTCGGCGCTCAGCCTGATGCTGCTCTTCGTGCTGGGCATCCTGGTGATGATCTACAACCGCTATCTGGGCATGGCGCAGCTGATGAAGGGGCTGGGCTGATGGGCTGGCACCTCATTCGGGCCTATGCGGTCCTGGTCTACGTCTTCATGTTCCTGCCGGTGGCGGTGGTGGTGCTGCTCAGCTTCAACGCCTCGCAGTTCGGCTCCTTCCCGATGACGGGCTTCTCGTTCCGCTGGTTCGTCGAGCTGGCGCAGAACGATGCGATCCTGCGCGCCTTCCGCACATCGATCATCCTCGGGCTGCTGACCGCGCTGATCTCGACCACGCTGGGCGTGCTGGCGAGCCTGGCGCTGGTGCGCTACCGGGTGCCGGGCGCGAACCTGGTCTCGACCTTGCTGATCGCGCCGATCCTGGTTCCGGAAGTGGTTCTGGCCGTCGCGCTGCTGCTGTTCCTGAACTTCCTCGGCGTGAACAAGAGCTTCGCGCTGCTGCTGTTCGGCCACGTGATCTTCACCCTGCCCTTCGTGATCCTGGTGGTGCAGGCGCGCCTGGTCGCGATCCGCCGCGACGTCGAGGAGGCGGCGATGAGCCTCGGCGCCTCGCCGGTGCAGACCTTCTTCCAGATCACCCTGCCGCTGATGCTGCCGGCGGTGCTGGCCGGGGCGCTCTTCGCCTTCACGATCAGCTTCGACGACATCACCGGCACGCTGTTCTGGAAGCCCGGCGGGGTCGAGACCGTGCCGACCCAGATCTTCGCCATGCTGCGCAACTCGATCAGCCCCGAGATCAACGCGCTGGGCACGGTGATGATCGTGATGACCGTGGGCCTGCCGCTGCTGGGGGCGGCGCTCGCACGAAAACTCGCAAAGAAGAGCGGCGTCTAGAGCCGCTTCGCCATGGAAACCGACAAGGAGAAAGCGATGAAGAAGATGGACAACACGACCCGATACGAACGGCTGCGCGAGCGCTACATGAACGGCGATCTCGACCGGCGCAGCTTCCTGGGCCTGATCGGCGCCGCCGGCGCAGCCTACGGGCTGGTCACGCCTTACCGCGCGCTGGCGCAGGACGTGACCCAGGTACGCTTCGACGGCTGGGGCGGCGTCGTGTCCGAGGCGCTGCGCGAGAACGCCTTCGACCCCTTCACCAAGGAAACCGGCATCGAGGTTGTCGACGGCACCTTCGGCGGTGCCGACGAATACATCAGCCGCATCAAGGCCGGCCAGCCGGGCGAGTACAACATCGCCCACCTGTCGGGCGTCTTCGACTATGCCCGCTATCACGGGCTGGGGCTGACGACCGAGCTCAACGAAGACAACATCCCCAACCTGCAATACGTCATTCCCAAGCTGATCGACGTGTTCCGCACCGTGACCAACGGAACCCTGTCCTGCGTGCCCTACGACTACGGCACCACCGGGCTGGCCTATAACCGCAAGTACATCTCGGACGACGAGATGAAGGAGAAGGGCGCGAAGATCCTGATCGACGAGGCCCACAAGGGCAAGATTGCCGGCTGGTCGGACTGGCGCACGCGGATGTGGTACGCCGCCCTGCAGACCGGACAGGATCCGAACGGCGTCACCGACGAAGAGGCCTGCTGGGATGCCATCCGCGCGCACCGGGACCTGGCGCTCAAGTACTGGAGTTCGGGTGCCGAGCTGATGAGCCTGCTGGCCGAAGAGGAGGTCCACGTGACCGAGGGCTGGTCGGGCCGGATCTACGCGCTGCAGGAGCAGGGCCACGACATCGGCTACATGGACCCGCCCAACGGCTTCGGCTGGCAGGAGTGCATGTTCGTCATCAAGGGCTCGCCGCTCGAGGCCTGCGAAGAGCTGCTGAACTTCATGCTCGCGCCCGAAACCGCGATCGCGGTGGCCGAGGGGCAGAACTACCCGCCGGCGCTCGACCCGAACAAGGTCGATCTGGGCGACAAGATCCCGACCCTGCCGGCCTTCGACCCGACCGGCACGCTGGACGGGCTGACCTTCGCCGATCCCGAGTACTGGAACGGCCACGAGCAGGAATGGTCCAAGACCTTCGGCCGCGTGCAGAAGGGCTACTGAGACCCATTGCCGAGGGGCGCCTTCGGGCGCCTCTCAGATCCCCCCTCGCATCAGGATACCGCCCATGAGCTCGGTCACGCTGAAAGACATCGTCAAACGCTTCGGCAGCTTCACCGCGGTTCACAAGACGACGCTCGAGATCCCCGACGGATCCTTCGTGACTCTGCTGGGGCCGTCGGGCTGCGGCAAGACGACGAACCTGCGGATGATCGCCGGGCTGCTCGACCCGACCGAGGGCGAGATCCTGATCGGCGACAAGCGGGTGAACGACGTGCCGATCCACAAGCGCAACCTCGGCATCGTGTTCCAGAACTACGCGCTGTTCCCGCACAAGACCGTGGCCGAGAACGTCGCCTTCGGCCTGAAATACCGCGACGTCCCGAAATCCGAGATCCCCGGCCGCGTGCAGAAGGCGCTGGACCTGGTCCAGCTGCCAGATGTCGGCGCGCGCTATCCCAAGGCGCTGTCGGGCGGCCAGCAGCAGCGCATCGCGCTGGCGCGCGCCATCGTCATCGAACCCGACGTGCTGCTGCTCGACGAGCCGCTCTCGGCGCTCGACGCCAACCTGCGCGAGGACATGCGGGTCGAGCTCAAGCGCATCCAGGACCAGATCGGCGTGACCACCGTCTTCGTGACGCACGACCAGTCCGAGGCGCTTGCGATGTCCGACCAGATCATCGTCATGAGCGCCGGCCGGGTCGAGCAGGTCGGCTCGCCCGAAGAGGTCTACAACCTGCCGGCGACGGAGTTCGTCGCGAATTTCCTGGGCGCTTCGAACATCCTGGCGGCGCGCTGCACCGACAGGAACGGCGACGGCGCGACGCTGGACGTGGACCTCTTCGGCGATGTCCAGCTGCCCGCCGACAAGGCCGAGACGCTGAACGGTGCCGACCGGGCCAAGCTGGTCCTGCGGGCCGAGAAGCTGCTGGTGATGGGCGACGGCGCCGCCACGGACGGCATGGTCTCGGCCCCGGCCACGGTCGAGACCGTGGACTACCAGGGCCAGACCGTGCGTTATTTCGTCCGCGTGCGCGACACCCAGCTGCAGGCGATCAACATGATCGACGGCCGCCCCTTCGAAGAGGGTCAGCAGGTCCGGGTGGGCTTCCGCTCCAGGGATTGCGCGGCGCTTTCGGGGGCCTGAGGTGAGCTATCTGTTCTACCAGGGCCGAGGCCGCAAACCCGTGCTGGACCAGGCGCGCGGCGTGTACATGTGGGACACCGACGGCAAGCGCTACCTCGACGGCTCGTCGGGGGCGATGGTCTGCAATATCGGCCATTCCAACGAGAAAGTGCTGGCGGCGATGCGCGAGCAGATGGAGAAGGCCACCTTCGGCTATCGGCTGCATTTCGAGACCGAGGCGTCCGAGAAACTCGCCGCCCGGACCGCCGAGAAGATGCCCGAGGGGCTGAGCAAGGTCTTCTTCGTCTCCGGCGGCTCCGAGGCGATCGAGAGCGCGATGAAGCTGGCCCGGCAATACGCGCTCGCCACCGGGCAGGAGCGGCGCTGGAAGGTGATCGCCCGCAGCCCGTCCTATCACGGCTGCACGCTGGGCGCGCTCGCGGTCACGGGCTACGACCCGCTGACCCGGCCCTTCGCGCCGATGATGCGCGAGATGCCCAAGGTGCCCGCGCCGCGCGCCTATCTCGACGGGCTCGACCCCGAGGACCCGGCGACCGGGCGCCACTATGCCGACATGCTGGCCGAGACGATCGAGCGCGAGGGGCCCGAGAGCGTGCTGGCCTTCGTGCTGGAGCCGGTCGGCGGCGCCTCGACCGGCGCGCTGGTGCCGCCCGCGGGCTACATGGAGGCGGTGCGCGAGATCTGCGACCGCCACGGCGTGCTGCTGATCNNGCGGGCCGCACCGGCGCCTTCCTGGGCTGCGAGCACTGGGGCACCCGGCCCGATATCGTCGTGCTGTCGAAGGGCTTCGCCGCGGGCTATGCGCCGCTGGGCGGGATCGTCGCGCCGGACCGGATCGTGGACCCGGTGCTGGACACGGGCGGCTTCGCGCATGGCTTCACCTATGCGGGCAATCCGCTCTGCTGCGCCGCCGGCCACGCGGTGCTGGAGGAGATCGACGCGCTGGGGCTGGTCGCCAATGCCGAGGCGATGGGCCGAAAGCTGAGGGACCGGCTCGAGACCCTGATGCAACGTCACGAGATCATCGGCGACGTGCGCGGCAAGGGCCTGCTGCTGGCCTTCGAGTTCATGGCCGATCGCCGGCGAAAGACGCCGCTGCCGCGCGAATGGCGCGCCTTCGACCGCTTCGTGCAGATCGCCTATGACAACGGGCTGATCGTCTATTCACGGCGCACCCGCGACGGCCTCGAGGGCGACCATATCATGGTCTGCCCGCCGCTGATCGTGACCGAGACCCATCTCGACGAGATCGAGGACGGCCTCGACCGCTCGCTGCGCCAGTTCACGGCCGAAATGCCGGCCCTCGGAGAGGTGGTTTGAGATGTCCAAGATCGTCATCAGCTGCGCGATAACGGGTTCGATCCACACCCCGTCGATGTCGCCCCACCTGCCCGTCACCGCTGACGAGATCGCCGAGCAGGCCATCGGCGCCGCCGAGGCCGGCGCGGCCATCCTGCACCTGCACGCCCGCGAACCACAGACCGGTCGTCCTTCAGCCGATCCGGCGCATTTCATGGCCTTCCTGCCGCGAATCAAGCAGGCCACCGACGCCGTTCTGAACCTTACCACCGGCGGCAGCGCGGTGATGACGCTGGACGACCGCCTGGCGGCGCCGAAGGCGGCCGAGCCCGAGATGTGCTCGCTGAACATGGGCAGCATGAACTTCGCCATGTACCCGGCCGCCGCGAGGATCACCGACTGGAAGCACGACTGGGAAAAGCCCTTCCTCGAGAGCTCCGAGGATCTGGTCTTCAAGAACACGCCGCGCGACATCATGCGGATCCTGGCCGAGATGGGGGTCGAGCGCGGCGCGCGGTTCGAGTTCGAATGCTACGATGTCGGCCATCTCTACATGCTGCGGCATTTCGCGGATCGCGGGCTGGTCGAGCCGCCCTTCTTCATCCAGTTCGTCTTCGGCGTTCTGGGCGGGATCGGCGCGGACCCGTTGAACCTCAACCACATGAAGCTGATCGCCGACAAGCTGTTCGGAGAGGATTACCGCTTCTCGGTCCTCGCCGCGGGCCGCCACCAGATGCCGCTGACCACGATGGCGGCGGCGATGGGCGGGCACGTGCGCGTCGGGCTCGAGGACAGCCTGAACATTGCCCGCGGACAGTTGGCACGGTCGAACGCCGAGCAGGTCGCCAAGATCCGCCGCATCGTCGAGGAGCTGGGCCGCGAGGTGGCCACCCCCGCCGAGGCGCGCGACCTGCTGGGCCTCAAGGGCGGCGACCGGACGGCGATATGACCGTGCCGCGCTTGCGTCTTGCCGGGCCGAAGGATGCCGGTCGCCTCGACCGGGCGCTCGCGCAGCTGTCGGCGGCGCTGGGCGACACCCATCGCGCCGACGCCGACCTGCTGGCCGCCGCCGGCTGGGGGCGGCACCCCGCGTTCCGTGCGATCCTGGCCGAGGCGGGCGACAGCGTGGTCGGCGCCGCCCTCTACTCGCCCAGCTTTTCGACGGCGAAGGGCGGTGCGGTCACCTATGTCTCGGATCTCTGGGTGGCGGAGAGCGAACGGGGATCGGGGCTGGGCCGCCGGCTGCTGGCCGCGGTCGCCCGGGATGCGGCCGAGTGCTGGGGCGCCGAGCGGATGAAACTGAACGTCTATCACGCCACGCCGCGGCCCCGGGCGTTCTATGCCAGGCTGGGGTTCGTTCCGGCCACGCAGCAAACCGAGCTGCAGCTGGACGCCCCCGGTTGCGCAGCATTGAGAGGAGCCGAATGAAAGCCTTTTTCGACGACCGCCAATGGCACCATGACCCCAAGCATTTCATGGCGAACGGGGTCCAGCTGCCCAACCCCGAGCAACCCCGGCGGATCGAGGTCCTGAAGGCCGCCGCCGAAGAGGCCGGCTGCGCCTTCGAGGCGCCCGCCGATGCCGGGCTGGGCCCGATCGCCGCGCTGCATACGGCCGAGTATCTCACCTTCCTGCGCAACATCTATCCGCGCTGGCAGCGGATGGACGGCGCGGGCCCCGAGGTGATCCCCAACATCCATCCGGCCAATCGCGGCGACAGCTATCCGAAATCCGCCATCGGGCAGGCCGGCTATCACCAGGCCGACACCGCCTGCCCGATCGCCGAGGGCACCTGGGAGGCCGCCTACTGGTCAGCCCAGACCGCCATCGCAGGGGCCGACAGCATCGCGGCGGGTGCGCGGTCGGCCTATGCGCTCTCGCGCCCGCCCGGGCATCACGCCTTCGGCGACCTCGCCGGGGGCTTCTGCTTTCTCAACAACTCGGGCATCGCGGCCGAGCGCCTGCGCGCCGCCGGGCTGCGGCCCGCCATCGTCGATGTCGACGTGCATCACGGCAACGGCACGCAGGGCATCTTCTACGACCGCGACGACGTGCTGACCGTGTCGATCCACGCCGATCCCGCGCGCTTCTACCCCTTCTTCTGGGGCCATGCGCATGAACGCGGCGCGGGACGCGGGCTGGGCTACAACCTGAACCTGCCGCTGACCCGCGGGACCGGTGATGACGACTTCCTGGCCACCCTGGCGACCGCGCTCGAACGAGTGGACAGTTTCGGCGCCGATGTGCTGGTGATCGCGTTGGGGCTCGACGCCTCGATCGACGATCCGTTCCAGGGGCTCGCGGTCACGCAGGACGGCTTCGCGCGCATCGGCGCGGCGATCGCCGGGACGGGGCTGCCCGCGCTCTTCGTGCAGGAAGGCGGCTATCTGAGCGACACGCTGGGGGCCAACCTCACCCGCGTGCTGAAAGGGTTCGGCGACGCATGACCACGGCTGACGTGATCGTCATCGGCGGCGGCATGGCCGGGATCAGCGCCGCGGCGCGGATCGCGGCCGACGCGCAGGTCGTCGTTCTCGAGAGCGAACGGCATCTCGGCTATCACTCGACCGGGCGGTCAGCGGCGATCTTCATCCGCAACTACGGCAACGCGACGCTGCGCGCTCTGAACGCGCGTTCAGCGCGCTTCTTCGACGCCCCGGGCTGTGTCGCGGACGCGCCGCTTCTGACCCCTCGTGGCGTGCTGCTTCTCGCCGGGGAGGACGAAATTGCGGACCTCGACGCCTATGCCACAGGCGCCGAGGGGCTGGAGCCCCTGACCGCGGAGGACGCGACCCGCCTGGTCCCGATCCTGCGGCCCGACCGGATCGCCGCGGCGGCCTATGAGCGCGACGCTCAGGATATCGATGTGGATCTGATGCTGCAGGGCTTTGCGCGGCTTCTGAAATCTCGCGGCGGGCGCGTCGTGACCGGCTCGAAGGTCGACGAGATCTCCCGCGACGATGACCTCTGGACGGTGCAGAGCGGAGACGTACGCTACAGCGCGCCCATCGTGGTGAACGCCGCCGGCGCCTGGGCCGGCGAGATTGCCGCGCGCGCCGGCGCCCTTCCGATCGAGCTCACGCCCTGCCGGCGCTCGGCCGCGGTCCTGCCGCCGCCCGCAGACCACGACGTCGACAGCTGGCCGCTGTTCGGGTCGGTGACCGAGACCTGGTACGCCAAGCCCTATTCGGGCCGCCTGATGGTCAGCCCGGCGGACGAAGACCCGGTCGAGCCCCACGATACCTGGGCCGACGACATGGTCCTGGCCGAGGGCCTCGACAGGTACGAGTCGGCGGTGACCGAGCCCGTCACCCGCGTCGAGTCCAACTGGGCCGGGCTGCGGACCTTCGCGCCCGACCGGACGCCCGTGGTCGGGTTCGACCCGGTGGCCGAGGGCTTCTGCTGGCTCGCCGGTCAGGGCGGCTACGGCATCCAGACAGCCCCGGCGCTGGCCGAGATCGTCGCAGGAATCATTGCCGGCACGACAGGCGACGTGCCTGACAGCCTGCGGGCCGCCCTTTCCCCCGCACGCTTCGCGAGGTGATTGCGCCGGGGCGCTATTCGAGTTCGGAGAACTCCTCGTGGAACCGCTCGACGGCCTCGAGATGCTGGTGACCGGCGCGGTCCAGGCTCGAGGCGGTGCGCAGGATGATCAGCCGCAGCAGGGCCAACGCGCCGCCATAGCTGTCGATGGTCTGCGGCGTGTTCACGGCGCAGGTCAGGTTCCATGTCACCAGCGCCGGCGCCTCGCGGATGCTCTCGTCGCCCAATAGCGCGACGCCGGCCCCGCTGGCGACTGAGGCACGCACGAGATCGGCGAACCGCCGCGGGCGCCGGCGCAGCCCGATCAGCACGATCACGTCGCTTGCGTCCAGACCCGCGAGGCGCTCGGCAAAGGTCTGTCCGGCGGGGATCAGGGCCTCGACATCCGGGCGGAACTGGCTGAGCCCGGCCACAAGGTAGTCGGCCAGGAACCTGCTGTTGCGGAAACCGGCCACGCGGACCCGCCGGGCCGAGGCGATCCGGGCCGACAGGTCCGCGAGGGTCAGCGGGTTCAGCATCTCCAGCGAACGCTGGATCATCGCCGTCTCGAAACCGAGGGTGTCTGCCAGCGGCGCCTGCGGATCCGGCCGCTCGCCGCTTTCTGCCAGGTAGAGCGGCGAGCCCTTCGCGCGCATCGCGCGCGAGGCCCGGCGCGCCTCGTCGTAACCGGTGAAGCCAAGGCGCCGGAACAACCGCGAAACCGTCGCGTTCGACACCTCGGCCATCTCGGCAAGCTCCGACGCGGTGCGGAGCGCGACGTCACCGGGGCTGTTCAGGACCAGCTCGGCCACCCGTTTTTCGCGCGCCGGAAGGCGCCCGTATACGCGATGGATTCGTTGGCTGAGGGAATCCGAGCTGTCCATTGCCTGTTCCTTGATCACCGGCTGACGCACGAGGGGCACAAGGCACCTTAGCGCCAAAATACCCGGCGAAAAATGGTTTTCATAGTTGCCTTGAGAATGAAAAGCTGCGTTCATTGTCGAGCAAGGCAATCCGGCTCCGAAGGAGAATCAGCGGAAATGGCGAACATCGCCCAGACGGCCAAGACCTGGAGCCTCCGGGTCAACTGGGGGGTCGAGCGGATCTGCGTCGCCCTGCTGGTCGTGCTGGTCCTCGACGTCTGGCTGGGCGTCCTCGTGCGCTATGTCATTCCGCTGCCGCTGACCTTCACCGAGGAGCTCGCCCGCTACCTGATGATCTGGATGGCGCTGCTCGCCGTCTCGAGCGGCATCGCCTACCGCGAGCATATCGGTGTCGAGTTCATCTTCGGGCGCCTGCCCGCGGCGGTCCGGCGCTGGCTTGCGGTGGCTTTCGACGTGATCGGCTTCGCCTTCTTCTTCGCCCTGTTCTGGTACGGGATCGGTTTCGCCGAGAAGGGCATGAGCCGCTTCACGATGATCTACGGGATCCCCAAGGGATACGCCTTCGCGGGCGTTCCGCTGGCCGCGTTCGTCGCCTCGGTGCAGCTGGCGCTGATGGGCGTGCATGATTTCTTTGCCGAGCGCGCGCCCGAGTCGACCGGCGCGACGATGGTGACGACGGGGGACGACTGATGGCGATGTATCTTGTGCCCCTCGCCTTCTTCGGCTTCCTCGCCTTCGGGATGCCCGTCGGCATCGCCATCGGGGTGGCCGGCGCGATCGGGATCATCGACATGGGGCCGCGCTTCATGACGATGATGCCGGACCGCCTGTTCGCGGGGCTCGACCTCTTCCCCTTCCTCGCCATGCCGTTCTTCATCCTGGCGGGCGAGATCATGAACCGCTCGGGCATCACCCAGGGGCTGGTGCGGCTCGCCAACGCGCTGGTGGGCTGGATGCGCGGCGGCATGGCGCACAGCAACATGGTCGCCTCGGTGATGTTCGCGGGCATCACAGGCTCGGCCACGGCCGATGCCGCGGCCTTCGGCAACACGCTCGTCCCGGCGATGCAGAAGGCAGGCTACTCCCGCCCCTATGCCTGCGCCGTGACCGCCGCCGGCTCGATCATCGGGCCGACGATTCCGCCGTCGACGCTGATGATCATCTACGGCTCGATCATGGGCGTCTCGATCGCCGGCCTGTTCGCCGCGGGCATCCTGCCCGGACTGCTGATCTGCGGCATCTGCATGGCGGTGATCGCGCTGACCGCCCGGCGCAAGAACCTGCCCAAGGGCGAAGGCCGGCCTAGCTTCCGCATCGTGCTCGCCGCCCTGCGCGAAGGCATCCTGGCGGCGCTGCTGCCGATCTTCATCCTCGGCTCGATCCTGGGCGGCTTCGCCACCCCGACCGAGGCCGCGGCGATCGCGGTGGCCTATGCGCTCTTCGTCGGAGGGGTGATCTATCGCGCGCTCAGCTGGAAGGACCTCTACGAGATCGCCGTGCGCACGACCCGGATCACCGGCGTGATCTTCCTGATCATCGCCTCGGCGACGATCCTGGGCTGGTGGATGACGTTCAACCGCATCCCGCAGGAGATCGCCGAGGCGATCCTGTCGATCTCGGACAACCCGAAGGTGGTGATCCTGCTGATCCTGGTGCTGCTGCTGGTGATCGGGCTGGTGATGGACATCAACGCCACGCTGATCATCCTGGCCCCGGTGCTGGCGCCGCTCTTGCTGCAGATCGGCATGGAGCCGGTGCATGCCGGCATCATGATCATCCTCGCGCTCAACATCTCGCTGATGACGCCGCCCGTGGGGGCCTGCCTCTTCGTGCTCGCCTCCGTGACCGGCGAGAAGGTCGAGGCCATCACCCGTGAGCTCTGGCCGTTCATCCTCGCAGAGGTCGGGATCCTGATCCTGATCGCCTACTGGTCGGATCTCACCTTGTTCATCCCGCGCCTGCTCGGCCTGTGAGCATGCGACGGGAGTAGAAAGTCGAATCTAAGTCCAACAGGAAAGGAGCTACACATGAAACTCGGAAAGACATTCACAATCGGCCTCGCCGCCGCGCTGGTGGCCGGCGCGGTCCAGGCGCAGGACGTGACGATCCGGCTCGCCCACCTCAACCCCGACGACGCCTTCCAGAGCCATTCCGGCGCGATGGCCGCGGTGTTCAAGTCGCTGGTCGAGGCGAACTCGAACGGCGCGATCGAGGTCGAGGTCTTCCCCAACGGCCAGCTCGGCAAGGACGCTGAAGTGCTGGACCAGGTCCGCTCGGGCCTCGTCGAGAGCACGATCTCGTCGGCCGGCGGCTTCGCCCAGCACTACCCGCTGGTGGGCGTCTTCGACATCCCCTTCGCCTTCCCCAACATCGGCGTCGCCAGCCGCGTGATCTCGAAGGACAGCGCCTTCGGCGAGGCGTTCATCTCGGACATCGAGGAGAAGACCGAGCTGAAGGTTCTGGGCCTGCTCGACTCGGGCGGCTTCTTCGCCTTCACCAACTCCGAGCGTCCGATCGAGACGGTCGAGGACATGGACGGCCTGCGGATCCGCACCATGACCCTGCCGACGCATGAGGCGATCATCGCGTCGCTTGGCGGCCAACCGACCGCCCTGCCCTGGGCCGAGGTCTATACCGCGCTGCAGACCGGCGTCGCGGACGGCCAGATGAACCCGGTGCCGATCATCGCCTTCGCCAAGTTCGACGAGGTGCAGAAGTATCTGTCGATCACCAACCACGTGATCACCCCCTACATCTGGACGATGAACGAGGAGTTCTACGACTCGCTCAGCCCCGAGCATCAGACCCTGATCAACTGGGCTGCCGAGGTCGCGACCGATGCCGGCCGCTCGATGAGCCGCGTGATCGAGGCCTCCGAGCGCGGGCTGCCGGCGCTGGCCGAGAAGATGGAGGTCAACGTCGTTCCGCCCGAGGAGCAGGCCAAGTTCGCCGAGATGGCCCAGCCGGCCGTCCGCAAGCTGATCGAAGAGCAGTACGGCGATGAAGGCATCGCCATGCTCGACGCGCTGCTCGCCTCGATCGAGGAAGAGAAGGCGGCCTACTGACGCCGTGACTTCGTCCCCGGGCGGCCGCGGCTGCCCGGGGACGCCCTGCCCCCAAGACCCAAGACGCCGTCCGAAGCGTCCACCGAGGAAACGATGACCAGCACACTCACGCGCCGGAGCCCGGACGCTCCGCATCCCTTCGACCTTGTGATGAACCCGCAAGCCTCGCGGGCGGCACCCTGGACCGGCGAACAGAACGACATTCTCAACGACGAGGCCCTGGCGCAGGCGCGGGCGACGATTTCCGCCTGGCCGGGCTATGCACCGACCCAGCTTGTCGACCTCGGCGGGCTGGCGCGCGAGATCGGCGTCGCCAGCCTGCACTACAAGGACGAAAGCACGCGCTTCGGGCTGGGCAGCTTCAAGGCGCTGGGCGGCGCCTACGCGGTCGCCCGGTTGTTGCAGCGGCAGGTGGCCGAGGCGCTGGGCCGCCCGGTCGAGATGACCGAGATCATCGGGCGGCAGCACCCCGACATCGTCTCGGGTATCACCGTCTGCTGCGCCACCGACGGCAACCACGGACGCTCGGTCGCCTGGGGCGCGCAGAATTTCGGCTGCCGCTGCGTGATCTTCATCCACGCCACCGTCTCCGAGGCCCGCCGCGACGCCATCGCGCATTACGGAGCCGAGGTCCGCCGCTGCGCCGGCAATTACGACGACAGCGTCCGCGAGGCCCAGGAGACCGCCACCCGCGAGGGCTGGTTCGTGGTCTCGGACACCTCCTACGAGGGATACATGGAGATCCCCAAGGACGTCATGCAGGGCTATGAACTGATGGCGGCCGAAGCCTACGACCAGCTCGACACGGCCCCGAGCCACATCTTCCTGCAGACCGGCGTCGGCGGCATGGCCGCGGCGGTCACGGCGCAGGCCAAGCGGCGCTGGGGCGCGGATCGCCCGGTGATCGTGCTGGCCGACCCCGACCGCGCCGCCTGCTGGCTGGACAGCATCAGTGCCGGCGCGCCGCGCGCGGTTGAGGGCGACCTCGACACGCTGATGGCCGGGCTGGCCTGCGGCGAGGTCTCGGCGCTGGCCTGGATCATCCTGCGCGACCACGCCGACGCGGTGATGGCCGTGCCGGATGAGGCCGCCACCGACCTGATGCGCCGCCTGGCGGAACCCACGGCCGGCGACCCGCCCGTCGTCGCGGGCGAGTCGGCGGTGGCCGGGCTCGCCGGCCTGGTCGCGGCCTTCGCGGACCCGGAGGCGCGGGCGCTGCTGGCCCTCGACGAATCTTCGCGCGTGCTGGTCTTCGGCACCGAGGGCGACACCGACCCCGCGCTCTACCGCGAGATCGTCGGCGCCGACGCGGCAGCGGTGCTGGAGCGCGCCGCATGATCAGCCCCACGATCGACGGACAACGGCTGATGCGCCGGATCTTCCGCCTCGGCGAGGTCGGCGCCCTGCCCGGCGGCGGCGTGTGCCGCCTGGCGCTCACCGACGAGGACCGGCAGGGCCGCGACCTGCTGGTGTCCTGGATGGAAGAGCTGGGCCTCGAGGTCTCGATCGACGTGATCGGGAACATCTGGGGCGTACGCGCCGGCACCGAGGACGGCCCGCCAGTGATGGTCGGCTCGCATATCGACAGCGTCGCCACCGGCGGGCTCTATGACGGCGTTGCCGGGGTCCTGTCGGGGCTCGAGATCGTCGAGACTCTCAACCGGGCCGACATCCGCACCCGCAAGCCCATCGCCGTCGCCGCCTTCACCAACGAGGAAGGCGCGCGCTTCGCCCCCGACATGATGGGCTCGGGCGTGCACCAGGGCGCGCTCGACCTAGACGCGATGCTCGCGGTCACCGCCACCGACGGCGAGGGCGTCGTGGGCGAGGAGTTGCAGCGCATCGGCTATGCCGGAAGCCTGCCGCCGCGCACGATGATCCCCGCCGCCTATCTGGAACTGCATGTCGAGCAGGGGCCCGTGCTGGAGGCCGAGGGCATCCCGATCGGCGCGGTGACCGGCGTGCAGGGGATCTCCTGGACCGAATACACCGTCCGCGGCCAGACCAACCATGCCGGGACGACGCCGATGGCGATGCGCCGTGACGCCGGCATCGTCGCGGCGCGCATCGCGGTCGCCGCGCGCGAGATCGCCGACCGGTTGGGCCCGCCGCAGGTCGCGAATGTCGGCGTCTTCGACATCAGCCCCGGCCTCGTGAACGTGGTGCCCGACCGGGCGCGGATCACCGTCGACATGCGCAACACCTCCGAGGAGGTGCTGCAGGAGGCGGAGGCCGCGCTTCGCAAGGCAGCCGAGGAGGCCGCCGCGGCCGAGGGCTGCACGCTCGAGACCCGCAGCCTCGCCCGCTTTCCGCCCGTCGTCTTCGACGGCGCCATCATCGACCGCATCGAAGCCGCCGCCCGGACGCGCCAGCTGAACGTCAAGCGGATGCCCTCGGGCGCCGGGCACGACGCGCAGATGTTCGCGCCGAACTGCCCGACAGCGATGGTCTTCGTGCCGTCCAAGGACGGGCTGAGCCACAACATTGACGAATTCACCGACGCCGAGGACCTCGCCGCAGGGGCGCAGGTCCTGCTGGATGTCGTCCTCGACCTCGCAGGAGTATCGACGTGAGCAGAACCTTCATTCTCGCCGGCGCCCAGCTGGGCCCGATCGCAAGGGACGAACCGAGGAGCTCGGCCGTCGCCCGCATGGTCGCCATGATGGAGGAGGCCAAGGGCCGCGGCGCCAGCCTCGTGGTCTTCCCCGAGCTGGCGCTCACCACCTTCTTCCCGCGCTGGTGGATGGAGGACCAGGCCGATGTCGACGCGTTCTTCGAGCGCGAGATGCCCTCGGCCGCGACGCAGCCGCTGTTCGACGCGGCCGCGCGGCTGCAGATCGGCTTTCACCTGGGCTATGCCGAGCTGACGCCCGAAGGCCGGCATTTCAACACCGCGATCCTGGTGGACCCGACCGGCACGATCGTCGGCAAGTACCGCAAGATCCACCTGCCCGGCCATTTCGACCACGAACCCTGGCGCCCGTTCCAGCACCTCGAAAAGCACTATTTCGAGAAGGGCGATCTGGGCTTCCAGGTATTCGACGCCTTCGGCGGCAAGGTCGGCATGTGCATATGCAACGACCGGCGCTGGCCCGAGACCTGGCGGGTGCTGGGTCTGAAGGGCGCCGAACTGGTCGTGCTGGGCTACAACACGCCGCTGCACTACCCGCCCGCGCCCGAGCACGACCACCTGCAGTATTTCCACAACGAGCTGTCGATCCAGGCCGGCTGCTATCAGAACGGCATGTGGGCGGCCTCCATCGCCAAGGGCGGTCGCGAAGAAGGCTGCGACCTGATCGCGGGCAGCATCATCGTCGCGCCGACAGGCGAAGTCATCGCCCGAGCGGCGACCATGCGGGACGAGGTCATCACCGCGGCCGTGGACCTCGATCGCTGTGGCGAGATCCGGAAGAACATCTTCAATTTCGCCCTGCACCGCGAGCCTGAGGATTACGAGTTGATCACAGCGCCGAAGACCTGAGGCGGCGCCTTCGCGGGCGGGCACTCCGAACGAATCGAGGTCGCCCCGCCAACCGGCGCCTGCCCGAATATTCGGCATTCCCGACTGCGGCGTGCGCGGCCTGGCGATGCCGGGCCGAACCGCGCCGTGCCCGGATCCATCCGGCGGCCCGGCGATCCCCCACCAGCGGCCACGCCGCGGCGGCGAAGCTGTATGTCGCTGATTTTCCTCGGCGCGAGATCCGCGATTTCGAACCGCACCGCCTTGCAGCGACCGCCCGGACAAGGACGGCTCCGCGCCTCGGGCGGCAGGCGGGAAGGCAATCGAAAGCGTCGGTGCCATCAATAACGGAATGCCTCTAACATCCATATTGACAAAATTGGGACTCGGTGAATTCTGAATTCGTCAGCTTATGACAGGGAGGATTACCATAATGAAAAATCTTCTAGCCACTTCAGCAGCGATCGCGATGATTTCCGCCTCGGCCTTCGCCCAGTCGAACCTGGACAAGATGCGGGGCGTGCAGACGACGGGAACCTCGTTCGCTCCGCAGTTCATCGAACAGGGCGGAGAAAAAGCCGAGCGGCTCCGTCGCAACCTCGAGAACATCACACTTCCCGACGGCTTCTCGATCGACCTCTACGCAATCGTGCCGGACGCGCGCCACATGGCAGTCGCCCCGCAGGGCACCGTGGTCTGGGTCGGCACCCGGAAGGTCGACATCTACACCGTGACCGACCGTGACCGCGACCGCGTC
>JABAHR010002557.1_pt5 | contig 22381 bp, 24 predicted proteins | sample 7062101 | NCBI WGS metagenome assembly JABAHR01 (sample SAMN14534553, study PRJNA622989) | marine sediment metagenome | biome: marine biome [ENVO:00000428]; feature: marine pelagic biome [ENVO:01000023]; material: deep marine sediment [ENVO:00002113] | place: India: Gulf of Kutch | collected...
ACGATGACGCGCCTTGAAACCATTGTAAGAATAGTGGTCGTCGGTCTGGCCAGCGTGGTGGTCGCCACCGGCTGTGCGACGGCAAAACAGGCGCCGCAGGCCGCGACCGCAGCCGCTGCGCCCGCCCCGGCACCGGCGCCGGCGCCGGCGGAGGCAGTGCCGGGTGACGTGCACGTCGTGCAGGCGGGCGAATGCCTCTGGTGCATCTCGGAGAAGATCACCATCTACGCCGACCCCTACCAGTGGCCGCTCATCTACGCCGCCAATCCGCAGATCAAGGATGCCGATCTTATTTATCCGGGCCAGGAGCTGACCATTCGTCGTGACATGTCCGGTGACGAGATCGTTGCCGCCCGAAATCATGCGAGAACCCGGGGCGCCTGGACCTTGGGTGTGGTCGAGGACAGCGATGTCCAGTACCGTGCAATGGCCGCGGGCAACTGACCACCCTGACGTTTCTCTGCTTTCGGCGAAGGGCCCCGCACGGGGCCCTTTGCTTTTTTGAAGCAGGGGCATGAACGCCGTTCGTCGATTCTTTTTCTCGTGGCTGCGCTTCCTGCGCAGTCTGGGCGCTCGGTTCATGCACGATCGATGCCTGCGGTTGGCTGCGGCACTCGCCTTTGCCAGCCTGCTCGCGCTTGTCCCTCTCGTTTCGGTGGTCTTCTCGATGCTGTCCGTGTTCCCCGTATTCGAGCAGTGGGCTCTGTCGCTCGAGGAGTTCGTCTATCGATATCTGGTGCCGGCGGCCGGGGACGTCGTGCGCGAGAACCTCAACCAGTTCGTTGCGCAGGTGCGCCGCTTGACGGCGTTTGGCGTCGCATTCCTGCTTCTGAGCGCGTTGTTGTTGCTTTCGACGATCGAAGACGCTTTCAACGACATATGGCGTGTGCACCGTGGACGCGGAATCGTCCAGCGCCTGCTCGTATATTGGACCGTAATCACGCTGGGGCCGGTGCTCATCGGCGCCAGCCTCTCGCTGACCACCTACCTGGTTTCGATCTCCGCCCTTCAGCAGGAGCCCGTGTTCTCCGGGCTGCGAGCCGGTGTCGTCTGGTTGATGCCGATGTTGTTCGAGTGGGTGGCCTTTCTCGTGGTCTACCTCACCGTGCCGAACTGTACGGTCCCCTTCCGGGATGCCGCTGCAGGCGGTGTGATAGCCGCGGTGCTGTTCGAGCTCACCAAGCGTGGATTCGCCGTATATCTGCTTACTTTCTCGGCGTACGAGGTGATCTACGGCGCGCTGGCTGCGATACCGATCTTTCTCATCTGGATATATCTCTCGTGGCTGGTAATTCTGATCGGCGCGGAGACGGTGGCGTCGCTCACCGACCGCCGGCGCAGGAAGGATGTCGCGGCCTTGGCAGCGTCTGTGAGCGACGCAGGCAAGCATTTGGATGACGGCTGAAAGCGGCGGCACCGATGTTTTCGGTGGGCGTGCGGTGGCCGTGTGGCTCGTACCGTGACAGGTGCTCGATTCGTCGTCAGTGGCCGCGTTCAGGGCGTCGGCTTCCGCTGGAACGTCCGCCAGGCCGCGGCGAGACTCGGTCTCACCGGGTGGGTCCGCAATGTGCCCAACGGCGACGTGGAGCTGATGGCGTGCGGTGCCCCGGCGGCAATCGCCGAGCTCGAGCGGTTGCTGTGGCGGGGTCCGGCGCTCGCGCGGGTCACGGCGGTACGGCGGTCTGCGACGCAAGAGCAGCCACCTGAGGACTTCACGATCCGCTGAATCTGTTAATTACCGGAGGGCAGAGGCCACGGCCGGGACGCGTGGCGGCGCTACTACTTCCAGGTGCGTCGCAGGGCAAGATAGACCTTATCGGGATACTCGCTGCGGCCGGCACTGCCGTTGTAAAGCGCGCGAGCCTCGGTGAGATCGCCTTTGGTCTGGCGCAGGTAATGACGCAGGATTCTGCAGCCGTACTGCAGGTTCGTCATCGGTTGGAAAAGGTCATCGTGCGGGGCGCCGATGACGTCGATCCAGAAGGGCATCACCTGCATAAGTCCCCGCGCCCCCACCCGGGAGACGGCGAATCGATCGAAGCCGCTCTCGACTTGAATCAGGGCGAGCACCAGAGCCGGATCGAGACCGGAGCGAATCGCCTCGGCGTGGATCAATCTGAGCAGATAGGTGCGATAGAAGGGATTGGGGAGGCGCCTTCGAAGGCGCTTCGACATTTTCGCGAGCCATTGGTTTGCAGACTGCAAATCGGCGAAGCTGTCGGCACGGGAGGCAGTCTGCTCCAGGGCATAGCGCAGGCGCAGGTCGGATCGGTCGTCACCGTCGGTTTGCGCCCCGGCGGCTGCGTGCAGGCACAGCCCGATTGCGGCGCCGACAACGGTGAGCTGTGTCTTCATCCCGGTCGTTGCATCTGCAGCAGCGTCTCGATCAGCTCGGCCAGAGGAATGTCGCGCTGTTCGCCGCCGCGACGGCTGCGGTACTCCACTATACCCTTTGCGAGCCCTCTCGCGCCGATCACCAGTCTGTGGGGGATGCCGATAAGGTCCATGTCTGCAAACATGACCCCGGGGCGTTCGTCGCGATCGTCGAGCAGCACCTCGATGTTGGCCCCCCTCAATTCCTTATAGACGGTCTCGCAGGCTTCGGCCACCTGCGCTGATTTCCGGAGACCGATTGGGATGATGCAGACGTCGAACGGCGCAATCGGCTGGGGCCAGATGATGCCGTCGCCATCGTGATTCTGCTCTATGGCTGCGGCGACGATACGGGACACGCCGATACCGTAGCAGCCCATGTGCATGAGCACGCTCTTGCCGTTCTCGTCCAGGCAGGTTGCGTTCAAGGCGCTGCTGTACTTGGTTCCGAGTTGAAAGACGTGGCCGACCTCGATGCCGCGCCGGATTCTCAAGGCAGCCTCCGGTTTTGCCGGACATGGGTCGCCATCGACCACTTTGCGCAGATCGGCGACTTCAGCTTCAGGCAGGTCGCGGCCCCAATTCACGCCGCAGAGGTGCCTACCGGGTTCGTTGGCGCCGCAGACGAAATCCGCCAACACCGCGGCGCTGTGATCGGCAATCACCCTTATTGGCAGCCCGACCGGCCCGATGGACCCGGGATCGGCGCCGGCCGTATCCCGGATTTCGCGGGCGGAAGCAAACTGCAGTGGCTTGCGCACGCTGTCGAGCTTCTCCGCCTTGACGGCGTTGAGCTCGTGGTCGCCGCGGATGACGAGAGCCACGGGTCCGTCCTCGCCACGCACCAGTAGCGTCTTGACGGTCTGGGACGGCTCGACCCCGAGGCCCGCGCTAAGCGCTTCGATGGTCTCGAGTCCCGGTGTGTCCACGCTTTGCATGGCGTTGCCGGGAGCGGGTCGAGCATTGGCCGGCGCCGGTGCGGGGACCATCTCCACGTTGACCGCGTATCCGGCTTGCTCGCAGATCGCAATGCTGTCTTCGCCCGAGTCTGCGAGTACGTGAAATTCGTGCGAATAGTTTCCACCGATGGCGCCTGTGTCCGCTTCCACCGCAACGGATTCCAGGCCCAGACGCTCGAAGATGCGCTTGTAGGTCTCGTACATGAGATCGTAGGCGGCGCGCATGCCGTCGGCGTCAGCATCGAACGAGTAAGCATCCTTCATCAGAAATTCACGACCGCGCATGACACCGAACCGCGGCCGGATCTCGTCGCGGAACTTCCACTGCATCTGATAGAAGTTCGCCGGCAATTGCCGGTAGCTGCGAATTTCGTTCTTGATGAGGGTGGTTATCACCTCTTCGTGGGTTGGTCCCAGACAGAAGTCGCGCTGGTGCCGGTCTCGCAGGCGCAGCAGTTCGGGACCGTAGTCGTCCCATCTGCCGGATGCCTTCCACAGCTCTGCCGGCTGGACGCCGGGCATCAGCACTTCCTGGGCGTTGGCGCGATCCATCTCCTCGCGCACGATGTCCTCCACCCGGCGCAGGACGCGCAGTCCGAGCGGAAGCCAGTTGTAGATGCCGGCCGCGACTTGCCTTATGAGACCCGCTCTGATCATCAGCTGATGACTGACGACCTCCGCATCGGCCGGAGTCTCTTTCACCGTTGCCAACAGAAAGCGCGACGTACGCATGATCGACTCTGCTCTGTCTCAGCGATGTCGGTCAGCCAGTGGATTGACCAGCCTGACATCGCGATGTTTGAACAATGGTATGAGAGCCATACCGGCGACGAAGCCGCCGATATGTGCGCCAAACGCCACGCCCCCTCTTCCCGGGGCGGTCATGGCGGAATTCAACACCTGTATCAAGAACCAGAACCCGAGTACCCACATGGCCTTGAGACGCACCAACTGGGAAAGAAAGCCCAGGGGAATCAGGATGAGGACGCGTGCGTGGGGATGGAGCAAAAGGTAAGCCCCGAGCACGCCGGAGATGGCGCCGCTCGCTCCAACCATGGGCACCTGCGACGCGGGATTCGGCAGCGCGTGTGCAAAGACGGCTATCGCGCCGCACAGCAAATAGAACACGACGAATCGAGCGTGTCCCATGGAGTCCTCGATGTTGTTGCCGAAGATCCACAGGAACAGCATGTTGCCGAGCAGGTGCATCCAGCCGCCGTGCAGGAACATCGAGGTCAGGACCGTTGCGCTCGGCGGGACGATGGCGAGCTCGGGAGGCAGTTTCGCGTCGCCCAGCAGCGTAGCTGGAATGGTCCCAAGGCCGTAGACGATGGCCTGCTGAGCGCGGGTATCGTGGGAGACCTGCCACGCGAACGCCAAGACACAGGCGGCGATGATGCCGACGGTGACGACCGGCTTGATCCGGGTGGGGTTGTCGTCGCTGAGGGGAATCACACTCGTTCCAGCTCGCTCGGCTGCGTCGGCGCATGATACCGGATTAGCAGGGCGGCCCAAACTGCGCGGGGTATGGAATCCGCCGCGGCCGGTGCGATGGCGGGCAACGGGCATCGCCCGCCATTGCAGCTCCGCAGGCCGACGTCGACGCTGGCGTCCGGAATCGCTAACATTGCAGCTTAGGAAATGGTGATCGGTGGAGCTCATGGGGGCAACCGCAGTCGCGTTGGCTGTGTGCCTGTCTTTGATTGTCGCTGGCTGCGCTCGTATGGGCGGGTCGCGCGATGGCGACACGGCGGATGCTGTCACCCGCAGCGGCATGCTCTCCGTGGCGGATCCGCAGGAGTGTCGCGTGCCGAGTGGCTGCGGCCCCAAGTACACGTTGCTCGATCCGACGTTATCGCAGCGCGTTGCACTGCTCGGCAACATACGCGATGAGCACGCGCAGTTGATCGTGACCGTAAAGGGTCGCTGGTCGACCCCGTCCGAAATGCAGCAGGGCTACGAGCGCGCCATCAAGGTGAATAAGTACCGGCTGCGTTCGTCCATCAAATATCGAGCGTTCCTTCTCGAGCAGGCTGCCAGGCACACGCAGCGCAACTACGGCTGCACTCTGTTGTGGGACACGTCGTTTGCGTGGCAGATCGATGAGCCCAAGGCGTATCTGATCGTGCGCATGACGGACATGCTGGAGGGACGTAAGCAGCCTTACCTGGAGCTATGGTATGACGCCGAAAACGGAGAGATCGTGAGAGAGGCGAAGAATCCCGGCGATCTCGACCCGTGCGCGCGGGCTTGAAGGGCGTGTCGGTGTTTTCTTCGAGAGCCCCTCGACAATACCTGCTTGCTGCGCTCGTCGTCGCCGTGCTCGCAGTTTGCTCGAACCGGCTGCTTGCGGATTCGGTGTTGGCACCGGATCTGCATCCGAGTCCCAACTATTCGCCGCAACAGGTCGTTCGTATCCAGATCGGCGCGCTCGCCCGCAATGACTGGCCGCGCGAAGATGCCGGTATAGAGATCACGTTTCGCTTTGCTTCTCCCGACAACCGGCGCATCACCGGGCCGCTGAACCGCTTTGTTGCTTTACTGAAGAACCCGCTTTACCGCCACATGCTCAACCACACGGAGGCGGAGTTCGGCCCAGCGATGATTGAGCAGAATCTGGCGCAGGTCCCTGTCATCCTGACATCCGAGCAAGGCGAGCGCGCCGGCTTTGTATTCACGCTCTCGCGGCAGAGCGAGGGCGAATTCGATTCCTGCTGGATGACCGACAGCGTCGTGCGGTTTCGGGTGCGCAGCGAACCGCGGCCCGGCCGCCGTGGCGAGCTTTCCATTTGACGGCCTGCGCCGCGCGCGACTCCGCGCCGCATTCAGCCGGTTTGCTTGTGCGCTGCGGGTCGAGGTGGCGCGTCGTAGCGACAGGAGGGCGACCCGATGACGGACAAGCCCGCCCGGGAAGGTCCGTCCATGTACCAGCGCATCTACGCGGTCGTCGCCCAGATCCCCCGTGGCCGGGTGGCCACGTACGGGCAGATTGCAGCGATCGTGGGCCGGTGCTCGCCCCGTGTCGTGGGCTACGCGATGGCGGCGTCGCCTGCGGCGCTGGATCTTCCCTGGCAGCGTGTCATCAACAGTCAGGGACGCGTGAGTGCGCGTAGCAGCGGCGACGGTAGCAGGGACCAACGCGCGCTGCTGGAGGCGGAGGGCGTCGTTTTCGACGCGAAAGGGCGCGTCGACTTCTCGCGCTTTGCCTGGCTGGGCCCGCAGTGGGAGTGGTTGCAGGCAAACGGCTGCTATCTCGCTCCGCCTCCGGCGTGACCGCCGCCTGCGACGGTTGACCCGCCGCGCCCGCGTCGCGGTTCCGGCACGGCCGGCCGGGTGTTTTGCCGCTGCGCGGCGTGGCTGCCGCGTCGACCGTTGCTGCTGTGGGCACCCCATTCCCAAACCGCTCTAGCAGCCACCCAGTACTGTGATTCACATCGCACTTCATTTTCTCGTTCCGGGCTTGGTGGCACGCGTGGGCTATGCGCCGATGTGGCGCCGTGCCTGGATCGTGATGCTCGCTGCAATGGTGATAGATGTCGATCACCTGCTCGCGGATCCCGTCTTCGATCCGAACCGCTGTAGCATAGGATTTCACCCGCTGCACTCTTACGCAGCGATAGCGGTTTACCTGCTGTTGCTGTTGGCGCCGGTGACACGCCTCATCGGAGTTGGTCTGATCATTCACGTTCTGCTCGACGGGCTCGACTGCCTCTGGATGCGGGTCGAGGCGTAGATCAGCCCGTGCGCGGGAGAAGTATCGGCCCTCACCAGCGAGCCTTGTTCCACCTTTGCGGATTAGCCCAGTGGCGTGAATTCAGCCAGTCGGGATCGGGCTTGTAGGTCGCTACGTCGTAGTGATAGAGGCGCACCGCGTCGGGCGCCGCCGTTTGTCCCGTCAGGTTGAAGCCGAGCGCCGCCAGCCGCGACGGCGTCCACTGACTCGACTGCCCCGGCGTTTCCCGCTCCGCACGCAGAGCTATGCAGATTTGTCGCGCGAGCACGTCGCGCAGGCGCGCCAGCAGCCGTTCGCCGAGGGCGAAATCAAGGCGCTCGAGCGTGTCGACGACCACGGCGACATCGCAGACGTCCGCTCCTGCCAAGGGGTCGAGTGAATCGACGATATGGACTTCGCGCCAGCGGTGCGCCGGGAATTGCCCCTGCAGCGCGGCGACTGCCGGCGTCTGCGGTGGCGCCACCGCCAGCACGCGCAGGGGCTGTGGCCGGCACAGCAGCGCTGCCGCGTCGTCCAGCCAGGTGGCGGCGCTCGTCCCCGGGTTCACGGCGCCGGGCTCTGCGCAGGCCACAGACGGGCCGCGCCTCGCACCCCAGAGCTGTCCCCGTGCCGATTGCGCACGATGAGCGTGGCGAGGGTGTCGTTGAAGACGTGGCGCGCTACCTGGGCGCGACCCTCTTCATAGAGCGGCGCGATATTCGAAAGACCCCCGCCGAGCACCACCGCATGCGGGTCGAGGATGTTGATCACCGCGGCCAGTGCTTTCCCGAATCGCTCGAGAAAGCGCGTCAAGGCCGCCTCGGCGGCCGCCTCTCCGCGCGCCGCGCGGGCAACGACCTGCGCGGCCGGGACTTCACTCTCGCCACCATGCAGCGCATAGTCGCGGGACAGCCCGGGCCCGCAGAGGAGGGTCTCAACGCAGCCGCGCTTGCCGCAGTAGCAGGCGGGGCCGTCCGGCTCGAGAACGTTGTGCCCCCACTCGCCGGCGATGTGTTGTCGTCCTGGCAGCAACTCCCCGTTGACGACGAGACCGCCGCCGACACCGGTGCCCATTATGACTCCGAAGACGACCGCATGACCCTGTCCGGCCCCGTCGATCGCCTCCGAGAGGGCGAAACAGTTGGCGTCGTTCTCGAGGCGCACGGTGCGCCGCAGGCGGACCTCGAGGTCCTTTTTGAGCGGTCTGCCGATCATGCAGACGCTGTTGGAATTCTTGATCAGACCCGTTCGCCGGTCCAACACGCCGGGCGTGCCGACGCCCACGCGGCACCCCTTGCAGGTGTCGTCCTCGAGCTCTTCCACGAGGGTGCCGATTGCGTCCACGATGGCGGTGTAACCCCTGTCCTGGGGCGTTGCTCGCCGCCGGCGCGCGAGAATCGCGTCGTCGATATCCATGACAACGCCCTCAATCTTGGTGCCACCGAGATCGATCCCAATGCGCATGGTGCTGCCTCTGCGGCAAGGCGATGCGGTTCATTATACCGATCCGTGACGCGCACGAGCGGGCGTCTATACTGACTTAAGGACGGCCGCCACGACGGCGCCGCTCTACTCCGGGGCTCGGTATTGAAACTGAACAGATCGCAGTTTGCTCGTGGGGCACTGGCACTGTCCTCGGCGTTGACCGCTTGGTTGCTGTCGTTCGCGGCCCCCGCCATCGAGAGGGTGACTCTGTTGGCGCTGACCCGGGACAAGGCGATCGTCAGCGTGGACGGTGCAAGGCGGGTGCTCGCGCGCGGTGAAGTCAGCCCGGAGGGTGTCCACCTCGTCGAGGCCAACACGCAATTCGCAGTGATCGAAGTCGACGGCCTGCGGCAAACGCTGGAGTTGAGCGCCGTGGTGGCGCCGATGGCCGCTCCGGCCGGGGAGGAGAACGGCCCGGCCACGGTGACCCTGTGGGCGGGATCCGAGGGCTTCTTTCGGGCCGATGGGGCCATCAACGGCTATCCGGTCCGCTTTCTGGTCGACACGGGCGCCAGCTCCATTGCACTGAGCGGCGACACCGCCCGACGTGTCGGCCTCGATCTGTCGGCGGGGGAGCCGGGCTTCGCGCGAACGGCGAGCGGGATCACTCAGATCGTTTCCGTGAAGCTCGACAGCGTATCCGTTGGCGATATCACGCTGCGCAACGTTGAAGCGGGCGTGATCCCCGGATCGTATCCCGAGATTCCGCTCCTCGGGGGATCTTTTCTGGGGCACGTCGATATGGTGCGACGCGGTGACCGCCTCGAGCTGATCGAAAAACCCTATTAGTGCAGAGCTGTACGGGCGGGGAACGTTTCGGTTCAGTCCCCGGAGGCGTTCTTGTCGCGGGTGATCTGCGCGTACGCCGAGTGGTTGTGAATCGATTCGAAGTTCTCGGACTCGACGGTGTACGAGTCGACTCTGTCGTCAGCGTTGAGCTGCGCCGCGACGTCGCGCACCATGTCTTCGACGAACTTGGGATTGTCGTACGCTCGCTCGGTGACGTATTTCTCGTCGGGGCGCTTCAGTAGTCCGAAAATCTCACAGCTCGCCTGCTGCTCCACCAGTTCGATCAATTCCTCGATCCAGATGAAGGCACGTGATTTGACCGAGACAGTCACGTGCGAGCGCTGGTTGTGGGCGCCGTACTCGGAGATCTCCTTCGAGCACGGGCACAGGCTCGTTACCGGCACTATGACCTTGATCATCATCGACAGGCGATTACCGTCGATGTCGCCGGAAAGCGTCACGCAGTAGTCGACCAGGCTCGCAACCCCCGTGACAGGGGCTTTTTTCGAGACGAAGAAGGGGAAGGTCATCTCGATGTGGCCTTTCTCGGCGTTCAAGCGCTCCGTCATCTCGCGAATCATTCCCTTGAACGACTGCACGGAGATCTCCCGTTCGTGCTCGTTCAGGATCTCGACGAAGCGCGACATGTGCGTGCCTTTGAAGTTGTGGGGCAGCTCGACGAACATGTTGAAGCTGGCAACTGTGTGTTGCTCGCCTTCGGTGCGGTCGCGCACACGCACCGGGTGACGTATGTCCTTGATGCCGACCTTGTCGATGGCCAGCCGGCGCGTGTCGGGACTGCCCTGCACGTCGGCGATGACGACCTTGGAGGCGTTGTGGCTGCTGGCACTCATATTTGCTCGGGACGATCGGCGGCGAGTCCCTGGCGGGCCCGCCCCGCGGCTAAAAGTTGACGAGAACGCTCAAGTTTAGGCTTATCGGCGCGGGCGAGCAAGGGTCGAAGCGGGCCGCGCGGGGTCCGAGTGCCCGGGTCGGTTGCCCGCTCCGCCCGCCGGCATCGCGCCTGCGCGGATCAGTCAGAATTTACGCTCGACGACGAAATCGGCGAGCTCGCGCAGGGCCGCCGTGTCCTGCGTCAGGCCGGCCAGGGCGTCCAGCGCTGCGGCGTGCCGCTCACGGGCGGCGGTCCGCGCGCCCTCGACGCCCAGCACCGAGGTGTAGGTCGGTTTGTTGAGGGCCCGGTCCGCACCGCTGCGCTTGCCTAGGGTGCCGGTGTCGCTTTCCTCATCGAGCACGTCGTCGACTATCTGAAACGCGAGGCCTAGGTGGCATGCGTACTGGTCGAGAGCCAGCAGCGCCGCGTCATCGGCCTCACCCGTGAGGGCGCCGAGCGTCACGGACGCGCGGATCAAGGCCCCCGTCTTCGCCAGATGCATGGTTTGCAGCTCCTCCAGCGTGGCGCTGCGGCCGACGGCGGCCAGGTCGCGTGCCTGCCCCCCGACCATGCCGCGCGAGCCGCTGGCTGCGGCCAGCGAGTCGAGCATACGCAGGCGCCGCTCGGGAGCGACGTTGAGCGCCGGATCGGCGGTAAGCACGGCGAAAGCCAGGGTCAGCAGGGCGTCCCCCACGAGGATGGCGGTGGCCTCGTCATAGGCTCGGTGACACGTGGGCCGGCCGCGGCGCAGGTCGTCGTCGTCCATCGCCGGCAGGTCGTCGTGCACGAGAGAATAGGCGTGAACGAGCTCGACGGCGCAGGCCGGTACGTCGAGCATGTGCTCGGGCGCACCAAAGATTTCACCGCCGGCGTAGACCAGCATCGCCCGCAGCCGTTTGCCGCCGTTCAGGCAACAGTAGCGCATGGCCTCGTGCAGCCGAGCGGGCGGCTCGGTGGCGGCTGGCAGCCTGGCGTCGAGTGCCGCGTCGGCACGGGCGCGGCGGTGCTGCCAGCGCTCCTGGAAGGCCGTCAATCGGAGCCTTCCGCTTCCGGCTCGAAGGGTTCGCTCGTGAACTCGCCGTGTTTCTCGACCAGCGCCTCGATACGCTGTTCCGCGGCTTTCAGGCTTTCCTGGCAGGTCCGGGAGAGCTCCATGCCTCGTTCGAAATCCTTCAGGGAAGCCTCCAGACTCTGCTCGCCCTGCTCCATCCGCTCGACGATCTTCTCGAGCTCCGCCAAGGCCGATTCGAAATCCAGCGTTGAAGAACGTGTCGATTTTGCCACGGGTTCCCTGCAGCGTGTGGAGTAGCGTACTATGCCCACGATGGCGCCGCGGGCGGGCGCGGTCCGCTGCGCTGCGTTGACAGCGCCAACAGCGGTATTTAGACTCGTTCTAAATTACATTCCGCGACGCGTATGTTAACGCAAGTTGCACGGATCACAAACAAGTTGGAGTTGCAGCAATGAACCTCAAAGACAGCAAGACCGAGCAGAATCTCAAGGATGCGTTTGCCGGCGAGTCCCAGGCGAACCGTCGCTACCTGTACTTCGCGCAGAGAGCGGACGTCGAAGGCTTCAACGACGTCGCCGCCGTGTTTCGCTCGACGGCGGAGGGCGAGACCGGTCACGCGCACGGGCATCTCGATTATCTGCAGCTGACGGGCGACCCGGCCACGGGGCTGCCGATCGGTAACACCTCCAGCAACCTCAAGGCGGCGATCGCCGGCGAGACCCACGAGTACACGGACATGTACCCCGGTATGGCGAAGACCGCCCGCGAAGAGGGCTTCGACGAGATCGCGGACTGGTTCGAGACGCTTGCCAAGGCCGAGCGCTCGCACGCCAACCGATTTCAGAAAGCGCTCGATACGCTCTGAGTGCGACGACGCGTTCGAGTACAGAGATCCCGGAGGGGCCGGCTCGCGCCGACCCTCTGCTTTTGTTCCTCGCGAAGGGCGAGCGCTGGTTCCCGGGCCCTTGCGTGATGTGGCGCACACCATGGGGTGATATCGATGACCGAAGCTCATAAAGAGCCGCCCCGCGAAGGAAGTCTCGAGGCACCGACGCGCCACGCCCTCGACTGGCGCTCAGCGAGTTTTTACGACGAGGGCGCGCTCATGCAGGAGCTCGAGCGAGTCTATGACATCTGTCATGGCTGTCGGCGCTGCTTTAGTCTGTGCAACGCGTTTCCCACACTGTTCGATGCTATCGACGAATCGGACACGATGGAGCTCGACGGCGTGGACAGGGAAGTCTACTGGCAGGTCGTGGATCACTGTTACCTGTGCGACATGTGCTACATGACCAAGTGTCCGTACGTGCCGCCGCACGAGTGGAACGTCGATTTTCCGCACCTGATGCTGCGCGCCAAGGCCGTGAAGTTCCGCAAAGGCGAGATGCGCGCACGCGACAAGATCCTGTCGAGCACCGACGCGATCGGTCGGATGGCGACTTTCCCGGTGGTCGTGCATGCGGTGAACGCCGCCAACCGGGCCAAGCCGGCGCGCAAGCTGTTGCAGAAGACCCTCGGGGTCCATCCCGAAGCGCGGTTGCCGGAATATCACCGGCCGACTGCCAGGAGCGCTTTTGCCGACCGGACTTCCAGACCCGTGTCGGCCGAGCCGGCGGGACCGACCCGCGGGCGGGTGGCTGTGTTCACCACCTGTTACGGCAACTACAACGACCCGCGGATTGTCGAGGACCTGGTGGCCGTGTTCGAGCACAACGGCATCGCGGTGACGACGCCGAGACAGGAGCGTTGCTGCGGTATGCCCAAGCTGGAGCTGGGAGACCTCGAGGCGGTGGCTCGGGCAAAGAACGAGAACGTGGCGGAGCTGCTGAGCCTGGTTGAGGACGGTTGGGACATCGTCGCTCCGGTGCCCTCCTGCGTGCTCATGTTCAAGCAGGAGCTGCCGTTGATGTTTCCCGACGATGCCGACGTGGCAAGAGTCCGCGAGGCCATCTACGACCCGTTCGAGTATCTCGCTCTGCGCCACCGTCACGGCAAGCTCAACGTCTCGTTTCAGAGCCCCCTCGGCGCCGTGGCATACCACGTGGCGTGTCATCAGCGCGTGCAGAACATCGGGCCGCGCACGCGCGAGCTGCTGGCCCTGGTCCCCGACACCCGTGTGGAGATGATCGAGCGCTGCTCCGGGCACGACGGTACGTATGCAGTGAAAGACGAGTTCCATGACACGTCGATGAAGATCGTGCGACCGGTCGTCAATCGTGTGAAGCAGGCCGAGGCGGATCACTACACCAGTGACTGCGCGATGGCGGGGGGCCACATTGCCAACGGCCTGGGAGACGGCAGCGAGCCGAAGCACCCTTTGACACTGCTGCGCATGGCTTACGGAATCTGAGCCGCGGGGCGCCGGTGTCTAACGCCCGCGACGTTGTTGGAGCATAAAAGCGGATGGAAAGGCTCACTCGCAAGGATCTCTACTCTCTCGAAGACTACGCGTCCGGGCGTTCCGAGTTTCGCGGGCGCGTCATGGAGCACAAGAAAAACCGGATCGTGGCCATTGGGCCGCACGCCACGCTGCATTTCGAGGATCGGCTGACGATTCAGTACCAGATCCAGGAAATGTTGCGCGCCGAGCGTATTTTTGAATCCGAAGGGATCGACGAGGAGCTCAACGTCTACAACCCTCTGATTCCCGATGGGCGCAATTTCAAGGCGACTTTCATGATCGAGTTCGAAGACGTGGAGGAGCGTCAGCGCGCGCTGGCGCGCCTGCGGGGAATCGAGGACCGGGTATGGGTGCGGGTTGGGACGCACGAGCGCGTCTGGGCGATTGCCGACGAGGACCTCGACCGCCAGACCGAGGAGAAAACCTCGGCGGTGCATTTCCTGCGCTTCGAGCTCGATGCCGACGCGGCGGCAGCGGCCCGGGCGGGCGAGCCCATCGGGGTGGGCATCGACCACGAAAACTACTCCCACCAGATCGACCCGTTGCCCGCGGCGGTGCGCGACTCCCTGGCCGCCGATTTGGACGACTGACCGTCCTTCGCAACGTCATCGCAGCGACGCCGGCGACATCCCGAAGGTCGCACTCCCGGCCGTGGAGCGATCGGCGTCGCCGCGTTCGGCGACCGCTTGACCGGAGCCCGCGCCGTTGCGGCGGGAAACCCTGGACGGCGCTCGCGGCGGGATGCAGAATCCCGCGTTCGCGCCGGGTTGTCGACAATGCCGCCGGGTCTGAATCGGTGATGCGTGCCAAGTCCCAGCGAAGCACCTGTTCATTTCGTGCGCGTCTGCGCGTCTGCGCGGGTGCGCGGGTGCGGGGGCATTGCATGCGGGGGATCGGCGCGATCTCGCCGTGAGTCGTGGGTACGGCAAGCGGCTGCGTTGCGCTTGCCGCGCCACCGCGTTCCCCGCTCCGCCTGTCTACGGGAAAACCATGCGATCGAACAGCCCCCATCACGGGTCGATCTAACTATGCAGGGCAGCTACGACGCCTCGGCGATAGAAGTTCTCACGGGGCTGGAACCGGTGCGCAAGCGCCCCGGGATGTACACCCAGACCGAGCGTCCCAATCATCTCGCCCAGGAGGTCATCGACAACGCGGTCGACGAGGCGATTGCCGGCTTCGCCGACACGGTCGAGGTGCTGCTGCACGAGGACGGATCGCTCACGGTTGCCGACAACGGCCGCGGCATGCCGGTCGACGTGCACCAGGACGAGGGCGTCACGGGCGTCGAGGTCATCATGACCCGGCTGCACGCCGGCGCCAAGTTCTCCCACAAGAATTATCGCTTCTCCGGGGGTCTGCACGGAGTCGGCGTGTCCGTGGTGAACGCCTTGTCGAGCAGGCTCGAGGTCTGGGTGCGCCGTGACGGCAAGCAGTACCGGATGCGCTTCGCCAATGGCGAGAAGAAGAGCGAACTCGAGGAGGTGGGCAAGATTTCCAAGCGCCTCACCGGCACCGTGCTGCGCTTCTGGCCGGACCCGGCCTATTTCGACTCGATCAAGTTTCACCTGCCCCGCCTGAAACGCCTGTTGCGGGCCAAGGCGGTGCTGTGCCCCGGTCTCGTCATCAGTTTCGGCGACGAGCATGAGCCGCAGAATGACGAGTCCTGGTGCTACGAAGACGGCCTCAGTGATTATCTGCGTGATGAATTGAACGGCGCCGTTCTGGTGCCGGAGGAACCGTTCGTCGGGCACTTCAAGGGCGGCGAGGAGGAGGTCGACTGGGCGGTGGCGTGGCTGGCCGAGGACGGGGATCCCGTGGCCGAGAGCTATGTCAACCTGATACCGACCGTACAGGGGGGAACTCACGTAAACGGCTTTCGCACCGGTCTGACCGAGGCGATCCGGGAGTTCTGCGAGTTTCGCGCTTTACTGCCGCGCGGGGTAAAACTCATGCCCGACGACGTCTGGGGCCGGTGCAGCTACGTACTCTCGGCCCGCATCAGGGAGCCTCAGTTTACCGGACAGACGAAGGACCGACTCGCTTCGCGGGCGACCGCCGCATTCGTCTCCGGCGTCACCAAAGACGCCCTGAGCCTCTGGCTCAACCAGAACATCGCCGAGGGCGAACGCATTGCCCGCATCGCCATCGACAACGCGCAACGCCGTCTGCGCGCCGGCAAGCGCGTGGCGCGCAAGAAGGTTACGACGGGACCGGCTCTACCGGGCAAGCTTGCCGATTGTACGAGCCAGGATCTGGAGCGCACCGAGCTGTTTCTCGTCGAGGGAGACTCCGCGGGCGGATCGGCGAAGCAGGCGCGCGACCGGGACTTTCAGGCGATCATGCCTCTGCGCGGCAAGATTCTCAACACGTGGGAGGTCGACTCGGGGGAGGTTCTCGCCTCCCAGGAGGTGCACGACGTCGCCGTCGCCCTGGGAGTGGATCCGGGTTCGGACGATGTCCGCGGCCTGCGCTATGGCAGGGTGTGTATTCTAGCCGACGCCGATTCGGACGGCGCCCATATCGCCACACTCCTGTGCGCGCTGTTCCTGCAGCACTTCCGAAGTCTCGTCGAGGCGGGACGGGTCTGTGTTGCCATGCCGCCTCTGTATCGCATCGATGTCGGCAAAGAGGTTTTTTACGCCCTCGACGACAGCGAGAAGCAGGGCATTCTGGATCGCATCGAGGCGGGCAAGTACCGGGGCCGGGTGAACGTGCAGCGATTCAAGGGACTTGGTGAGATGAATCCGCTGCAGCTCAGAGAAACCACCATGAATCCCGATACGAGACGCCTGGTGCGTCTGGTGGCGAATCCCGGCGACGGCACCGCCGGGATGCTCGACATGTTGCTTGCCAAGAAACGTGTCGCCGACCGCAAGCGGTGGCTGAGCGAGAAGGGGGATCAGGCGCGGCTGTGACCGCGCCGAGGAACACGGCAATGGCAAACGGCAAATCCACATCGTCAAGAAAATCAGCAAGCAGGGGCGCGATGGCGAGTCAGCTTCAGCTTCCCGGACTGATCGGCGCGGACGTCGAGGGTGTACCGATGTCCACGTTCACCGAGCGTGCCTACCTGAGCTACTCGATGTACGTGATCCTCGACCGTGCCCTGCCGCGTCTGGAAGACGGGCTCAAACCCGTGCAGCGGCGCATCGTCTACGCCATGTCCGAGCTTGGCCTGAACGCCAGCGCCAAGTTCAAGAAGTCAGCACGCACGGTGGGCGATGTGATCGGCAAGTTCCACCCCCACGGCGACAGTGCGGCTTACGAAGCAATGGTCTTGATGGCGCAGTCGTTCAGCTATCGCTACCCCCTGATCGAGGGGCAGGGCAACTGGGGCTCGGCCGACGATCCCAAGTCGTTCGCGGCCATGCGCTACACGGAGGCGCGCCTGACTCCTTTCGCGACCCTGCTGCTGTCGGAGTTGCGGCAGGGTACGGTCGAGTGGACGAGCAATTTCGACGGTACGCTGGAGGAGCCCAAGCTCTTGCCGGCACGCCTGCCTCACGTCCTGTTGAACGGCGCATCCGGAATCGCCGTGGGCATGGCGACGGACATCCCGCCGCACAACGTCAAAGAGATCACGAGCGCCTGCGTGCGCCTTCTCGAAGACCCGAAGGTAACGACGGCAGCGCTCTGCGAGCATGTGCTTGCGCCGGACTTTCCGACCGCGGCGGAGATCATAACGCCCGGCAGCGAGATGCGCGCCATGTACGAGACCGGCGTGGGATCGGTGCGGCAGCGAGCGGTCTGGGAGCAGGAGGGTGCCAACGTCGTCGTAACCGCGCTGCCCTATCAGGTGTCCGGGGCCAAGATCCTCGAGCAGATCGCGGGGCAGATGAACGCCAAGAAACTGCCGTGGGTTGCCGACCTGCGTGACGAGTCCGATCACGAAAATCCCACACGCCTGGTGATCGAACCGCGGTCGGGCCGCGTGGACGTGGCCGCGCTCATGAATCATCTGTTCGCCACCACCGATCTCGAGCGCTCCTACCGCGTAAATCTGAACGTCATCGGCCTCGACGGCCGCCCGCGCGTGTTCGGGCTAAGAGAGCTGCTTGCGCAGTGGCTGGAATTCCGCATCGAGACGGTCCGCCGCAGGCTGCAGTATCGCTATGATCGTGTGGCGCAGCGTCTCCATGTGCTCGACGGCCTGCTTATCGCCTACCTCAATATCGACGAGGTCATTCGCATCATTCGCACGCAGGACGAGCCCAAGGCGGCATTGATGAACCGCTTCGGGCTGAGCGATGCCCAGGCGGAGGCCATTATGGAGCTCAGGCTGCGCCAGCTCGCCAAGCTCGAGGAAATCCGGATCCGCGGCGAGCAGCGGGAGCTCTCGGGTGAGCGCGACGCCTTGGCGCGGACACTGAAATCCAAATCTCGCCTGCGCCAGCTCGTGCGTGACGAGCTGATCAAGGATGCGCAGGAATTCGGTGACTCCAGGCGTTCGCCGATTCACACGCGGGAAGCCGCACGGGCGCTCGACGAGCGCGATCTGGTGCCCTCCGAGCCCATCACCGTCGTGCTCTCGGAGAAGGGCTGGATCAAGGCGGCACGCGGCCACGAGGTCGACCCCAGGGCACTCGGCTACCGCGCCGGGGACGCGTTTCTCAGCGCGACAAGCGGCAAGTCGAACCAGAGCGTCGTCTGTCTGGACTCTACCGGGCGGACATACTCGTTGCCGTCGCACGCTCTGCCCTCGGCGCGCGGCTTTGGTGAGCCGCTCAGCAGCAGTCTGAACCCGCCGGCGGGCGCGAACTTTGCCGGGATCATCATGGGTGAGGCGGACGAGCTGTGCCTTATGAGCTGCGACTCCGGTTATGGCTTCGTGGCGCCGTTGGGCGAGCTGCACGCCAAAAACAGAGCGGGCAAGCACGTGATCAAGGTGCCGAAGGGTGCGCAGGTGCTGCCCGCGCGACGCGTTGCCGACATCGAGGAGGACTGGCTTGCGATCGTCACCAGCGCGGGCAGGCTGCTCGTATTCATGGTCGGAGAGCTGCCGCTGATGAGTAAAGGCAAAGGCATCAAGATGATTAACATCCCCGCGGCCAAGTTCCGCTCGGGAGAGGAGCGTGTGGTGGACGTGGCGGTGTTCTGCGAGGGAGATCATCTCGTCGTGCACTCGGGAAAGCGCTACTTGAAGCTCAAGCCCGCGGACATCGATTACTACGTGGGCGAGCGGGCATTGCGTGGGCGCATGCTGCCGCGTGGGTTCAGGCAGGTGCACGGCATCGAGGTGGAGAGAGCCTGAAGCGACACGTGGCGCCGCTGCCCGCTACGCGCTACCAGTAGTAGAAGGGATGAGGGCCGTAGGCGGGGTGTCCCCAGGGATACGGCCAGAATACGGGGTAGGGGGGAGCGTAGTAGGCGGGTTCCGGCTGCCAGAGATACACGTCGCTGGCGACGACCACCGGAAATTCGTACGGATACTCGCCGATGTCCTTTTGCGCCGTGCCCCGCAGGGTGCCGACCACGGTGACTTCGCGGCCCTGCTCGAAAACGGCCGGATCGAGAAACCCCGGCACCACGGCGAGGAAGCGCCCCTGAGACGGCGCCTCGATGCGGGGTCGGCCGTTGCGGGCCAGCGGCCGGCCCACGATCTGCATGGAGGTGCGCTCGGCCTCGTTCTCGATCGAGGCGATCGTCCCGCCCCAGCGGACACGCACGTCGAGATGGGCGCCGGGATCCTGCCTCACCTGCGTGAGCGGCGGACTGCCGGGAAGCGGCGTTCGAATCCTCTCGGGAACGGTGGAGGCACAGGCGCAGAGCAGCAGCGCCGCGGCGGCGAGGCCGAGACCGCGTGCGCCCGCCGCGGGCGCTGGGCGGTCACCCTCGATCGATGTTGCCCGCAGGCGCGAGTGCATCTGCGCCTAGCCCGTCGGCCTGGCCGGAGTGGCTTCCCCCCGCCGTGGCTCCCGCCGGCGCCGCGCCGCGGCTGCGCCACGACGCAGGGCTCCAGCACCCCCCAGCAGCAGCGCCGCGACCAGGGCAGCGGCGGCAGCCAGCGACGCGAGCAGAGCCGTCGGCAATACGGAAGTCGCCTTGCGCAGGGTTTTCCCCGCGCGGGAGCCGACCTTGATCGAGGCGACGAGCGCGCCGACGTTGCCGCCGCCGCGCGCGATACGCTCTATGCCGGTCTTGCCGAAAACGGTGGCAAGCACGTACGTACCGTGGGGATCGACGGCGGCTGCGTCGGCCACGCGCTTGAGCGTGTCCGCATCGTCGACTTGCCTCATGACACCGGCGAGGGGCCCGGGCCCGAGCCGCCGCGCGGCGCGCCCGAAATCGGTCAATGTTGCGGTGAGCGCCTCGAAGCGCCCGCTCTTGACGGCGGCACGGCTCATCGCGGTGAGCTGCCGTGTGAAATCCGCCGACAGTGCGCCGATGCGGCGAAAGCTCTTCATGAGCGCGGGCGCCCAGTCGAGGTGCGGCGCCAGCGTCGTCACCAGACCGACGGCGGAAAGGGAAAGTATGACGGTGTCACCGTCGTCGTACTGCCAGTGTTTCCAGCCCTGCACCAGCAGATCGCGTACGTCGCCGATGACGAACAAATCGAGCGACACGGAACCGATCAGACCCGCGACGTCGTTGGGCTCACCCGTGACCGCGCCGTGAACGAAACGCTCCGCCGTCCCCAAGAACGAGTCCATCGCCGCATCGGAGCGCTCGACGATGTCGCGCGCCCGCTCGGCGTCGCCGAGCTCGGGATTCGCGATCACGAACTCCCCCAGCATCTTGGCTTCCGCCCAGTGCCGGGTGCGGGACAGCTCCTCAGCCGGTTGCAGGAGGTCGCCGGGAAGGATGAGAGATTCGTCGGCGTGGCGCAGACATATCGCGTGCAGGCTCAACAGGCATATTGACGCGGACAGCAGCGCGAGAAAGAATCGGAGCATGTGTGGCGACGGCCTGGCGCGCAGAGCGACATTCGGTATTGTCGCACGCAGGCGTGTAAACACGCACCCTTTGGGGCAGCGCGAGGCTGCGGCATGTCGAACGGCGGCAGGGGCCAGCGGTGAGCGTTGATCACGAGCGGCTACCCGTCGACGGGAGGCTCAACCTCAAGCCGGCGGAAGGTTGTTGGGGCGCCGCCGACCGACCGCTGCACACGCGTGTGCCGACGCGGGACGCGCGGGGCCGTCCCGTCAGCGATTTCATGATGCTGTTTCCGGGGCTGCGTGAGCGGCGCCATGCCGAAATCGCGGATCGAGTGGAAGGCCTCGGCGCGCTGCTGGGCAGTTACGAGGAGGTTCTGTTCGCCGATCTCAACCTGCCGCTCAACCTGCTTTGGGTCTCGGTGCGTCCGATTCCCGGCGCCATCAGCACGCTGGTCGCCGCAATTCAACAGCGCTTTCCCGAGGCGCTGCTGGTCGCGCCGGACACCCGCTCGCTCTGAGAGCGCTCTCAGAAAGGCAGGGCGAGCCCGGGTTTTACCGACTCGACGAGTGCGCGAAACCGCTCCTGGATCGATGCGAGCGTTTGCGTATCGTCGGCTTCGAACCGAAAGATCAACGTCGGTGTGGTGTTCGACGCGCGAACCAGGCCGAAGCCGCGGTCGAAATCGACGCGCAGGCCGTCGATGGTGGCGACGTGGGCATCGGGAAAACGGGCCTCTCGCACCAGCTCGCCGATAAGCCGATGATGCTCGCCTTCGGTCATTTCCAGCCGTAGCTCCGGTGTGTTGACCGAGTCGGGCAATGACGCAAAGACCTCGCGGGGGGTGCGGGTCTCGTGCGAGAGCAGTTCGCACAGGCGAGCCCCTGCGTACAGGCCGTCATCGAAGCCGAACCAGCGTTCCTTGAAGAAGATGTGTCCGCTCATCTCTCCCGCCAGGGCGGCACCGCTTTCTTTCAGCTTGGCCTTGATGAAGGAGTGTCCGGTCTTCCACATCGTCGCCCGGCCGCCGGCCGCTTCGATGGAGCGGGGAAGATTTCGCGAGCACTTGACGTCGTAGATGATCTCGGCTCCCGGTTGCCGGGTCAGGACGTCCCGGGCGAAGAGCAGCAGCTGGCGATCGGGCCAGATGACCTGACCGTCGGGCGAGACGACGCCGAGGCGATCGCCGTCGCCGTCGAACGCCAGACCCACATCCGCCTCGCCTCTGGTGACCGCGTCGATGAGATCGCGCAGGTTCTGCGCCTGGCTCGGATCGGGGTGATGGTTGGGGAACGTTCCGTCCACCTCGCAGTAGAGTTCCGTCAGCTCACAGCCCAGCTGCCTGTAAAGCCGCGGCGCCACCGCGCCGGCGACACCGTTGCCGCAGTCGATGGCGATGCGCAACGGTCGGGCGAGCGTGATGTCGCTGACGATGCGATCGATGTAGGCGTCGATCACGTCCATGCTGCGTCTCGCGCCATCGCCTTCGACGAGATCGTTGTCGAGCAGGCGTTGGCGCAGTGCCTGGATGGCATCGCCGGCAAGAGTTTCGCCGCCAAGCATGATCTTCAGGCCGTTGTAATCCGGCGGGTTGTGACTGCCGGTCACGGCGATACCGGAGCCGGTGTCGAGGTAATGGGTTGCGAAGTAGACCAGCGGCGTCGGCACGACGCCGATGTCGATGACGTCGCAGCCGGTGGCGAGCACCCCGCGGCCGAGAGCCGCGCTCAGCTCCGGGCCCGAGAGCCGGCCGTCGCGGCCGATCACCACGCTGTTTTGCTGCCGGGCGCGAGCCTCCGAGCCGATGGCACGCCCGATTTGCTCGACGCCCTGGGCCGTCAGCGTCCGACCGACGATGCCTCGGATGTCGTAGGCCTTG
>JABAHR010001345.1_pt8 | contig 22372 bp, 22 predicted proteins | sample 7062101 | NCBI WGS metagenome assembly JABAHR01 (sample SAMN14534553, study PRJNA622989) | marine sediment metagenome | biome: marine biome [ENVO:00000428]; feature: marine pelagic biome [ENVO:01000023]; material: deep marine sediment [ENVO:00002113] | place: India: Gulf of Kutch | collected...
GCGCGTCGTGCCACGCGAGTCCGGTCGACGGAAAGCGCGCAAAGGGCGAAGACAAGCTACTGCTCGGCGGCGGGCAGGAACTCGATACCCCGTACGGCGTGTTCCGTGTGCCGAACATTTCCAGTCATCCAGTTCACGGCATCGGGGCCTGGACACCGGTGGATTTCGTCAACGCGATGCAGCGCGGAGTCTCGCCCGACGGCCGGCATTACTATCCCTCGTTTCCGTATACTTCGTACGCACGGATGCCGGCGGAGGATGTGCTGGACCTGAAGGCGTTTCTCGATACGCTGCCGCCGGTAGCGGGCCGTGTCGCGGGTCACAGCCTCGGCTTTCCCTGGTCGATACGCCGCGGCATCGGCCTGTGGAAGCGCCGTTATCTCGATACCGAGCCGCTCACACTGCCGGCGTCAGCGACACTTGCGGAGCGCGGCCGACTGCTCGTGGAAGGCGCCGGGCATTGCGGCGAGTGTCATACGCCGCGTGACCGTTTCGGTGGACTCGTGCGAGAGCGCTGGCTTGCCGGCGCGCCGAACCCTGAAGGCAAGGGGCGTGTGCCGAATATCACGCCCGGTGGCAAGAACATTTCCGGGTGGTCGGTTGCCGATATCGCGTACTACCTGGAAAGCGGCTTCACGCCGGAGTTCGATACGGTCGGCGGCTCGATGGTCGCCGTCCAGGAAAACACGGCAAGGCTGAGTGACGAGGACAGGGCGGCCATCGCCGCCTATCTCAAAGCGCTTCCGCCGATTGACTGATCTCGCAAGATCGGGAGAAGGTTCCTCAATGAACTGGAGAGTGACGGAACAAGCTCACCGCATCCGTCACCCGCGCCAGCATTATGTACAGTACGGGGGGCAAAACGCGCATGCTCGCAAGAAACTAAGCCCCATTCCCGTCGGCCTTGAACGGCCGCCACGCTCACGGGTGAGGAAAGCGGCATTTTCCTGCGAGTGTCGGATTGCTTGTCAATTTGCATGCTTCCTGGCGCGGAAAACCGCGTCACCCGGGTTACGTGTGCCCCCGAATCGCCCTCGATTTAACAAGATAAGGTTCTAGCTAACAATAACTTGAGGCTCAGGTCGACTAACTTTACACATAGAAGATCGACTCGAAATATCCCGCGATCGGCAGTGGCCACGTGCCACCGGATATCCAGTGATAGCGCCATTCTCGAGCATGGCTCGAATGCTTGGCACGCGTCTTGCACATCGTTGCAGTAAGGATAGTTGCGGCAGGACGGCCGCCCTCCACAATAACGACCACAACCAGGAAGCCAGGAAGGCATGAAGCGATCCACTTTGATTATCGCGGACGACGCCCATTTCAGAGAATGGGTGGGCTGCATCGTAACGATGCGGTGGCCCAAAATGTGCGTTGAAAGCGCCCGATTGGCCAATGCGCCAATGTATCTCGACCGGGCCGAGCTCGAGCGTTATCAGCTGATCGTCGTCAGGACGGGATTTCAGAGCTTTTCGGAAATACAGACCTGCATTTTCATCATGCGAATACTTGCTCTCAAGTCTCGCCCCGAGGTCGTCTTGATATGTGACAATGCGCAGGACCTGGAAAAGGCGAAGACGACCAAGCTGGGTCAAGCCTATTGCCTGCAGACGAGCCACGCGACACCCGGGATGTTCCAGGCGATTTTCGATGACATCGCGGAGAGGGCAAGCGAAGCTGGCGCGCTGTCAACGGATGGTGCGCCAACTATTCCGGGCTATGATATCCATTACCCGCTCGCGGCGACCTACTCGACAACCGTATACCGCGCCCACAGTAAACAGCTGAACACGGATGTTGCGCTCAAGGTCTGCAATTCCCGGCCCGTCACCTACGGTAATTATCATCAGCTTTCAGTTCGGCAGGAATACGAGATTTTGCGCAAGGTCGGTGGCGAGTACATTGCGCACGCCTACGAATACGGTGAGATCGAGAATATGGCCTATATGGCCCTCGAATATTTTCCGAATGGCTCCCTCAGTCAGTACGTGCGGGCAAACGGCCGCAAGATAAGTCGCGTGGATTACTTGCTGGCGGTAGCGAAAGGGTTGCGAGCAATCCACAACGCCGGATTTTTGCACCTCGATCTCAAGCCGAACAACGTGCTGATCCGCGAAGACGGTTCGCCGGCGCTGATCGATTTCGGAATCAGCAAACGCATACTCCTGGCCCGACACCAGGAAAGGCAGGTTTTTTCACTCGGTTCACCGTATTTCATGAGCCCGGAGCAGGCACGCGGAGAGCCGCTGGATGAGCGCAGTGACATATACAGCTTTGGCGCACTTTGGTTCCGCATTTTCACCGGCAGAGTGCCGTTTGCCGGTCGGACGTTCGAAGAACTCCGCCTGGCACGCGATAATCCAGCACCGAGCATGGGCGCGGTATTGCGCCACTATCAGCCGATCGTTGAAAATACGCTGATCGCGAATCGCGACGAGCGATTTGCCAGCGCCGAGGAGTTGATCGAGAATATCGAGGAATACGCAACGAGTGCGACGGGTCGTTACCGTTGCCTCGATTTGCAGGATCTAGAAGGACAGGCAAGTCTGATGGGCGCGTAAGCGCCTTGTTTACACACACGGACGTGGTCAATTGTATGAAGGACCACGATGCGTACTCTGTTATCCAGATTGTGCCACTGGAGCCGAGGCGCGGCGATTGCGGTTGCAACGCTGGGTCTCGGCTACATTTTTGCGGTCTGTTGGCCAGTCGATGCTCACTGGCTTTATCCGGCAATCTTAATCGGCTTCTTGAGTTGCGACTCGTCGCTCTGGGTCCGGCGATGATGTATTTCTGTCGGTTTTATATGCTGGATGCTGCCGTCGGCATCCAGCGACAGGCGGGCGACACGCGAATTCCGCAGTTCCTTGAGCGCGCTTAATTCGACACCGAAGGCGCTGGCGAGCGCGTGATCGTCGACGGTCGACGCCCCCTTGCGGCGCTCCCGGCCGGAAAAGCGCAGGCGGTTTAAGAGCGACCAGCAGGTCACTACGATGACGATGCAGCCTAGCATCAGTCCGTACCAGCCCAGCACGTGTTTCAGACCCTGTATGCCGCCCGAACGGATCATGACGTCGTAGGCGAACTCGAAACCGAGCATCCATGCAACGAGGCTCACAAGTGGAGCCCACAGGTAGGTATAGACGAGCCACATCATGCCGGTGACGAAGGCATCGCTCAGCCGGCGTCGCCGCGACAGCAGTTCGGGGACGTTGATGTGCAGGCTCTCCGGCGCCGATGCCATCTCAGTCTCCAATCTCCGGCCGCACACCGCGGTCCGGGCTCACCCAGATCGCGCGGCTGCCGCGACGCTTGTAAATTGCTTTCGGCACCGCGGCTACGCTGGCGGCTGCGTGGATTGCCCAGTAGATCATCGGATACCAGATCATCCAGTAGTAATAGCGGCCCAGCGTTCGGGGCTCGTAGCGGCCGTCGATTATCAGGCTGATCGCGAACTGCAGCAGGCAGGTGAAGCCGAGGATGGTGCCGGCCCATCCCGGTAGCACGGCGGTAACTGCGAGCGGCGGCGGCAGCTCGAAGAATTTGCCGCTGAGCCAGACGCAAAAGACAAAGGCCATCACATAGGCCCAGAATGTGCTGACGATGAGCTCGATGCTCACCAGCCACATTCGGCGACTGCGCCAGCTCAACAGCGTGCGAAAGTGCCTGATGAGGACTTCGATGCCGCCCTGCGCCCAGCGGAGCCGCTGCCGCCACAGTCCCTTCAAGGTCTCCGGCATCAGGATATAGCACAGCGCATTCGGCTCGTAACGCACGTCCCAGTGATTGAGCTGCAATTTCCAGCTGATGTCGATGTCCTCGGTAACCATATCGAGGCTCCAGTAGCCGACCTTGTGCAATGCCGAGCGCCGGAACGCGGCAACGACGCCCGAGACCGTGAAGACCCGCCCGTAAATGCGCTGTGCACGCTTGATCAATCCGATGATCGACGAGAACTCGCCGACCTGGATCTTGCCGAGCAACGTCGTGCCATTTCGCACACGGGGATTACCGGTTACTGCGCCAACACGCGGACCCTGTGAGAAGTGCCAGGCCAGCCAGCGCGTTGCGTGGCCTTCCAGGATCGCATCGCCGTCTATGCAGACGAGGATTTCGTTGTTCGCCGCCAGTGCGCCGGCGCGCAGACCGAGAGCCTTGCCCTGGTTGGTTTCGAAATGGATGATGCGCAGTCGCTCGCTGAACTCGGCCATTTCTTCGAGTATTTCGCCGGTCCTATCCGTGCTCGCATCGTTGATCGCGATTACCTCGAACTCAGGGTAGTCCTGCTCGAGCAGGGCGATAATCGTATCCCGGACATTTTCCCCCTCGTTGTGACAAGGCACGATGAACGTGACGCCGGGGCTCTCCGGGACTTCGGGCGGATTAAAAAAGGGCCGCTTTTCGACACGCTCGCGGTAAAAGAAATAGAAAACCGCGCCGGTTACCCAGACGTAGGCCATGAACAACGGGTAGTAGAACGCAAAGTCGAACAGAGCAAGAATGACGCTTTCGAAGGTCATTGCGCGGCCTCGGGGAAGCGGTCCGCCAACGAAATACCCTGTCGAAGCGCCTCCAGTTCCGGATGGCCGCGGATGAAGTCGTCAGGGTAGTAGCCGATATGACGAACACCCAGCGACTGCAGCCAGCGCATCGTTTGCAGAAGCTCGTGCCCGGAGATTCGCGCGCCGTCGTTCCAGTCGACCGTTTGCAGTTCGAAGATTGTCTGATCGAGACCGCCCTCACGGGCCGCGACCGCGTCGACCAGCGTCCGCAAGAAGCCCTCCTGATCATCGGCGCCTTCAAGACCTGGCATTGCCAGTAAGGCCACATGGTCGTAAGCAGTTCGAAAAGCATTAAAATCCTGAGCCAGATACTCCGCCGCGGAGGGGTCCAGGAGGGCGCTTGCAAACAGATTTCGGGCCGTTCGGATGTGCGGTAACTGTCTGCGGACCGTCTCGGTCAACAGGTGACTCAGGTCGATCAACGAGCGGGTCTTGAGCGCAGCAAATCGTTGCCGAAGGTCCGGGTCGCTCGCCAGTTGTGCCTGGCTCGGAACGAAGCCGAGTGTTTCACGGTACACGGCGGCTGCTGAGTTACTGAAGTCTTCCGTCGCTCTTAGCCTGCCGTCGTCGTGGAACAGGATACCGTCGAATTTGCTGAACCGGGCAAGATCTTCGTACAACTCGGCGATGTGGCGTACCGCGTCGCCATGAAACGGTGAGAGCCGTGGTGCGGGCGCAGATTCATCGGCAGCTGACGCGACATTCTCTGCGGTGACGTACCAGTCGGGCGCGAATGGCCCGCCCTTGAAACTCAGCATCGGCATCCACGCATAAACCCTGACATCGGCGCGGGTCTTCAGCTGCCATGCCACCCGGTTGAACAGGTCGGCACGAACCGGCAGATGCCGGTTGGGAAAGTAGAGCGCATCGGCGCCGCCGTCACCATCCGGATCGGCAAAGGCCTGCAGGAACACGTGACTGATGTCGAGTTCCTTGATGCGATCCAGCAGACGGCCCAGATTGGCTTCCTGCTGGGACGGACTCGGATCGTAAACATAGTCGAGATCAACTTGTGCAACGCGCAGCACCGGGACTCGTCCCGGGAGCAGCAGTTCGGCACTCAGGTCAGCAAGCGACGGGTTGCCAACGATGAGCAGTCGGCCGCGATGCAGGAGCTTGCCGTTGCGGCTGTTATCGGGCTCCAGAGTCAGGCTGAGCCGCATGCCGAGCAACTCGGCGATCTCCGAAATCGCCTCATTGAAGGCACCGTAGGGCCAGGTGATGACTCTCGGCGCGCGTCCCGTTTCGCGGGTAATCGTCGCGATGCTCGTGGCCAGGTCTGCGGCGACCCGTCCACGATACGCAGCTTCATCCTCGTAGCGCCCGTCCGCGAAGCGGCGGGTCACGCCAGCCGGCTGCAGATTGCCCTGGGGGTTACCCGGAATCCCTGCGTGCAGCGCATGCGTATGCGAGGCGATGTCAACCAGCCCGGAGTCCTGCAGTTCCCGAAGCTGGTCCCACGTGAGGAAATCGTCACGGTCGCGGGCCCATCCGCCATAGTCCACCTCGCCGTCCATTTCGATCCAGCTGGAAACGACGCTGACCACGGCCGGGTAGTCAAAGAGCTTCAGCAGCGGGAACACGCGCGTGTAGAAGCTCCGCAGGCCGTCGTCGAAGGTAAGGAGCACGGGCTTTTCGGGCAGTGTTGTCAGGCCGGCCTCTGCGTCCAGAATCGTCTCCACGCTGACGGGGGTGAATCCCGAATGCCGCAGCCAGCGGAAGTGTGCGATCAAGTGCTCGGTCGAGATCGCATAGCGGTCGGCGTCGTATTCGCCGGCGACGTCGTCCCGTACGTCGTGGTAGGCGATTACATCGTATTCGAGCCCTAGCGCCGGCACCGGCATCGCGAGTGCCAGCAGCAGAAGGTATGGAAGCCAGCGCATCAGAGTCGTCCCTCGATGCCGGCAACGAAGAAAGTGGCGTGTTCTGCGGCGCCATCGTAATGGGCGCGCTGCCGGCGTATGCCGAGGTTGGAGTACCAGCGGTGCCCGATGGAAAGGCTGATGCCGTATTCCATCGCCCATATGGTGCCCGGGGAAAAGCTTGCCTGGTTGTACTGGCCCGCTTCGATCCTCAGTGTCTGGGAAACGTCCAGGTCATAGCGTCGCCAGGTCATCCAGCTGGCCCTCATGCCACCCGACCAGCTGAAGTCGTGTCGCGGACTGAAGTACGCTACGTCTTCGCGGTCACGTGCCGAGGTATAGAGGTCGGCGAGCGCGAAGACCTTGTAGCGAGGCGCGTTGACGATGCGGGTGGCCCCGTGAACGAACAGGCTCTGCACCGCATTGCCATCCGAGAGATCCTGTGCAGACCCGGTAACGCCCAGTGACGTGGATTCGTCGGGCGCGTAGCGGGCGCTGGCGCTGGCAAGCCGGCTGGTCACGCCGGCGCGGTACCCGCGAAGCGGCGTGGCCATGCTGTCCGTTTCCAGACGTCCTGCCAGCTGCAGGTAATCGCTGTAGCGATACTCGGCACCCACGCTGATACCGGCATCTCCCCCACTGCGGTCAGCCGTCAGCGCCGCATCCGCTTGCCAGCGCCCATAACGGTATTCGACGCCGAGGCCGGCTCGGCGTCTGTGGGTGTTTCCCTCGGGAAACTCCGCATAAGCGTCGTGAGTGAGGACGAGCAGCCGGTACCGGTTTTCGAACGGACGCGAATACCAGCGTGCCTCGACGTCGTACTGGTCCTCGCCGAACGTCGTGCCGCTGCTCTTGCCAAAGCGTGCGTCTATCCTGGCCTCCGACAGGTTGTGAAGCTGCCAGCGACGCGCGAGGCTGCGCACCGCGGGGTCGCCGCCATGGCTGGCTTCGAGGTCGGCGAGTTCGCGTTCGACGTCGTCATATTCACGCGCATCCAGAAGCGCATGAGCCGCGCCGATACGGGCGGGCAAAAAGTCCGGGTCGACGGCCAACACCTGGCGGTATTCATGGAGGGACTGGTCGGTCCAGCCTCGCCAGCGGTAGAGGCTCGCGAGCTCCTGGCGAACGTCGGTGTTGTGCGGCATCTCGTAGAGCATCGATTCGAAATGCTGCTGTGCGTCGCTGAGCTGATCCGCATATGCGCGAGAGAGGCCGACGAGAATAGCCGCGCGCAAGTGTGCGGATGATCCTTGGCCCGCTTTCTCCGGATCGCGGGCGGGGTGAGCCTCGATCTCCGCTAGCAGGCTGTCTGCCAGTGCCTGCGCGTCTGCATGCTGTTGCAACTCCGAATAGATCCAAAACAGCTGAAACCGGAGTTCCATGTTGTCCGGCGCTCGCTCGATCGCGTGTTCTACGAGCCTGCGTGCATCCGTGGGTCGACGCTCGTTGAGATACGCATTGGCGGCACTCGCCAGCAGGTAGATCGGCAGCGCGGATGAGGTACCGTCGAGCGATTCAAAAGCCGCAATGGCCTCGGCCGTCCGGCCGCGATCGGTCAGCGCTACGATGCGGTCGTATTCGAGTCGACGCCTTACGTCGGGCCGTATAGCCGGGTCGGATAGCAAGGCATCGATTTGCGCCAGCGCGTCGTCGGTGGTTTCGTTTGCACGGGATGCAGGTTGCTGTGCCTCGGCACCTTCCCGGATCGCCATAGCGGCGACGTCGGCCTCCAGCTGTTCGATCTCGCTCTTGTCGAGGATGCCCGGATGTTCTTCCGCCAGCGCCAGGGCTTCACTTGGCAGTAGCTGGTCGCGCAAGACCAGTGCCATGCCGCGGAGCGCCGCCGTATTCCCGGGTTCGTATTCGAGGATGCGCTGATAGCGATCCAGTGCATCGATAGGGCGTCCTGCACGTTCGTGCATATAAGCCTCTGCCAGGCCCATCTGAACCCGGGAGTGATCTTGTCCCGGAGGAAGCACAAGCAAACGGTGAGCTTCCTCCGAATTGCCGGCGTCAGCGTGACTGAATGCGAGGCCGAGTCGCGCATCCAGGTTGTCCGGAGCTCGGCGGAAGAGCGCTCCATACCAGCGGATGGCATCGTCATAACGACCCGTGTTGCGAGCCGCTTTGCCGACCGTCTCGAGGACATAGTCGGGCGCCGTATCGACGTCGATCGATTCGGCGTTGGCAAGCGCGCGGTCGTCGAAACCGGCCCAGTTGAGGATGACAGTTTCGTCATGCAGCAACGAGGCGTCCTCCGGCGCCTCGGCACGAAGATCGGCAAGTATGGAGAGGGCTTCTTCGAGAGCGCCGTTTCGCGCGAGTTTGACCGCCCGCTCGTGCTCGGCTTTCTGTGACGCATCGGCTACGCTCGCACTGTAGGCGACACCGGAGGCGATAGCGATCGCGAGAGCCAGAAATGCAAGCAGAATCCTTCGCATAAACTTTGCTTCGTCCATGACGGCGGCCGATGGCTATTGCGGCAGTGCACCAGCACCGCTGGCGCGCCAAGGGCCATGAACATAAAGTTTAGGGTTTCTGCGGCTTTGCGGCCGAGTTCGGGGTCACATCTTCGAAACCGCGTATCGCGGAATGTGACCCGGTTCACATAATTTTGCGCGTCGCGATTACGTTAAGGTTCGCTGCGTCTCTTCGTCGTCGGCAGCGGCGATTCGATCGGCATCGACGTCAGGACGCGTATTCGACGGGTTCATGACTCAGTCGTCCGTGACGGCAGCAATCTGCTGCCGGAGCTTGACGAGATTGTCCTCGGCTGCGGGGAAATAGGTTGGCGAGATTCGAATCGCTCGCAGCAGGAGAGATTCGGCAGTGGAATAGTCTTCCTGCGCCATCGAGGCTTCAGCAACTTTGTTGTAGGCTTCCGCTTCGGGCAGCACCTTGCGAAAAGCATCGACAGCACGCTCGTACTCGCCCTGGTGAGCATAAAGACTCCCCAGGTTGACCCAGGCCTGCGTATGTCCAAGCGTCATTGCTGCTGCTCTCAGGTCGGCCTCGGCCTCTGCGTAATCACCGGCCAGGAAATGCGAGTATCCGCGGTTATTCAATACTTCGCCGGAGTCAGGCTTATGGGACAGCGCATGTTCATAATGTTGGATTGCCTCTTCGTGTGAGCCGGCACTGTCGGCCATGAGCCCGAGAGCGTTGTGCGAGCGCCATCGAGTGGGATCAAGCTCGACGGCGCGGATGAAGTCGGCGCGTGCCCGTTCTTCTTTTTCATGCCTGAGGAGGATCAAGCCTCGTGCTTCGAGGATCGGGACGTACTGCGGTCGAATGCCGATTGCGAGCGTGTAGGCCCGGACGGCCAACTCGTCGTTACCCTGGTGCTGGTGCAACAGGCCGATAGCCGCCAGCAGATCCGCATCCTCCGGGTCGAATTTCAGCGCCTTGACGTAGAAGAACAGCGCCCGGTCGAGATCGCCCGCGGTTCTGGCCTCGTCGGCCCTCAACAACGCATCTCCTTTGCTGGAAACCGGGAACTCGGTTGCGAACAGGATGTCGTTGTCGGAATCCCGCAGATCCTCCTTATCGTAGGCGGCGGAGTCCGGAACGGCTGACGTGGCGGCGCAACCGCTTACGATTGCGAGAACGCCGAGCAGGAGCAAGAACGCGCGTTTCGATGGTCTCATACCCAGAGCCTTGTTCGTTCATTGCCCGGCAATAGATCACATGTGGGAAAACGCGTCTATGATCCGGATCACAGCCGGGCCGATTGCCACGATGAAGAACATCGGGAACATGCACAGCACCAGCGGGAAGACCAGCTTGGTGCCCATCTTGGCCGCCTGTTCCTCGGCCTTCTGCGTGCGCTTGTCGCGAAATTCCTCGGAATAGACGCGCAGCGCATCCGCGACGCCCGTGCCGAAGCGCATCGTCTGTACCAGCAGCCCGACGAGGCCGCGAATGTCTTCCAGGCCGGTTCGATCCGCAAGATTCTTCAGCGCCTGTTCGCGCTTGACGCCGACACGGATCTCCGAGTTGACCGTTGCCATTTCGTGGGCGAGTTCCGGGTGGCTGACACTGAGTTCGTCCGCTACACGTTGCAGCGCCGATGCAAGACCGAGACCGGACTCTACGCAGACGACCAGGAGATCGAGCGCATCCGGAAAGCCGTTGGAGATAGCCCGTGAGCGCTTGTTGACGAGCTTCTCGAGAACGATGTTGGGTGCGAGAGTTCCCACACCGGCGGCCATAATCGCAAACAGAAGGACGTTGCTGGATGTCGCTTCCGGCATCCAGCCGCTGACCACGATGACCACGAGCGGACAAATCAGCATGAGTCCAGTTTTGACCAGGTAGAAACTCTGCATCGCCGTCGCGGTTCGGAAACCGGCCTGACGCAGCTTGGCCATCATCTTGTGCCGTTCGAGCTCGTCTTGCGGCAACACGAAGGCGCCGATCGGCCCGATAGAGCCTGCGGCCTTGACCAGCCATCCACTGGTCTTCCGTTTGCTCCGTTTTTCGGCCAGCTCATCCACTCGACGACGCACAGGGTTGACATAAGTCATGGCAAGTGCTGCGCCTCCCAGCGACAGCACGAAGACCGACAGGGCCGACAGCCAGACCACCAGTTGTTTGAGCAATACCTCGCTGCCGGAGGCAATGGCCAGTTGATCGATGATTGCCTGCATGACTTATACCTCTATGCGAATGATACGGCGAATCCAGGCGATGCCCACGATGCCGGACACGCAGCCATAGATCACCATGTTGTGGCCGCGCGGGTCCTCGATAAGGATCGGCAGGTAATCAGGCGTCGTGATCCAGATGGTCGCGAATAGAATGAGGGGGACGAGCGCAAGCACCCAAGCAGACATCCGGCCCTCCGCCGTCAGTGTCTTGACCTTCCGCTGGAACCGGAACCGGCCGCGGACGACTTTTGCGATCTGCTCCAGGACTTCGGCGAGATTGCCGCCGGTCTCCTTCTGTACGAGTATCGACGTTACCAGGGCCATGACCGTGACGCTGGGCAGGCGCTCGAGCAGGCCAAGCATGGCTCGCCTGACATCGCTGCCGTAGCTGATGTCGTTGAATGTCATCTCGAATTCTTCGGCAATAGGCTTGTCCATGTCGGTAGCGACCAGTTTGAGCGTCGACGTGAACGGGTGACCCGCTTTTAGCGCCCGTTTCATGATGTCGATGGCATCCGGTAACTGTTCTTCGAACTTCATGATGCGCCGTGTGCGATCCTGACGGATCTTCATGACGGGCAGGGCGGCGGCCAGCGGCAGGGTTAGCACCGTTATTAGCGGCATGCGCAGGAATATCCAGCTCAACCACGCGGCGACAACGCCAATGATCAAGCTCAGCGCGACGAGCTGATAGGCACGGATCGTGTTGCCGGACTGCTCGATGAGCTTGGACAGCGATTCCATGCCGTACAGGCTCTCGAGAAAGCGCTCCACCGGCGAGAGCTTCTTCAGGTACTTCTTCCTGAGCAGCGACTGGTAGGATTGATCCGGGCCGCCGTCATCGATGTTCTTGAGCCGTTTCTTGAGGCGTTTCCGGACCTCTGCCGATTCGCCGAAGACCGGAACCACCATGCCCTGGAACAGCAGGAATACTGTTACGAAGACCATGATGATGAAGATAGCGGTTCCACTTAGCATAGCTGTCTCCTAAGTTCCGTTATGTCTTACTGCCCGAAGATTTCGATAGGAATGTCGATGCCCTTGCGCCTGAGTTCGCGATAAAATCCGGGCACGATGCCCGTCGGGCGCAGTTCACCGATCACGTTGTTGTCCTCGTCCAGGCCGTCGCGCTCGAAGCGGAAGAGCTCGGACATCGTGACCACTTCACCCTCCATGCCATTGATTTCCTGGATGCTCGTAATCTTTCGCTTGCCATCCTCGAGGCGTGCGACCTGAATGACAACGTTGACGGCCGAGGCGATCTGGGTTCTCAGGGCTTTGATCGGGAACTTGATGCCGGTCATGCTCACCATGTTCTCGACGCGGGCAATGGCATCGCGAGGCGTATTGGCGTGGATCGTCGTCAGCGAGCCGTCGTGGCCGGTGTTCATCGCCTGCAGCATGTCCAGCGCCTCGCCGCCACGAACCTCGCCGACGATGATGCGTTCCGGGCGCATGCGCAGGCCGTTCCGGACGAGGTCTCTCGCGGTAACTTCACCCTTGCCCTCGACATTCGGTGGTCGCGTTTCCAGCCGGACGACATGCGGCTGCTGGAGCTGGAGTTCCGCCGAGTCCTCGATGGTCAGGATACGTTCCGTGACCGGGATGTAGCCGGACAGAATATTCAGCAGTGTCGTCTTGCCGGCGCCCGTGCCGCCGGATACGAGGACGTTCAGGCGCCCCTTGACCACGGCAGACATNNAGGATACGCTCCGTGGCCGGGATATAACCCGACAGAATATTCAACAGCGTCGTCTTGCCGGCGCCCGTACCGCCGGATACGAGGACGTTCAGGCGCCCCTTGACCACGGCGGACATGACTTCGGCGATCGCCGGCGTTGCCGTGTGCAGCTCGATCAGCCGATCCATCGTCAGCCGTTCGACGGCGAAGCGGCGTATCGACAGCATCGCACCGTCGAGAGCGAGCGGCGGGATGATGGCGTTGACGCGCGAGCCGTCGGCGAGGCGGGCATCGACCATCGGCGATGATTCGTCGATGCGGCGTCCAACGGCCGAGACGATGCGGTCGATCGTGTTCATCAGGTGCGAGTGATCGGCGAAACGCAGGTTGGTGCGTTCCAGCCGGCCACGACGTTCAACGTATATGATGTCGTAGCCGTTGACGAGGATGTCGGATACCGTCTTGTCGGCGAGCAACGGCTCGAGCGGGCCCAGGCCCATGACGTCGTCCTCGATCTGCTTGATGACGGCCTGGCGCTGGCGCAGGTTGAGCGGTGCCTGCTCTTCTGCCAGCAGGCGATTGACGGTTTCCCTGATCTCGGCGCGTGCTTTCTCCTCGCCGATCGTTTCGATCAGCGACAGGTCCAGAATCTCCAGGAGCTTGTCGTTGATGCGCTGTTTCCACTCAATCTCCTGGTCGGAAATGGGCTCGTTGGCTGCATCGAGTGAGGTTTCGGTCATGGCTTTGGCCGCTTCTAACTTACTCATTGGTCTTCCCACCGTTTATCTCCTGAAAAGGTTCTGAAACGCACGCGCCGCCCCGCCGGTCTCGGGTTCCTGCAGGCCCCCGATACTCTGGTAGAACTCCCTCAGACCCTTGACGACGGACGCCCGGCGATTGACTTCCGAGAGCGGAATGCCGGTGTTCACCGACTCGGCGGTCAAGCGGTAATGGTTGGGAATCTTGACGATGTTCTCGATTCGCAAAGCCTTTTCGATATCTTTGAACAGGATCGCGGAATCTTTCTCATAGCGGTTGACGACCACTGTCAGATGGTCGTTCGAAATTCCCAGGTCCTCGCGCAGGATCTGCAACAACCGCGACGTGTCGTGCAGGTGCGGGAAGGACTGCTGCATAACGACGGAGATGCGGTCGGCCGACTCGAGAATGGCGGCGTTCAGGATGTCGATGTTTCTCGGCAGGTCCACGATGACGAAATCATTGAATCGCTGGTATGCCCTCAGCATCGTGACCAGCTGTTCCGGTGACACCTCGCTGTTGAGGTGAAGTTCGTCGGTCCGGCCCGACAGCAGTCTCAGGCCGCTGTCATGACGCGTGGTGAACGCTTCTGCGGAGACTTCGTCCATGTTTTCGATCGCCTGTATCGCTTCGAACAGGCCCCGCGTTGGCTTGACGTCGAGATATCGGCACAGGCCGGCAAACTGCAAATCGAGATCGACCAGGGTCACCTGGTGGTCGCTGGTAGCGAGCCCGTGGGCGACGTTCGTCGCCAGGAAGGTGGCGCCGCTCCCTCCTTTGCCGTTTATGAAGACATGCAGGCTGCCTGCGTGTTTTTCGGCCTCTGCGGAGAGCTCGCTCGCCAGCTGTGTAACGATCTCGTCGACCTCCGCAGCGTCGAGCGGCAATGTCAGGTAGTCGCGGGCGCCGGCTTTCATCGCCATGCGAATGGCTGCCGTGTCTTCGCCGGGGCCGAATACGACCAGCGCCGGGCGGTCTCCGCCAGAGCCTTCCATGAGGGACTGCAGTTCCCCATTGGCGCCGATGTCACAAAGCATCAGCAGGTCCGGCATCATGTCGACGCCGTGGAGAGGGTCTACATGACCGTTGGAAATAATCCGGGTCTCGGTATCGCAACGAGGATCGTTAGCCAGCAGCTTTTCTGCGGCCTCGATTTCTTCGTGGGAACGTCCCGTAATCAGTATCTTCACTTTATGCATTCGAAAACTCCCGGGATCAACATGATGTGATCACGCCTTCCCTTGGTATACCGAGACTTTCGCGAGGCAGGATTGATGCAAACTCCGGCATCGTGATACTCGAAGTGCCAGTAACGAATGGCACGATAAGCGCATGTTCAAATCCGACGACACGTGAGCGGACGTAGCGAATCTGACCGAACTTGGCTGGTTCAGCCGGCGTCGTAACGACAGTCCCGTTCGCGTCGAGATAGTCGATAACCACGTGGGCCGGAACCAGTCCTTTCACCAGCCCGCTTTCACCCGTATTTCCGGAGGCGTTGTATATAGCCATCTGGGAAACGGCGGGATCGTTGATCGGGCAGACCGCGGCGAGCCGGGCGCCGCGCCGGGCCACGTCGCCCAACATCGTGTAGACGTAATAGCCGCGAGCGACCTCGATCACGCCGAAGATCATGATGAACAGCACGAGACCCACGATCGCGAATTCGACGGTGGTGATTCCGCGTTGACGGTGGTAAGTCATCATAGAGTCCTCATGGAGACGGTCGCTTGCAGATTCATTACGAGGCCGGGATCGCTGCCGTACCCGAAACTCGGCAAAGTGCCGCCGAGGAGGCCAGAGTAGGCGTAGCTCGTCGTGAGCTGCACGTTGTTCCCGCCCAGGTCCAGGATCTGAACATTGGCGGTCGTCAGTCCGTCGAGTACCGCGTTGCCGCTGCCGGCCACGTTTCCATACACGACCAGGTTGCGGGCCGCGGTGAGCACCTCCGGCCTCAATACGACGATGCCCGTCGTGCCCAGGGCGGCGTTGGCGGCCAGGTACCGGGCGCCGTTTCGGGTCGCCTTTGACAACGTGTTGTGGTCCACGAACGCGTTGGTCACCTCGGCCGTCAGCAGCACGAGGAACAGCAGCAAAGGGGCCACGATCATGGTTTCGACCATGGCGGCGCCGCGCTGTTTATTCGTAATTACAGTGTTACCCGGCATCACGAATCTCCCGAGTCCGGGTCCTTGTAGAGCTGAATGAGATAGGGATCCGGTCCGGCAACCGGGTTCGGGCCCGGCAGCCCGCCGGCCGAGCAGCCTTCGATGAACTGGCCGAAGATCTGGGCTTCCTGGCCTTGCTGTTCAACTTGCTGCAACAAGAAATAGCATCCGAAGCCGACGACCTCCATCGTTGATTGACCGTTGGCGGTACCATCGCAGCGCGCAATCGGAATCGCGATGACGCGACGTTCGTAGATACCTTGCGGCGGCGGATCGGTCAACATTCCATGAGTGATGTCGAACTTGTACTGCGCCCAGCCATAGTCGAGAGTGGCGTCGGTCGCGGCGGCACCGTCTTGTTGAACCGTGGAGTCGACGTATTCCAAAGCCGGGCTCGGTTGGGTTGTTACGACATCAGGCGGATAGTCATCCGGCGACATCGAACCGGAGTACACGCCGAAGCGAGTGTTGAGTCCCTGGACCGTGGGGCCGACCGTGTTTCCCGGTTCCGTCTCAATCGTCTCGCCGCCGGAGATACAGCCGTCATAGCCTCCCGCAAGATTTTCACGGACGCAATCGCCGCCATTGCAGCCGAGCCGGATGAGATAGAAGTTTCCGGACCCGCTTTCCGAGGGGTCGCCAGACGCTAACTTGATAGCCTGGAGATCATTCGTGGCGAATCCGAATAGGTCAGGGTCGTCAGGGTCCAGCGCGCAGGCCATTAATGGCGCGATGTTGCAGGCCGTCTGGATGGTCGGGCTCGGTCCGGCGACGGCAGAGGCCGAGATATCGATCTCCATGACGCCGAGCACGGCCGATAACGAAGTTGCAATGTCGTAGTTGGATGCGATGACCCGAACATAAGGCCCAACACCGGTATTGACAAAGGGATTCAACGTCTCCGACCACTGGATCGTAATGGCAATACCGTTGGCATCGTAAGCAGAATTGAGTTCCTGATTGCCGGCGCCATCCGCATTCAACCCGAAAATCTGCAGGGCGGCGGCATTTGCCGCAATGATGTCCCCCGCCTGGTCGTACTGTTTCGCTGCTGCGAGGGCAGCGGCGTCGACCGTATTCTGCAGACGCGTCTTGTTGACGACGCTGTGGCTGGCGTCGAGCGCCAGCCCGGCGACCGCCAGCATCGCGACCAGTCCGACGGCGACGATCGGCAGCGCGGCCCCGCGTTGCGAGCGGCGGCTACGGGTCCGATGCGGGTTGTGTCGATGCAGAGACATAATCCTGTCAAAACTCCTTGCGGGTACCTGTTATTCGCCGATGCCGACGTCCAGTGGGCGGCTGACGCTTTGTGCGTTGCCCGTCGTGTCGGCGTGAGCGTCGACGACTTTCTCGAGGCGGTCAGCGTTGCCGCCGGTAACGGCCTCCCCGGAGGGGTAATTGCGCGCTTCGGCATCGAACGTCTGATTCGTCATCACCGTCCTGACGGCGAGGCCGAACTCGTCTTCGCTGCCGGAATGCGTTGCGCAGGCTCCGGTAAGGAGAGCCGCAATGGCGAGGAGTGCAAAACCTGGGGTCTTTCCATTCATGTGTCTGTCCTCGTTGTGATCATTCATTGGTTGCCGCAGCCGGCGTGGCTTTATCAGCCTTGCCCTCGGTACGGCCCATCACGAACCAGTCGAAGTCGCTGGGCTCGGCAAAGCCTTCCGTCGGCAGGCGAACCTCCTTCGGCGTCAACGGCTTGGCGAGGTGCGGTGTCACGAGAATGAGCAGCTCCGTTTCACCCTTTTGGAATTCCTGGCTGCGGAATAGTGCGCCGATCCCGGGGATGCTTCCAAGGCCCGGGAATTTCGTGATGACTTCCCGCATGTTCTCGTTGATCAGTCCCGCAATGCCGATGGTCTGACCGTTCGCGAGTTCGACCGTCGAGATCGCGCTGCGCTTGGTTAGTGCGGGGATTACGAAAGCCGACGACACGCCTTCCTGGCTGATGCCCACGGTGTTGCCCGATACGAGTTCGCTGACGCTGATATTCAATTGCAGGTTGATTCGCCCGCTGTCGAGTACCACCGGCAGGAACTTCACGCCGACGCCGAATTCCTTGAATTCGATCGTGACGGAATTATTCTGACCCGGTACCGGGATCGGAAATTCACCGCCCGAGAGGAATTCGGCCACCTGGCCCGTCTGCGTTGTCAGCGTCGGTTCCGCCAGTATCTTGGCCAGTCCGTTTTCCTTCGCGGCGTCGAAAGCCACGTTGAAAAGGGCATTGTTGGTCAGCAGGCTCGCGAAGAAGCCCTTGTCTGCGATACTCAGGTCATTGGGTGCGAACTCGTCGACGGCGGGCCCGAACGGAGCGGGGCTATCGAAGACCGGCACTCGGTCCCCGTCACCGAAAACGGCGTCCGGGAACGTCGCTCCACCATTTACGCCGCCCCATTTCCAGTGCGAGCTGTTCTGCAGGATGGCATTGAAGCGCACGTCCAGGCGGCGCAATTCGGTGCGAGAGATCTCGGCAACCTTGACCTCCAGCATGACCTGCTGCACGCCTCCGACCGCGAGCAGGTTGATGACCTGGCCGTCGGCCTCGGTGTTTCCGCCGCCGGATTCCTGCTCGAACTGGGTGGTGTCGACGGCGCTGAAGCTGGCGAAATAGCCGCGCGCAATCTTGAGCGCTGCCTGCATATTGGCGGCATTCGACACATTGCCCGATAGCACGATATTGCGCTGTGCCGAATGGACCTCGATCTTCTCGTTGGGGAGCAGGTCGTGCAGCTTTTTCTTCAGCGACTGCAGGTCGTGCGTCACCTCGACCTCGATGGTATCGACCAGGCGGTCTTCCCTGTCCCACAGCAGGACGTTCGTCGTGCCGAGATCCTTGCCGAGCACATAGAGCTGTGTCGCGCGCAGGATCAGGATGTCCGCAACGTCGGGGTTACCCACCGAGACACGCGTAGCCGGTGCCCGGAGAGAGATCAGCTTCGATTTGTAGAGCGGTACCTGCAGCGTTGGCTGGTTCATCTGCCACGACGGCCGATCGGTCTCCTGGGCAGCGCTTTGATTGACAAGGAGCATGCTGACGCATAGCAGCCCGATGAATTTCCATTTCCAGTTATACGATATGTTCATGTCGTCGTTCCTTCCTAGAGACGCTGGGCATGAGCGTTCAGCTCTTGGTCTTTTCCTTGTCGACCTTTGTGCCACGAATGATGGTTACGGTCGTCGACCGGTTGACAGGCCGAGGTTGCGGCGTGGAAACCGACGGCTTCGGCTGCGGCTTGACCTCGGGTTCGGGCTCGGGTTCGGGTTCGGCTTCGGCGACGACCTCGAGCGGGTTCCTCAGCGTTAGCTGGATTTCGCCTTCCGTCCGCGCCTTGACCAGCACTTCCGCCTGTGCCGGCGTCATTTCCAGCGTGACCGCGCGCACGATGACGGGCTCGTTCTGCTCGGTCGTCGCCGTCTGGTCGACGGCGAGTACCTTGATGTTCCGCAGGATGGTCTCGGTCACGGCGCGACGATTGTTGCCGTCCCGGCGGGACGACAGGACATCGACACGATTGCCGGGAAGCAGGAAGCCGGCGACGCCGATGACGTCATTGACGCGCACGGTCAACGCCCGCATGTTCTCGCCGACCAGTGCGGCCAGCGTGCTGCCGGATTCGTGGGCGGCAAAGCGTTCCGCGATCAGGATTTCACCACGCGTGATCGGTGTCGTTGAGACCATGCCCGTGACATCCTCTATCGCCGTAAAGAAACCGGTCGGCGCGGCATCACTGGGGATCTCGACGTACTTGAGGTGCCGGCCCTCGACTTTTGTACCGTAGGGGATGGCCATCGCGGCTGCGACGACGTGCGTGCCTTTCTCGTCTTCGTCTTCGAGGACCTGTGAGGTTACCCACCGGTTGGCCGTGTAAGCGGCAGCCGTGCCCATTACGAGCGATAGCACGATAAGAATCAGACCTCTTCGTTTAAACATGACATTGGTCTCCTGAAAGAGAGTGCGCCAGGATGGTCCTCACGAGACGACCTCCAGTGATACGAAATAGTTGCGCCACGCCCAGCGCATATTGTCGATATCGACGAATCGCTCATTCGCCGTATATACCGCGTGATCTACTGCCATTCCGATCAGGTCGCGCGGATGGCAAGGCAGCAGGTCGACATTGTTCCTCGAGTGGAGTTCATTGATGACGTAGTCGAGAACGTCGTGGTCGTAGTCCACTTCGAACTCGAGGCAGGTATCCCGCCAGACACGTTCGTAATCTTCCGCACTCAGCGGGGTGAATTCGATCTTGTAGCCGATGCGTCGCAGGAAGGCTTCGTCGGCCAGCTCCAGCGGGTTGATGTTCGTCGAGAAAATCAGCACCGTGTCGAACGGCACGGAGAAATGCCGGCCCGATGCGAGGCTCAGATAATCCTTGCGCTCCTCCAGGGGCACGATCCAGCGATTGAACAGTTCTTTCGGCTCGATGCGCTGGCGTCCCAGGTCGTCGATGATGAAGACGCCGTTGTTGGACCGCATCTGCAGCGGGGCCTGGTACGTTTTCGCCCCAGGGTCATACATGACCTCGAGCATGTCGCCCGTCAACTCCCCTGCGGTAATGACTGTCGGTCGCTTGCAAATCTTGAAGCGGCGATCGTGACCTTTTTCCAGCAGGTAGGCCTCCGCATCGTCCTCGGTATCGACAACCTCGTGTACCAGGGGGTCGAATAGCTGGATGACCTGGTTGTCGACGGCAACGGCATTCGGGATCAGCGTCAGGTCGGGGAACAGCTTTGTCAGCCGTTGCGACACGTACGTCTTGCCGGTGCCTGCGCCGCCGTAAAGGAATATCGCGCGACCGGAATTTACCGATGCGCCGAGTCGATCGAGAAGCGACGGCTTGATGACGATGTCGCGAAATGACAGGTGCATCTGATCCCGCGAGACTTTTTGCTTGTGGATGGATTGACGCCGGGTCACGATGGAGTAGTGCCCCAGCGGCACGGGCGCGGGGCCTATGTAACCGCCGCGCAGCATCGCGTCGAGCGCGGCGCTGCGGCCCCGGTCGGTAAGATTGTAGTTAAGGCCCGGCTGGTTCGATCGGATTGGCGAGATCTCGATCATCGCTTCCGTGCGCATGAAATTCAGTAGCGTTTCGAGCAGAGAACCCGGCAGGCACATCGCCGTCGACAGCTCTGCGAGGGAGAGTGTGCCCTTGTCGAGAAGGTGCTTTGCGATCAGGTCGACGAGGAGCTCTCGCGACAAGCCGGTGTCATCGAGGCTCTTGGGTCGCGGCGCCAGGCGCGCGAGACGCATCAGGCCGAGCTGATCGGGGATGTTCTGATTCTGTTCTGTGTTTAGATTATTAGTCATTTTCCTAAACCATAACTGCGGGGATTGGCCATCCCTGTTGCCACATCGCGAACCCCACACCGGTCGCTATGGCGGGCGCGTAGGCAAACGTGTTGGTAGTCGGCTTTGTCGTCGGATAAAGCGTTATCATCTGCGGTAAGCCAGCGTGATGCGCCTGCATTACTCTCGCCAGCCAGTAGGCGACGGCAGGTTGCACGATCCGCCAGCCCAGCCAGGCCAGGCCAAGTATCGCGCCCGCGATACACGTGGCCAATCCGGCAATCAGTGCGCCATTCGGACCGAGGAAAGCGCCAGCGACGGCCAGCAGCTTCACGTCGCCGGCCCCCATCGCGCCCATCGAGTAGATCGGCAGCAACATGGCGAAGCCGATCGCAAGGCCGGCCAGCGATAACATCAGGCCCATGACTCCCCCGGTCGCGGTTCCTGTCAACAGTGCCAGTACGAGCGCCGGGGCGAGCAGATTATTCGGAATCCGATGAGTGAATACGTCAATCACGGCGGCGACCAGCACCGTCGCGATAAGGAAATACGCGGGCAGGAAGTCGATCATGTTCAGCTCGGTAGTCATATGTTTGCATTCACACGGTAGGCGAGTTCGGGTAAGCGGCCGGCCGTCCATGGCCTGCCGATTACCCGGCCAAGGCTGCATTTACGCCGGTGTTCCACCCATCGAAGTGATGAGTCCGTTTATGATCTCGAGAACCCTCTGGCCGAGATTCGTAAATGCCAATACGACAACCGCAGCAATCAAGCCTGCGGCCACTGCGTACTCGACGATCGTCAGGCCTTCCTCGTCCCGAAGAAATGCCGTTACATGCTTTTTCATGGCTTTATCTCCTGTCTTTAACTATGAAGAACTCAATTGAGCTCGATCAGCGGGGACAGTGTTCTTGTGGACGCGGCCTCCGTGATCGGGCACTAAAGTAGCGATTCCTGGCTTCGGAGCGTTAGAACATATCGGGCGCGGACTAGGATTTTTTTGCGTGGTCGCCGGGGAATATGGCCAAATCTGTGACACCGGTCCGAGCGGATCAGGCGAGAGTAGGGAACTATCGGCAGACTTGTAGACGGGAGGCCGTCAGATTGGTGCCTGATCCTGTTCCAGCTTGCAACCGGTTTTATGTAACCTGCATTGGGTTTGTGCGGGAGGTGCGTCCGCATGGCTGATGCCACTGTTTTCTGGGTCGATCAACTCGCCGGTTCGCAGTCATCCGAGGTGCCGGCCGGGCTCCTGGATAAATTCAGCATGCGCGTGGTTACCGGTATCGAGCAGCTCGAGCGATTGATGACCGAAGTTCGTCCGGCGGGCGTTTTCTTCGACTTCGACTATCCTGACAGGCGACGCCTGCAGGGTTTCGAGCGCTTCAAGAGCAA
>JABAHR010007097.1_pt3 | contig 22348 bp, 27 predicted proteins | sample 7062101 | NCBI WGS metagenome assembly JABAHR01 (sample SAMN14534553, study PRJNA622989) | marine sediment metagenome | biome: marine biome [ENVO:00000428]; feature: marine pelagic biome [ENVO:01000023]; material: deep marine sediment [ENVO:00002113] | place: India: Gulf of Kutch | collected...
AACGGCCCCGTAAATGCGCTTGATACCGCATTTAGAAAAGCCCTTGAAAAATTCTATCCTTCTTTAAAAGAAGTAAAGCTTCTCGATTATCGTGTAAGAGTAGTATCAACCAAACAAGGCACGGAATCCGTAGTACGTGTTCTTATAGAATCCGGTGATAAAGACAGCAGATGGAGTACTGTGGGAGTTTCAGAAAATATAGTAGAAGCAAGCTGGAAAGCCCTTGTAGACAGCATAGAGTATAAGCTTATGAAAGATGACGACAAGAAGGCAAAAAAGGTTAAGAGGAAATAACCTCAGCAACTGGACTGTTTCGTTTTATTTTAACAAAGTAGATTATTGTTCCTATTACACCAAAACATGTTATTGCAGCAGCCCAATTAAGAACTTCACTATTTGAATCAAATTTTCTTTTTCTTAAATCTCTTAACATCCATATTGTTAGAGTTCCTTGTGCCAAAAGATAGAAAATAATACTGATAATTCCGAAATTGGAACCAAAATATGAAAATCCTACAATTAATGTGATTATTGAAACTATGGTAAGGATATAAAAAATGAAATTTCCATTATTAATAATAAATTTCATAATTAAATATATAACAAAAGCCCCTTAAGTAACTAAGGGGCTTTAAGTTTATGATTTATTCAGGACTCTCTGTCTGCTTTGTATCATGCTGTATAGATTCTTTATCATCCGGCTGAGAGTGCACATGGTCTTCAAATTCTGTCTCAGGTGGATTGGTTACCACTTTCTTTGCAGGTCTTGATGGAGGTTTATGAGTTATCGTATATTTTGGTTTAGACTCATCTTTTTGTACTTCTTTAGTGCTGCCTGTAAACTGACTCAATATGTTAACACCCGTTGCATTTTCAATCTGTTCAATGAATGATAGAACCGCTACCGGCATTTGATTAACTGCTTTTCCAAGCCCGCTTCCATTTCCATTTCCGTTGGAGCCACCCCCTGCATCAATCACACTTAATTTATCAACTTTTACTTCACCTACAGTGTTAACAATTTGAGAAATGATTTCAGGAAGCATATTGAGCATAAACACCTTTACACCTTCACCATCTGCACTCTTATAAGTCGCTATCATTTCATTTAAAACTTCGAGGTTTGCCTTACCAGTCTCAAGAATCGGAGCCGCCTGTCCTTTAGCCTCAAGCTCCATAGCTTCTTTATTAGCCCTTGCAGGTTCAATAACATCAGCTGTAAGTCTTTTTTGCTGAAGCACTATTCTTTCATGCTCCATAGCCTGTTCATACTCGGCCTTGGCCTTTTCTCTAGCTACGCTTGCCTCTTCTTCTTTTACTACGGCAATTTTATCAAGCTCTGCTTTTTTAACCCTCAGATTGTTGTTTTCTACTTCAATCTTTTGTCCGGCAAGAGCCTCTCGCACTTTAACCTCTCTATCTGTATTAATCTGAGCCGTCTGAATCTCTTGTGCTGCTTCTGCCTTGGCAACTTCAGCCCTGCTGTGAGATGCTGCATCTGCCTCCTTAGCCTGTGCTACTGCATCTGCCTGCTGAATCTGAATTAAACGTTCAACATCAATCTGAGCAGCCTGCACTTCCTGCTCTGATCTTGCTTTGGCAACTTCTGCCCTCTGCCTGGCTTCGGCCTCAGCTTCCTCTGCTTCTGCTCTCTTTTCAGCCTCGGCTTTCCTTGCATGTGATATGACTTCAGCAGTTTTCTTTCTACCAATGGAATCCAGATACCCCGCAGCATCAGATACATTCTGAATCTTAAGTGTATCAAGGTGAAGGCCAAGCTGCCGCAAATCATTATCGGCTTCAGATATAAGACTCTCAGCAAACTTGAGTCTGTCTTCATTTACCTCTTCAGGGGTTAGAGTAGCAAGTACACCCCTTAGGTTTCCTTCAAGCGTATCTTTTGCAATCCTGTGAACCTCGGATTGCGGTTTGTCTAAAAATCTTTCTACCGCATTTCCAAACGTAGGCTCCGATGAATCGACCTTTACGTTTGCAATAGCTTCAACCTTAAGAGGTATACCACCTTTCGAATACGCATTATCTACTTTTAATTCAAGAGGTATAGTCTCCAAGGACATTCGAGCAGCTTTTTCAACCATAGGTATTCTAAGCGCCCTGCCACCTCTTATAATTCTGTAACCGACAATAGATCCATCCTTTAATTTTCTTGAACTTCCCGACAATACTATGACTTCATTTGGATGACAAATAAGTAAAAACTGACTCACTACAATGGTTATAATGAATACTGCAATAACACCGATTACAATTATAGTCCCTATAAAACTAAGCATAATATAAACCCCCTTTTATGAATTTATAAACTCCTCTTCTCCCACATAGGCAGTCCCGCCCTCAATCTTTACAATCACCACCTCATCTCCGGACTTAAATTCATCCCTTGTGGATTCATCTGCTACCATGGCTAATATTTGTATCAACTGCTCATCAGTAGTTACGGATATTTTACCCTGACTGCTCTTTGTTACTGCTACAAGTACCTTTGCGTTATGCCCTACTAACAGTGATAAGTTTTTTCCTTCTCCAACCTCTGTTCTTTGGAGATAGCTTAGGGCCTTATGACCAACAAACGCTGTAAACAGTCCCATAAATACCTACGATGCAACTGTTAAATACTGTTCTGTCTTTAAATAGGTAAGCACAGTGCCCGTAAAACCGAAGAAGGCTACAAAGAATATTATGTTTCTTAAACTTAGAAACTTTACAGCTTCTACTGCACCTTCCCCATGAGCGTTTGAACCAATATCCGAATCAATATCAGCACCGATATCGACATCAGTATCGATTTCTATATCGGCATCTGTATCCATCCCTGTAAGAATAGATACGAGCAGAAAAATAAATCCCAGTATAAAACAAGCTATATATACTTTTTCCATGATAGTCAGCTTTTAATTGGTTTTATTTAAATCCTTTTTTAATCTATCCAATTCTTCATTTACTGAATTTTCTTCAGCAAGACTTTGCAGATCAAGCTCTTTTTTAATTTCCAGCTCCAGCACTTCTTTTTCAGCCTCTGCCTGTGATTCAATCTTGATTATTTCATTTTCAATTGAATCTACATCTGTTATTGATCTCTCGATATCATCAATAGAGCTTCTTACATCAGACACTATTTCCGATGATTTTTTTGCAGCCTTCTGTGTTCTGAGAGCGGCCTCTGCTGAGCGTTTCCTTCTGATAAGCTCTTCTTTTTTTCTTCTCGCTTCCTGTGCCCTGTCCTCAAGACGAACCAGATCACTTTTTAACTGCACAGAAAGATCTACACTACTCTTGTGTTCTTTTGTAAGATTGTCCCTGGTTTTTTCGGTACGAAGCTTCTTTTTTAAAACCTCTCTGGCCAATGTTTCTTCATCTTTTTCCAGAGCTAGCCTGGCTTTACCCTCAAGATCACTTATTAAATCGACTGTAAAAGATAGCTGTTTTTCAAGCTGTTTTTCATTAGCAACAGCTTTTACAGTTTCTCTTCTAATTTCGATTATGCTTTCTTCAATATCTCTAATAAGCTGTTTAACCATAACCTCAGGGTCTTCAGCTTCATCTAGCAAACTGTTTATGTTTGCCGTGATTAATTTTGAAATTCTTGCAAGCAGTTTCATCTCATACCTCCTGACACTGTATTTTTTATTGCAAGAATATATAGCAACAGATATGCCAATGGTAACTATCTGTAATTATTGATTTTTCGATTTGGCCCTGGATTAAAAAACACCAACTGATGGTGAATTACACCAACAAATCACCTAGATTGAATTTTTTGTAATAGTGTCTGAACTGATCATAAGTCATACCCAGTTTAGCAGCGGCTTCTCTTTGGTTGCCAAGACAGTCCTTAAGCGTGGTTAATAGAATTGTTTTTTGAAATGCTTTGGTTCTACCATAAAAACTGCCGTCTAATGGTTCCAGGGAGGTTATTTCTATTGGTAGTTCCGATGCACATATAACTCCATCAATATCCGATATATATAACCTCTCGACTATATTTTTAAGTTCCCTGATGTTGCCCGGCCAGTGATATTTTTTTAAAACTTTTACTGCTGCCTTGGTAAAACTCTTTATCTCCAAATCAGGCATTTCCTGATGCAGCTGATCTATAAAGTGTTTTAGTAATAGAGGTATATCGTCCCTTCTTTTTCTAAGTGGTGGAACCACAAGCACAGCAAATGAGAGCCTGTCATATAAATCGGGAAGGAACTCACCGTTTTCCATCATTTCTTCGAGTGGAGCATTAGTTGCGGCAATCACTCTTACATCAACTTCTATTTTTTTTGTACCGCCAAGCCTGCTAAATGACTGATATTCAATTACCCTTAGAAGTTTTTCTTGTACTTTTATCGACATATTAGCAACTTCGTCAAGAAAGAAAGTACCTTTGTTTGCAAGCTCAAATTTCCCAATCTTGGTACCATCCGCACCTGTAAAAGCACCCTTTTCATGGCCAAACATATCTGCAATGAACAGGTCATCCTGAAATGCTGCACAATTTACAATGACATAGGGATACTAAGATCGGTTACTAATTGCATGAATATAATGAGCAAGCAGTTCTTTGCCTGTACCCCTTTCCCCTCTAACCAGTATAGGTCTGGGAACACTGGCGTAAGTTTCAGCCTGCCTTATAATATCTAAAAACTCAGAGCTGCTGCCGACTCCTGGTTTATCATTATTATCTGTCCCTTGCATATTAACAGACATTTGCTTCCGACCCCCAATTAAATAATACTAATCATATTTAATATAAGTATCAACAGTAATTTTTAAAGACCTTAATTACATGTATATATAAATAAACTATTGATCTAGCTGTACCGACTGTGATAGAATGAAGGATCGGGATATATAAAATAGTTATAAATATTAATGGAGTTAGGGCATGAAAGAACAGGAATTGGATATCCTTGAGATGTTCAGGTTTTCACAAAAGTATGATGTTTACAAGCCTGGGGAGATTATTTTTGATAAAGGTTCAGACGGCGGCATCATGTATATCATACTTGAAGGCGAAATCGAGATACAGGTAGACGGCTTTGCAGTCGGAAAACTATTCGAAGGACAGATCCTGGGTGAGATGGCTCTTGTGGAAGACCAGCCCAGAAGCGCCACAGCCATTGCAATAACAGACACAAAGGTAGTTCCAATAAACAGAGAAGCTTTCCTTCTTATTGTAAAAGAAGAACCCCTGTTTGCTCTATTTGTGATGAAAGACCTTTCACATAAAATCAGGGTTTTAAACCAGCGGCTTACAAATTAAAAGATCATAGCCTATTAGAATTAACTCACTCAACACTGTCAGCAGCCCAGGATTTTATTGTCTCTAAATCTTTATCAGATGAATGAGATACTGTTTTACTGCCAACATATATCCAATCTCCGGATGATCCTTTAGATACAGTATAAGCTGAAAGAAATTGAGAGTCAGGCTCAAACATTTCATTTTTTGCAGTATATATAAGACAGACCTTATTAGTACCATTCACTACATCAACCAAAGCAAAGTCTGAATAACCATATTTCTTTTCCTTATCAATCTGATTTTGAACGGCGCTTAGTATTTGCGGATCAACTGCCTTGGTTTCTGCATTTATTAGGCTATTTGAAAGAAACAGGATTAAAAGGATCAAGGAACAACCTATTTTTTTAATTGTCATGTATACACTCCTTACTTATTAAAGTTATTAAGATAATTAATAATAAATTATAGCTGTTTTAACCCTAAATAAACAATTTATATACAGAATAATATGTGAATCTTTGAGAATGTTATTTGGTCTAAATATGTAAGTTTAGATTGGAGGTAAAAATAGATGTCATGCAATACAGTTGTTCATGAAGTTGAAGGAAAGCCAGATCATCTCATGCAGTTCTTGGATGATTATGATACAGATACGGATCATGAAGCTATTATTAAACAACATGATTTGCTAATTGAGATTCTGGAAACTTTTCGCGCAGACAAAAGTTTTAGAAATACTGACTATTAATTAATATAGAAGATTACAATAAGCCCCTAAACAAAGCATCGATTGACAAAGCATATGCAATGGTTATATTACTTGCATAGGAAATAGAGGCGTAGTTCCATTCTAAATTAAGATTCATATCTAAATTTTTTTCAAGAGCCACCCCCCGATGATCCGAGTTTAATTATAGGAGGTATCCCATTATGTCAGAACGAGTAATTGGCACAGTAAAGTGGTTCAATGCAAGTAAAGGCTTTGGTTTCATAGAACGTGAAAACGAAAATGATGTATTCGTACATTATAGTGAAATTAGCAGTGACGGTTTTCGCAGTCTTGAAGAAGGGCAAAGAGTAGAATTTACAGTTGCAGATAACGGACCCAAAGGCCCGCAGGCACAAAATGTAGTTGCAGTTTAATATCTAAACCAATTAAACTAAAACAAAAAAAGCCCGGTTTTTATACCGGGCTTTTTTATTTCTATATCATTTATTTTTCTTTATAAAGCTGTTTTAATAAAATCTAACGCCTTGTTCTGTACTGACTAACACCGCTTGTAGCCTGCTCAGTAACATCCTCGGAGGTAGCAACTAACTGATAGTAATAGCGTGTGCTTGACTGAAGTCCGCTAAGAAGCACCGTATGGTTAGTATCAGTAACTCCATCCGTAGCACTTTGTGACAGATTATTTTTGCTAGTACCATAATTTACCACTACAGTCGATGGGCCACTTATAGTAGACACTATCTCAGCAGATGATGAAGTCTTGTTTTGTACTCCGCTGTCAATAATAGACAGGCTTCCTGATGGTGGAGGTGTTGGAGTTGGTGTTGGATCCCCGCCGCCTGAGCTTTTGGATGTCCTGAATTTTTTTGTACTGGTTGTCTCGGATTGTCCGTCAGCAGAGTCTACAATAATCTGATAGTGGTACCATGTGTTTGCACTAAGACCTGAAAGGTTTATTGTATGGTTTGTATCAGAAATACCGTCAGTAGCCGAATTATTAAGTGAATTTTTGCTAAGTCCGTAATTCACCTGTGCATTTGTAGGAATATTTGTAGATACATTTACATCAGCAGATGAAGATGTTTTATTTGTTACACCTGAGCTTACGATAGCAAGTGGCGCTAAGTTGTTTACAGTAACTGCAATGCTGTCCTCACCCATGTTTGGTTCCAGATCATATGCCCTTGCTGTTATTGCGCGCTGACCGTTTGTAAACTGAGTGCTGTCAAATGTACATTGATAAGGGCTTTGAGTAAGCGTGGGGCAAACCTCTACAGCATCTACAAGCACCGTGACATAATCAACTGTTTCATTATTAGTAGCATTTACCTGTACTGTAACATCTCCCGAAACCTCATCACCATTTTGTGGAGAAGTAATCGATACATCCGGTGGTGTGATGTCCGGAGGTAAAATATCAACATTTATGTTTACGCTGTCAGATGCGCTGTTATCATTTGCATCATATGCCCAGGCTGTAACAGTGTGCGCTCCAAATGCATAAAGAGTAGAATCTATGTTACAGCTGTATGAAGGTTGATCGCCGGTGATTGTACAATATGGCGTGGCCTCCGAATCCATATAAAATTCCACTCGGTCAATTCCCACGTTATCACTTGCGTTTGCGATAGCAGTAAAATTTCCTGATACAGTCTCTCCCTCTGTTGGCAAGGTAATATTAACCGAGGGAGGTGTCACGTCAGATCCTTCATCCAGTGAAACAATTACATTTGCATGATCAGCTGTACGGCTATCATGTGTGATTGTAATATTTCTTGCAGTATCAGTAAAAGTATCTCCAACTGCAAGGTTAGCAACCAGATAAGAACGGGAGTTGGATGAGCATTTTCTATGTACACTCACAGTGTTGCGGTATTCAGTTCTTAAATTTGTATCAAGTGCTTCGGGCTGTCTGTTAGAAACATAAAAATACTGCCCGGCAATATCCTGAAGAGGAATCCTTAGCATAAGAATTGGATCTGTAAGCGAGCCGGGGTCTCTATTAAGCGGATCGATCTGGTAAGTACCTGAAGTCTGTGCTATAGGTTTTGCAGCAGTCGGAATCCATGAGTACTGATTTTTGTGAAATGCATTTACATGGACATTATTATAGGGATTTCCTAAATCACAACTCCTGTCTCCGTACTCACTGTTTACGGTACAGTTATTATCAGTATCTGTTGAAGCATGGTGCATTCCATAATTGTGCAAGAGTTCATGGGTCGGCAGAACCGGCCAGTTTAGTGAGCCACCATCATAAAAGGAATGACAAGATGAAGAGCTGCATCCAATGTGTGCATATCCGTCCCATCCGCAGCTAAGCTCAGGTGGAAGTATGAATGCCTTGTGCTGATATGCATCAACATTTACCCCAGCATCACGGGCCGTGTTCATTACAGCATTACCCATTGATACAAGATTTGAAAAACTGCATGGATTTGATGGAACCGGTACAGCGTATGGTCCGAATACATCGTTATTATTATCGTTATTAAGATCGCAGTTAAGGCCGAGCTCATTGTATGAGCTGTCTCTCCAGACTACATCTGTTGAATCCGATGCGTCACACATGTTGTTCATCATTGGATCAGGGTTTGCTACTGTGTAGCCACTGCCCCAGTCTACCAGAAACGTGATCACTGTCCTCATTTCAGAAGGATCACCTGCTGCCTGTGCTGATGGGCCGTCTGCTGTCTGTTCTGTATTTTCTGTTCCGCCTGCCTGAGAATTAGGGATAACCCCGATTATGTTTGCAAAAGCAGATTGAGCCTGAGGGGGCAGGTTTTCTATATTTGGATTTTTGGTAAGTACAATGCTGGATTTACCGTTTAGTGAACCGCCGGTTTTAATTTTGACCTTGTCACCTGTAATAAGATCAGAATATCTGTTATCAGGCTCTTTTTTAGAATTTTTTAGTTTGTAAACACCCTTACCAGGAATAATAATGCTCTTGTCCTCCTGAATAAAAGAGTCAAAGTCCTCTGCAATATATGCTTCAACCTCACCCGTTAAAACCTCCGAGGCTGACAATGGGTTTGATGCGAACATAACGCTAAGCAGCATAAGCGCTAAAAAGCTAAAAATTAAATTGGTTTTCATCTCAAATCCTCCTTTAATAATAAACAATACTTCAACAATCAGATCAATACTTTAGTTATAGCCAAGTGAACTTAACTAACCCCTTAATCGTATAGCGAATTATACTATCGTCTTATCTAATAGTAAAGTTTTATCTATAAAAGTGTTGTATTTGCTGGTAATTACAACTATTATGTATATAAGCAAGTAATATGCCATCTAAATAGACATAATACTCCGGCATTAAGGGAAATGATGTCCGTAATTGTCAATTATATAGCGGAATGGGATACTTATTTAATAGAAACCTATTTTATTGTTTATTGTGTGGAACTAAAATAATGGATGTTTATTAGGAGAGTTGAGGTTTATAAAATAATTATTGATTCATAAATTGCTCATGTGTTTTTTCTATAGTAGAAAAGATGATTTGTTGGGTACTACCAGATCTATGAGGACTTTGACTCATTTTATGATTAAGCTCCAAATAACTCTCAATATTTGCAGACTTGAATCTGTAGTTTTTAAAATGTATAAAATCATTATATCTTTTCTGTACAGATGTATCATGATCAAGACATATCACATCAATCTTCTTCAAATTCTCAGATTCAATTATTGCTACCCTTAGTAAATATTTAATATATGTATCTGATTCAGGTAAAGAATAACCTAATATACGGATATTATTTGCTTCACTTAATAATTTATAAGCCAGTTTCCACGATGTTTTAATTTCTTTATTCTTAACACTTTTATTCCAAGTTGGAGGAATAATAATTCTATTATCAATACTTCCATGTAACTTAGATAAATATACAGAGCTGGAACTTAGAGAATTATTGATAGTCTTCTCTAGCAAAAAGTTGTTTCTACAATTAAAAATACTCTTAATATAGTATAGGATGTTTTCTAATATTAAATCATAATTAAGTGTAATAATTCCATAACTCATTGACTTTTGATTTTGAAGTTCAAACATTAAATTAGACATATTATTACCAATTACTTGCATAGAAAACATACTAGCAATAAACCAGAAATAATCCCTAAAGCTACTAAACATGTGATCATACCAATTAGCAGGCTGTGAATTTGGTCTAGAAAATGTAGGAGTATGATATTCAATAACATCAATTAAATAATTAATAAATATTTTTCTATTCTTCGAATATCCGCATAAATCTCTCATTTCAAGTATCGATAAGATTTCCTCTATATTGAATAAATCAGTAGAATAATAACTTTTAGTTTTGTGCATTTTATCAATTGATTCAAATACTTTCGGAAAGTCCTTATACCTTATCGTATTTGTTAAATACATATCTTTAGACATTTCTAGAAAATTAGACATTACGGGAAGTCCTAGAGGTGCAGAAAATCCTGCTCCAAGTATATACACTGTTTTATCCATTATTATATTTGTAGATATATTGGTATTATATAAAATTTAAAGGCGAATATTGCCATTTGAACCTTAAAATATAAATGATAATATTTGTAACCAAAATAATCTGATACTATTATTCTTAACCGTTTGGTTTTATTACAACCTCTATTTTAAGCTTATTATCGCTTTGACTCTCTATATCATCAATTAACCCATTACGATTAGTTATTATATAGTCTCTATCATAAATGAAACAGACTAACATATTACAATCTTGATGTTTTTTATATTTAGCAATATCTTCTATTAGTTCATTACCAATTTGTTTATCATTATGTTTAGTTGATGTATTTTTTGTTTCTATAACTATTTTTTCTTGCTTTAATAAGAAATCCATTCTGTTTGCGCTACCTGCATAACTTGGAGTCCATTCTTCAGGCCTGATATCATTAAAATAAATTCTTAACAACGCATGTAACAAATCTTGAGTATCGTATTCATCTTTAATTATCAAAGTATCCCTATCTGAATGCCTGTTTGACAACTGTCTCGCTACGACATGAAATTTATCTAAAATCAGATTAATTTTATCTGAAGGTGCCAAGTCATATGTCGTTTCAATATTAGTATTAGCTTCTTGTATTATTGAAATCCAAGATTCAGGATTTTGCTCTAAATCCTTTATTAAATTTGCCAAATAACTGCTAAAGTACTTAATTCCATTATCAAAATTCTTAAACGGGTCATCCATTCTACTTAATAAAGAAAGGGGGTATTTCTTATTGATAAATTCTTCTGCCTCTGATATAGAAATATTTTTAGATATATATACTTTCAGTCGATTTTTCCATCTGGATAATCCTTCTTTACCATATTCATCTGGTGTATTATAATGTTTTGCATCTCTTTGAATTTGCAATAATTCTTCCCAGAATTCTTCTAAATTCTCTTTAATTTTCTTTATTGAGTCTTCGTTATTCATAATCTTTTAATCAACTAATTTGAATTTTGTTAACTATCCGAATCGATGACTTCGAATTTAGGTGCCTGTCCCTCATCATCATCTGCGGTAGGTAGGCCTTTTTGTTTCCTGAGACCCTCAATTTTCTTAAGCGGTCTTTCGACTGCTCGTTTTCTGGTTGTGGTTAGAACTTCATATTCTTTCTGCACGGCTTCAATGCGCTGGCCTAGAGTATCAAACTTGGCCACAAATGCATCCCACTGTTTTTTGAATGCGCCGAATTGAACAAGCATCTCTTTTGAGGTCTGCTCGAGGGCAAAGTTATCTATTGCCTGTCTTATGATTGCAAGAACGGCAAAGAAGTTTACTGGTGAGCAAAGCAGAACCTTATTCTGAATTGCAGTGTCAAATATAGCCGAATCCTCTTCCTGTATAAATGAATAGATCTGCTCGTTTGGAATAAAGAGGATCACATAATCAACCGTATTACTTTCGGGACTTATATAATCCTTGGTCGTCACTTCTTTAAGCCTTGATTTAACATCATTTAAAAATGTCTTTCTATAACTTTCCTTATCCCTTTCAGACTGTGCCTCAAGATAGTTCACAAAATTATTTAGAGGAAACTTTACATCCATATTAATGGTTAAGTCCTTTGGAAGCATAAAGGTAAAGTCTGGCCTCTGTGTAGAACCTTCAAGGGTCTTCTGTTTTACATAGTTTATATTCTCTACAAACCCCGCAAGCCTGAGCACATCTTCTGCCATCCTCTCTCCCCACTGCCCCCTTGTCTTTGTGCTGGCAAGAGCCTCACGGATGCTTCCTGTGGTCTTCATAAGCTCTGATGTCTGTTGATTAGTTATACGAAGCTGATTTGAAAGCTGTCCAAACTTTTCCACCCTGTCCTTCTCAAGCTCTTTCATAAGGATAGATACTTTTTCAAGCTCTCCTGTCATCTTTCCAAGCTGCTGATCTATTAATCCCTTTTTTGTTTCAAGCTCCTGCTTTGTAAATTCTCTTTCAGGTTCAAGAGTAGACTTTGCAAGCGTAAGGAACTGCTCTGTTGATTTTGATAGGGCTTCGAGTGACATACTACCAAAGCTCTCTTTCATATTCGATATAACCTGATCTATATTTTCCTGTCTCTTACTCTCATTTTCACTGAATATCTCCTCAGCAAGCTCTTTTGCATTCTTGCTCTGCATTATTCCAAGCAGATAAGACACAGCTACCCCTATTACTATTCCGATTACCAGTACAGCTATATAAATTAATGTAGATTCAGGCATATTGGTTTTCAATTATATTCATAAATTTTTTAATAACTACTTCATTATGGGTATATCAAAAATACTTGAAAGGAATAATATAAAAAATGCCTGTATTATCCACCCAATTATACAAACACCTACCGCACGAAGAGTACTATCATAGTCAAGAGCCTGCCTTACCGCTATTATCATAGTTACGAGCATCCAGACTACAGCTATGGACGTAATTATTCCACCTACTACAGGGATAAAATATAGTGCTCTAAGCACTCCTGGAGAAGAAGAAAAACCAATTGTTCTCAGAAGCTCTCCATGATCGGCCTTAGTCTGAGGCTGCGGCAGTAATTTTGTGCCGATTATATAAGTAACATATGCCCATATAAACCATCCGGCCAAAGACAAGACAGTAAAAATAACAATGCCATCAAAATCAAGCTCTCCAAACCTACCAAGCCCTGCGGCAAGACTTGAGATAACAACAACCACAACTGCCTGAGTCATTGTAGATTTATCTGCTTCTACCTCTTCATACAGGTCCACATCAAGCTTTGCTGCTCTTATCATTCTCTCTACAAGTTTATCCATTCTCATTTATCCTCTTCGCTCATTTTAACATTTTGCTGCTCTTTTGTCTCTTGGCAAAGCATCTTTGTCTTTTCCCAGTCGATATTGGGTAGAAGTTTTTGTGATTTAATTTCTTTTTGGTCTATCATCGAATTTAATTTCTCTATCCTGTTTTCCGTATTGGGATGAGTAGACAAATACTCCGACATCTCTGCCGTACCATCATACTCCTTTTTCATTGTTTGAAAGAAATCAACCATCCCTTTTGGATCAATGCCGGCTTTAATAAGCATTTTGAGACCTTCGGCATCTGATGATGATTCCTCTGATCTTTTATAAGCAAGGCTTCTTAGCATATTGGCATAATTCAGAGCTGTGCCCACCACCTGAGAATCACCTATCATCAAGCCCAGGAAAATTCCAATTGAAAGCTCTTTAATTAGTATTTTTGTAAAATGTCTTTGCTCAATATGCTGTATTTCATGAGCAACCACTCCAGCAACCTCTTCGGGTCTGTTGGACTTTTCGATAAGCCCCCTGAAAAGTATGATCTCTCCACCAGGCAGAGCAAATGCATTTACAAGTGAATCATTAACAATTGTAATGTTGTATTTATATTTACTACTGTCTAATGTAGCCCCAAGCCTGTCTTTAATCTTATCAATTTGAGTATTTAATTGTTCATCTTCACATACACCAAACCCTTTACTTATCTGTGAGATAAAAGTTTTGCCGATCTTTTCCTCCCAGGTAACAGGAAACTTTTCAACCAATATATTCATAAGAGGCGGCACTATCCATTTGTGCAAAAGTACTGCTGTTATGAATAGTGCGATAAAAACATAAGCAACAGTCTTAATCCTTTTATCAGATCCATGTCTTCTAAATTTTCTGCTAAACTGCGGAGATATTCTTCTTAGTGAACCTATAAAACTCTTATCTCTGATTATAAGTATTTCCGGCAGCTCCTGCCCATATTGCAGCCTCACCTCATTTTCAGAATATATATCTTTAACCTGTGTTATTCGAGGATACAGCCATGTTATAGTATTGTTAAAAGTATCAGACTGAATCCTGAGACTGTCTCCTGTAAGGGTAACGGCTACATCATGACGCTGTGCTGACCTTCCGTCATAATAAAGACCTTGAAATTGAAGCTTATAAGAACTATCCCTTGGCATACGTATAATTATATGCCAAGATCCATACCAACCAAATCAATATCGAGAAAACTGGCAACTTCCTCGCCAAGCGCTGTTGGAGTTCTGGCATCCTGCTGTATGGCTACAAGGTCCAAATCACCCTGCAGGCTTAGGCGATCCAGCAAGAACTTTATATTTCGTATCTGCACATAAGGATATGCGATACCAAGTGTAAATATGAGTAGAATATAATTTACTATCTGCAATTTAACATAATCTTTTTCTTCAATATTCAGATTAAACCTGGCAGATACAAATTTGGTATGATTCCAGTAGTGGTTGTGTCTTTGAGCAAGGAACTTAAGAAAGAATATACCCCAAATTATAAATAGTACGAAGTAGCCGATATCCAGTATACCGGTACCAATTGTGGGCATAAATACTGTCAGCAGCTGATGAGCGCCGGAAATTAGTATTGCTACTAACCATAATTTTGCATATCTGCTGTAAAGATCATTTATGTTGCCGTCAAACTCAAACTTTGTGTCTCCAAAGTAGATATTATTTAGTAGATATTCTCTGGTTCTATAGTGAAAACTGTAATAATAAAATCCTGCAGTTAATGAAGTAAGAAAAAATCCCTTTACATATATTTTTAGGAACTCCTTTGTATTGCCTCTAAATGAAAACCTTACTCCGCGCCATGAAGTCCTGCTGTATCTGTACTTGACTGTAAACAATATGGCAAGTGGAATTAACAAAACGATCACAATATATATGAATATTCCACCTAATATCTTAGCAATGACACCCGGCACCAGGTACATAATTACAAAAGCCGAACCTATCACAACCCCTATGGTTAAAATGGCCTTTATAAAACCCAGGAATAATTCAACGCCTGTACCATGAAATTCAAATCTGTCCCCATCAAGCTCCGCCTGAGAGTAAAGATACCTTGCAGCTCTTATTTTCCCCCAGAAGAAATATATAAGCAGAGTCGGAATCATGAGCAGGATATTTACGATATATATGCCCAAGAGTGTAGTACCATTACCAAAAAAGTTAATTCTTCTATTAGGGCCGACTCCGCTAGTCACATTACCCGTACTCCCTGCACCTCCGGGCTCAATGCCTTCAGTATTTAAAGAAGAACGAACCTGCGCAGCGGGTGTTTGTAAATTAGGGCTTGTCATCTCAATTGGGGTTTCTGTTACATCTAGAATCTGTGTTGAGTCTCCGCTTTTATTGCGTTTTCTTATAGCCTCGCTCGCTTTAAGCATTTCAGCTTTTTGCTTCGCAACAAGACTTTCCGAATCGATTATTTGCGTGGCATCTGAATCAGCCCGGGCATCTATGGATTGTTTCGCTTTTTGCATTTCGGCATGCTGTTTAGCCACCAGATCACTGGTATCTAAAATCTGTGTAGCATCTTCAGATACTCTTTTAGTAGCTGCACTGTCCGCAGAGGCTGGACGAGAAGTTTTTTCTATAAACTTTCTGCGTTTTTTGGTTAATTTTGCAGACTCTACGTTTTTTTTATAAAGAGGAGTCGCTACAGGTTGAGAAGACATGAGGTTGTAACCACACCTGCAAGTCTTCCAGCTACCTGGTACTATAGCATTACAGTTTGGACATTTCACTTCCTTCTCTCCATATATCAAATGTGACTCTTAACATTTTAATACTTAATTGATACATTTATCAAGTAGAATTAATTAATTTACAATAAACCGATCAAAAAAGTTTAAAATAGACTACACTTTTATATAATACAAATCTTAAATTTAACTATTACTATTAAAAATAATGGAATTAATAAATCTTATCTCAATTATCATCTCCGTATCAGCTGCTTTTAGCTACATTAACTACAGGTTTATAAAGCTTCCCACTACCATTGGGGTATTGATAATAGCCATTTTATGCTCGCTTGGATTAATCGCTCTTAGCAGTCTTGGATTTATTGAGTTCGAGAAGCAAGCCGAGTTAATAATATCGGGTATTGATTTTGATAAAACCCTTCTCCATGGGATGCTAAGTTTTCTTCTCTTTGCAGGTGCACTTCATGTAAACATAAACGACCTTGCTAAACAAAAATGGGTTATAAGCACCCTTGCAAGTATCGGAGTTATATCATCTACGTTTTTGATCGGCACACTGACGTGGTTAATATTAAGCTTTTTAAATATAAATCTGGATTTTATTTATTGCATAGTCTTTGGAGCTCTTATTTCCCCCACTGATCCCATTGCAGTTCTGGGTATTCTTAAAAAAGCCGGTATTCCCAAATCACTTGAAACCAAAGTAGTGGGTGAATCCCTTTTTAATGATGGAATAGGTGTAGTTATATTTCTGGTTTTATATGAAATAGCCTTTTCGGGGCATGCATTCGATCCGTCAAACGCTCTGGTACTATTTCTTACTGAAGCTGTGGGAGGAGCTGTGTTTGGATTTGCTGCGGGATGGGGAGTTTACAAACTTATGCACTCTATAGACAATTATCACGTTGAAATTCTCCTTACGCTTGCTCTTGTGATGGGTGGATATTCACTTGCCATGTACCTTCATCTTTCAGGCCCCATTGCTATAGTAGTTGCAGGTCTTCTTATAGGAAACAGGGGGCGCATTCTGGCAATGTCTGAGAGGACAAGAGATAATCTGGATACATTCTGGGAGCTTATAGACGAAATTTTAAATGTAATACTCTTTGTGCTCATAGGGCTTGAGATTTTGATACTGAGTTTTTCCAAAAGCTACATTTATGCATCACTTCTCATAATTCCCGTGATACTACTTTGCAGATTTATAGTAGTATATATTCCTGTTAGTATCCTTAAGTAATTAAGAGATTTTAGCCCAAACGCGGTTAAAATTATGACATGGGGAGCACTTAGGGGAGGAATATCCGTTGCACTTGCGCTTTCCATTCCCGCTGGAGAACAGAGGGAAATCATAGTTTCTATTACGTATATCGTAGTGATATTCTCAATCGTAATTCAGGGATTAACTATAAGCAAGTTAACATAAAACACCTGCTTAATTTGCTGGAGTAGGACTTGGTACAATGTCTTTTGTTATTTCAAAACCCATTTCATCCATTGTCCTTTTAAGTTTTAAATAATCCTCGAGCGCTTTTAGTTGCCTCTCATCCAGAAACGATTGTGATTTATCAGTTATTATCTGATCCAGCTCTTCTTTTTCCAGTATATACCTGTTAATCCTGGCCAAGTCGGCCTCTGAGACTACTCCGCTATTGAACTCATTTGCCTGCAATCGCTCTGTGAAATTAAAATCCTCAGATTCATTCAGTATAAGAAAAAGCAGATCTTCTTCCTGGTCCAGATCAAGAAAAATCTGTCTGTCTGCAAGGTATGTCTTAAATTCTAATATCCATGATCTGTAGTGCAGCGTAAGATTATACTCTTCAAACAACTCAAACTCATCGTCTTCAAAAAAACTTCTTAGGTTGTTATCGGCTCTTGCTATCATTTCATTGAATTTTTTCTCATTTTCTGCGATCTGAGCTTCTGTCATATCACCCTTTAGTAAAGATACGATTATTTCTAGATTTACCATTTGTTTGTCTACTAGAAGTCCAATAAGCTCATTTTCTTCCGACTCATTTAGATAAAGATCTGCTATGAGGTCTTCATAAATTTCATTTATAACAATCTTTTGCTGATCCCTGTATAGTTTTCTTCCGTTGGGATCTTCAATAAACTTAAAAAAATCTTTACCAATTTGATCAGAATAAATCTGATCGGAGATTATCATGGTCAAATCACTGAATTTGTGCTCAAGATTTTTTTGCTGTCCTTCGAGTATATTAACTTGTTCGGTAATCTGAGCCTTTTTTTCATCTATTTGCTGATCGAGTTTTGCAAGGTCAGATCTATACTGCTTTACTCTTTGATTCTGGTAAAAAAGTAAGCTACCAAGAATTATGAATATAATAACTATAGCTAATATGCCTATGTTTTTATAATCAGCACTCAGATTGGTAAAAAATGTTTTAAGATTATTCATATTTATCATGAATTATTACTAAGCTCAGACTCTGTCGGAATGATTATCCAGCCAAAGATATATGCTATTGTTATCGGAAGAAGCGCTGTAACAAGACATAAAAATATAAGCCCAAGCCTCACTAAAGTGGGATCAATATCAAACATCTCTGCTAGACCACCACAAACACCTGCTAGCATTTTATTTTTTTCTGATCTGTATAGTTTTTTCATTATTTTATTAATCTATTGTCTTATGAGTACTTAGTCTGCTCATATAATCTGCAGATAGCAACCCCTCTGCACACAGGAGATGAGATAAATATTCTTTTGTGGGTCTTAAATCGTCCGAGGTTCTGGTAGCTTGTGCTATATATACATATGCCTCTTTTTCAACACCATTTTTTAATATTACACTCATTAGCCTTCTGTCATACTCCACAGGGTAGCTTTCATACTTATCCAAATTAATGATGCCATTATTGTCTATTTCATATAATACACCCTGTATCATCCCATTTTCATACTCAACAATATTTGCGCTTCCCGCTCCATCAAAAGTTCGAGATTTCTTGTTGAATCTAAGAGTGTATCCCATAAGACATGCTTTAGCTCTTTTATAAACGGTTACACCTCGTTGCTCCATCCGTTTTATGTTCATATTTGAACCATAGGCAAAATATTTCATTTCTTTATTCTTCTAATATTTTTATAAATAAGACCGCAAAGAAAACCAAAAACGAAAACAATTAATACAACCAAAATTCTTGGAACTGATATATTCCAGAATAAAAAACTTAGATCAACTGTATCATAATTCTGAAAACAGATAATCGTAATAACGCATCCAAGAACTATTCCACCTATTACTTTGAAGTTCATGCTTTAAGAAAATTAATAATAAGTAAAATAATTATAAATTATTTAATATAAAAAATACAATTTTTTAATCCTGCAAGGAAAAAACGTTGGTTTGTTAGAGATCAGTTTCCAAAAGTTTTAAGTATAGACATCTGAAATTTGCTCACCTTCTCAGGGCTTATAAAATAGTGCGGCGCGCTTAATATTGGAAGGTCTATAAGTTCATTATATTCTTCAATTTTTTTTATGCATTCGGAAGCCTTACCCACCACTGCAAATATGTCCACCATCTCATCTGTCACACTACTTACCATAGTTTCAATGTCTCTTTTAAAATATGCGTCTCTAACTTTTTTGCACTCTTTTTCAAAACCATGGAGTTTAAAAGGAGGCTCATAGGTTCTTACAGTCGCATAAAAAGCTATAGTTGCCCTTGCAGCATCATAGGCTTCTTTTTCATTATCAGAAACTGCACATGTAATAATCGAGGATAAAGTAAAATCTTTTCTGTCTTTGTCTGATTTTTTAAGACCTATGTTAATGCTGTTTATAATTGTTTTTGATAAATATTCTTTAGAACATACAACATGACCTATATATCCGTCTGCAACCTCCGCCGAGGCCTCTGTCATTTTTGCACCAACTCCTGCAAGATATATGGGCACATTATCACGAACAGGATCATAAGCCCTGTAGTAACCTTTTGTGTTTATATCAAAGTATTGCCCTTTGAAAGTGAAATCTTCTTTTCTGTGTGAACTATTAATCACATTTCTTATAATGTGAATACATTCTTTAATTTTTGTAGCAGGTTTTCCATGCTCTACCCCGTGCCACATTTCATTTGTTCTTTTTGCCCCGGAGCCAAGGCCAAGTATGAGCCTTCCATCGCTTATTTCATCAATATCCATCGATGTGATTGCGGTAATAAAGGGGCTTCTAGTAAAGGCAAGAGCTACGGCAGTGCCAAGCTTGATTTTTTTGGTTGCATGCGCTGCTACGCTTAACTGCTGAAATGACGTCCTGTAAAGCTCGGTAGCCCAGACGGAATGTAAGTTATGGTCTTCAGCCTGTTTTGCAAGTGTGGCAAGATCAGAAATATTATGCGCATCGAGTATCAGACCTATACCGTTCATCTTTATAGGTGACAACCTCATAAGTTTGTAGAGGCTGTTAATGTAAAGGTAATGTTAAAAATTTACTCTTTTTTATCTGAAGATTCCTGCTCGGCTTTGTCATCTTCTGCGGAGTCTTCAGATTGGGTATCAGCTTCTGCCTCAGGCTCTGAAACTTCCTCTTCAGGTTCTGCTTTAGCTTGTGGTTCAGCAGTTTCTTGAGGCTCTTCAGCTAATTCAGGCTCAGCCGGCTGTTCTTCTGGCTCAGATTTAGCCTCTGCCTCTTTTGATTCCTCTTGTTCCTGAGGATCATTTGCTTGAGCCTTGGCTTCTACTTCTTCGGTTTCGGGCTCTTGAGCGTTAGCCTCTGCAGTAGGCTGTTCAGAAGCTTCTTGCTCAGCAGTTTCTGTCTTATCTTCTACCTCTTCTGGTTTTTCAGATTCACTCAGTCCCAACTCCTCGGCAGACTCTTTCTTTGTACTCTTGGTCTCTGGCTCTGCAGCTGCGGTTTGAGCCTTTTTCTTCCTGGCTCTTTTTGGTCTCTTCTTCTTCGGCTTATACTCTTCTTGTATAAGTTCTATCAGTGAAATAGGAGCATTATCCCCTGTGCGTACCCCAAGCTTTACTATTCTTGTATAACCACCTGGTCTGTCTTTAAACCTTGCGGCAAGCTCATCAAAAAGTTTTTGAATCACTTCTTTATCTTTTACAAATGCTGCAGCCGCGCGTCTTGCAGAAAGGGTACCTTTCTTTGCAATTGTTATATATTTTTCTGCAACTCTTCTAAGCTCTTTTGCTCTGGTATCAGTTGTTTTTATCCTTTCATGCCTAAACAGATCGGTAACCATGTTCCTAAACATAGCCCTTCTGTGTTTGGTTGTTACTCCAAGCTTTCTACCGACTCTTTTGTGCCTCATTTTATTTCTCGCTCCAGTTTATATATATAACAATTAAATATTATGCGCTTTCCTCTGTCTCAAGCATTTTTTGTTTTTCCGATTCAAACGCTTCTACATCAATAACAGAACCAAGTGAAAGTTCCATCTCTTCAATCCTTTCTCTTATTTCAAGAAGCGACCTCTTACCAAAGTTTTCAAGATTCAGCAGGTCATCTTCGGTTTTTTGTATTAATTCTCCTACATATGCAATCTCGGCTTTTCTGAGGCAGTTAAGAGATCTTGCAGACAGGTCCATATCTTCAATCGATGTAAACAGAATCTCCTCCGTACCGCTTATTTCCTTATCGTCTTCCACTTCAACAATTGCATCTACTTCTTCTTCATCGAAATTAATGAAAACAGTTAACTGCTCTTTAATTATCTTAGCTGCATAAGCCACAGCATCTTCGGGAATAACCGTACCATTTGTCCATACTTCGAGGTTTAATCTTTCATAGTCGGTTCTTCTACCAACCCTTGCATTTGTGATCGAATAGTTAACCTTTCTCACTGGAGAATAGATTGCATCCAGAGGTATAAGCCCAATAGAGGTCTGAATATCTCCTCTGCTCTCAACCGGCTCATATCCGTAACCAACTTCCACGGTCATTTCCATTTCAAGTTTGGACCCTTCGGATAGGGTAGCTATATGGTGGTCCGGATTTAGTACATCTACCTGATGAGTCGTTATAATGTCCCCAGCTGTAACGTCACATTCCCCCTGAGCACTAATTGTTATCGTCTGTTTTTCAAATGTATGCACCTTGAGTTCCAAACCCTTAAGGTTAAGAATAATCTGTGTAACGTCTTCTTTTACACCCGGAATGGTTGAAAATTCATGAAGTACTCCCTCAACCTTAATTGATGTAATGGCAGGCCCCTTAATAGACGACAGCAATACCCTTCTAAGCGCATTGCCCAGAGTGATGCCATAACCTTTTTCAAGTGGTTCGCAAATAAATCTGCCATAATATTCTGTAGACGTTTTCTCGTCTATCACTATTCTCTTAGGTTTAATTAAATCCTGCCAATTAAGT
>JABAHR010007898.1_pt1 | contig 22338 bp, 20 predicted proteins | sample 7062101 | NCBI WGS metagenome assembly JABAHR01 (sample SAMN14534553, study PRJNA622989) | marine sediment metagenome | biome: marine biome [ENVO:00000428]; feature: marine pelagic biome [ENVO:01000023]; material: deep marine sediment [ENVO:00002113] | place: India: Gulf of Kutch | collected...
CAGCGGCTGCTCGGCGAGCACTTTCATCGTTTGGTCGACGGTCGCATTCGCCGTCGTCAGACCGTCGATGATTTCCGCATTGCGGTAGGTCGGACTCAGCTGGCCGCCGAAGGCGCCGTAGCTGATGCCCGCGGAATGCGACAGCAGGTCGACGATGCGGATCTCGCGGCGCGCAGGGCGCGTTTCGGTGACGTTGCCATCGGCATCGAACGACACGGCCACCTGCGGCTTCGCAAATTCCGGCAGGTACATCGAGATCGGGTGATTGAGCTGAAAATAGCCGCGCTCGTAGAGCATCATCACGCCGACGCTGGTGATCGCCTTGGTCATCGACGCAATGCGGAAGATCGAGTCGGTATTCATTCTGCGCCGCTCATCGATGTCCGCATACCCGAACGCCTTGTGATAGACGATCTTGCCGTCGCGGGCCACGAGGGCGACAGCGCCTGACAGCTTGTCGTTCTCGATGTCGCGCTCGATCGCAGCGTCGATTCTCGAGAGACGATCCGCTGCGAACCCGGCCGACTCCGGCGCGACGGGATCTGCGGCGATGGCCGGCATCGAGAAGGCGACTGCGAACAGCGCCAGGATAAGTTTGTTCATGTCGGGCTCCGTTCTGCCTGGACGTTTGCCGCAATTATAAATAAGCGACGGTCGCTGCGCGCGGCCTTCTGCGGCTAGAATCCCTGCTCGGCCCTGCAACCAGGAAAGTACGTTCCCTTGGATTCGTTAACACAGGCGGTTTTGGGCGCCAGCGTCGCGGGCGCCTGCGTGCCATCCGGCCAGCGACGAACGGCGATGCTGGCCGGCGCCATGCTCGGCACGCTGCCCGACCTCGACGTGCTGATCGACTATGGCGACGCGGTCGCGAACTTTACCTATCACCGTGGCTTCAGCCATTCATTGCTCGTGCTGGCTCCCTTTTCCGTTTTTCTCTGGCTTGCGTTAAGACGCTGGTGGGCGCCGGTTCGCGATGCGCCAGCCCAGTGGCTGGCGGCCATCAGTCTCACCCTGCTCACCCACCCCTTGCTCGACGCGCACACGGTTTACGGGACACAGTTGTTCTGGCCCGTTCCCAGCCCGCCGGAGATGTGGTCCACCTTGTTCATCATCGACCCGCTCTACACGCTGCCGTTGCTAGTTGGCATGTCATGGACGATCGCGAAACCGGCGACCCGCGCGCTTTTTGTCGGCCTGGCGCTGTCGACGCTCTATATCGGCTGGTCGTGGACTGCCAAGCTGATCATCGAGGACAACGCGCGCGATGCCCTCGCCGAACTCGGCCTCGAAGACCGGCCGATGTTCTCCACGCCGGCGCCATTCACCACGCTGCTGTGGCGGGTGGTCGTGCTGACAGACGACGGTTACCTGGAAGGCTTCGATTCACTGCTCGTCGACGAACCGGTCATGCGCTTCGACGCCTATCCGTCAGACACGGTCTCTTTGCAGGCAGCATCCGGCATACGATCGGTAGCGCGCCTGCGCTGGTTTGCGCGCGACTTTCTGCGGGTCGAGATCGAGAACGAGCAGCTGATTATTGCCGACCTGCGGATGGGCTGGGAACCGAACTACGTGTTTACGCACGCCGTCGCCGAGGTCGGCAATCCGCACTGGAAGGTGATTCCGAGCGAATTACGGCCGTTCGAGGTCGAGGACCGGGCCCTCGGCCGGGCCTGGGCGCGAATCTGGGCCGAATGACCGCGCGGGGTCCTGTGGATAACTAGTCGCCGATCTCCACGACAGTTCTTCCTGTCACTTTGCCGTCGATAAATGCTTGAAAAACACCTGGAAGTTCGTCGAACGTGATGGTATTTGCGGCAATCTTGTCGAGATGGCGCGGTCCCAGGTCGGCCCCTATCCGTTGCCAGACGGCCAGTCGCAGGTCGCGCGGCGTGTCCACGGAATTGATCCCGAGCAGGCAAACCGCGCGCAGGATAAAGGGCAGCACCGTCGTGTTGAGCTCGTGGCTGGCCGCCAGTCCGATACTCGCAATGTTGCCGCCGTAGTCCACGGTGCGGGTCAGCCAGGTCAGTGCCTCACCGCCGAGATTGTCGATGGCGCCGGCCCACTGCGCCCGCTCCATCGGCCGTTTGCCGTAGTCAACCTCGTCGCGGACCAGCACGTCGCGCGCGCCTATGCTTTTCAGGTAGCCCGCCTGCTCCGACTTGCCGGTCAGGGCGACCGCTTCGTATCCCCGGCCGGCGAGCATGTCGATCGCGATGCTGCCCACGCCGCCGGTCGCCCCGGTGACGACGACCGGCCCGTTTTCCGGCAGCTGCCCGTTCTGCTCCATGCGGTGTATGGCGAGCGCTGCGGTAAAACCGGCAGTGCCGATCTGCATCGTCTCGGCGGCATTCATCCCCTCGGGGATCGGCACGACCGCGACGGCGGGCACGCGCGCATACTCGGCATAACCGCCGTCCACCGTTTCACTGAGCCCGCAGCCATTGACCAGGACCGGGTCGCCCGCGGAGAAGTCGGCGGACTCTGAACTGACGACCGTGCCGGCAAGGTCGATGCCGCCATTCAAAGGAAACCTGCGCAGGATCCTGCCGGCACCGGTTGCGGCGAGCGCATCCTTGTAGTTGATCGTGGAGTGACTCACCTTGACGACGACGTCACCATCGGTGAGGTCGTCGACATCCATCGTCGTAAACCCGGCGACGATTTTGTCGTCCTGTTGGTCGATGCGAAACGCACGAAAATCTTTCATCGATGCTCCTTTCTATCTGCCGTGATCGAGCCAGAACTCGAGCCCCATCGTGTTCAGTATGACGTCTTTGCCAACGATTTCGCGAATCTCCTCGTCGGAGCCTGTGAAACCATGTTCACGAATTTCGTCGATAAAGTAATCGTACATGCTCGCATGTACGGCGTCGGTACGATTTTCGCTGTCCGCATGCCGGGACACGAGGTCGACAAAATCATCGATGCGCCGATGCAGGTCAATCGCCAGCCTGTCGAGGTCGCTGATGCGGCTGTAATGCGTGAGGAACAATTGTCGCGGTTCGAAGCCCATGATCCTGTCAATGGCTTTGTGTGCTTGCGGCGGATCGAAATGAATCGGCGTTGTCGTCGGATAGATGAACTCGCCCTTGTGGGTATCGAGTTCGCGATAGGACAGGCCGAAACTGTCGCCGGTAAATACCGACCCCGAGGCGGGATCGTGAAAACAATGATGGTGCCGGGCGTGACCCTCGGTGTAGACGCTGTGGAAAGCCCGACCGGCGAGCGAGAATGCCTGCCCGTCCCCGGCGACGACGACGCGCTCCTCCGGAATCGCCACGATGTCCCCGTACTGACGAAAATACTCTTCCTCTCCGTACACGGCCTGCGCGCCTTTGATCAGCTTTGTCGGATCGATCATGTGCGGCGCGCCGCGGGGGTGCAGCACCGCTTTGGCGTTCGGCAGCGACTGCATGAGCAAGCCTGCACCGCCAGCGTGATCCAGGTGGACGTGCGTCAGCAGCAGGTAATCGACGTTTGCCGGGTCGATGTCTTTGTTCCTGAGCGCGGCGAGCAGCAGCGGCACGCTGGCGTTGACGCCGCAGTCGATGAACGCGGCCCGCCCGTCTTCGACCACCAGGTGACTGGCATCGAAATAGGGTCGCAGCAGACCGGCGTCGACGGCGGTGATGCCATCGTCATACGCAGTCATCCTCAGGTTGGATTCGGGCATCGAGCCCTCGCAATTGGCTGCCGGTTGTCTTTATTCGTCCAGCGTCTTTACGCCTTCCTGCGCCGCATAGAATCTGGCAATCAGCTCCATGTCCGCGGCAGACAGATTGGCGGCAAACGCTGCCATAACATTACCGCTTCGCGTGCCATCCTTGTACTGCTGCAATGCGTGCACGAGGTAGTCTGCGTGCTGGCCGGCGAGCACCGGCGGCGCCGGCTGCACCGCTGCGCCGTCGGCGCCATGACAGGTCACGCAGATCTGCGCCGCCGCGACGCCGGCGACCTGCTCTGCGGTGGCCGTATCCTCCGCCTGGCCGAAGCTGGTCAGCCAGGCGAGCAGGTCAGCGATATTCTCATCGCTGAGCGAGCCCGCCTGCGCCTGCATCGTCGGATGCGGGCGGGTGCCCGCGCGATAAGCGTTCAGCGCGACCTCGAGATACTCGCGATTCTGGCCGCCGAGCCGCGGCACGCGGAAAGAGGGGTAGGCATTGCGCTGGCCTTCGATGCCGTGGCAACCGAGGCAGGTATAACCGAGCTCGCGGCCGGTTTCGGCGTCGCCCTGAGCGAGCGCCATGCTGGAGATCAGCAGCAGCGCTGCCGCACCACGGCCAAAATTGGTGTGTGTCTTCATGATCTGTCGAACGTGGTTCCGGTCCCGAGGGTGGTGGCGTCGGGCCGCTGTTTCAAGGAGGGCGCTATGGTAGTGACTGTCGCCGGGCATTTCCATACGCAAACGACCCGGGAGCGCTTTTTGCGAACGGCGCGGCGGGGGAAGGTTCGGACGATGCGCGAGCCGTGCTAGCATCACCGTCCGCTTCGCAGAATCAGGGTATCGCCATGAAAAAATGGCTGGTCGCAGCGCTGCTTATCCTCGCACTGCTGGTACTGGTCGCGCCCGGCATCGTTGGCCGGCTCGCCGAACAGAATATCGAGGACAACATCGAGTGGGCAGAAAGTGACAGCCCGGGCGTCAATATCCAAACGGAAAGATTCGAGCGCGGCTGGTTCACCTCGGTAGGCACGCACCGGGTCGTTCTCGAAGGCGGGCAGTTTGCGGAAGCGTCGGCGGAGTATCGGCAGGCGACCGGCAACGCCGAGCTGCCGTCCCTGATCATCCATACCGAGCTGGCGCATGGCCCGCTGCCCGGCGGCTCCCTGGCGCCCGGACTTGCAAGCACCGTGTCGACATTCCAGGTCGATCCCGGCAACGGCCAGCCTTTCGATGTGCCGGGCAGCCTGACCAGCAAAGTCGGACTGGGCGGCGATTCGGACTCGCATCTGCTGCTCGAGGCAGGCGCCTATACGCATGACGGCGCGACCATCGAATGGCAGGGCGTCGATATGAATATCGTCTCCAATCCCGGTCCGGGCAGGGTAGCGGTCGAAGGCGAGATCAAGCCGTGGCGAATCGATGCCGAAGACGCGTCGATCAGCGTGTCGGCCATCATGATCAAGGCCGACCAGGCGCGCAGCGACTTCGGCTTCAACGTCGGCTCTGTCGAAATGGAAATGGGTCGTACGGAGATAATGGATGACGGCATGCCGTTGTCGATCGACGGCATCGTCCTCGCCGGCCAGTCCTCCATCGACGGCGATCGCGTCGATGCCCATTCGACCTTCGCGATGAATGCGATGACGATACCGGCGGTCGGCGAGGTAAGCCTCGACGTCGAGTTTGCGCTGGACGGCGCCGATGCGGCATCCGCAAGTGCCATCGGCACGGCCATCCAGGATGCGCAGGCAGCGGACGATCCGGAGGCGGCGCTCGCCAACCTGTATCCGTCGATCGAGGACGATCTCGGCACGCTGTTCAACAAAGGCTTCGACGTGCGCCTCGACAAACTCGATATCGCGCTGCCGCAGGGCGTGGTGGCGACGAAAGTCGAGCTGACCGTGCCGGAGAACGACGCGGACGATGACTTCAATTGGTCGACGATCCTGCTGCGCATGAGCGGCAAACTCGACATGCGCATACCCGGACCGATCTACCAGATGGCGGCGATGATGAACGCCCAGGCCGGCTCGCTGGTCGCGATGGGCGTCCTCGTGCCGGACGGCGACGATTACGTCATGAATGCCGAGTACGCCCAGGGGCTGTTCAGCGTCAACGGCGCGCCGATGCCGATCCCGCTGCCGCAATAGCAGCGGACCGGTCCGGCGGCGCGGGTCGCGACGCGGTCGGTCAGTAGTCGAGGTCGAGCTCTTTTGCCCGGTGACAGGCGACGGTCGCGCCGTCCTGCGGCAGGGCAGGCGGAATCTTCTCTGCGCAGACCGCCACGGCGTGCGGGCAACGCGGATGAAACGGACAGCCGGCAGGCGGCTGCAACAGGGAAGCCACTTCTCCGCTCAGCGGGACGCCTATCGGTGGCGCCTCGGGATCAGGCAGCGGGACCGATGACAGCAGCGCCTTGGAGTAAGGATGCCGGGGGCGACGGAACAGCTGGTGGTTCGGCGCGATTTCACAGAGCCTGCCCATATACATGACGAGAACCCGGTGGCTGATCTGCCGCACGACGGCAAGGTCGTGGGTAATGAAGATGATCGACAGCCCGGCGCGCGCCTGCTCGGCCGTCAGCAGGTCGAGGATGTCGGCCTGAACCGTACCGTCGAGCGCGGCGACGGCCTCGTCACAAATCAGCACTTTCGGTTGCATGATCAGCGCCCGGGCGATCGCGACGCGCTGCGCCTGACCGCCCGACAGTTCGTGCGGATAGCGACCGCCGAGCGTTCGCTCGAGCCCGACGCTGTCGAGCATCTGTTCCGCCCGGGCCAGCCGCTCCGCGCGCGACGCCCCGGGCTCGTGAACGATCAGCGGCTCGGCGACGATCTCGCGGATCTTCATCGCCGGGTTGAGCGACCCCAGCGGATCCTGGAATACCATCTGGACCAGCCGCCGGGTCTTGTCGGAGCGCCGCCCGAGATCGGTTGGCAGCGCTTCACCGAGGAAGCTGACGCTGCCGCTGTCAGGATGCACGAGCCCCAGGACGGCGCGAACCAGGCTGGTTTTCCCGGATCCCGATTCACCGACGAGCGCGATGGTTTCACCCTCAGCCAGCGTGAACGACATGGGCAGGACCGCATTCAGCGACTCGCCCCGGCCTGCCCGGCGTTCGCGAAAGCGCACCGAAATATTGTCGACATGCAGCACATCCGCGGCCTCCTCGCGGAGCGCCGGGGCCTGGACCGGCGACCTGACGCTCGGCGCGGCTGACAGCAGCGCCCGGGTTTTCTCGTTAACCGGCGCGCTGAAGACGTCGCGGGTAGCGCCCTCTTCGACCAGGGCGCCCTGATCCAGCACCAGCAGTCGCTCGCAGTTGCCGGCAATAACGCCAAGGTCATGCGTGATCAACAGCAACGCGCTGTTGGTCTCTTCGTGGAGTTCGCTGATGAGATTGAGGATTTGCGCCTGCACCGTGACGTCCAGCGCCGTTGTCGGCTCGTCGGCAATCAGCAAATCCGGCTCGCCCAGCAAGGCAGCGGCGATCATGGCGCGTTGCCGCATCCCGCCGGACAGCTCGTGCGGAAACGCCTTGTACTGGCGACCCGGGTCCGGCAAGCCGACCCTGGACAACATCTCGATCGAGCGTTCGCGGGCTTCGCGGATGCCGCACAGCTTGTGGGCAATGAGAATCCTGGACAGCTGCTTGCCGATCCGCACGTAAGGGTTGAGCGCCGAACGCGGGTCCTGAAACACCATGGCAATCCGGCAGGCCCGGTATTGGTTGAGCACGGCCTCGCTTGCGCCAAGCAACTCCTGGTCCTCGAAGCGGATGCTGCCGCCGACCTGCGCGTTAGCCGGCAGCAGGCCCATGATCGCCATCGCCGTTTGCGTCTTGCCGGACCCCGACTCACCGACGATGCCCAGCGCTTCTCCGCGTTGAATCGCGAAACTGACCTTCTGCACCGCGGCCGCAGCCGCGTCCGAATAGCGTATGGACAGCTGATCGACGGCAAGCAGACTCATCGAGTCGCCCGCTTCGGATCGGCGATGTCGCGCAAGCCATCACCGAGGAAGTTGAAGCAAAACAGGATGAAGGCCAGCGTCGTCGCCGGCGCGATCAGCAACCACGGTGCCCGTTCCATCTGGCTGACGCCGCCGTTGACCAACGCACCGAGCGACGTCTGCGGCTCCTGCACGCCGAGCCCCAGGAAGCTCAGAAACGACTCGACGAGGATTGCTTGCGGGATCGTCAGCGTGACATAGACGAGCACGACGCCGAGCAGGTTGGGCGCGATGTGGCGCAGAATGATTCTCGGCGTCGAAAATCCGATCAGCCGCGCCGCATCGACGAATTCGCGGTGTTTCAGGCTGATGGTCTGTCCGCGCACGATGCGGGCCATGTCGAGCCAGTTGATCGCACCGATGGCAACGAAGATCAGGAAGAAGCTGCGCTCGAACACGACCATCAGCAGGATGACGAGAAAGATAAATGGCAATGCGTAGAGCGCGTCGACCGCCCGCATCATCAGCGCATCGACTTTGCCGCCGATGAATCCTGCCGTCGCCCCGCCCGAGACTGACGACGCTGGCGATGACGGCGACCAGCAGCGTCACCCGCACGCCGAGCAAGGTTCGCGCCAGCAGATCGCGGCCCAGCTCGTCGGTCCCGAGGAGATGCATGTCCTCGAGCGTCGGCGCAGCAAGTCTGGCGTCGAAGTCGGTCGCGATATAGGAGTGCGGGATGATGAACGGCAGAATGAGCGCAAGCGCCGCGACCAGCACCAGGATAAGCGCGCAGCCCGTGACCATGCGGCTTTTGCGCAACTGCCGCACCAGCGGTGACGTTGCCGCCGCGTTCATCGTGCCCGGATCCGCGGATCGAGGAGCCCATACAGCAGGTCGACGATCAGGTTGAGGAAGATCACCAGTGACGCATACAGCACAGTGATACCGAGCACCAGCGTGTAGTCACGGTTCAGTGCGCCGCGAATGAACAGCTGACCGACCCCCGGTATGCCGAAGACTTCCTCGACCACCACGGAGCCCGTCAGGATCGCGGCGATCGTCGGCCCCATGTAAGAGAGCAGCGGCATCATGGCCGGCTTGATCGCGTGATAGCGGACGATTTCGAGCGTCGACAGCCCTTGCGCGATCGCCGTGCGGATGAAGTCGCTGCTCATGACGTTGATCATGCTGGCGCGGCTGAGTCTTGCGATGTACGCGATCTGCGGCAACGCCAGCGCGATCAGCGGCATGATGAGACGACCGGGTCCGGTGCTGCTGCTCCAGCTCGCCGGCAGCCAGTCGAGGAATACCGCGAACACCAGCACCATGACGGGCGCGATGACGAAGATCGGCACCGAAATGCCGATCATCGCGACCCCGGTGATCAGCCGATCGACAAGCGAATTCCTGTTCAAGGCCGCAACCAGGCCGGCGGCGATGCCGAGCGCCACGGCGACAAGCATCGCCATCGCGCCGAGCATCATCGACAGGGGCAGCGCTGCAGCGATCAGCTCGGAGACGGTGTAGTCCCTGAACCGGTAGGAAGGTCCGAAGTCGCCGCGCCACAGCCCGCCCAGGTAACGCCCGAACTGCTCGGGCAGAGACTCATCGAGATGATAGGCGCGCTCGATATTTGCCTCGATGTCCGGGGGCAGCGCGCGCTCCGAATCGAACGGACCGCCCGGTGCAGCGTGCACCATCAGGAAGGCGACGCCGATGACCAGTAGCAAGGTCGGTATCGCACCCAGGATGCGCATTAGCGCGTAACGCAGCACCAGAAGCCTATTTATTCATTGTCTGTGAGAACGAGGTGCTGACTGTAATGGTAATTCAGCACATTGTCTCCCCAGCCCGTGACGGCCGTACTCACCATGCTTCTGTTGATATAGAAGTAGATCGGAATCAGCGGATAGTCGTGGAGCATCGCCTGCTCCGCCTCTTCGAGATAATGCTTGCGGGTCGTCGGGTCGACCTGGGCTGCGGCGCGGGACATCAAGCCGTCGAACTCTGCACTCGAATACTGTGTGAAATTCGAGGAATTACCGGTCTCGAGCGTCGTCAGGAATGTATGCGGATCGTTGTAATCACCGTTCCAGTTCAGGCGAAAGACCTCCATGTTGCCGGACTGAATATTCGACAACAGCACCTGGAAGTCTTCGGTAAGCAACGTCGCCTCGACGCCGAGCAGTTCGCGCCACATGGACTGGATTGCTACCGCGATCTTGCGGTGCGTTTCATGGGTGTTGTAGCGGATCGTCGTCTGCAGCGGATTGTCAGGCCCGTAGCCGGCCTCACGATAGAGCTGCTGCGCCCGCTGTTGCCGCTCCTGTCTGGACATCCTGCTCCACGAATAGACCTGCGGTTCGTAGTTGTATGTACCATCGGGGACCCAGCTGTACGCCGGCGACTCCCCGCGGCCCGTAATGCTGACGATCGTCTCGCGGTCCACTGCCAAAGACAGCGCCTGGCGAAGTTTCGCGTTGCTGGCGAACGGCTCGCGCGTCATGTTGAACCCGTAGTAGTAGACGCCGAGCGCCGGCGAGACGCGCACCTCATCCGGCCGCTCCTCTCTCATCTGCTGAAACAGTTCCGGCGGAATAGCCCGGGTAATGTGCAGCTCCCCGGCCCGATAGCGATTGAGCTCCACCATTGGCTGCGGCGTAACGTAATGGCGCACGCGGTCGATCGCGGTATTGGCGTTGTCCCAGTAGTGTTCGTTGCGCTCGATCTCGATAAAGGCGCCGATCTCCCATGCCTTAAGGCGATACGCGCCGTTCGACACGAAGTTTCCCGGCCTCGCATACTGATCGCCATGCGCTTCGACGGACGGCCGGTGGACCGGGAACATGCTCGGATGCGCGAGCAGGGCCAGGAAATAGGGGACCGGCTGCGACAGCGTCACCTGCAGTTGATGACTGCCGATGGCTGCGACGCCTAGCGCATCTGGCGCGGCTTCGCCGCGCAGGATGGCGCCGGCGTTTTCGACCGCGTTGATCGAGTCCGTATACAAAGCGGCTGTCGCGGGATTGACCAGTCGTCGGTAACTGTAGACGAAGTCGTCCGCGGTGACCGGGTCGCCGTTCGACCAGCGCGCCTCGGGTCGCAGCGTGAAGGTGTATACCCTGCCGTCCGCCGACAGTGTCCAGCGATCGGCCGCGGCGGGCCGGATCTCTCCTTCACGGGTGTATCCGACCAGGCCTTCGCCGAGATCCCGCTGCACGTGCCCTGCCTCGGTACTCGTCGACTTGTGGATATCCAGCGATTCGGGCTCTTCGCCGTTGCCGCGGTGCAGGACCGTGATCGCCTGCGATACGTCTGCCCGTTCCCCGCACGCGACCAGCGAGCAGACCGAAACCAGCAGCAACAGGGCAAGGCGAATCATGGCCCCAGAATACCGCAATACCGCGCGCTTTCTGTGTTTCGGGTCACTGTTCCGATTGGTCCGGACCCGGCGTCGGGATTGTTCAGTCCTCGGCCATCTTCAGTTCGTAATTGCGCTTGGTGCGCCTGAGCTCTACGAACGCCGCTGCGACCTCGGGATGCTCGGAGACCGCGGTCGTCATCTCGACGCGCAGCGCTTCCTGCTTGCGCTGCAGCGTGGCGGTCGACGTGGTCGCATTGCCCACGCCGCCGGTCGAGGAACGCCGGTACATCTCTTCGCCCAGCTCCTCTTCGTACTCCCAGAGAAACTCGGCCTGGCATTTGCGCTCGCGCTTGCGGCTGCCGAGCACCGGCGCGGTCTTGCAATCCATGTCGAACTCGTCGTCGCTGTTGACCGCGTTGAACGCGTCGTAGAAGGCCTCTTCGGCGTCCCGGTACTCGCGGCGCAGCTGGCGAACGGATTTGTCCTTCCAGCTGTCGTCTTCTTCCACTGCCGCGGCCGGCGCTTCCTGCTCGGCTGTCTCCTGGGCGAACGCCGGCGTCCAGGCAGCGACCAGCAACCCGGCCGCGGCAAGGCCGGCCACGCTGCCGGCTGGTCTTTTTTGTCGTGTCATTTGCCTGCTCCCCGTTAGGCAGTGATTCAAGCGTACACCAATCGATAGCAGCCTGAATGCGCACATACCGAAGCGGCGCGCACAGCTCAGACGACCGCTTGCGACTGCGTGCCTGGTGCGAGATTGAATCTAGGCCGATTTCTTCAGCTGGCGCTTCTTGAGATGGATCAGCAGAAGCGAGACCGTGGCCGGAGTAACGCCTTCGAGCCTGGCGGCATGGCCGAGCGTTTCGGGACGCGCCGCTTCGAGGCGTTGCCGCGCTTCGTTGGACAGGCCGGTCACGGACTCATAATCGAGATCGGCGGGCAGCGCGAGTTTGTCCTGTTTCGTGTGTTTCTCGATCTCGCGCGCCTGGCGTTCGATGTAGCCGGCGTAACGGGCGGTCACCTCGAGCTGCAGTTCGACCTCTTCGACACGCTCGGCGGGCATGTCGGCGCGCCACGGACCTGTGCCCACCGCGGCCAGGGACGTCACGTCACGATAATCGAACTCGGGACGTCGCAACAGATCGGACGCGCGGCATTCACGGCGAAAATCTCCGCCTATTGCAGCCAGGTCAGCGTCCGTCAGCTTGGCCGGATGCAGCATGACGCCCGCGAGGCGTCCCTGTTCCACATCTATCGCGTGACGCTTGGTCTCGAATACCCGCCAGCGCTCGTCAGCGACGAGACCAAGGCGCCGGCCGATTGGCGTGAGGCGCAAGTCGGCGTTGTCTTCGCGAAGGATCAAGCGATACTCGGCGCGACTCGTAAACATGCGATAGGGCTCACTGACGCCGCGCGTAACCAGGTCGTCGACGAGTACGCCCAGGTAAGCTTCGTCGCGCGACGGATACCAGCATTCGCGTTCGGCCGCGCGCCGCGCCGCGTTGCTGCCCGCCAGCAGGCCCTGTGCGCCTGCTTCTTCATATCCCGTCGTGCCGTTGATCTGTCCGGCAAAAAAGAGTCCCGCCAGGAATTTCGTTTCGAGTGTGGGCCTCAGGTCGCGCGGGTCGAAGTAGTCATACTCGATGGCATACCCGGGCTGCGTGATCTCGGCACGCTCGAAACCGCGCATCGAGCGAACGAAACGCACCTGCGTCTCCAGCGACAAGCTGGTAGAGATGCCGTTCGGATAGACGATGTCGGTGTCGAGCCCTTCCGGTTCGACGAACACCTGGTGCGAGGTCCGATCCGCGAAGCGTACGATCTTGTCCTCGATCGACGGGCAGTAGCGTGGCCCGACTCCCTCGATCCGGCCGCTGAACATCGGCGACTCGTCGAGGGCGCTGCGGATGATGTCATGCGTCGCCTCCGTCGTGTGCGCGATATGGCAGCTGACCTGGCGCGGATGCTCCTCGCGTCTGCCCATAAAAGAGAATACGGGCATCGGTACATCGCCCGGCTGCTCGGTCATCGCGCCATAGTCGAGGCTGCGACCGTCGACGCGCGGCGGCGTGCCGGTCTTTAAGCGGGCAACCCGGAACGGCATCTCACGGAGCCGCGCCGCAAGCCTGACGGACGGTGGATCACCGACCCTGCCGCCGCTCTTTTCTGTGTTACCGAACAGGATCCGTCCGCCGAGGAAAGTGCCGACGGTCAGCACCACATTGCTGGAGAAGAACTTCTCTTCCCGGTCCGTCACCACGCCGCAGACGCGGTCATTGTCAACCAGGATGTCGTCAACCGAGGCTTCGACGATGGTCAGGCCCGCCTGCGCTTCGAGCATCCCCCGGATCGCGCGTCGATAAAGCGTCCGGTCCGCCTGTGCGCGCGTCGCCCGGACGGCCGGTCCCTTGCTGGCGTTCAGGGTGCGGAACTGGATACCGGCCACGTCGATTGCGCGAGCCATCGCGCCGCCGAGCGCGTCGATCTCCCGGGTCAGGTGACCTTTACCGATCCCGCCGATCGCGGGATTGCAGCTCATCTGACCGAGCGTCGAGCGTTTGTGCGTCACGAGCAAGGTGCGCGCGCCGGCGCGCGCGGCGGCAAGGCATGCCTCCGTACCGGCGTGACCGCCACCGATAACGATGACGTCAAATGTCCTATTCGCAGACATTGCTCAAAATTTGACCAGTTATTCGAACGGGGCGCTATTCTAATCGCGGCAGCCGTGCGTCGCCATATTCCTTTACTTATTTGCCGGCTTTCGGAAAGATATCGGCGCCAGTCATTCCGGACCCCACATTGAAGAAAATCGCACTGATTACGGCGGCTGTGCTCGCCGGGCTGCCTGCCGCGGCACAGGAAAACGGGCCGGCCGCATCCCTGGTCCTCGAGGACTGCCGCATTCGCGCCGCCGAAGGCTTTCCTGGCATCAAGGCCCGCTGCGGGACCTTCGACCGGCCGGAGAATCCTGCCGATCCGGGCTCGCCGCTTCTCGAACTGCATGTCGCCGTCGTGCCGGCATTGAGCCTGGAACCCGAAGCCGATCCGTTCGTGCCGATCGCCGGCGGACCGGGTCAGTCGACGGTCGAATTCTACGCCAGCGTGGCCAACGCCTTCGAAGACGTGCGCCGCACGCGCGATATCGTGTTGCTCGACCAGCGCGGCACCGGCAAGTCCGCGCCACTCAGGTGCGAAGTCGACGAAAGCCTGATCGAGGGGCGTTATTCCCGCGAGCAGACGATCGAGGAAACCGAGTCCTGCCTCGATTCGTTGCCGCATGATCCCCGCTACTTCACGACCAGCGTGGCCGTACAGGACCTCGAGGCCTTGCGGGCGGCGCTCGGTTATTCGCAGTTCAATATATACGGCATTTCCTACGGCACCCGTGTCGCCCAGCATTTCCTCAGGCGGTACCCGGCGTCCACACGCAGCGTCATTATCGACGGTGTCGCCGCGCCGCAGATCGCGCTCGGCCCGGCGATCGCGATCGAGTCGCAGAATTCGCTCGATGCCGTATTCGAACGCTGCCTGGAAGACGAAGCGTGTAACGAGCGTTTCCCGAACCTGAAGCCGCGCTTCGACGCGCTTCGAACCTCGCTGGCGGCCGAGCCGGTCACGGTGCGGATGCCCGATCCGCTCACCGGCACGCCCGATGAAGTGCGCTTCAGCGACGTCGAGATGTCCGGCGCACTGCGCCTGCTTCTGTACCATCCGTCATCCATCGCGCTGATACCGCTGCTCGTCAGCGAAGCGATCGCCGGCAACTACCAGCCGCTGGCGGCGCAGTTCCGGATGGTTGCATCGTCACTGTCGGAGACGATCAATATCGGCATGCACAACGCGGTCATGTGCACCGAGGACGCGCCATATTTTGCCGCCGAGAACGTCACCCAGGATCAGCTCGAGGCGACCTACATGGGCCCGTTGCAGCTCGATGCGCTCGAGGCGATGTGTTCGGTCTGGCCTGCAGGCGTGCTCGACGAGCACTTCAAGGAACCGGTGGCAAGCGACGCGCCCGTGCTGCTCCTGTCCGGCGAAGCCGACCCCATTACGCCGCCGGCCTACGCGGATCTCGCGGCCGTCGACCTCGGCAATGCCCTGCACCTGACCGGCAAGCGGCAAGGGCACGGGCTGGCGCCGCGCGGCTGCATGCCGGCGATCATCGGCGATTTCGTCGCAGCGGCCAGCGTCGATGGGCTGGATACCGGCTGTCTCGAGCGGCTGCATGCGATGCCCTTTTTCCTCGACTTCTCGGGCCCATCGCCATGATCGTCGTCGACAAGCTGCACAAGTGCTTCGGCGAGGTGAAGGCCGTGCAGGGCGTTTCCTTCGAGGCCAGGGACGGCAAGATCACCGGCCTGCTCGGGCCCAATGGCGCCGGCAAGTCGACCACGCTCAGGACGCTTTACACGGTGCTCAAGCCCGACGCCGGAACGGCGACGATCGACGGCGTCAATGTCGTCGACGATCCACTTGGCGCGCGCGCCAGGATCGGCACACTGCCGCATGGCTCCGGTCTCTATCCGCACTTGACCGCGCGCGAAAACATCGCTTACTACGCGAAGCTCTACGGCATGGCCCCGGCGGCGATCGAGGAACGCGTGCAGGCCGTCATCGACCAGCTCGACATCCAGGGTTTCGCCGACCGCAAGACGAAGGGCTTCTCACAGGGACAGCGTACGAAAGTCTCGCTGGCGCGTTCGCTGGTGCATGGCCCGCAAAACGTCATTCTCGATGAGCCATCCAACGGTCTCGACGTCATGGCGACCCGCGCGCTGCGCGATCTCATACGACAGCTGAAAACGGCAGGCAACTGCGTGCTTTTCTCCAGCCACGTCATGCAGGAAGTGGCGGCGCTGTGTGACGAGATCGTCATCATCGCGGCGGGCCAGGTCGCGGTGCACGACAGCCCCGACGGCATCCGTAATACCACCGGTTGCGACGATCTCGAGGAGGCTTTCGTTAAAGCCATCGACATGGTGGAGCTGACGGAATGAAGACGATCCGCACCGTGTTCCTGAAGGAGATCGTCGATAATTTTCGTGACCGCCGGACCCTGCTCTCAGCGCTCCTGATGGGTCCGCTGTTCGGCCCGATCCTGTTCGCGTTCGTCATCAACCTGTCGGTGAATCAGTCGTTGGAGAATGCAGAAGAAACGCTCGACCTGCCGGTTATCGGCGCGGAGTACGCGCCGAACCTCGTCGAATTCCTCGAAAGCCGGAATATCAATATCGAAGCAGGCCCGGAGAATCGCGAGGCAGCCATAGCGAGCGTCGGCACGGGTGCGCATGACGTCGTCATCGTGATCCCGGCAGATTTCGGCGAGAACCTGGCGAACATGGTCCCGGCAACGATCGAGGTCATCACCGATCAGGCCAACACGACTGCCGAACGCCAAACCCGGCGCGCGACACGTGCCCTGTCCGCCTACGGCCAGGAGATCGCGGCGATGCGGCTCACGGTGCGCGGCGTCAGCCCGCTGGTCATGCGGCCGCTGAATATCGACCAGGTCGACGTATCCACGCCGAGCGGCCGATCCGCGATCCTGCTCGGCATGCTCAGCTACTTTTTCCTGTTCGCATTGTTGACCGGCGGCATGAATCTCGCGATCGACGCGACGGCCGGCGAACGTGAGCGCGGGTCGCTGGAGCCGCTTTTGTGCCTGCCGGTGAAACGCGACCACCTGATCTTCGGCAAGATCGGCGCCACCTGTTTCTTCATGGCCATCTCGCTGTCACTGAGCCTGACCTGCTTTCATTTCGTGCTCGAATTCATGCCGCTGCAGGAACTCGGCATGACGCCGAACTTCGGCCCGCTGGTCGTGTTGCTGGCTTTCCTGCTGCTCGTGCCGTTCGCGCTCGTCGGCGCGTCACTGATGACGCTGGTCGCTTCGTTTACGAAGAGCTTCAAGGAGGCGCAGACCTGGGTCAGCGTCGTGCTGCTGGCGCCCACCCTGCCGATCCTGATCGTGTCGATCCTGCAGGTCCGGCCGAGTACGGAATTGATGGTGATCCCTTCGCTCAGTCAGCACCTGCTGCTCGTCGACCTGATTCGCAATGAGCCGATCAACCTTGCGCATGTCGCCGTGTCGGTCAGCGGTACGCTGCTCATCGGCGGCATCCTGACCTGGATCTGTGCGCGCCTCTATCGCCGCGAGGGCCTGCTCGGCTGACATAAGCCGCTGAAAAATTGACAATTTGCGGCATTGCTCCAAGATAGACCGATGACCCGCACGCAAAGGCCAGCATGTCTTTTTTTTCGGAACTGAGGCGTCGCAACGTATTTCGCGTCGCGCTGCTCTACATGGTGGCCAGCTGGCTCATCATGCAGATGGCCGATGTCGGCGTATCTTTGCTTGGCTTGCCGGACTGGACCGGCCGCTTCGTGGTCTTGCTGCTCTTTATCGGCTTTCCGCTCGTCATGGTGTTCTCGTGGGCCTACGAGATCACGCCGGAAGGCTTGAAGCGCGAGAAAGACGTCCCACGCGACGCGTCGATTACCGCCGAAACGGCACGTAAGCTCAATACGGCAGTCATCGCGCTGTTGCTTGTCGCGGTCGCCGGGCTGATCGCAGACCGGCTGATACCCGAGCAGAGCGCGCCGCCCGCAGAACCGGTTGCCGAGACACCGGCAGACGCAGCCGGGCCGTCGGCTCAGTCCATTGCCGTATTGCCGTTCGTCAATATGAGCGCCGACCAGGAGAACGAATATTTCTCTGACGGGCTAGCCGAGGAGTTGCTTAACCTGCTCGCAAAAATTCCCGATCTGCAGGTAGCGGCAAGGACGTCCGCGTTTTCTTTTAAAGGCTCCGACGCCAGCATCCCGGAGATCGCCGGAAAGCTGAACGTGGCACACGTCCTGGAAGGCAGCGTGCGCAAGTCAGGCGATCAGATCCGCATAACGGCACAGCTCATCAAGGCGGCCGACGGCTACCACGTCTGGTCCGAAACCTGGGACAGGCGGCTGATTGACGTCTTCGCGATCCAGGACGAGATCGCCGCCCTGGTTGTAGACGCGCTGAAGGTCAGCCTGCTTGGCGACTTGCCGCACGCGCGGGTGACGGACCCCGCCGCCTATGACCTTTACCTGCAGGGAAAGGCTGCCGCGCAGCTCTTCACGGAGGAGGGCTTCCAGAGATCCACGCAATTGCTGACCGAGGCGCTCGCGATCGACCCGGAGTACGCGGAAGCCTGGGTCGAACTCGGCACGACGATCACCAATCAGACCGGTTGGGGGTTGCTGCCGAACGAGGAAGGCTTCGAACGCGCGAGTCGGGCCGCCGAGCGCGCGCTCGCAATCGAGCCCGACAATGCCCGCGCTCTGTCCAGCCTTGGGTGGAAGAAGATGTATCACGAGCGCGATTTCGAGGAAGCTGCAAGGCTGATTCAGCGCGCGTACCGAATCGAGCCGGGCAACGCGAGCGTGTTGAACGCGTACGCCGTGCTGAACGGCGTCTTCGGCAAGCGCGAGCGAATGATCTCGCTATACGAGGATGCGCTCGAGCGCGATCCCTACGCAATGTCGGTCCTCGGCAATCTGTCCTCGGCCTACACCGTGGCAGAACGCTATGCGGACACAGAAACACTGCTGGAAAGGATGCGTGAGATCTCGCCGGCATCCAATACCATCGTCGCCACTGAATCTTTTCTGCGCTGGTTCCGCGGCAATGCGGAAGCAGCGCTCGACGGTTTCACCGAACTGGGTGGCTCGATGGGCGATTTCGGGCAGGCGATTTCCCTGTATGACCTGGGTCGGGACGAGGAGGCAGCAGCCATTGTCGAAGCGATGGCAGCGAATGATGAAAGCCTCGCGCTGGTTGCCGTCTGGCATGCCCTGGCGGGTGAGGACGACAAGGCATTCGAATCGCTGGACCGCGCGTATGAGATCGGCGATGACGAGCTCATCGAGATTCGCATGTACGCGGTGCTCGACCGCCTGTATGACGATCCGCGCTGGGAAGCACTGCTGGAGAAAATCGGCATATCGGATGCCGACGCGGAACGTATTGACCTTTAGTGCCGAGCTCAAAAAACGGGTCCGCCCGCTTTGACTGTATTGACGTTCCCGCTCGGTGCGAACCCACATTTGGTGCGGAGGCAAAAAAACCCCGCTGTCGCGGGGTTTTTTTGATGCTGCTAGCTACTGTGGCTTAGTCGCCGAAATAGAACCTGCCGCTCAGCGTATAGATTGACAAATCATCGCCCCAGGAACCGCTCAGGCCGAGCTCGACATTGTCAGTCAACGCGAACTGCCCACCAGCGGTGAAAGCCGTGTCGTCACCGAACATGTCTCCAAGGTCGACGTACTGGATGCCGCCATTGAGTTCGATCGATTGAGACACTCGAGCGCGTAGTCCAACACCAATGCCGAAACCGTTGTCATCGATGCTGACACCCTGGTCTTCGAGTTCCTGGTATTCGTACGCAACCGTGCCAAAAAAGTCGACCGTGTCCGACAGCGGCATGCGGTATCCAAGGCCCACATCGTAGACCGTTACGTCCACGTCTCCCGCAAAGCCGCTCGCTTCGAGCTCGCCAACCTGGAGTGACCCAAATAGAAAGATATTCTCGTTCAGCTCGTAGGAGCCCGCTGCGCCGAACGCATCGCCGTCGACACCGACCCCGATAAATTCGTCGTCAATATCAATCTGGCTGTAGCCCACCGAGAAAAAACTGTAATCAAAATCCTGCGCGGTCGCCGATGCAGACAACGCAAGCAGTGCTGTAAAAAGTACAGAACGCAACATGTCGTTCTCCTAATTTGCCCAAGAAAAGCGCTGAAGATAGTTCAGTGGGAGACAGGCTATCGGCTGTCACACACGGATTAGTGCGACAGTTCACAAAACGGTTTCAACGCTGCTTTATGTAAGCCATGCGAGGACAAAAACGTGCGCTGAGTAGCGCTTTTTTGCCGTCGCTGTTGCGGCTGCGCAACGCCTAGATGCGGTCGGCTAAAGGTATTTGCGCAAGAATATAGCGCCGCTCATACGGGCCTTTGGCAATTCGTTTGTTCAGCGAGGAAAAAGCAGCCGCTCAGTCGAAATAAAGCCTGCCGTTCAGGCTCCAGGTGGACACCTCGTCATCCCAGCTGCCGGCCACGCCGACCGCGAAAGCGTCGCCGAGATTCAGCAGGAAACCGGCGTCAAACACCGTCTCGTTGCCGCTGTCCAGATCGAGGTAGGTGAGGCCGCCGTGGACTTCGATCCAGTCGTTCGCGCCGACTCGAATACCGGCGCCGAAACCGAGCCCGTCGTCATCCACCGAACCGACCAGCGGCGCATCAATTTCCGTGGTCTGGTAGGAGAGCTGCACGACCACGTCCATTGTTTTGCTGATCGGCGTGTTGAGACCGATGCCTGCGTTCCAGCCGCTGGCATCGACATTGGAATCGGCATCGATGCCGGCGTACCCGCCGAAGATGTGAAAGTTAGGCGTTAACTCGAAGGAGGCCGAAAGTCCCAGCCCGTCGCCGCCGCCAAAATTGTCGGAGTCCACGTCCGACCAGGACACCTGCAGCCAGGTATAGCTGAAGTCATCGTTTTGTTGCGCGGCTGCCGCGCCGGACAGCGCGAGTACCAGGCATGCGAAAACTGAACGCAGCATCACATTCTCCCCAGGTTGATCGCCCTTCGGACGGGTCAGTGGACGCCAGTTCACTCCCGTCCTGTTACAGGCCCGAATTATGCCCTACTTGCCGATGCAAAACTCGGAGAATATCCGACCGAGCAGGTCGTCACTGGAAAACTCCCCGGTCAGGCTCGCGAGCGCCGCCTGCGCCAGGCGTAGCTCCTCTGCCAGCAATTCGCCGGCACGGTCCTTTTCGAGCGCCGCTTTGCCACGTGCGAAATGCGCGGCTGCGATCAACAAGGCATCGACATGGCGCTGCCGCGCGCTGAACGCGCCCTCGCCGTGGTCGCTGTAGCCGACGATGCGGAGGATGCCGCATTTGAGCGCATCGACACCCGCACCGGTCTGTGCGCTGAGGTTGAGCGTCGGCGGCGCCGCGCTCACCTCGCCGGCGGATTCGCCGGTCAGGTCGATCTTGTTGCGAACCACAATAGTGGGCACGTCCGGCAGCGCCGTATCCTCGGGCAGGCCGGTATCGGGATCCGTCGCATCCTGGATCCATAACACCGCGTCGGCGTTTGCCAGCGCCTGCCTCGCGCGACGGATGCCTTCAGCCTCGATGGCGTCGGGATCGTCACGCAGGCCGGCCGTGTCAACCAGTTCGACGGCAACGCCGTCGATGTCGATCTGTTCGCGGAGGATGTCGCGCGTCGTGCCCGCGTACTCGGTTACGATGGCGGCTTCCTGACCGCTCAGCAGGTTCAGCAGGCTGGACTTGCCGGCATTGGGTTTACCGACGATCACGACGTGCAGACCATCTCGCAGCAGGCGACCCGCGGCGGCCTGCTCCTGCAGGTCGTCAAAGGCGCGCTGACAGTGCGCCAGCTGGTCGGCGAGCGCTTTGTCGGACAGGAAATCGATCTCTTCTTCGGGAAAATCGATCGCGGCCTCCACATGCAGGCGCAGCCTCACCAGTTGTTCGGCCAGCGAATCGAGCGCCACCGAAAAACCGCCGGACAACGAACGATGCGCGGCGCGCGCTGCCTGTGCCGTGCCGCTGTCGATGAGGTCGGCGATAGCTTCTGCCTGCACCAGATCGAGCTTGCCGTTCAGGAATGCGCGCTTGGAGAACTCGCCCGGATCAGCCCGGCGCGCGCCGAGATCCGTCGCCGCCTGCAGGATCAGCGACATGACGACGGGGCCACCGTGACCCTGCAGCTCTAGCACCGATTCGCCGGTGAATGAATCGGGGCCCGGAAACCACAGCGCGAGACCCGAGTCGATCGGCTGCCCTGCCGCATCGAGGAAACTCGCCCGGGTGGCCAGCCGCGGCGCGGGCAAGCTGCCGAGCATCGCCACCGCGATTGTTTGCGCCTCCGGCCCGGATATGCGCACGATGCCGATGCCGCCCTTGCCCGGCGGCGTCGCGATGGCGGCGATCGTATCCCTGGTGTAGTCGGGGGTGTCGTTCATACCTGCCCCGGGTTGGTTCAGGCGTCTTCCGGCTGGTCTTTCTTCTTTTTCTTACCGCCGCCCTTTTTAGCGACCGCCTCTTCATGGACCACTTTGTTGATGTACCACTGCTGGGCAATCGACAGCAGCGTGTTCGTGACCCAGTAGAGCACGAGACCCGAAGGGAAGAAGGCGAAGAACACGGTGAACATGACCGGCATGATCTGCATTACCCGCGCCTGCACCGGGTCAGCAGGCGTCGGGTTCAGCTTTTGCTGGAACAGCATCGCCGCGCCCATGATGATCGGCAGGATGAAATAAGGATCGCGCGACGA
>JABAHR010002683.1_pt1 | contig 22320 bp, 17 predicted proteins | sample 7062101 | NCBI WGS metagenome assembly JABAHR01 (sample SAMN14534553, study PRJNA622989) | marine sediment metagenome | biome: marine biome [ENVO:00000428]; feature: marine pelagic biome [ENVO:01000023]; material: deep marine sediment [ENVO:00002113] | place: India: Gulf of Kutch | collected...
ATCCTGTTCATCTGCGGTGGCGCCTTCGCGGGCCTCGAAAAAGTCATTCAGGCCCGTTCGTCCAGCGCGGGCATCGGTTTCGCCGCCGAGGTGAAAAGCCGGGATGGCTCGGAGAGCATCGGCGAGGTGCTGCAGGACGTGGAGCCCGAGGATCTGGTGCGCTACGGCCTGATCCCCGAGTTCGTCGGCCGCCTGCCGGTGGTGGCGACCCTGACGGAGCTGGACGAGGACGCGCTGGTGCGGATCCTGGTGGAGCCCAAAAACGCGCTGGTCAAGCAGTACCAACAGCTGTTCGCGATGGAGGGCTGCGAGCTGGACATCCGCGTGGAAGCCATGCATGCCATTGCCCGCCGCGCGATGGCGCGCAAGACCGGCGCACGGGGGTTGCGCACGATTCTCGAGGGCGTGCTGCTCGATATCATGTACGAGCTGCCATCGATGGACGACGTGTCCAAGGTGGTGGTGGATGAGACGGTGATCGAGGGTGATGCCGAGCCGCTGATTCTCTACGAGAGCACGCCGGCATCCCGCGTGGCCAGCGAATAGGTCGCCACCCCGCCCGGCTGGGTTGAAAAACCCGCTCCAGCTACAATATTGCTGAGTAGATTTGGACCGCTCCGTCAGGTTCCGTGGCGGACGGTCGCGTTGCATGTGCTGCCCGGCGAAAAGCCGCCCATTGTGAAACCCGATGACTGATTCTGACCTGTTAACGACCGAACCGGTGTCCCCGCGACCGGCCATGCCGGTGCTGCCCCTGCGTGACGTGGTGGTATACCCGTACATGGTGATCCCGCTGTTCGTCGGCCGCGAGCGCTCGATCCTGGCCCTCGACGAGGCCATGAACGTGGACAAGCGTATCGTGCTGGTGACCCAGCGCAGCCCGGATGTCGACACCCCGGAGATAGACGACCTGTACGAGGTCGGCACGCTGGCCACGGTGCTGCAGTTGCTGAAACTTCCGGACGGCACGACCAAGGTGCTGGTGGAGGGGGGTGAGCGGGTTCGCGTCACGCGCTATATCGATGACCACGGACACTTCCAGGCGGTGTGGGAACCCCTGGAGGCGGGCGAGGAGGTCAGCGACAAGGAGTTGGAAGTCGCCATGCGCTCGCTGGTCGCGCTGTTCGAGCAGTACGTCAAGCTGAACCGCAAGATTCCGCCGGAATTGCTGACCACGCTGGCCGGCATCGATGATCCCAGCCGCCTGGCGGACACCGTCGCGGCTCATCTCGCCATCCGTCTCGACCAGAAGCAGGAGTTGCTGGAGATGGCCAGCGCGAGCAAGCGGATGGAGCATCTCATGGCCCTGGTCGAGGGGGAGATGGAGGTCCTGCAGCTGGAGAAGCGGATCCGCGGGCGGGTGAAGACCCAGATGGAGAAGAGCCAGCGGGAGTACTACCTCAACGAGCAGATGAAGGCCATCCAGAAGGAGCTCGGCGACATGGACGATGCGCCCAACGACATGGAGGACCTTGGCCGCCGCATCGAGGACGCCGGCTTGAGCGCGGAAGCCAAGAAGAAGGCAACCTCCGAACTGAACAAGCTCAAGATGATGTCGCCGATGTCCGCCGAGGCCACGGTGGTGCGCAACTACATCGACTGGATGCTGAGCGTGCCGTGGAAGAAGCGCAGCCGCATCCGCAAGAAGCTGGACCAGGCGGAGGGCATCCTGGAAGCGGACCACTACGGGCTCGAAAAGGTCAAGGAACGCATCCTGGAATACCTTGCGGTCCAGCAGCGGGTGAAGTCGATGAAGGGCCCGATCCTCTGCCTGGTGGGCCCGCCGGGGGTCGGCAAGACCAGCCTCGGCCGGTCCATCGCCCGTGCCACGGGGCGCAAGTTCGTGCGCATGTCGCTCGGCGGCGTGCGCGACGAGGCCGAAATCCGCGGCCACCGGCGCACCTACATCGGCTCGATGCCCGGGCGCGTGCTGCAGAACATGGCCAAGGTGGGCACCCGCAACCCCCTGTTCATGCTGGATGAACTGGACAAGATGTCCATGGATTTCCGCGGCGATCCGTCTTCCGCCCTGCTGGAGGTGCTCGACCCGGAGCAGAACCACACCTTCAACGACCACTACCTCGAGGTCGACTTCGACCTCTCCGAGGTCATGTTCGTGGCCACCGCCAATACCCTGAACATCCCGGGGCCGCTGCTGGACCGGATGGAGGTCATCCGCATTCCGGGCTACACGGAAGACGAGAAACTCAAGATCGCGCAACGTTACCTGCTGCCCAAGCAGATGGAGCAGCACGGGCTCAAGCCGGATGAGCTGAACGTCAGTGACCAGGTCCTGATCGATATCATCCGCTACTACACCCGCGAATCCGGCGTGCGCAACCTCGAGCGCGAGATCGCCAAGATCTGCCGCAAGGTCGTCAAGAAGCTGGCCCTGGAGAGTGGGCGCAAACGGTTCACGGTATCGGCCCGCAACCTGGAGACCATTCTCGGCGTGCGCCAGTACCGCTACGGCATTGCCGAGGAGAACAACGAGATCGGACAGGTCACCGGCCTGGCCTGGACCGAGGTGGGCGGCGAGTTGCTGCGCATCGAGGCCACGCTGGTGCCCGGCAAGGGCCAGTTGACGCTGACCGGTCACCTCGGTGACGTGATGAAGGAATCCATCCAGGCCGCCATGACCGTGGTACGTAGCCGGGCGGAAACGCTGGGGCTGGAGCCCGGTTTCTACCAGGCGCTGGACGCGCACGTCCACGTGCCCGAGGGGGCTACCCCCAAGGACGGCCCGAGTGCCGGCATCGCCATGTGCACGGCGCTGGTCTCCGCCCTGACCCGCATACCGGTGCGCGCGGATGTGGCGATGACCGGCGAGATCACGCTGCGCGGCAAGGTGCTGCCGATCGGCGGCCTCAAGGAGAAGCTGCTCGCCGCGCACCGCGGCGGCGTGCGCACCGTGATCATCCCGGCCGAGAACGAAAAGGATCTCGCGGAGATTCCCAGGAACATCAAGCGCAAGCTCGAAATTCGGCCGGTGTCGGAAATCGACGAGGTTCTGAAGGTCGCGCTGGCGGGGATGCCGGAGCCGAGGTTGCCGTCCTCGGAAGCGGACCAGCCGCGGTTACAGGAGCCCGAGAGCGCCGTGCGGGCGCACTGAGGTAGCCTTCTGGAGGCCCCGTAATGGCGCTTCCGGCGGTCCGGTCACACCGGCGCGGTGGAGGCCCAAAAAGCGCGTTTTTCGGCAAATGAACCGCTTGGCGTTACAAGCTCAGGCATTATCTGCGTGGCGTGACCGGATTGTGTTGCGCGCCTGCGGGATGCTGTATTAACATGGCCTCGCAGCTTGTAAGCCTTGCCATGCAAGGCGTTCCGGGGTATCTGCCGGTTCCCGGCCTGCTGGGACAAACGCTGATGTCTGCCGTTCGTCAGCGCCCTGAATATGGTTCTCACAACATCGCTACTGACACATATAACTGGAGTGCAAGAATGAATAAATCTGACCTGATTGATGCAATTGCGGCTTCTACCGGGCTGACGAAGGCCGACGCTGGACGGGCCCTGGACGCCACGGTCGCCAACATCACGAGCGCCCTGCAAGGGGGCAACTCGGTCTCACTGGTGGGCTTTGGAACCTTTTCCGTAAAACGGCGTGCAGCGCGTACGGGTCGCAACCCCCGCACGGGCGAAACCATCATGATCCGGGCTTCCAACAACCCGTCATTCAAGGCTGGTAAAGCTCTGAAGGATGCCGTAAACTAGCGCGCCTTTTTAGGGGGTGCTTAGCTCAGTTGGGAGAGCATCGCCCTTACAAGGCGAGGGTCGGCGGTTCGAGCCCGTCAGCACCCACCAGACAAACCAGGAGTGGTAGTTCAGCTGGTTAGAATACCGGCCTGTCACGCCGGGGGTCGCGGGTTCGAGTCCCGTCCACTCCGCCACCAATGAACGGAAGAGGGCGCCGGCATGGCGCCCTTTTCCTTGGTCAACTACGGCAAAGACGGGCATCGGGCAAAGCATGGTTCTGCAATCAATTCGTGATCGGTTGACCGGCATTCTCGCGGTCTTCATCCTGGGCATCCTGGTCATCCCTTTCGCGTTCGTGGGTGTCAGCCAGTATTTCACCGCCAGCGGTGAAAACCTGGTGGCTCGCGTCAACGACATCGACATCACCTACGGCGAGTTCAACCAGAGCTTCTCGGAGTATCGGCGCAGAATGCAGTCGATGATGGGTGCCGCCTTCGACCCGCTGGAGTTCGATACGCTGGTCGCACGGCGGGAGCACCTGGACCGCATGATCGACGAGAAGCTGATGCGGGGCGTGGCGGAAGCCGCCGGCCTGGAAGTCGACGACGACCTGCTTGCAGCGCGCATCCGGCAGTTGCCGGCCTTCCAGGTGGACGGGATGTTCAACCCCGATGTGTATCAGAGCCGGCTCCAGTCCCAGGGCCTCACCCCACGGCAGTTCGAGGCGGATCTGCGCGCCGACAGCATCGTGCAGCAGTTGCCGATGGGCATCCTCACCAGCAGCATCGCGACCCCGCGTGAGGTGCAGGAGCTGGCGACCCTGCAGGAACAGACCCGTAGCTTCACGGCCGTGATGGTGCCCGCGGGCGACCCCACGGCCCTGCCGGCACCTGCCGAGAATGCCATCGAGGCCTACCACGCGCAGCACCCGGAGCGGTTTCGTTCCGAGGAAATGGTCGCGATCGAGTACCTGGAGCTGAGTGCGGTCGACGTCACCGATGTCACTGAGCCCGACGAGGAATTTCTGCGCACTCGCTTCGAACAACAGCAGGGACGGTTCATCAGTCCCGAGCAGCGCCTGGCCTCCCACATCCTGATCGCGGTATCCGCCAACGCGGATGACGCGAGCCGGGAAACCGCTCGCCAGGAGGCCATGGACCTCGCGGAGCGGGCCCGCGGAGGGGAGGATTTCGCCAGCCTGGCCCGGGAGTTCTCCGACGACCTGGGCTCCTCGCAGATGGGGGGCGATCTGGGCTGGATCGAGCCCGGCGTCATGACGGAGGCCTTCGAGCAGGCCCTCTACGAGCTGAGCCCGGATCGTGCGATCTCCGAGCCGGTCCAGACCGGATTCGGCTGGCACGTGATTCAGTTGCGGGAGATCCAGCCGGCCAGCGGCATGGACTTCGAGGAGGCGCGTGGCATCCTGTTGCAGGAACATCACGAGGAAGAGGCCGAGCGGGAGTTCCTGGAGCGGGCCGACCGGCTGGTCGACCTCATTTACGAAGACCCCACCACGCTGACCAGCGCGGCGCTGGACCTGGGCCTCGAGATCCGCGAGGCAGGCCCATTCTCGCGCTCAGGGGGGGAGGGGATCGCGGCGAACCCGGACGTCGTCGACGCCGCGTTTTCCGACCTGGTGCTGTTGCAGGGTTCGGTCAGCGACCCGGTGGACCTGGACGAAAACCATATCGTGATGATCAGGCTCAAGGAACACCTTCCGGCGGCAGTGCAACCCGTGGAGTCGGTGCGCGATCAGATCGAGCAGCTGATTCGCGAACAGGAAAGCCTGGCTGTGGCCCGCGAGCAAGCCGAGACCTTGCATCGTGGCTGGCAGGAAGCGCCCGGCGACCTCGATCGCCTGGCCGCGGATGCGGGCTTGCAGGTACAACATTTCGAGGCGGCCAGCCGCGGCAGCGCGGATCCGGACGAGCGTGTGGTGCGGGGCGTCTTCGGCCTGCCCGCGCCCGCCCCGGCGCACCCGGTCACGGCGGTGCTGGAGGCCGACGATGGCTATGCGGTCGTGGGTCTCGAAGGCCTCACGCCGGGCCACCTCGACGTGGATAGCCCCTTGCAGGCGCAGCAGTATCGGCGGCAAATCGCCAACGCGGCGGCCACCATCGAAGCGCTGGCGTTCATGCGGCAGCTGCGCGAGGCCGCCCGCATCGAGGTATTCGAGGACCGACTCTAGGTTGCGAAACCGGGTCCGCCGGCCCGGTTCAACTGGTGGTGTCGGTGGCCAGTTCCGCCATGCCCAGAATGTTGTAGCCGGCGTCCACGTAAACCGTTTCGCCGGTGATCCCGGAAGCCAGATCCGAACACAGGAACGCGGCCGCCTGGCCGACTTCCTCGATGGTGACGCTGCGTCGCAAGGGTGCGGTCTGCTCGACGTGATCGAGCATGCGCCGGAACTGTGAGATGCCGGCTGCGGCCAGGGTCTTGATGGGTCCGGCGGAAATGGCATTGACGCGGTGCCCCCGGGGCCCCAGGCTCTGCGCCATGTAGCGCACGTTGGCCTCCAGGCTGGCCTTGGCCAGGCCCATGACGTTGTAGCTCGGCATCGCCCGCACCGAACCCAGATAGGTCAGGGTCAGCAGGGCGCCGGCGCGCCCCTCCATCAGCGCGCGGGCCGACTTGGCGAGCGCGGCGAAGCTGTAGGAGCTGATGTCGTGCGCGACCTGGAATCCCTCGCGGGTGACCGCGTCGAGGTAGTCCCCCTGAATCTGCTCGCGGGGCGCGAACCCCACCGAATGCACCACGATATCCAGGCCGTCCCAGCGCGAGGCCAGCGCCGTGAATACCGCTTCGATCTGCTCGTCGAAGGCCACGTCGCAGGGCAGTACGAGATCGGAGCCGCATTGCGACGCGATGCTGTCCACACGCGATTTGAGCTTCTCGGTCTGGTAGGTGAAGGCCAGTTCCGCGCCCTGCGCGTGCATGGCCTCGGCAATGCCCCAGGCGATGGACCGCGGGCTCGCGACGCCCACGACCAGGGCCCGTTTGCCGGCCAGGAATCCCATCATCTCACCCCCGTTGCTGAACCCCGGGGCAGGTTACTGCAAACCCGCGCCGATGGGAACCGCCGTGCCCCTTCAGCTGCGCGTGGCGGCAAACTGCAGCCGTCGTGCATGAGTGTGCTCCACCACGCGCTCACCATCGAATGCCAGCGCGCCGTTGACCCAGGTCGAGCAGATGCGGCTGCGAAACGTCCGGCCCTCGAACGGCGACCACCCGCAGCGCGACAACACGCGCTCGGATGTCACGCGCGTCACCGCCTCGAGGTCGACCATCACGAGGTCCGCCCAGTAACCCTCCCGGAGAAACCCGCGCTCACGAACGCCGAAGCGCAATGCCGGGTTGTGAGCGGTTTTCGCCACCAGCAAGGGCAGCTCGATGTGGCCTGCGTGCACCAGCTCCAGACCCCCCAGCAGCACGTCCTGCACCAGCGGCAAGCCGGCCGGTGCGCGCAGGTAGCTGGGATCGGACTTTTCTTCCATCGTGTGCGGGGCGTGGTCGGTGGCCAGGATGTCCAGCTGCCCGCTGAGCAGACCGCCGAGGAGCTGATCGCGGTCCTCGGCCGACTTGATGGCGGGGTTGCATTTGATGCGATTGCCGAGGGTGGCATAGTCGGCATCGGTGAAGTGCAGGAAATGAATGCAGGTCTCAGCGGTAATCGCCTTGCCGTCGACCGGCCCCGCTTCGAACAGCTCGAGCTCCCGGCCACTGGAGACATGCAGCACGTGGAGCTGGGCGTCATGCTCGCGCGCCAGGCTCACCGCCAGATCGGTCGACCGGTAACAGGCCTCGGTGTCGCGGATGCGCGCATGCTCGGTGACGGGTATTTCCTCGCCGTAACGGTCCAGCGCCACGGCCAGGTTGGCCTCGATCAGCGGCGTCGATTCGCAATGGGTGGCGATGATCAACGGCGAATCACGGAAAATGGCGGTCAGTGTCTGTTCGTCATCCACCAGCATGTTGCCGGTGGAAGCGCCCATGAACACCTTCACCCCGCAGGCATCCTCGCTGCTGAGCGCGCGTATCGCGTCGATATTGTGGTTGGTGGCGCCAAAGAAGAACGCGTAATTGGCGGCCGAGTCGGAGGCCGCAATCGCGTACTTGCGTTCCAGTTCCGAGCGTTCGATGGTCGGTGGCTTGGTATTGGGCATGTCCATGAAACTCGTTACCCCGCCGGCCACCGCGGCCCGGGACTCGGTGCGTATGTTGCCCTTGTGGGTGAGGCCGGGTTCCCGGAAATGCACCTGGTCGTCGATCATGCCCGGCAGCACATACCGCCCATGGGCATCGACGACCGGCTCGCCCGGCTTCGCGTCCAGCGACGGGCCCAGGCGCTCGATACGCCCATTGCGCACGCGCAGGTCCGCCTCGATGATTTGGCCCTCATTGACGAGGCGTGCATTGGTGATCAGCAGCGTGGGGGTCATGGCCTTGGATTGCCGGCTGGTGGCGCGGACCATTGTAGCGGGAATGGTGCCACGGTGGTCATCGGCGCGGGCGCTCAGGGCACGGGATCATGGCCACCCTCGCACAAGGGCTGGCAGCGGACGATGCGCCGGAGTGCCAGCCAGCCGCCGCGGCAGGCGCCATATCGCCGGATCGCCTCCATTGCGTAATCCGAGCAGGTCGGCGTAAAGCGGCAGTGTTGCCCGAGAAACGGACTCAGCGTTAGCTGGTAGGCGCGGATCAGGGCCAGGAACAACCGGGACATGGGCGCTCACCCGTCCCGCGCGTGGCGCGCGCCGGAAAAACTTGCCGTACCGCCCAAGTTCGGATATAACACTGCCTCTTTTTCGGTGCCTGTTCGAACCATTTTCTAAAAAACGTATAAAGATCAATAGGTTAAATTTTTCTTGTAAGGAATACAAGGAGTTAGAAGTACACCATGCCCCGAACCCGCGTAAAGTTGCCAAAAGGGTACAAGCCCACCCAGAAAGAAGCGTACATGAACCCGAAGCAGCAGGAGTACTTCCGTCAAAAGTTGCTCGACTGGCGAGACGAATTGATCGAGGAATCACGAGAAACCATCAGCCACCTGCAGCAGGAAGTGCGGGACGTCGGCGACGAGGCGGAGCGGGCCACCCGGGAGACCGAAAACAGCCTGGAGCTTCGTACCCGGGATCGCTACCGGAAACTGATCAACAAGATCGACAAGGCGCTGACCCGGCTGGACGAGGGCGAGTACGGCTATTGCGAGGAGACCGGTGAGGAAATCGGCCTGGCACGCCTCGAAGCACGCCCCATCGCGACCCTGTCCCTGGACGCCCAGGAGCGCTGGGAGTTGCGTCAGAAGCAAATGGGCGATTTACGCTGAAGCGCCTTCGGCCTGGCGGCGGTCACCGTCAGGCATGACCGCACCGTTCATCACTGCCGTTCGCGAGACGCGCTTGCGCCGCCCCGCGAATGGCCTGCAGCATCGCATGCAGGCCGTTGGAGCGGGTCGGGGAGAGATGGGCATCGAGTCCGATGGCCGGGATGAAATCCGGCTCGCAGTCCACAATTTGCTGCGCTGAGGCGCCGGAATAGACCCGCGTCAACAGGGCGATCAAGCCGGACACGATGGCCGCATCGCTATTGGCGCGGATTCGCAGGCAATCGCGGTCACCCTCGATGATGAGCCATACGCGTGACTGGCAACCTGCCAGCAGGTTTTCGTCCACGCGCTCCCGGGCATCCAGCGCCGGCAGTTTTCGGCCCATGTCGATCAGGTACTGGTAACGTTCCATCCAGTCGCCGAGCAGCGTGAACTCCGCGATGATTTCCTGCTGGGCGACGCGCGGGTCCGTCACGGCTCGGCCCCGAATCCCGTCCGCCGCCAGCGGGTGCCGCCAGCGGCGTCCTCCAGCACGATACCGAGGTCGGCCAATTGATCACGGATGGCGTCCGCGCGGGCAAAATCACGCGCGGCCCGGGCCTGGTCACGCTCGCGGATCAGGGCTTCGATGGTGGCGTCTTCCTCGGCCGGCGGCTCGCCCTCGAACCAGGCGTCCGGATCCTGCTGCACCAGCCCGATGAACCCCCCTTCGGCGAGCAGGCGCGCAGCGAGCTCGCGACGTTCGTCATCCGATGGGGCGCCGGCCAGCGCCCGGGCGGTGCGGTTCATCTCCCGCAGTGCGACCGGTGTGTTGATGTCGTCCCGCAGGGCATCCAGGAACGACGCCCCCGGTGCCGAGGGCTCGGGCAGCGCACCCAGCTGCGCTCGGGTGTCGCGCAACACGGCATATATGCGGTCCAGAGTGCGATGGGCCTGTTGCAGGGCTTCGTCGGACCAATCCAGCGGCTGGCGGTAATGCGCGCTCAGCAGCTGATAGCGCAGCACCTCGCCGGGGATGGTTTTCAAGAGGTCGTGGACCACCAGGGTGTTGCCCAGGGATTTCGACATCTTGCGGCGGTTGACGGTGACGAAGCCGTTGTGCAGCCAGTAGCGCGCGAACGGTTTGCCACCGTGCGCGCATTCGCTCTGGGCAATCTCGTTCTCGTGATGGGGAAACACCAGATCCTGGCCACCGGCATGGATGTCGATGGTTTCCCCCAGGTGGCTCTCGGCCATGACCGAGCATTCAATGTGCCAGCCCGGTCGTCCGGGACCCCAGGGGCTGTCCCAGGTAGGCGTGCCCGCATCGGATGGTTTCCACAACACGAAATCCCCGGGGTGGCGCTTGAACGGGGCCACCTCGACCCGCGCCCCGGCAATCAGGTCCTCCACGTCCCGCCCCGATAGCCGGCCGTAGGCGGCGAAGGACTCGATGCTGAACAGCACATGCCCGTTGGCGGCATAGGCGTGGCCAGACTCGACCAGGCGTTCGATCATGGCGATGATTTCGCGGATGTGGCCGGTCGCGCGCGGCTCCACGCTCGGGCGCCCAACGCCCAGGGCCGCCATGTCCTCGTGGTAGGCGTCCGCGTAGCGCTCCGCGATCACGTTGATGGACACCCCTTCCTCGGCGGCGGCGCCGTTGATCTTGTCATCGACATCGGTGATGTTGCGCGCGTAGATGGCGCCCGGATAGTCGTTGGTGATAATCCTGTGGAGGAGATCGAAAATAACGGCCGGTCGGGCGTTGCCGATGTGTGCGTAGTTGTAGACGGTTGGGCCGCAGGCATACATCGTGACCCGCCCGGGGTCCTGCGGTTCGAAATCTTCTTTCTGCCTGCTCAGCGTGTTGTAGAGTCTGATGCCCATCGTTACTGCGTGACCCGTGCTGCCGCCCCGGAGTGCCTGCGCCAGGCCCCCGGATCGGCTCCGGAAACCGTTTTCCGCGGCTGAACCCCTGATATAGTATTCGCCCGCATTGTTTTCCAGTGCCGCTCGCGCTTGCAGGAGAGGATAAAACATCGATGATCCCGATCACCACCATTACCGAGGGGTACGCGGAACACGTCGCGGAATGCCAGCGACGCTGGGAGCGCGCGCTGGATGCGGAAGGCTTCGATGCGGCGCTGATTCATGCCGGCAGCCTCGTGTATGGTTTCCTGGACGATCATCACTATCCGTTCCGCGCCAACCCGCATTTTCTGGCCTGGCTGCCGCTCACCCACCATCACGACAGCGCTTTGCTGGTCCGGCCGGGTGAGCGTCCGCTTCTTTACTACTACCAGCCGGACGACTACTGGTACCTGCCGCCGTCCGACCCGGAGGGCTGGTGGGCCGGCCAGTTCGAGGTGCGCCCGGTCCGCGAGACCGGCATGTGGAAGAATGCCTTGCCCGGAGGCAGGACCGCGTTCATCGGCGATTCCGCGGAGCTTTCCGGACTGGAAGAGCTGAATCCCGGGCGCCTCATCAATCGCGTCCATCTGGAGCGCACACGAAAGACGCCCTACGAGATCGCGTGCATCCGCGAGGCGAACCGGTTGGCCGCAATCGCGCACGCGGCGGCCGAGCAGGCGTTTCGCGAAGGGCGCAGCGAGTACGAGATTCACCAGCGCTATTGCCAGGCGGCCGACCTGCTGGACGAAGAACTGCCCTATGGAAACATCGTGGCCCTGAATGGCAATGGCGCGGTGCTGCATTACCAGCAGCGCCTGCACGACGCGCCGGCCCGGACATACTCCTTCCTGATCGATGCGGGCGCCACCCAGCAGGGGTACGCATCTGACATCACCCGGACCTATGCGGCCGACGACGGGGAGTTTGCGGCAATGATCCAGGCCATGGACACCATGCAGCAGGCGCTGTGCGACGAGATGCGGCCCGGTGTCGATTACCGCGACCTGCACCTGGAAACCCACCTGCGCATCGCTCGAATACTGGCGGAATTCGGCATCATCAACTGCAGCGCCGAGGCCGCGGTCGAGACCGGGCTGAGCGCGGTGTTCTACCCGCACGGCCTGGGTCACTACCTCGGCATCCAGACCCACGACGTGGCCGGCTTCATCGCCGACGCCGAGGGCACCGAGATTCCGCGGCCCGAGGGACATCCCTTCCTGCGGCTCACCAGGGTGCTGGAGCCGGGCAACGTATTGACCGTCGAGCCCGGCTTCTACTTCATCGACACCCTGCTCCAGAAGTGGCGGGACAACGGAGACGCCTCCGTAGTCAATTGGGATCGGGTAGCGGAGTTCTCTCCCTGCGGCGGCATTCGCGTGGAGGACGATATCGTGGTCACGGAAGGAGCGCCGCGGAACCTGTCACGCGAGGCCTTCGCCGACCTGTCCTGAATCAGTCCTCGGTCAGGCCCAGCCCGCCGAGGGATTCCACCGGCAACTCGCCGGCTGGCCCGTGGTTCCAGATATTGGCCTGGCTGTCGAAATACTGCTGCTTGTCGGGGCTGGCCAGGGCCTTGACGGCCTGCATCACGCCGGCTTCCTTCACCGCGCTGGTGACCATGCGGTCGAGGTCGGATACATAGGGCTCGCCGATGATCTTGCGCATCACGCGGTTGGCCGCCGAAAGGTCCTCGGGGAACAGGTGCTTGCCGGTCTGCAATCGGAAGTGGTCCGACACGGCTTGCAGTGAACTCAGCGAGCAGTAGGCGTCATCTAGCAAACCGATGATGCCCAGGTGGTCGGGGATGAGGTCGTGGTCCTGCAGCCAGTAGGATCGGACCATTTCGATGATCATGCCCATCTCGGATTCGAGCCCGACGTTGGCGGCCGCGGTGTTCGCCACCCTCAGCATGTACGGGACCTGCTCGATGTAGCCGACCACGAAACGCGAGCCGCGCTCCAGTTCCTCGTCGTCAGGCTGGATGTCATTGCGCTCGGCGACCACCGCGAGCAACTCGTGTAACTCGCGTACCGCGTGTGGATCGGCACACTGCTCGCCGATCATGCTTTCAATCCGGGAAATGTCCATGTTCGCGTGTTGGGGCCCTTGCCGACATTCTAGCAACGGTTGCACCCGTGCGCGCGAAGTTTGTTCGCCCGCCGCCCGGCCGTGCTAGTATGCGCGCCTCGCCGGGAGAACGAAATTGCTCATACTTTCGCTGTTGGCCCTGTTCACCGGTCCGCTGCTGTACCTTTGGCTGCAGAAGGGCGGGCGCATCGCAAAAACACTGGATCGCGCAATCGTGGCGGTGCTGGTTCTCGTGGTGGGCTTTTTGCTGGTGCCCGAGGCCATGTCCGGGCTTGGACTCGCGGCCCTGCCGTTGATCGCGGCCGGATACCTGGTGCCGGGCCTTCTGGAGCAGGCCATCAAGGGCGCCGCCCGGACGTTTCACCTGATCAGCCTCTGCCTCGCCCTCGCGGGGCTGGCACTGCACGCCATGCTGGACGGCGCGGGCCTGGCCGGGAGCGCACTCGCACCGCACCAGCACCTCGGCCTTGCCATCGTCATTCACCGCGTGGGCGTTGGCCTCGTGCTGTGGCTCATGGTCCAGCCTGCCTTCGGGCGGCGTGCGGCATTCGGCGTACTGCTCCTGGTTGCCGGCGCAACACTGCTGGGCTTTTACCTTTCCGATCCCGTTCTGTCCATGGCGGGCGACGACGCCGTCATGGCCGTGCAATCGCTGATCATCGGCACCATCGTGCACAGCCTGGTACACCGTGGGCACATGGGGCACGGGCACTGAAAACAAAAAACCGCCATAACGGCGGTTTTTCGTTTGAGTGGTCGGGGTGAAAGGACTTGAACCTTCGACCTCTGCCTCCCGAAGGCAGCGCTCTACCAGGCTGAGCTACACCCCGACGAAGGGCGGCTATTTTACAGACAGCGCCGCGCCTTTGGAAGCTGAAAAGTGCGTCATTTCACGGCCGCGGCGGCGCTGTGCCAAACCGTTATTCGTATGCCCCGAAGCACCCTGAGATTCGGGCACGCCCTGTCGCCGGATTCTGGCAGAGATATCCATTGATATAGGGTTTTTTCCCTAATACAGATACCTACAAAACCTTCTTGTGAAACGGCTTTCAGGAGCCCCCGGTGGCAATTTTAGTTGTTAAGAATTCGTAATTAATCCCTGCTACAATACCGCCACCATCAGCGATGGATCGGAGGCACTCAGGGGGACGCTAGCACGCAGATTTGACGAACCTGCCGGAGCACACCGGCTCTGTCTCTGCGATTTCCCCCAGGCTGCTCTTCCTTTTTGAAAACCTCCCGGTGATCAGATGCGGAGTACCTAATGAAGACAAAAATCCGAGTTTCACTATCCCTTTTTACCGTTCTACTGCTACTCATCGCACCACTCGCGGGCTTTGCCCAGGAAACCACCTCTGCCATCCGTGTCAGCCTGACCGGCGCCGACGGCGCCCCGGCAAGCGGCGTATCGGTGACGGTGACCGACACCCGCACGGGCACCCGCAGCGTGTATACCACCGGAGCCGGTGGCAGGATCACGGCTTCGGGCCTGCGCGTGGGCGGCCCCTATACCGTGCAGGTCAGTTCCGATGCGCACGGCGACATGACGGTCAGCGACATTTACACCCGCCTGGGTGATACCTACTCGCTGCCGCTGAACCTCGGCGCGTCGACCATGGAAGAAGTGGTCGTGACCGCCACCATGGTGCAGACCGAAATCCTCGCCCTCGGCCCGGCATCCAGCTTCGGCCTGGAGGACCTCGAGGACTACCCGGCGATCAACCGCGACATCCGCGACGTGATCCGCTTCGATCCGCGCATCTACCAGGACCAGGCCTTCGTGGGCGCCATCCAGTGCGGCGGCGCGAACCCGCGCTACAACAGCCTGACCCTGGACGGCGTGCGCATGAACGACGGCTTCGGCCTGAACAGCAACGGCTATCCGACGCAGCGCCAGCCTTTCCCCTACGACTCCATCCAGGAAGTCGCGGTGGAACTGGCCCCGTTCGACGTGCAGTACGGCGGTTTCACGGCCTGCAATATCAACGCCGTCACCAAGTCCGGTGAGAACGAGTTCTACGGCAGCGCGTTCTACGACTACACCAGTGACGCCTTCAGGGGTGACAAGCTGGAAGGCGACACCATCGATCCGGGCGATTACAGCGAGGATCGCTACGGGTTCTCCATTGGCGGCCCGATCGTCAAGGACAAGCTGTTCTTCTTCGCCGCTTACGAGAAACTCGAAGGCGCGCAACAGTTCGACCGCGGCCCGGCCGGCTCCGGTCGCGGGCGCGAGGTGCTGGGCGTTTCGCAGGCTCAGTACGACGAAATTCTCAGCATCGCCCAGAATGTGTTCGGTTTCGACCCGGGTGGTCTGCCGAGCAGCCTGCCGGTCGAGGACGAGAAGCACGTCGTCAAGATCGACTGGAACATCAACGACGACCATCGCGCGGCCTACGCCTACAACTGGAACGATGGCTTCTCGATCTCCCAGTCGGACGGCGATTCGGACGAGCTGGAATTCTCCAACCACTACTACGAGCGCGGCGCCGAGCTGACCGCCCATACACTGGCCCTGTTCTCGGACTGGACGGACAATTTCACCACGGAGGTGCGTGTTTCCAACACCGAGCTGGACAACCGCCAGATCTCGCTGGGTGGCACGGACTTCGGCGAAGTACAGATCCGCACCTACAACGACCATGACGGCGACGGTTTCTACAACCGCGCCACGGTCTACCTGGGCGGCGACGACTCGAGGCAGTCCAACAAGCTGTACTACGAGGTCGATAACTACAAGCTGGCCGGCGCCTGGTCGCGGGACAACCACCTGCTGACCTTCGGTTACGAGCGCGAGGAACTGGAGGTATTCAACCTGTTCCTGCAGCACTCGCAGACCGAGAACCGGCATGACGAGGAATGCCGCGGTAACGCAGCTGAAGCGAACGGTTGCATCGACTCCTTCCGCGAGGCCCGTCCGGACGACATCTACTATGGCAACGCCGCGGGCACCAACGACCCGAACGACGTGGCCGCCACCTGGGGTTACGCCATCAACACCTGGTACGTCCAGGACGAGATGACCATTGCGGACAAGGACCTGACGCTGGTCTTCGGCCTGCGTTACGACGAGTACCAGAGCTCCGACGTGCCGCGGCAGAATGACAACTTCGTCGCCCGCTACGGCTACACCAACGCCATGAGCCTGGACGGCAAGGACCTGCTGCAGCCGCGCTTCGGCTTCAACTGGGACGTCAACGAAAGCCTGAGCGTACGCGGCGGTATCGGCCTGTATTCCGGCGGTAACCCGAACGTGTGGCTGTCCAATGCCTACTCGACCGACGGCATCACCCAGGTCCAGGTCAGGGAATCCGCAACCATCGAACGGGCTTGCGGCCACGGCCGGGATTTCTCCCTGTTCGACATCCCACTGGACGGCACCGGGCGGCCTTACTACGACATCCCGCAGTGCATGATCGACGCGGTCGCCAACGGCACGGCCGATTCCGGCGTGAACGCCCTGGCGCCCGATTTCGAGGTGCCCTCGCAGTGGAAGTACGCACTGGGCTTCACCTATGAATTCGATCTGCCGGGCAAGTGGGGTACCGGGTACACCCTGACCGGTGACATCCTGTACACCGACTCCCAGGATTCCGCGCAGATCATCAACTCCACGCTGGAGCAGATCGGCACCGCGCCGGACGGACGACCGCAGTATCAGAGCATCGACCGGGCCGACCCGGACTGCTCGGATCCGACCTCCGGTTCCTGCGGGGAGCGTGACTTCAACGGCGATTACATCCTGACCAACGTGACCGGGCCCGACGCCAACTCCACAGTCCTGTCGCTGGGTCTGCGCAAGAGCCACGACTCGGGGTGGGACTGGTCCTTCGGTTATTCCTACACGGACTCCGAGGACGTGACGCCGATGACCTCGTCGGTGGCCTTCTCCAACTACGCCAACGTGGCAGTGGATGATCCCAATAACCCGACGCTGGCGGTGTCCAACTACAACATCCCGCACCGTTTCACCTTCCGCGTGAGCTACGAGAACGAGTGGTGGGGCGACAACCGCAGCAAGTTCTCGCTGTTCGTGTCCGCCAACGAAGGACGGCCGTACTCCTACGTGTTCAGCGACAACGACGGCGAGAGCCGCCGGGCGCCGTGGGGGCCCTTCGGCACCCCGAACTTCGGCGACTGGATCAACGACCGTCACCTGCTGTACGTGCCGACGGGTCCGAGCGATCCGAACGTGGTCTTCGACGCCGACTTCAACCAGGACGCGTTCTTCGACTTCGTCAACTCCAGCGGCCTGGCGGCCTATGCCGGCGGGATCGCACCGCGTAACGCGTTCAACAGCGGCTGGTGGACCAACATGGACTTCCGCTTCGAGCAGGAATTCCCGGCCTTCCGCGAAGGCCACAAGTTCGCCGGCTTCGTCGTGATCAGCAACATCTGCAACCTGATCAACGATGACTGGTGCACGCTGAAGGAAGTGAGCTTCCCGCGGCTGGAGGACGTGGTCGTCATAGACGGGTTCAGCGACGGCCAGTACGTGTTCGAGGAATTCGTGGCACCCGGCGGTGAAGCCCGCCGCGCCACCGCGTCTCTCTACGAGATTCGCGTCGGCCTGCGTTACGATTTCTAATGGTTAAAGCGCAGTAACCTGCATAACAACAATAGTATTGGGGAGTGACCAGGGGCCAGCCGCGAGGCTGGCCCCGCTTTTTCAGAAGACTAAACCGCGGCCATTGACCTGGAGGACAGAGCCTTGCCATCCGATTCAGTAAGCGCACAGATATACCCGGCCGGGATGCTGACCACCCTGAGCCGCAAGGAGGTCGAGCGATTGCACGACGCCAGTCGCGGCGACCTGGCGGAGCTCATACGCTGTTGCGCCCTGGCGGTGCTCAACAGCGGTAACCAGGGCGATGACGCCGAGGCCCTGCTCGAGCTCTACCACGATTTCGGGATCGAGGTGCAGCAGTTCAACCGGGGCATCCGCCTGGAGTTGAAGAACGCGCCGGGTTCCGCCTTCGTGGACGGGGAGATGATCGAGGGAATCCGGGAACTGCTGTCGGCGGTGATTCGTGACCTGGTCTACTACGACACCGAGATTCGCGAACTGCCCCGGCTGAGCCTGGCGGAAAGCGCCGGTATCACCAACGCGGTGTTCGAGATCCTGCGCAACGCCGACCTGCTCAGGCCCAACACCGAGCCGGACCTGGTGGTGTGCTGGGGCGGGCATTCCATCGTCCGCGAGGAATACGAATACACCAAGGAAGTGGGCTACCACCTCGGTCTGCGCCGCCTGAACATCATCACCGGCTGCGGGCCGGGCGCCATGAAGGGGCCGATGAAGGGCGCCGCCATCGCCCACGCCAAGCAGCGTGTCCGCAACGGGCGCTACGTGGGCATCACGGAGCCCGGCATCATCGCTGCGGAATCACCCAATCCCATCGTCAACGAACTGGTGATCCTGCCTGACATCGAGAAGCGGCTGGAGGCCTTCGTGCGTATGGGGCACGGATTCGTGGTGTTCCCGGGCGGCGCCGGCACGGCCGAGGAGATCCTCTACCTGCTGGGCATCCTGCTCAATCCGGATAACCGGGAAATTCCTTTTCCGCTGGTCTTCACCGGCCCTGAAAATTCCGCCACCTATTTCGAACAGATCGACTGTTTCATCCGCCTGACCCTGGGCGATGCCGCCGCGGAGCTGTACGAGATCATCATCGATGACGCGCCAAAAGTCTCCAAGCGCATGGCCGAGGGCCTGGACCGCGTGCGCTGGCATCGCAGGGAACAGCGCGACGCCTACTATTTCAACTGGCTGCTGGAGGTCCGCGAGGCATTCCAGGTTCCCTTTGTGCCCACCCACGAGGCAATGGCCGGGCTGGAGATCGACCGTTCAATGCCCCTGCACGCGATGGCCGCCAACCTGCGCCGGCTTTTCTCGGGCATCGTGGCGGGCAACGTCAAGCCCGATACGCTGAAGGCTATCCGTGAGCACGGCCCGTTCGAGATCAGGGGAGAGCGGGAGGTCATGGAGTCACTGGACGGACTGCTGACCGAGTTCGTCGCCCAGCACCGGATGAAGCTGCCGGGCACCCATTACGAGCCCTGTTACCGGATCATCGCCTAGGGGTTCTGCCGGGACGCCTGCACCGGCCGTCTCAGGAAGCGGTCCCGGGTCAGGTTCTTCTCGCCCATGAGCGTCCGCACGGACCCGAGTTCAACACCGTGGGTATAACGGAAACGTTCCCCGGCCGGTTCCAGCAGGCCCCGCGCCAGCAGATCGTCGCGTTCGGCGGGAGACAGGTCCTCCTCTTCGACCAGGGCGTGGCGATCGGCGAAATCGGTCGGCTCCGCCAGTTCCTCCAGGTCGTCGGACAGGGCAATGCCTTTCGGGGGGAAACGCAAGACATAGCGGTTGGACCGGGAAACCAGTACCGGGAGCTTGCAGCCGTGCCCGTGGCCGTTGTACTGGTCCTCGACTTCTTCGCTGAAGCGGAGGAATACGAGGTAGCGCCGGCCTTCTTCCCCCACGGGTGGATTTTCGAAGTAGCATTCGTGTTCGTAAAGGCCCTCGTCGTAGACCTCGATGATGTCCTCCTGGGCACGACCGACCTTGTAGGGGATCAGGACCCTCAGGAATGCTGTGCCTCCGGAGGGAAATCCGCGGACATACTCGTAATCAGTGTCCAGTACCTGGACCAGTGCGACGAGGTCGGAACCGGCGGCCAGCTCGGCCAGTGGAATGGGAGGCCGGGCGTCTGAACCGTCATCCTGCGCCATGGATGCGACGGCCATGAACAGAAGGAGAGCCAGGAAAATTCTCACACCATTCACGCCGGGGAAAGGGTCGCGATACACTGACCCATGCGTACCGGGCTGCCGGGAAGCAGTCCGTCTGCCGGCCGGGCGACGCCAGGGGGCAGCACGAGGACCACGGTGGAACCCATGTTGAATCGTCCCATTTCCTCGCCACGGCCTAGCGACATGCCCCTGCCGGCATAATCCGTGGTATTGCTGGCCGGCGCGCGGTTCGGGGTGATTTCCCCGGCCCAGGCCGTGGCCATGGATGAGACGAGCATGGCGCCCACCAAGACCTGCGCAAAGGGCCCGTGCTCCGAGTCGAACACGGACACCACGCGCTCGTTGCGGGCGAACAGGCCGTCGATGTGGCGGACTGTGTAGGGCGCCACGCTGAACAGGCGGCCCGGCACGTGGGTCATGCGCAACAGGGTGCCGTCCAGCGGCATGTGCACGCGGTGATAGTCCCTGGGTGACAGGTAAATGGTGAAGAACGCGCCACCCCGCAGGTTATCGCAACAGGGATCGTTGGCCAGCAGGGCCTCGAGCGAGTAATCGACACCCTTGGCCTGCAGAATGCGGTCTCCTTCCAGTACGCCCAGCTCGGAGATGCGGCCGTCAGACGGGCAGAGCACGGCAGCCGGATCCGGATCCAGCGGCCGGGCGCCGGGTCTCAGCTCCCGGGTGAAGAAGTCGTTGAAGCAGGCATAGGCCTTCGGGTTTCTTTCGGCGGCCTCGCTCCAATCCACGCCGGCTATGCCGCCGACCACGCGGATCAGCAGGTTTTTCAGCCAGCGCCACTCGCAGCGCATCAGGCGGTACACCAGTGCGGACAGGATCCTCTGCGGCAGGAAGTTTTGCGCGCGGGCCGCCAGGCGCTCCACGGCGGTCAGCACGGAAGCCTTCCCGGGCCGGATCGAAGGCCCCGGTAAATCGAATTACTGCACCGGCTGGTCATGGGCTGAATTATACTGCTCCCTTTGTTTCCGGACGGATGTTCGGCGTGAATTTTGCGGAACAGATCGAAGAATGCGCGGAAGCGCTGAACCGGGCCGGCGTCCACTTCGGACACGGTACGGACAATGCCCGGGACGAGGCAGCCTGGCTGGTGCTGCACGCCGCGGGCTTGCCCTGTGACGGAAGCTTCGGTGATTGGTCCCGGTCCGTACCCGCGGATTGCCGTGAGCGGATCAGCCGGTTGCTGGGGCGCCGGATCGGGGAGCGGAAACCGCTGGCCTACCTGATCGGTGAGTCCTGGTTCTGCGGCCTGCGATTCGTCATCGACGAATCCGTGCTCGTGCCGCGGTCGCCGATCGCCGAATTGATCCATCGCGGATTCGAGCCCTGGGTTCGTCCAGGAAAGCTGGGACGCGTGCTCGATCTCTGCACCGGGAGTGGTTGCATCGCCGTGGCTATTGCCCGCCACCTGCCGGAAACCCGCGTCGACGCCGTCGATATAAGCCACGACGGCCTCCGGCTCGCAGAGATCAATATCCGGGAACATGGCGTGGCCGACCGGGTGCGCCTGATTCACTCCGACCTGTTCGATGACCTGCCGCGGGTTCCCTACGACCTGATCGTGTCGAATCCCCCCTATGTGCCGGCCGGCGCACTCCCGGGGCTGCCACCGGAGTATCGTGCGGAGCCGGGGCTGGGCCTGGCGGCGGGAGCGGACGGTCTGGATCTCGCCTTGCGGATCCTGCTTGAAGCGCCCGGGTACCTGGCCGAAGACGGGGTGCTCATCTGCGAGGTCGGGGAAAGCGCGGAGCACCTGCAGGAAACCCTGGGGAAGGTGCCTTTCACGTGGGTGGAATTCGAGCACGGTGGTGAAGGTGTCTTTACAATAGGCAGTCGCGATCTGCAGCGCGCCGGGCCATTGCTCGCGAGCCTGATCGCGAAGCGCTGACGGAGTTCAAGAGGATGTCGCACAACAGTTTCGGCAAGTTATTCCGTGTCACGACCTTCGGTGAGAGCCACGGTCCGGCCATCGGCTGTGTCATAGACGGTTGCCCGCCGGGCCTGGAGATAACGGCGGAGGAAATCCGGGCCGAACTGGTTCGCCGCGCCACGGGGCGGTCGCGGCATACCTCCCAGCGCCGCGAGAAGGACGAGGTTCAGATCCTGTCAGGCATGTTCGAAGGCCGGACCACCGGCACCCCCATCGCCCTGCTCATCGAGAACACGGATGCGCGTCCGAAGGACTATACCAACATCGCCAACAGGTTCCGTCCCGGGCACGCGGATTACACGTACTGGAAGAAGTACGGCTTCCGGGATCACCGGGGCGGGGGGCGCTCCTCGGCGCGTGAGACCACCATGCGCGTGGCGGCCGGCGCACTGGCCCGGAAGTACCTCCGCGAGTCGTTCGGAATCGATATTTACGGCTGGCTCGCGCAGTTGGGGCCGATCCGCACAGATGGGCAATTCGACCGCGCAGAGATCGAGCAAAACCCGTTCTTCTGCCCGGATGCGGGACGCGTATCCGAGCTGGAGACCTACATGGATGAATTGCGCAAATCCGGGGATTCAGTCGGCGCGCCCATATCGGCCGTGGCGATGAATGT
>JABAHR010000462.1_pt1 | contig 22249 bp, 22 predicted proteins | sample 7062101 | NCBI WGS metagenome assembly JABAHR01 (sample SAMN14534553, study PRJNA622989) | marine sediment metagenome | biome: marine biome [ENVO:00000428]; feature: marine pelagic biome [ENVO:01000023]; material: deep marine sediment [ENVO:00002113] | place: India: Gulf of Kutch | collected...
TGCACAAGGTCACGATCATCCCGCGCGGCCGCGCGCTGGGCGTCACCATGTTCCTGCCCGAGCAGGATCGTTACAGCATCTCGCGGAAACAACTGACCAGCCAGCTGGCCAGCCTGTTCGGGGGCCGCGTCGCCGAGCAACTGGTGTTCGGTGAGGACAACGTCACCACCGGCGCCGCCAACGACATCGAGCGCGCCACGCAAATCGCGCGCAACATGGTGACCCGCTGGGGTCTGACCGAGGCGCTCGGACCGCTGGCTTATTCCGAAGACGAGGACGAAGTGTTCCTTGGCCGCGCGGTGACGCAGCACAAGCACATGTCCGACGACACGGCGCGCCGCATCGACGAGGAGGTGCGTGAAATTATCAACGCCGCCCACGACCACGCGCTTCAACTGCTGACCGAGAATCGCGACACGCTGGAACTGATGGCGCAGGCCCTCATCCGGTATGAGACCATCGACTCGGGCCAGATCGACCAGATCATGGCGGGCCAGGAGCCTGATCCGCCGGAAGGCTGGAGCGACGGCGAGACCGCCGGTGCGGAGCCCGGCCCGGCCGAAGCCGAGGCCGGAGAAGAGGGTTCCAGCCCGATCGGCGGCCCAGCCTCGCAGCACTGAGCCGGAGCGGGCCGGCGGCGAGCACGGTCGCTCGACCATCCGGCCCGCGCCGCAACGCATTCACCCGCATGCCTGAGTCCGCCCCAACCCTGGACTGTGGCGGCCGTCCCCTGGTGCTGGACCGGCCCCGGATCATGGGCGTGCTCAATGTCACGCCGGACTCCTTCTCCGACGGCGGCGCATGGCTGACCCCCAAGCAGGCCTTGATGCATGCGCATCACATGGCCGCTGCCGGTGCCGACCTGGTCGACGTCGGGGGGGAGTCGACCCGCCCGGGGGCGGATGCGGTTTCCGAGCAGGAAGAGCTGGATCGCGTGATACCCGTGATCGAGTTGCTGCACCGCGAGCTGCGCCTGCCGATATCGATCGACACCAGCAAGGCCGCCGTCATGCGCGCGGCGGCCGCGGCCGGTGCGGGGCTGATCAACGATGTCTATGCCCTGCGGCGCGAGGGCGCGCTGGAAGCGGCCGCGGGCCTGGGCCTGCCGGTTTGTATCATGCACATGCAGGGTGAGCCCGGCACCATGCAGGCGAGCCCGGCCTACACCGACGTGGTGGGTGAAGTCGAAGCTTTCCTGCTGCAGCGCGCAGGCGAGTGCGAGCAGGCCGGCATCCGGCGCGGCGCGATCGTGCTGGACCCGGGTTTTGGCTTCGGTAAGACCCTGCAGCACAACCTGGCGCTGCTGAGGGAACTGCCCGCCCTGTGTGCCCACGGTTACCCGGTACTGGCCGGCCTGTCGCGCAAGTCCATGCTGGGCGAGCTGACCGGGCGCGAGGTGGGGGAACGCTGCGCGGGCTCGGTGGCGCTGGCACTGCTGGCCGTGCTGGGCGGGGCGGCCATGGTGCGGGTCCACGACGTGGCCGAGACGCGCGATGCACTGAAGGTGCTGGACGCGGTTTGGCCCGGCCGCGGCCGGCTGGAGTAAAATCAGGCCATGAGCAGACGGTATTTCGGAACCGATGGTGTCCGCGGCCGCGTTGGCGATGCGCCGATCACCGCGGATTTCATCCTGCGCCTCGGGCGGGCCGCGGGCGTGGTGCTCGCGGATGGCGACGACCGCGCCGTGGTCATCGGCAAGGACACCCGCGTCTCCGGCTACATGTTCGAATCCGCACTCGAGGCCGGCCTGGCCGCGGCCGGCGCCAATGTCGCGTTGCTGGGCCCCATGCCGACGCCCGCGGTGGCGTATCTCACGCGCACGCTGTACGCCTGCGCGGGGATCGTGATTTCGGCCTCGCACAACCCGTTCTACGACAACGGGGTCAAGTTTTTCTCGGCCGAGGGCGAAAAGCTGCCCGACGAGGTCGAACGGGCCATCGAGGCGGAGCTCGAACAACCCTTCGTGACCGTTGACTCCGAGCACATGGGTCGCGCGGAGCGCATCGAGGATGCGGCCGGCCGCTATATCGAGTTCTGCAAGGGCACGTTGCCATTCGGCACCCTGTTTCGGGATCTGCAGTTGGTGGTCGACTGCGCCAACGGCTCCACCTACCGGGTCGGCCCGGAAGTGCTGCGCGAGCTGGGGGCGCGCATCGAGGTGATCGGCAACCAGCCGAACGGACTGAACATCAATGACGATTGTGGCTCCACCCATCCCGGCGGGCTGCAGCAGGCGGTGGTGGAGCGCGGCGCGGATGCGGGCATCGCGTTCGATGGCGACGGCGACCGCGTGATCATGGTCGACGCCGCCGGTGAGCTGGTGGACGGTGACGACATGCTGTTCATCATCGCGCGCGCCCGGCAGCAGGCCGGGCAGCTCAGTGGCGGCGTGGTCGGCACCGTCATGTCAAACCTGGGCCTCGAAATGGCCCTCCGACAGCAGGACATCCCGTTCCGGCGCGCGCCGGTCGGCGATCGCTACATCCACCAGGCGCTCGTGGAGAGTGGCTGGAAGCTCGGTGGCGAGACCTCGGGCCACATCCTGTGCCTGGACCGCACCAGCACCGGCGACGGTATCGTCAGTGCCCTGCAGGTGCTGGAGGTCATGACCCAGACCGGTGCCAGCCTCGCCGAGTTGCGCCAGGCAGTGCATAAATTTCCCCAGACCATGGTGAACGTTCCCGTCGCGCCGGGCGGCGGCCAGGACCTGGAAACCTCGGAGCGCATCCAGGCGGCCAGGCGCTCGGTGGAAGCCGAGCTGGACGGGCGCGGACGGGTGATCCTCAGGCCCTCGGGGACCGAGCCGCTGGTGCGCGTGACCCTCGAGGGTGAGGATGCGAGCCAGATCGAGCGCCTGGCGCAGGAACTGGCCGCAGTGGTGCAGGAGGAGTTGTCCGGCTGAGCCGCGTGCCGGCGGGTCGCCACTCAGGCCGGGTGCAGCCCGGGCCTCATTCGATCACCCCCAGCTCACGTCCCACCCGCGTGAAGGCCTCCACGGCGCGGTCGAGGTGATGCCGCCGGTGGGCGGCGGAGAGCTGGACGCGAATGCGCGCCTCGCCCGCGGGCACCACCGGAAAGAAAAAGCCGATCACGTAGATGCCTTCCTGCAACAGGCGGGCCGCGAAGCGCTGGGCCAGCGGCGCGTCGTACAGCATCACCGGTACGATGGGGTGGATGCCGGGCTTGATGTCGAAACCGGCTGTGGTCATCTGCTCGCGAAAATAGCGGGTGTTTGCCTCCAGGCGGTCCTTGAGCTCCGTGGTGCTGGCGAGCATGCCGAACACGCGGATGGCCGCGGCGACCAGCGGCGGGGGCAGGGTGTTGGAAAACAGGTAAGGCCGCGAGCGCTGGCGCAACAGGTCGATAATGGCCTGGCGGCCGGTGGTGAAACCGCCGGAGCCACCGCCCAGCGCCTTGCCGAGGGTGGAGGTGAAGATGTCGACCCGCTGCATGACGCCGTGGTGCTCCGCCGATCCGCGCCCCCCGGGTCCGAGAAAACCGGTGGCGTGGCTGTCGTCCACCATCACCAGCGCATCGTATCGCTCGGCGAGCCGGGTGATCTCGTCGAGCCTGGCGATGAAACCGTCCATGCTGAATACGCCGTCGGTGGCGATCAGCCGCGTGCGGCAGTCCTGCGTCTGCTGCAGGGCCTGCTCCAGCGCGGCCATGTCGCTGTTCGGGTAGCGGTGCCGCTGGGCCTTGCACAGGCGGATGCCGTCGATGATGGAGGCATGGTTGAGCGCGTCGGAGATGACGGCGTCCTCGGGGCCCAGCAGGGTCTCGAACAGCCCGCCGTTGGCATCGAAGCAGGAGGTGTACAGAATGGTGTCGTCGGTGCCGAAAAACCCGGCGATGGTCTGTTCCAGCTGCTTGTGCAAATCCTGCGTGCCGCAAATGAAGCGCACCGACGCCAGTCCGAAACCGTGGTCGTCCAGCGCCCGGTGCGCCGCGGCGATCACGTCCGGGTGGTCGGCGAGGCCCAGGTAATTGTTGGCGCAGAAATTCAGGACCTCCTGGCCATCCGCCACGCGGATTTCCACGCCCTGGGGCGAAGTGATGATCCGCTCGTCCTTGTACAGCCCCGCGCTGCGGATCTCCGCCAGGGTGTCATTGAAGCGCTCCAGCTCATGCATCGTGCGCCGCATCCCCGATGTGCCCGGTCCAGTCGCAGACCACCTTGCCGCATTGGCCCTTCGCCATGAGGCGGAACCCCTCCTCGAATTCGTCGATGGGGATGTGGTGGGTCAGCACCTTGTGCAGCGGGAAGCCGGTCAGCACCATCTGGGTCATCTTGTACCAGGTCTCGTACATGCGCCGGCCGTAGATGCCGTGGATCTCGAGGCCCTTGAAGATCACCTGGTCCCAGTCGATGGCCGAGCCCTTGGGCAGAATGCCCAGCAGGGCGACCCGGCCGCCGTGGTACATGTGGTGCAACAGGTCGTCGAAAGCGCCGGGATTGCCGGACATCTCCAGCCCGATGTCGAAGCCCTCGAGGCCCAGCGACCTCACCTTGTCGGCGATGCTGCCGCGGGTGACGTTGATGGTCTGGTCGGCGCCCATCTCGCGGGCCAGGTCCAGGCGGTAGTCGTTGACGTCGGTGATCACCACGTGCCGGGCGCCCACGTGCCGGCAGATACCGGCCGCGATGATCCCGACCGGCCCGGCGCCCGTGATCAGCACGTCTTCGCCGACCAGGTCGAATTGCAGCGCGCAGTGCGCAGCGTTGCCGAAGGGGTCGAAGAATGCCGCCAGTTCCGGCGCGATCCGGTCCGGTATCGGCCACAGGTTGTTGGACGGCACCACCACGAACTCGGCGAACGCCCCGTTCCGGTTCACGCCGATACCGATGGTTTCCGGGCACAGGTGCCGTTTGCCGGCCCGGCAGTTGCGGCAATGGCCGCACACGATGTGCCCCTCGGCCGAAACGCGGTCGCCGACCTCGTAACCGGTCACGCCCTCGCCGAGTTTCGAGATTCGTCCGACGAATTCGTGGCCGATGATCAGTCCCGGCCTGATGGTGCGCTGGGACCATTCGTCCCAGTTGTATATGTGCAGATCGGTCCCGCAGATCGCGGTTTTCTCCAGCCGGATCAGCACCTCGTTGGTGCCGGGTTCGGGGATGGGCACCTCCTCCATCCAGATGCCGCGTGTGGCATCTCGCTTTACCAGGGCTTGCATGGTTTCGGGCATGGCTGCTCCTGCTCGGGAAGTGGTTGGAGAACGTCCGGGAGAACGATCCCGGCCGGTCAAATTATACCGGATGGGCGGTTCATAATCCCTCGATAGCAGTGGCCAGGGCGACCAGCGCGGCGCCTGCTCCGTACCGGATCCGGATGTCGGCGCACGGGCTCAGCGGCGTGGATTGCGGGTTGATCTCGACCAGCATGGCGCCGGTCTCCGAGGCCAGCAACGGCAGGGAGGCGGCCGGCTCGACCAGTGCCGAGGTGCCGATAGCGAGGCAGACGCTGCAATCGCGCATGGCGCGTACCGACGCCTCGAACACCTCCCCGGGCAGGGACTCCCCGAACCAGACCACGTCCGGGCGCGCCAGGCCGTCGGATGCATGGGGCGATCTCGGCGGAGATTCCCTCGCGCGCTCGACGTAGCCGTCGTCGATCACCCGGCCCGTCACCGAGCAGACCGTGCGCATGATGTTGCCGTGCAGTTCCAGCACCCGGGTGTTCCCGACCCTGGCGTGCAGTCCGTCCACGTTCTGCGTGACCACCGTTAGCCCGCCGAGCAGGGACTCGATGCGGACCAGCGCGTGGTAGCCCGCATGCGGCTCGGCCGCCGCCACGCCGGCCCGGCGGGATTCGTACCAACGCCAGACGCGGTCCGGATCACGGGCGAACGCCCGTGGCGTGGCGAGTTCCTCGGGCCGGTAGTTCGCCCACAGGCCGGTTAGCGCGTCGCGAAACGTGGGTATGCCGCTTTCGGCGGACATGCCCGAGCCTGTCAGCACGGCCACCGGACCCGTTTCTTTCAGGCGGGACAGGAGTTCACGGGGAATTTCCGGACTTTCGGTTACAGGCGCGATAGCGATACTCCCGGCATGGCGGGCCAGACTTCTTGAGTGTATTCTATCGGGCCCCTGCGGGCCTTGACCGGGCGCAGGAAACGAATGCAAGGCGAACGGATTACATGAGCGGCAAGCTGTACATCAAGACACACGGTTGCCAGATGAACGAGTACGATTCCGACAAGATGGCGGACGTGCTGGCGGCTTCCCACGGCCTGGAACTGACCGACCGGGAGGGCGAGGCGGACGTCATCCTGATCAATACCTGCTCGATCCGGGAAAAGGCCCAGGAAAAGGTATTCTCGCAACTGGGGCGCTGGAAGCGGCTGAAACGGGAGAACCCCCGGCTCGTGATCGGCGTCGGCGGCTGCGTGGCCAGCCAGGAAGGCGAGGCGCTGGTACGGCGGGCGCCCTACGTGGACATGGTGTTCGGACCGCAGACCCTGCATCGCCTGCCGACCCTGCTGGATTCGGTGCGCGAGAGCGATTCGCCCGCCGTGGACATCAGTTTTCCGGAGATCGAGAAATTCGACCGCCTGCCCGAACCCGGCGCGCGCGGGCCCGGCGCCTTCGTCTCGGTGATGGAGGGCTGCAGCAAGTACTGCACGTTCTGCGTCGTGCCCTACACCCGCGGCGAGGAGGTCAGCCGGCCCCTGGACGACGTGGTCGCCGAGTGCGCGGCGCTGGCGGCGCAGGGCGTGCGGGAGATCAACCTGCTGGGGCAGAACGTGAATTCCTACGCCGGGCGCACGCACGACGGTGACGAGGCCGACCTCGCCCTGCTGATCCAGTACGTCGCCGCGATCGAGGGCATCGAGCGGATTCGCTTCACGACCTCCCACCCCGTGGATTTCTCGGCGGGGCTGATCGACGTATTCGGGTCGGTTCCGGAACTCGTGGACTTCGTGCACCTGCCCGTGCAGAGCGGGTCGGACCGGGTGCTGGCCATGATGAAACGCGGCCACACGGTGCTGGAGTACAAGCAGAAGATCCGGCGTCTGCGCGAGGTCCGCCCGGACATTTGCCTGTCCTCGGATTTCATCGTCGGGTTCCCGGGTGAAACCGAGCGGGATTTCGAGCAAACCCTCGCCCTGATCGAGGATGTCGGTTTCGACCAGAGCTTCAGCTTCGTCTACAGCGCAAGGCCCGGGACGCCGGCCGCATCGCTCCCCGACGAAACGTCGCTGGACGTCAAGAAGCAACGCCTGGCCCGCCTGCAGGCCCTCGTGAACTCCCAGGCGGAAGCGATCAGCCGCGCCATGGTCGGCACCACGCAGCGCATCCTGGTCGAGGGCCGGAGCAAGAAGGATCCGCACCAGCTTGCGGGACGAACCGAAAACAACCGCGTGGTCAATTTCGACGGTCACCCCCGCCTGGTGGGGCAGTTCGCGGATGTCGTCATCACGCGTGCGCTCAGCCATTCCCTGCGGGGGCGGCTTCACGGTGACGGCGAATTGTCCCGGCCGGCGGCCTGAGCCACAATAACCGCATGACGAGAGCCCGAACGCTGGAGCTGGAGCCCGCCGATACCACCCGCCTGGCCAACCTCTGCGGGCAATTCGACCAGCACCTCAAGCAGATCGAATCGCGCATCGGCGTGGAGATCTTCTGCCGGGGCAACATCTTCACGGTTGAGGGCGAGAGGCGGCCGCAGCGCGCAGCCCTGCGCCTGCTGCAGGACCTTTACGAACTGTCCGCCAACGAGACGCTCACGCCGGAGCTGATCAACCTGCACCTGCAGGAATCCGGTGTCGCGGAAATGGCGGAGGAGTCCGCGCCGGCCGGCGGCGGGGGCGAGATCACCATCGTGACGCGCCGTGGGACTGTCCGCGGGCGCGGCCCGAACCAGAAAAAATACCTGCAGAACATCGCCACGCACGCTGTCAATTTCGGGATCGGGCCGGCGGGCACCGGCAAGACCTACCTGGCCGTCGCGTGCGCGGTCGCGGCCCTGCAGCAGGACCGCGTACAGCGCATCGTCCTGGTGCGCCCGGCCGTGGAGGCGGGCGAACGGCTGGGATTCCTGCCCGGCGACATGGCCCAGAAGGTCGATCCCTACCTGCGCCCCCTCTACGACGCATCCTACGAAATGCTGGGCTTCGAAAAGGTGGCCCGCCTGATAGAGCGCAACGTGATCGAGGTGGCGCCGCTGGCGTTTATGCGGGGCCGCACCCTGAACGATGCCTTCGTGATCCTCGACGAGGCGCAGAACACCACCCACGAGCAGATGAAGATGTTCCTGACGCGCATCGGCTTCGGTTCGACCGCGGTGATCACCGGCGACATCACGCAGATCGACCTGCCCCGGAAAGACCAGTCGGGCATGAAGCACGCCATCAGCGTGCTCGGTAACGTCGAGGGCATCAGCTTCACCTATTTCACCGCGCGCGACGTGGTGCGCCATCCCATGGTGCAACGAATCGTGGAAGCCTACGGGCGCGCGGACGGAAAAACGCAGCAGGATGAAGCCTGAGATCGAGATCCAGCGTGCTTCGGCAGAGGCCGGCATTCCGGCGGATGAAGAGTTCCGGGGCTGGGCCGAAGCCATACTGCGGAGCAGCGGGACATTTCATGCACTGACCATCCGGATCGTCGACGAACCGGAAAGCCGGCGCCTCAATCGCGAATACCGCCACAAGGACCACCCGACCAACGTGCTTTCATTCGTTTACGAACTGCCCTCCGCCGTCATGGCGGATCTCCATGACGGTGGTGCGCCGGTGCCGCTGGGTGACCTCGTGATCTGCGCGCCGGTGGTGGCGCGCGAGGCGTCGGAACAGGGCAAGCCGCTGCTCCATCACTGGGCGCACCTGTCCGTGCACGGCATCCTGCACCTGCTCGGCCACGACCACCAGGANNGGACCCGGAGCAGGCGCTCGAGATGGAAGGACTGGAGCGGAAGTTGCTGGAAAGCCTGGGCATTCCAGACCCCTACCTGCCGCCCTGAGCAGGCCATCCACCTGGCCTGTAATTCCCGGTGATTCCGATAAAAGACTGGAACACGGGCGATTGAGGCCCCATTATTGGCAGTGACGCGGACGGCGTCGCAAGCCACGCAAGCATGAGCGAAGACCATAGTAGTAACGGTGCCGGGCGAAAGTCCTGGTTGGCGCGCCTGTTCGGCTTCTTTTCCGGCGAACCCCGGGACCGCGAAGAACTCAAGGAAATCCTGAATGAATCCCTCGAGCGGGGCGTGGTGGACACCGACGCCCGCGCCATGATGGAGGGTGCCCTGGAAGTCTCCGAGATGCAGGTGCGCGACGCGATGATACCTCGCTCCCAGATGGTAGTGATCCCGAGGAACGGCAAGCTGGAGGATTTCCTGCCCCGCATCCTGGAATCCGGACACTCCCGGTTCCCGGTCATCGGCGGGGACCGCGACGAGGTCGAGGGCATACTGCTGGCCAAGGACCTGCTCAGGTATTTCGCTTCCAACGGCGGCGAATTCCGTCTCCTGGACGTGATTCGTCCGGCCGTCGTGATCCCCGAAAGCAAGCGGTTGAACATGCTGTTACGCGACTTCAAGGCCAGCCGCAACCACATGGCCATCGTCGTGGACGAGTATGGCGGCGTGTCCGGCCTGATCACCATCGAGGACGTGCTGGAGGAGATCGTTGGGGAAATCGACGACGAACACGACGAAAAAGAGGACGCCCCGGTGGTCCGCCTCTCGGAAGACCGTTACCTGGTGCAGGCGCTGACCGAGATCGACGAGTTCAACGAGGCCTTCGGCTGCGAACTCAGCGACGAGGAATACGACACCGTGGGCGGCCTGCTGCTCGCCGAATTCGGCCGCGTGCCCGAGCACGGCGAGGTGGTGGTCCTCGACGGGCGCTTCGAATTTCGCGTGACCACCTCGGACAGCCGGCGGATCATCACCCTGGAACTGAATGACCTCGACCCGGCATAGACTGGCCGCGTTGCTGGTCCTGAGTTGTATTCTTGCACCGGTGCGCCCCGTGGCCGCCGCCGCGTACGATCTGCCCGATCCGGTCGCGACGCAGGAAGCATGGCTGGTCACCTATGGCCCCGGTGAGGTTTACTGGCAGCGTTTCGGGCACAACGCCATCTGGCTGCGCGAACCGGCCCTCGGGCTGAACCATGTCTTCAACTCCGGATACTTCGACTTTCGGCAGGAGCGCTTCCTTGCCCGGTTCATCCGCGGCCGCATGCTGTACTTCACGGCGGCGCAGGAGGCGGAGCGCGAATTCGACGCCTATGCCCGGGATGACCGGTCGATCAGTGCGCAGAAGCTGGCGCTCAGCCCCGAACAATACCTGCGTGTGCGCGACCACCTTCTGGAAACCGTGCAACCGGAGAACCGCGACTACCTCTACGACTATTTTACGGACAACTGCTCCACCCGGGTGCGCGATGTGATCGACCTGGCGCTGGACGGCGCGCTGTCGGGCCATTTCACCCAGAGGCCGGCCCGGTTGAACTTCCGCGAGCAGACGCGCCGCCTGACGGCCATGGATTTCTGGTACTACCTGGGCCTGGAAGCCGGGCTGGGGAGCCCGGTGGACCGGCCGCGCGACCGCTGGGAGGAAATGTTCATTCCCGGGGTACTGGCCGATTCGCTGGTCGGCCTCAGCCTGGCGGAGACAGCCGGCCCTGCAGCCGGCGAACGCCTCCTGCTCTACGCCTCGTCCCGCGCCGAACCCGCTGCGGACCCGCCGGACGTGTGGTCGCGCTACCTGTTGCTGGGCATCCTGCTGGCCGCGGCTGCCTGGGCCTCGGGCCGCTTCCTTTCGACGGTGCTGGGCGAGGGTCTGCTGCTGGCCTGGGCCTTGCTGGCGGGTACCGCGGGTTGCGTGCTCGCCGGATTGTGGGGTCTGACGGACCACCACGCGGCTGGCTCCAATGTGAATCTGCTGCTGTTCCTGCCACTGGCCCTGCTGGCCCCATTGCGCGCGCCCAAGAAGGTGGTCGCGGTCCTGATGCTTGCGGCCACGGTCACGGCCGCCATGCTGGCCCTGGTGCCGGGCGGGCAGTACAACCTCGACGTGCTGGCCTTTGCCGCGCCGTTGAACCTGGTCTGCAGCGCCCTGCTGTGGCGGGGACCGGCGCTGTTCGGTCAGCGCTGAATCCCGGGCCCGGTGAACTCCACCTGGCCGGCCTCCCTCAAGCTGGCACTCGAGCCGTGAATCGTGACGATCAGCAGGCGATCGTATTCCGATTCGTCCATCGGCGCCGTTTCGCAAGCGCAGAGCAGGGCGGCCAGTTGCGGCGTGGTGTTGCTGTGGCCGACGACCAGAGCGGAACGACCCGCCTGGCGTAGCCGGTCAGCCAGTTCCTCCAGGTTGCGCGGATCGTACAGCCTGGGATCGAGCCCCAGTCGCGCGGCCAGGGGCGCTGCCGTTTCCCGGGTGCGGCGGTAGTCACTGGTCCAGATGGCCTCGATGCCTTGGCCCGCCAGCCCTTCGGCCAACCGCTGCGCGCGCAGGGCTCCGGCTCCGGTCAGGGCGGGATCGTCAGGGTCCGGAGTCTTTTCCGCGTGCCGGACCAGGTACAGATCGAAACCGTCATCTGGTGCGCCCGCCCGGGTCCCCGGTCCCCCGGCGAGGGCGGCGATCTGAGCGGACATGGCCAGGGCAAGCAGAAAGATGGCCAGCCGGGTCCGCCGCACGTCAGTCCTCCAGTTCCGCCAGGATGCGCGCCTGGTGCTCCTGGAGTAACGGCTCGATCACCGCGTCCAGGCCGCCGCCGAGGATTTCGTCCAGCTTGTACAGCGTCAGGCCGATCCGGTGGTCAGTCACCCGCCCCTGCGGGAAGTTGTAGGTCCGGATGCGCTGCGAACGGTCTCCCGAGCCGACCTGAAGCTTGCGTGACTCGGCCTCCTCCTCGGCCTGCCGCGAACGCTCGGCCTCGAGCAGGCGAGCGCGCAGCAGCGACATGGCGCGCGCCTTGTTCTTGTGCTGCGAGCGTTCGTCCTGGCACTCGACCACGATGCCGCTGGGCAGGTGGGTGATGCGAATGGCCGAATCCGTGGTGTTGACGTGCTGGCCGCCGGCACCGGAGGCGCGGTAGGTGTCTATGCGCAGGTCGCCGGCATGGACCGCGACCTCGTCCACGTCTTCCCGCTCAGGCAGGATCGCCACGGTGCAGGCCGAGGTGTGGATGCGGCCCTGCGACTCGGTCTCGGGCACGCGCTGCACGCGGTGCGCGCCGGACTCGAACTTGAGCCGTGAAAAGGCGCCGCGTCCGTCCACGCGCGCGATGGCTTCCTTGTAGCCGCCATGCTCCCCCTGATTCTGGCTGAGCATGTCCAGGCGCCAGCCCTGCTGTTCCGCGTAACGGCTGTACATGCGCAGCAGGTCACCGGCGAACAGCGCGGCCTCGTCCCCACCGGTACCGGCCCGGATCTCCAGGAAGATGTTGTTGTCGTCGTCCGGGTCCCGCGGCAGGAGCAGCAGTTTCAGTTCATCCTCGAGCTCGGCCAGCCGTGATTCCGCGGCGGAGATCTCCTCGGCGGCCAGGCGCTGCAGCTCCGGATCGGCATCGTCCAGCATCTGGCGCGCGTCCGCGACCGACTCCGTGCTCTCCTGCCACTGCCGCCAGGCCCCGACCACGGGTTCGAGCTGGGCGTATTCGCGGGACAGGTCACGGAAACGGTCCTGGTCCGCTACGGTCTCGGGCTGTGAGAGCAACAGGGCGATTTCCTCGTAACGATCCTCGACCTGCGCCAGCCGGGTCCGAATACTCTGTTTCACGCCTTGTCGTCCTCCTCCGCACCGCTGTCGAACAGCCAGTCCGCTGCCTTGAGTATTCCGTACTCCTGCTGCTCGGCGGCCTGCCGCAGGCGCGTGCTGGGAATGTGCAGGATCTTGTGAGTCAGCGTGTTTGCGAGTTGGCGAATGACCTGCTCTGGATCCTTGCCGGCCTGGACCTGTCGCAGCGCCCGTTCGACCAGCATGTCGCTGCTCTCCTCGGCGTGGTCGCGAAGCCGCTTGAGGAACTTCGCTGCGCGCGCGCCGTGCAACCAGCGCATGAACTCGTCGACAGACTTGCGCACCATGCCGCCGGCGGCCTTGGCCGCACGGGTGCGTTCGGCCGCATTTTCGTCCGCGACCTGTTGCAGGTCGTCGATCGTGTAGACGTAGACGTCGTCGAGCCCAGAAACGTCCGGGCTGATGTCCCTGGGAACCGCGATATCGACCAGGAACATGGGTTGGCGACGCCTTTTGCGCAACGCTGCCTTCACCAGGTCGCGGGTGATGAAGGGTTGGCGGGCCGCCGTCGAGGTGATGAGGATGTCGGATTTCGGCAGCACTTCCTCCAGCTGGTCGAGGGAGTGGGCCGTCGCCCCGAACTCTGCGGCCAGCACCTCGGCACGCTCCAGGCTGCGATTGGCGATCATGAGGCTGGCGACGCCCTGTTCGTAGAGGTGCCGGCCGCACAATTGGATCATTTCGCCGGCGCCCACCAGCAACACGTGCTTGCTCGCAAGGTCACCGAAAATCTGCCGCGCCAGCACCATGCTGATGTAGGCGACGGACACCGGGTGCTGGTTGATGCCGGTTTTTGTGCGCACGGCCTTGCCGGTCGCGAAAGCGTGCTGGAACAGGCGGTCGAGGATCTTGCCAATGCCGCCGGCATCCCGTGCGTGCTGCCAGGATTCCTTCAGCTGGCCGACGATCTGGGGTTCGCCGAGCACCAGCGAGTCGAGGCCGCTGGCCACGTTGAACAGGTGCTCCACGGCCACCGCGTCCTTGCGACTGTATATGTATTCGGCAGCCGCCTCGTCATCGAGGCCCGCGTTGCGCTGGATCCAGTCCATGATGCACTGCTCGTCTTCCGGCAGCACGACACCGTAGATTTCCGTCCGGTTGCAGGTGCTCAAAACCAGCGCCTCCTCCACTGCAGGGATGGCGCAGAGCTCTGTCACGGCCGCGGCGTAATCGTCACGGGCGAACGCGAGCCTCTCCCGGATTTCCAGTGGGGCGGTCTGGTGACTGGTTCCTACGGAGAGAAGAGGCATGCGATCGCTTCAGGTCTGCAGAGCGCAACGATTCTGAGGGCGCGGGACGCCAATATCAAGTCGTCCTGCCTTTCCGGTCGAATTGCCCCGGAAGCGCGTTGACAGGGATTGGTTAGACATTGGCAAGCGCGTATCCTTGGTCGCCATGATCAAGCGATATTGTTTCACGAAATGGACTGCGGCACCTGCCGTCCTCCTCGCCCTGGCGGTCAACGGCTGCGTCTCGACGGCCGACCGACCCGCGCCGCAGGAGGCGGCGGAGCAGGCGTCGGGACAGATGGTTTCGCGCGACGACCGGCCGCCGACCGACGCGGACGTGATGTACAAGGTATTTGCCGGCGAAGTACTCGGCGCAGACGGCGACCTCGACAAGGCCGCCGACGAATACCTGGAGGCCGCCATGCAGTCATCCGACCCGGAGATCGCCGAGCGCGCGACACGAATCGCCCTGGCCGCGCGGGCATGGCAGCACGTGGCCATGGCCTCGGTGCGCTGGGTCCTGCTGGACCCGGAACGGCTGGAGGCGCGCGAGATCGCGTCGCGGGCCATGCTTCTCCTGGGCGACTACAGCGGGGCGGAACACCAGCTCGGCGGTATCGTGGACCTGCTCGCGGACGATCCGGTCAGGGCCTGGACGGCCGTCGCCGGCCTGCTGGCCACCGCGAACGACCCCGGGCGGGCCGACGTCGTTCTCACGCGCCTGATCGAGCAGAAAGGGGCGGGCGGCAACGCCGACGCCCTGTTCGCGCAGAGCCAGTTCGCCGCCCGGTCGGGCGATCTCGACCGTGCCTCGGCGTTGATCCGGGAGGCCATGGAACTGTCTCCGGAGCGCGCTGAATTGCTGGCCTGGGCCGGCCGGGTAGAGGTCAACCGCGGAGACGAGGCACGGGCGCTCGAACTATACCAGGCCGCCCATGAGCTGCAGCCCACCGACCGTTCGATCGCCATGGCGCTCGCAGAACTGATGCGCAGGGCCGGGCGAACCGCCGAGGCGCAGCAGGTCCTGGCCGGGCTTAGGGACGATCCCGGGACGAGGTTTTCCAGGATCGCGTTTGCGCTGGAATCAGGCCTGCGGGACCTTGCCGTGGAAATTTATCTCGGATTCGAAACCGCGGAGTACGAAGATACCGTCGAGGCGGCTTTCCAGGCCGCCCAGGGCGCAGAATTGCTGGGGCGTGTCGACGAGGCGCTGGAATGGTACGCGCGGCTTGACGGTACCCGCCGCGGACTGGTTTCCGCCCTGCGATCCGCCTACCTGATGGCCGACCAGGGCAGGCTTCAGGATGCGCGCAACGTCCTGTCCAGGATGCGCCTGCGGCGGGAGCCCGAAGTCATGCAGGACAGCTTCCAGGCCGAGGGGCAAATCCTGTTGGAGGCCGGTGCGCTCGAAGACGCTTTCGACCTCCTCAGCGAAGGCCTGGAGGCGCTGCCGGACAACACGGCCCTGCAGTACAGCCGCTCGCTGGTCGCGGCGCGCATGGAACGCGTCGCGGTCGCCGAAGAGGACCTTCGGGCCATCATCGCCCGGGAACCGCAGAACGCCACGGCGCTCAATGCGCTCGGATACACCCTGGCCGATCTCACCGACCGGTACGGGGAGGCGGAGGGGTACATCCGCGCAGCCTACGAGTTGCAGCCGGGAGAGGCTTCCATCATCGACAGCATGGGCTGGGTGGCGTATCGCCTGGGCCGACTGGAAGAATCGGAGCAATACCTGCGCGAGGCCTGGAACCTGGATCAAAACGCCGAAATTGCGGCGCACCTGGGCGAGGTCCTGTGGATGCAGGACCGCCGCGACGAGGCGCGGGAAGCCTTCGCATCGGGGCTGGCGGTGGACGCCGAGAACGAGGTTCTGCTCGAGACCATGGACAGACTGGGCGTGAAACCGTGAATCGCCTTACGGCGCTCCTGTGTGCCGTTACATTTCTGGCCGCCTGCGCGGCGCCGCAACAGCGCGTAGAGGATCCGCAGGCTGTCTACCTCGAACGCGGAGTGCAGGTCCGGGCGTTGACCGACTGGAATCTGAGCGGGCGTCTTTCCATGGACGACGGTGACGAAGGGGGCAGCGGCCGCCTGCAGTGGCGCACCTCGCCTGATGTCACGCAACTGGACTTCCGGGGCGCTCTGGGGCGCGGCGCATGGCGCCTCACCGTGGGCCCGGAGGAGTCCGTGCTGGAACGGGGCGACGGCAGCCTGGCCCGGGCGAGGCGGGTGGAGGAACTGGTGCTGGCGGAGACAGGCTGGAACATCCCGGTGAGATCCCTGCAATGGTGGGTGCTGGGCATTGCCGCGCCGGGGCCTCACGAAGCCATGGATTTCGATGACGGCGGATTACTGCGCCGGCTGGTCCAGGATGGCTGGACGATCGATTACGGCCGCTACCAGGACGTGGAGGGAATAGACTTGCCGGGAAGGCTCGAGGCGGTGAACGGGCCCTACCGCGTCAAGCTCGCCGTCGGCCGGTGGTCGCTGGCAGGGCCGGCTGGCGCCGATGGCTGAACGGCAGACCTGGCCCGCGCCGGCCAAGCTGAACCTCTTCCTGCGCGTCACCGGGCGCAGAGAGGACGGTTACCACGAACTCCAGACCCTGTTCCAGTTGCTCGACTGGGGCGATGAACTGAGCATCGAGATACAGCCCGGGGGCGCCATTGCCCGGTCTTTCGGTAATGCAGCCATCCCGGAGGACGAGGACCTTTCGGTGCGGGCGGCACGGCGCCTGCAGGAGGCGAGCGGCAGCCGGATGGGAGCGCGGATCGGTGTCCGCAAACACATTCCGCTGGGCGCCGGGCTCGGAGGCGGCAGCAGCGACGCCGCGACCGTGCTACTGGTCCTCAATGAATTGTGGGACTGTGGCTTTCGGCGCGAAGAACTGGCCCGGATCGGCCTCGGCCTGGGCGCCGACGTACCGGTTTTCGTGCACGGGCGGAGCGCATGGGGCGATGGTATCGGGGAACGGCTGCAGGCCGTGGAGCTGGGCCGGAGGCACTACGTCCTGGTATTTCCGGAACAGGCGGTGTCCACCCGCGAGGTGTTCTCGGATCCCGCGCTGAGGCGGGACGCGTCGCGCCAGGACCCGGGCGCCCCGGGCGCGCTTGACGCGATCGGAAACGATTTCGAGGAGGTGGTCTTTCGCCGGTACCCGGAACTGGCCCGCCTGGCTTGCGAATTGAGCGCATTCGGCCGGCCGCGCCTGACGGGTACGGGAAGCTGCCTGTTCCTGGAATCGGAAAGCGCCGAAGCCGCGGCAGGCGTCACAAGCCGCCTTAAATCCCGATATAATGTCCGCGCCGTCCGGGGAGCAGACCGCTCGCCTTTGCTGGAGCTGCTTCCGCAAGGGACCTGACGGCGTAAATAAAAGCTGCTGGGACGTCGCCAAGCTGGTTAAGGCACGGGGTTTTGATCCCCGCATTCGCAGGTTCGAATCCTGCCGTCCCAGCCAATTACTCCATGAGACAGGGCCAGACACAGTGACCATTCCTTCCCTGATGGTGTTTTCGGGTAACGCGAACCTCAAGCTTGCGAGTGACATTGCCAAGGAACTGGGGGTGCCGCTGGGTCGCGCCATCGTCGGGCGCTTCAGCGACGGCGAGGTGATGGTCGAGATCATGGAGAACATCCGCGCTCGCGACGTGTTCGTCATCCAGCCCACCTGCGCGCCCACGGCGGACAACTTCATCGAGTTGCTGGTCATGGTCGATGCGTTCAAGCGCGCCTCGGCGACCCGCGTCACTGCAGTCATTCCCTATTTCGGCTACGCGCGCCAGGACAGGAGGCCGCGTTCGGCCAGGGTGCCGATCACCGCCAAGGTGGCGGCCACCATGATCAGCGCGGTGGGCACCGACCGCGTGGTGACCATCGACCTGCACGCCGACCAGATCCAGGGTTTCTTCGACATCCCCGTGGACAACGTCTACGCGTCACCCCTGCTGCTGGCCGATATCTGGCAGCGGCAGTCGAAACACTCCATCGTGGTGGTGTCGCCGGACGTGGGCGGCGTGGTCCGGGCCCGGGCCATCGCCAAGCGCCTGGACGCCGACCTGGCCATCATCGACAAGCGCCGCCCGAGGGCGAACGTGGCCACCGTGATGAACATCATCGGGGAGATCGAGGACAAGTGCTGCGTCATGGTGGACGACATGGTGGATACGGCCGGAACACTGTGCACGGCGGCCAGCGCCCTGAAGGACAAGGGTGCGAAGAAGGTCGTGGCCTACTGCGTGCATCCGGTGCTGTCCGGGCCGGCGCTGGACAATATCGCCCGTTCGCAACTGGACGAACTCGTGGTCACCGACACCATCCCGCTCTCCGAGGAGGCCGAGTCCTGCGACAAGATCCGTCAGCTCAGCGTCGCGCAGATGATGGCGGAAACCATCCGGCGCATGTCCGCCGGCGAATCCGTCAGTTCACTGTACGTGGATTGATGCCCGCCGCGGCCCCCTGACCGCCCCATGCACCCCGCGGTCAGGGACCTGCTCGTCATCGAAACCGCCGGCGTGCTGGCCGGCCCGCTGGCGGGCCAGTTCTTCGCCGAGCTCGGCGCCCGCGTGGTCAAGGTCGAAAACCCGCGGGCCGGTGGAGACGTCACTCGGCAGTGGCGAACGCCTGAAGAAGACCCGGAAGAGACACGAACCGCCTATTTCTGCGCGGCGAACTGGGGCAAGGCCTCGGTTGCACTTGACCTCAAGTCGGAAGCGGGGCGGGCCGTCCTGGACGACCTGCTGGACAGGGCGGACCTGTGGATCGACAACTTCCAGCCGGCAACACTGGACCGCCTGCAAATCCGCCCGGACGAAATTCGTGAGCGCAACCCCCGGCTGATCCACGCGCGTATCGAGGCATATGGCCCCGGAGACGACCGCCCAGGTTACGATGCGGCCCTGCAGGCCGAGTCCGGACTGATGTCCATGAACGGCACGGCGGATAGCGGCCCGTTGAAATTGCCGTTGGCCATGGTGGATATCCTGACCTCGCACCAGATCAAGGAGGCGGTGTTACTGGCCCTCTGGGAAAGAGAGCGCACGGGACTGGGAGGGGCCGTCAGCGCCTCCCTTTACGACAGCGCGGTCGCGTGCCTGGCGAACCAGGCCACCAATTACCTGGTCACGGGAAAGGCGCCGCGCCGCCTGGGTTCAGGGCATCCGAATATCGTGCCCTACGGAACGGTATTCGAGTGTGCGGGCGGCAAACCGGTGGTGGTCGCCGTGGGCAACGACCGGCAGTTCGCCGCCCTGTGCGAGGTCCTGGGCAGCCCGGAGCTTGCCGGTAAGCCGGAATACGCCAGCAACCGGCAAAGGGTGATTCACCGCGGGTCGCTGGAGGGATTGCTGGCGAAGCTGCTGGGGACCATCGATCGCGAGTCGCTGGTGGCGAAACTCGAAGGTCGCAACGTGCCGGCGGCCGCGGTTTTGTCCATTGACGAGGTGATGGCCGCGGAAGCCTCCGGGCCCTTGCTGCTGAGGGACGAGGCAAGCGGGAGAGCGGGATTGCGTAGCGTGGCCTTCAAGGCCGTCGGTGGCGAATTCCGCTCCGGGCTGGCTCCGCCGCCGCGTCTCGGCCAGGATTCGGAACGCGTCCTCTCAGACATCCTGGGTTATTCGCCCGATCGGATCGCGCAGGCCCTGGTTGACTTCTGAGGGTTGGCCGCCAAGGCAGTGCGCGCCTGGCCGTTGCGCGGATACCGTTATCACCAAAACTCATTGCACCTGAACCCCGGGCCTGGGGTATAATGCGCCGCTTCATTTTTCGGGCCGCCCTGGTCGCGGGGCCGGCAATTGCCGCAGAAATGCGGAACATTGCGCTATCGGGCGCAGAAAAACAGAGGTTTATCATGGCAAATTCAGACAACATCTCCGCGGTCATCCGCGAAGACGTGGGGAAAGGTGCGAGCCGCCGCCTGCGTCGAAGCGGAAAGATACCTGCGGTTCTCTACGGCGGGGACAAGGAGCCCGTGGCGCTGACGATGGACCACACGGAAATCCTGCACGCCACGGAAAACGAGTCGTTCTATTCGAGCATCCAGGAAATCCAGGTGGAGGATGGCCGCACGCAGCAGGTCGTGGTTCGTGACCTTCAGCGCCATCCATTCAAGCAGCAGATCCTGCACATGGACTTCATGCGGGTCCTGGCCTCCGAGGTGCTGCGCATTTCGGTGCCGCTGCACTTCGTCGGCGAGGAGGATTCGCCGGCCGGCAAGACCTCGGGCGTGGTGATCCAGCACCAGGTGACCGATGTCGAGATCGCAGCCCTGCCGAAGGACCTGCCCGAATTCCTGGATGTGGATCTCTCGGAACTGGACGCCGGCGGTTCCGTCATGCTGAGCGAAATCAGCCTGCCCGAAGGCGTGAAACTCTCGACCTATTCCGAGGAGGAGGCAGCCGAGGTGATGGTGGCGAACGCCATCCACATTTCCGAATCCCAGGGCACGGGCGCCGCAGCTGCCGCGGAAGCCGAAGCGTTGGCGGCCGAGGAAGGCGAGCTTGCCGTCGAAGCTGGCGAGGAAGTCGATGCTCCGGAAGCAGAAGCCGAGGAGGCTCCTGCCGAGGACGAGGGCGAGCCCGAGGAGTAGGCTTGTCCGGTTCATTCCTGATCGTAGGCCTCGGAAACCCGGGTCCCAGGTACGCTGAAACCCGGCACAACGCCGGGTTTTGGTTTTTGGACGCCCAGTTGCTTCATGCCGGCCTGGAACTGCGGGAGCGTTCCAGGCTGGGCGCGGAAATCGCGCGTGGGAGTCTGCACGGCCAGGATTGCGTTTTCGCGCGGCCCACGACCTACATGAACCGGAGCGGGCAGGCCGTGCGAGCCGTGCTCGATTACTTCGACCTGGATGCGCGCAGGATGCTGGTGGCCTACGACGACCTCGACCTGGCGCCCGGAACCGTCCGCCTCAAGCAGGGCGGCGGTCATGGCGGTCACAATGGCCTCAGGGACATCTTTCGTCACGTCGACGAACGGGATTTCCTGCGCCTGCGTATCGGTATCGGCCATCCAGGCCACAAGGACGCGGTGACCCGTTATGTGCTGGGCCGCTCGCCGGCGCAGATCCGGGAAGTGGTCGAGCAGGCCATCCGCCGGGCGGGCGATGCGCTAACGCACGTGCTCGACGGTGATGTTGCGGCGGCCATGCAGAAGCTGCACAGCGAGGACCTGGCAGTAAACAGGTAGCAGGGAACAGGGAGCAGGGGCGGGTCCCGATAACCGTCCCCGGCACCAAATTTCAGTTTCCTGTTCCCGGTTCCCTGTTTACTATTCGTACATCGCCAGTCACTTTCTGACCGGGAATCCAGCCATGGGCTTCAAATGCGGCATCGTCGGCCTGCCCAACGTCGGCAAGTCCACGCTGTTCAACGCGCTGACGGCGGCCGAGATCGCGGCCGAGAACTACCCGTTNNCGCCGCCGAGAATTACCCGTTCTGCACTATTGATCCCAACGTCGGCATCATAGCCGTGCCGGACGAACGCGTGCACCGGATCCACGAGATCGAGGGAAGCCGGGAGGCGATTCCAACCACCATGGAATTCGTGGACATTGCCGGCCTGGTCGAGGGTGCGTCCGCAGGCGAGGGGCTGGGCAACAAGTTCCTCGCACACATCCGGGAAACGGACGCCATCGCACACATCGTGCGCTGCTTCGAAGACCGCAACGTCGTGCACGTTTCCGGCGAGGTGGATCCGCTGCGTGACATCGAGGTCATCAACACCGAACTGGCGCTGGCAGACCTGCAAACCGTGGAGCGAAACATCGAGCGGGCCGACAAGCTTTCGCGAACGGGCGACAAGCAGGCTGCGCGCCGCGTGGAACTGCTCGAACGGGCTCGGGCGGCACTCGATCGGCCGGGCGGCGTCAGGACGATGAGCCTGGACGAGGAAGAATCGAAGGCCATTCGCGCCCTCAACCTGCTGACCATGAAACCGGTGGAATACATCGCCAACGTGGACGAGGACGGGCTCACGGACAATCCGCTGCTCGACCAGGTCGCCGAATACGCGGCCAGCCACGGATCGACGGTGGTGCCCGTCTGCGCCGCGGTGGAAGCGGAAATCGCCCAGCTTGACCAGGAAGATCGCGAGGCGTTCCTGGCCGAACTGGGCCTGCACGAATCCGGCCTGATCCGGGTCATCAACGCCGGGTACCGCCTGCTCGACCTGCTCACGTTTTTCACCACCGGGCCGAAGGAGACGCGCGCCTGGACGGTCAGGCGGGGCACAACGGCGCCGAGGGCCGCGGGACGCATCCACACCGACTTCGAACG
>JABAHR010003385.1_pt3 | contig 22113 bp, 20 predicted proteins | sample 7062101 | NCBI WGS metagenome assembly JABAHR01 (sample SAMN14534553, study PRJNA622989) | marine sediment metagenome | biome: marine biome [ENVO:00000428]; feature: marine pelagic biome [ENVO:01000023]; material: deep marine sediment [ENVO:00002113] | place: India: Gulf of Kutch | collected...
GAGACCTCGCTGATCCAGACCATCGGCCGCGCCGCGCGCAATGTCGACGGGCGCGTCATCCTCTATGCCGACCGCATCACCGGCAGCATGGAACGGGCCATGGCCGAGACCGAACGCCGCCGCGAGAAGCAGCTGGCCTATAACGAGGAACACGGCATCACCCCGCAGACGATCAAGCGCGACATTGCCGATATCGTCGCCCATTCGGCGGCCCGCGATGGCGTGACGGTGGATATCGAGACCGAGGACGGGGCCAACAATCTCGTCGGCCACAATCTGCGCGCCTATATCGAGGACCTGGAAAAGAGGATGCGCGAGGCCGCGGCCGATCTCGAGTTCGAGGAAGCCGGCCGCCTGCGCGACGAGATCAGGCGGCTCGAAAACGAGGAACTGGGCCTGCCCGAGGACGAGAAGAAGGCGCCTGTCACCGGCCGCTCGAACGAAGGCAGGCCCGGCACGCGCAAGCTGCGCTATGGCAAGACCCAGCGCAAATGGAAGCGATGAGAGGACCCACAGTAAAGATGCGCCAATCCCTGTTACTGGCATCGACGCTGGTGCTCGCCTCCTGCAACCAGACGCCCGCGCCGGAAATCGCCGCCGCGCCCGCCGCTACGGTAGATGCGCAGGAAAACGCTCCGCCGCCCGCCCACTCGCCTTGCGCCGACAGCCCGTGCGCGCTGTTCTGGGGCGACGTGCACCTGCACTCCAACCTCTCATTCGACGCATACCTGCAAGGCACGCACACGCTTTCCCCGGAAGAGGCCTATCGTTTCGCCATGGGCGAGACCGTCACCGCCGATAATGGCGTGGAAGCGCGCCTGCGCCGTCCGCTCGATTTCCTCGCCGTGGCCGACCATGCGGAGAACCTCGGCCTGTTCGCCCGCATCGACGCGCTCGATCCGCGTATTGCCGGCACCCCTGCGGGGCGGCGCTGGAGCGAGCTCATCGAAATGGTCGGCGAGATGGGCCTGCGCGCAGCTTTCGTCGAATCCATGCGCCGCGAAGGCCCGCTGCCGGAGATGCCGGAAGAGCTGAGCCGCGCCGTATGGGCAGACGTCGCCGCGCTGGCCGACCGCTACAACCAGCCGGGCAACTTCACCACGCTGATCGGCTATGAATGGACCGGTATGGTCACCGGCGACAATCTCCACCGGGTGATTCTCTATCGCGACGATGCCGAACAGGCGACGCGCGTCATGCCCTTCACCACCGATGACAGCAACGATCCCGAGGACCTGTGGAATGCGCTGGCGCATTACGAGGAGCTTGGCGGTCATGCGCTGGCGATCCCGCACAATGGCAATCTCTCCAACGGCCGCATGTTCGCGCCGATCCGCCTCAATGGCGAGCATGTCGATGCCGACTATGCCCGCATGCGCGCACGCTGGGAGCCGCTGTTCGAAGTGACCCAGGTAAAAGGCGACAGCGAGGCCCATCCGGTGCTCTCGCCAACCGACGAATTCGCCGATTTCGAGACCTGGGACGCCACCAACGTCAACGGCACCACGCCCAAGACGGAAGACATGCTGCCCTATGAATATGCCCGCTCGGGCCTCTTGCAGGGGCTGCTGCACGAACACGAGACGGGGGAGAATCCGTTCAAGTTCGGCCTGATTGGCAGCACCGATAGCCACACCGGCCTTTCGACTACGGAGGAAGGGAATTTCTTCGGCAAGTTCCTTGGCTCCGAACCCTCGCCGGAACGGGCGCTGGAAAGCGTCAGCGGCGCGGTGGAGGACAACTGGCAGCTCGGCGCTTCCGGCCTGACCGCGGCATGGGCGCCGGCAAACACGCGCGGCGAAATCTTCGATTCCCTGCGCCGGCGCGAGGTCTACGGCACCAGCGGCACGCGCATCCGCCTGCGCTTCTTCGGCGGCTTCGCGCTCGATGATGGAGCGCTCGACGATATCGACAGCGCCTATGACACCGGCGTGCCGATGGGGGCCGACCTGCCGCAATGCGGCACTGGCGAGGCGCCGCGCTTCCTCGTCTGGGCCGCGCGCGATCCGGATGGAGCCAATCTCGACCGCATGCAGGTGGTCAAGGGCTGGATCGACCATCACGGCGACCTGCACGAAGAGGTGTTCGACGTCGCCCTTTCCGACGGGCGCGATCCGTCCGATCCCGAGCCACTGGAATCGACAGTGGATGTGGCCAGTGCCAGCTATGCCAACTCCATCGGCGCGGAGGAGCTGTCCGTCGTCTGGCGCGATCCCGCTTTCGACGCATCGGAAAGCGCCTTTTATTACGCGCGCGTGATCGAGATCCCGACCCCGCGCTGGACCGCCTACGAGGCCGCGCGCTACGGCACGCAAATGCCCGCAGAAGTGCCGATGACGCTGCAGGAGCGCGCCTACAGCTCGCCGATCTGGTATCGCGGCTGCGACGAATAGCGGGAGACGCACTTGCGGCACCAGATCATCATCCTCGCAGCAATCCTGCCGCTCGCCGCATGTGGCAGGGGGGATGGTGCGCCACCTCCCGACCAGCAGCAGCACATGTCGCTCGACGAAGTGGCCAGCCGCCCGCCGATCGTGCCGCTGGAATCGTCCGACACCTCTGCCGCTACCTGGACGGTCGACGAAACCGGCCAGGCAATCGACTTCGGCAATGAGGGCGAGGCAGCGCTGCTCACCCTCGCCTGCCGCCTGCGCGAAGACCCGCCGCAGCTGGCGATCATCCGCCATGCTCCCGCCCGACCCGGCCAGAGCGCACTGTTGCCGGTGATCGGCAATGGCATGCGCAGCCGCTTCCTTGTCGATGCCCTGCTGGCCGAGGGCGAATGGCGCTGGGAAGGCAGCCTGCCTGCCGACGACCCGCAACTGGATGTCTTCACCGGCACGCGGCGCATGACCGCGACCCTGCCCGGCGGCGGCATGCTGGAGATTGCCGGCAGCCGCATTCCCGGCGAATTCGTGAGCTGGTGCCGCGCGGGAAGGCAGATGCTGCAGACGCAGGCGGAGGAAGTGGAAGAAGCCGGGGAGAGCTAGCGTCCGGCCAGCTCCGCCAGCATGTCCGGCGTCAGCACCTGCGGCAGCTGTTCACCGTCTCCGCCCGGCGCATACCACATGTATAATGGCACGCCCGCCGCGCCCTGATCGGTCAGGAAGCGGGTGATCGCGGGATCGGGCCGCGTCCAGTCGCCGCGCATGGCGATGACGCCGGCGCGCTCGAAGGCCTCGCGTGTCGCCTCGCGTTCGATCGCCACGCCTTCATTGACCTTGCAGGTGACGCACCAGTCGGCGGTGAACCACAGGAACACCGGCTGGCCCGAAGCGCGCGCCTCGGCCAGCGCCGCCTCGCTATAGGGAACGGGAGAGAGGATGCTCTCGCTTGTGGTCGGCTCGCTTGCATAGCTCGCCGGCAGGGCAAAAGCGCCGAGCGCGAGGAAGGGCACGGCCACCATGGCGAAGGAAGGCCAGCCAGCCTTCCCGCGCCTCTGCAACCTTCCGGCGATGAACAGGCCAAGCACGACCCCTGCAATCATCACCAGCGCAAACAGGGCAAAGCTGTTGCCGCCGAGCCGCGCGGCCAGCCATGCCAGCGCCACGGCGGTGAGGCCCATCGGAATGGCCATCAGCCTGCGGAATTTCTCCATCCACGCGCCGGGCCTCGGCAAGCGGCTGCGCAAGGCCGGTACGAAGCCGAGCAGCAGGAACGGCAAGGCAAGGCCAAGGCCAAGCGCGGCAAACAGCACCAGTGCCTGCGCGGTCGGCAGCAGCAGCGCGGCACCCAATGCCGCAGCCATGAACGGCCCGGTGCAGGGCGTCGCCACGAATGCAGCCAGCAGGCCCGTGGCGAAGGCGGATGAGCCTCCGCCTGCCCGAGTGACTGGCAGCGACGGCAGTTCGTACAGCCCGGCGAAATTGGCGGTGATCAGCACGGCGAGAAGCAGCAGGGCGACGACCACGGAAGGCTCCTGCAACTGGAAGGCCCAGCCGATCTCCTGCCCGCCAGAGCGCAAGGCAAGCAGCAGGCCACCAAGGGCAAGGCAGGCGAGGATGACGCCGAAAGAATAGGCCAGCGCCTCGCCCCGTGCCATCGCCTCGCTTTCGCCCGCCCGCGCCAGCGTCAACGCCTTGAGGCTGAGAATCGGGAAGACGCAGGGCATAAGGTTCAGGAGCAGCCCGCCAACAAGCGCGGCCAGCACCAGCATGGCGAGCGGCGGCGTGTCGATGGCAGGTGCGGGTGCCAATCGCTCCCCGCCAGCGGGCACCTCGCCCGGCTCGGCAAGGAAGCGAATGCCTTCCCCGCCCTCTCCGCCAAAGGCGAGGATACCGCTCACCTGTTGCAGCGGATCGAAAGCAGCGAGTTCGGAGTTGGGCGGCAGCAGCAATTCACCGAGAGGAATCTCCGCCACCAGCAGGTCGCCATTGCGGCTGAAGCCCTGCGGCTCGGCATAGGCAACCCGCGTATCGGCCGAAATGCGATCCTGTTCGATGAAGACATGCGGCGTTCCCGGATCCATGCTCGCCGGCAGGGGAATGGCGATGCGCAACCGGTCCTCGGTGACCGCGAATTCCGCCGTGCTGTCGATCAACGGCGGCAGCTGCGCGCGCAGCTGGTCGAAATCCTCGCCCGCGCCTTCTGCCTGCGGCACGCGCAGGGTCAGCACGCCGCTTTCGGGCACGCATATCTGGTCGGTACAGGCGAGCCAGTCCGCCCGCACGGTAATCGGCGACCAGCCGACCATGCTCGCGCCTGCGGGCACGGCGATCGGCACCAGCACCGCATATTCGCCTTCGTAGACGTGGTTCATCAGCCCGGCGAGCATGAGGCGCTGCGGCACCGGATAGAGCGGCTCGCCCGCCTGCCAGCCCTCGGGAAGGTTCCATTCCAGCTGCATACCCAGCCCGGCATCGCCGGGGTTGGACCAGTAGCCGTGCCAGCCCTCTTCCGGGTCGAACAGGAAGGCGACGTTCATCACCTCGCCCGGCACCGGCGCGGCTTCGGCCACCAGCTCGGCGGCGATATGGTTCTCGCGCGGCTGGGCGACGGCCGGGACAGCCAGGGGGACAGCCAGGGCAAGGGCCAGCATGGCCAGGGCCACGCGCCAGAGAGTCATAAGGCTTGCACGCATCGTGGCGGACGATCTAGGAGCCAGCGCGATGAGCGACAAGCGCGAACTCCTGATCCTCGGCGGCGGCCTCGTCGGCATGACGCTGGCACTGGCGGCGGCACGCAAGGGCATTTCCTCCCATGTCGTCGACCGCGCCGACCCGGCCGAGCTGACTGCAGAGGGCTTCGACGGCAGGGCTTCGGCGATCTCCACCGCCAGCTGGAACCTGTTCAGCAATATCGGCATCGCCGATGCGCTCGAAGCCCATGGCTGCCCGATCGATTCCATCGCCGTGACCGACGGGATGAAGCCGGGGCGGATCGATTTCCAGCCGGGGCCGGAGGAAGGCTCGCTCGGCCGCATGTTCCACAACCGCCGCCTGCGCATGGCGCTGTTCGAAGCGGCGAAGGACGAGCCGCTGATCGGCTGGCACGTGAAGACCGACGTTATCGAGCGCCAGCGCGGCGAACATTCCGTCTCGGCAACACTGGTCGACGGCACGGTGCTCGAAGCCGGCCTGATGGTCGGCGCGGAGGGGCGCATGTCGCCGACGCGCGAGGAAGCCGGCATCACCATGGCGCGCTGGGATTATTCGCATCGGGCGATGATCATCGGCCTGACCCACGAGAAGCCGCATGACAATGTGGCGTGGGAAATCTTCTACCCCGCCGGGCCATTCGCCCTGCTGCCGCTGCTCGACGACGAGCAGGGTCGCCATTGCAGCGCGCTGGTGTGGACGGTGGCGGAAAAGGACGCCCCCGGCGTGCTCGCCCTGTCGCCCGCGGCCTTCCACCACGAGGTGACCAGGCGCATGCACGGCGTGCTGGGCGAGATCGCCCTCGAAGGCCCGCTCAGCTCCTATCCGCTGAGCTTCCAGCACACCGTCGACATCACTGCCCATCGCCTGGCGCTGGTGGGCGATGCGGCGCATGGCATGCACCCGATTGCCGGGCAGGGCCTCAACCTCGGCCTGCGCGATGTCGGGGCGCTGGTGGAGGTGCTGTGCGAGGCCGGCCGCCTCGGCCTCGATATTGCCGATGCGCAGATGCTCAAGCGTTACCAGGACTGGCGCGCACTCGATTCGCTGATGGTGATGTCGGCAACCGACGGGCTGACCCGCCTGTTCGGCATTCCCGGCAGGCTGCCGAGCGCGATTCGCCGGATCGGCATGGCCGCCGTGCAACGCACGCCGCCATTGAAGCGCTTCTTCATGGACGAGGCGCGCGGCGTATCCGGCAAGCTACCGGAACTCCTCAAAGGCTGATCCCCGGGCTGGCCGGCGCTTAGCGCGGCGAAGCCTGCACCGCCGGGCTCGGCTGTTGCACCCTTGCCCCCGTGCCGTCGCGCAATTCGCGTGGTTCGAGGATGGCTGCCGTCTCCAGCACTTCGAGCGCGCGCTGGGCCGCGGCAAAGCGCTCGGCATCGCGCAGCCAGTCTTCCGCGCTCGCGGCATTGGGCATGTTGCGCACTTCGGAAACGGCGAATTCGATGCGCCCGCTCTGGAGATAGATGCGCGCGCGTTCCAGCCGCCTTTCGGCGACCGGCGACGGCGTGTCCTCGGTGCGCACGACGAACAGTTGCGACAATTCGTTGCCGAGCCAGGTCAGCACGCCCTCGTCCTCGGGCGTGTCCGCCAGGCCGGGGGCAAGACCATCCAGCCGCGTCACCAGCTGGTCGAGCGTGACCGGCTCGGACGAGGCATCGATCACCGTCTGCACAGCATTGGGCCTTGCATCGCCGAAACGCAGGCGCAGCTGGTCCTCGAGATAGCCAAGCGGTGTGCCGCGTTCGATCGCGCGGCGGGCGGCAAAGGCCACCAGCAGGCCCTCGGCGCGGGCGGCATTGCCCATCGCCGCCTGCGATTGCAGGTCGAGCCGGGTCAGCCTCTGTTCGAGGGCGGCGACGCGCTGATCGATGCCGCCGGTCTGTTCGGCGACCTGTTCTGCCACCTGCTCGACCCGCTGGACCGCCTCGCGCGCCTCCTGCGCCGCTGCGGCGGGTTCCTCGCTCGCCGTCGGGCTCGGCTCGGGCTGCTCCGGCTCCGCGTCGGAAGGAAGCACCACCTGCTCGCCTTCGCTGCGCAGGCGGAACAGATCGCCAATCCCGGATTGCTCGTCGCGCGAGGTCAGGAAATAGGCTCCCAGGGCCCCGAGCAGGAAGGCACCGGCAACAACCAGCGCGAGCATGCGCGTGGACATGCCGCGATTGCGCGCGCGCTGCGCCGAAAAGGACAATCCTTCTTCCATTCCCATCCTTCGCGACCCTGAAGGCACTACTGTGGTACCCGTTCAGTATCCATGCCTAATGGCACATGTCGGCAGCCAAGGCCAACAGCGCAGATTCCTCCGGTTTTGCCGATGCGCGCAGGCTCTTCCAGCCGTCCCCCGCCGCCGCGGCAATGCGCGGCCCGAGCGCGGCGATACTGATGCGTGAGAGATTGAGGCCAAGGCGCTCGCATTCGCTGCGCAAATGCTCGGCAGCGCCCGCCGAATGCAGCAGCACCAGGGCATCGCCACGCAAGTGTTCGCGCAGGGCATCGGGCATGGCGAGGTCGCGGCTTTCATAGGCGACGCGGGTTTCCACCTCCACACCTTCGGGCAGGTCGAGCGGGACGTGGCGCTTGCCGGCGATGCGCAGCAGGCGCGCGGGCCTACGCGGAATGCGCGCCAGCACGCTCTGCAGGCCGGCCTGCCCGGCCAGTTCGACACGAAAGCCGGCCTTGCGCGCCACCGCCGCCGTCGCCAGCCCCACCGCCATCACCGGCTTTGCCCGCAGACGCTTGAGATTGGCGCCGCCGTGGCGGATGGCATTGGCGCTGCCGATCAGCAGGGCATCTATCCCGGCCGGATCGGGGCATTGCCATTCCAGCGGCAGGATCTCCGACAGCGGGAAGGAGAGGATTTCCAGCCCCTGCTTCCTGCCTGCCTCTACGCTCGCGGCATCGCCGGGCGCAGGGCGGATGGTGATGATCGCGCTCATGCGCCAGTCTCGAAACAGGCACGGATGACGTCGCTGGAACGATCGAGCAACTCCGTCGCGAACCGCGCGGGTGCGTCATCGTCGCCGACGGAAAAGCGCGCGGATTGCTCCACCCTTTCGCTGCCGTCAGAGCTGAACAGGGCAGCGCGCATGACCAGTTCCTCGCCGTCGAGATCGCACTGGACGGCAATCGCCGAATGGCAGGTCCCGCCAAGGGCAAGGAGCAGCGCGCGCTCGGCCATGACTTCGGCCCGGCTCGGCCCGTGGTCGATCGCCGCCAGCAAGGCGCGCGTGGCATCGTCGTCGCTGCGGCATTCGACCGCGATCGCGCCTTGCGCCGGGGCCGGCAGCCAGTCCGCCGGATCGAGTCGATGGCCGGTGGAGACCTGCCCCAGCCGCTCGAGCCCGGCAGCGGCAAGGAATGTCGCATCGGCCTCGCCCGCCTTGAGCTTGGCCAGGCGGGTGGCGACATTGCCGCGCAGGCTGACGATGCGGCAATCTGGCCTGAGGTAGAGCGCCTGGGCCGCCCGCCGCGGAGCGCTGGTGCCAATCACCGCGCCTTGTGGCAGTTCGGCGAGGCTTGCCGCCCCGATCAGCCGGTCGGCCTTGTCGGCGCGAGGCAGCACGGCGGCAATCGCCAGCTCGTCCGGCCTGACGGTCTCGACATCCTTCAGCGAATGCACGGCGGCTTGGATTTCCCCTGTCGCCAGCCACTGGTCGAGTTCCTTGGTCCACAGCGCCTTGCCACCGATCTCTGCCAGCGGGCGGTCGAGCACCTTGTCGCCGCTGGCGGTGACCGGCACCAGTTCGACCGCTTCCTCCCCCCAGCGATGCGCCCGGCACAGGCGCGCGCGCGTCTCGTGCGCCTGCGCCATCGCCAGTGGAGATGCCCGCGTTCCGAGCCTGAGTATTGGTTTGTCAGTCATTTGCCCGGCTTGCCCTAGAGCGGGAATCCGTCCAGTGGAAGCCGCCATGACACTGGTTCTCGGGATAGAAAGCTCCTGCGACGAGACGGCGGCCGCGCTGGTGACCGGCGACAGGCGCATCCTCGCGCAGGCCATCGCCAGCCAGGAGGACAGGCATGCGCCCTATGGCGGCGTGGTGCCCGAGATCGCCGCCCGCGCCCATGCCGAGAGGCTGGCGCCGCTGATCGACAAGGTCATGCGCGAGGCGGGAAAGACGCTCTCCGATTGCGACGCCATCGCCGCCACCGCCGGCCCCGGCCTGATCGGCGGGGTGATGGTCGGCCTCGTCACTGCCAAGGCGCTGGCCATGGCGAGCGACAGGCCCTTGCTGGCGATCAACCACCTGGAAGGCCATGCGCTGAGCCCGCGCCTTGCCGATGCATCGCTCGAGTATCCCTATGCCCTGCTGCTGGTTTCCGGCGGCCATTGCCAGCTGCTGCGGGTGGACGGCGTTGGCCAGTATCGCCGCTTTGCCACCACCATTGACGATGCGTTGGGCGAGGCATTCGACAAGAGCGCCAAGATACTCGGCCTCGGCTACCCCGGCGGCCCGGCGGTGGAGCGACTCGCCGCCGAGGGCGATCCTCAAGCCGTGCCCCTGCCGCGCCCGCTGGTCGGCAGCGGAGAGCCGCACTTCTCCTTTGCCGGGCTCAAGAGCGCGGTGCTGCGGGCGCACGAAAGCGGCAGATATTCCGCCGCCGATATCGCTGCCAGTTTCCAGCAGGCGGCGGTCGATTGCCTGCTCGACCGCACACGCATCGCGCTCGAGGAAATGGGCCATGTGAATGCGCTGGTGCTGGCAGGCGGGGTTGCCGCAAACTGCACCATCCGTGGCGCGCTGGAGCAGCTGGCGGAGGAAAATGCGCTTGCATTTACCGCCCCGCCATTGCCTTTGTGCACCGATAATGCGGCGATGATCGCATGGGCCGGGATCGAGAGGCTGGCCGCAGGCGCAAAGGCAGACCCGCTGGATATTGCGGCGCGGCCGCGCTGGCCGCTCGATCCGCAAGCCGAGCCGGTGCGTGGAGCAGGAGTGAAGGCATGAGCGCAGCAAAGGTCGGAGTGGTCGGCGCCGGCGCCTGGGGCACAGCCCTGGCGCAGATGCTCGCCAGCGACGGGCGCGAGGTGCTGCTGTGGGCGCTCGAGGACGGCCTGGCCGAGGCGATCAATACCACCCACCGCAACGAGCCCTTCCTCCCCTCGGCCACGCTGCACCCGACCATTCAGGCGACCGGCGAACTGGCCGACATGGGTGCCTGCGATGTGTTGCTGCTGGTTACCCCGGCGCAGCACCTGGGCAGCGTGATGGCGCAGCTGGGCAGCTTCCCGCAGGACCTGGTGCTCTGCTCCAAGGGGATCGAGGCGGCGAGCGGTCGGATGATGCACGAGGTTGCGCATGACGCCGCTCCCGATTGCGACATTGCCGTGCTGTCCGGTCCGACTTTCGCGCATGAAGTGGCTGCCGGCCTGCCGACTGCGGTGACGCTCGCCTGCGGCGGCGGCCAGGCGCAATGGGACAGGCTGGCCCCGGTCATCGCCCGCCCCTCCTTCCGCCCCTATTACTCGGACGACCTCGTCGGCGCAGAAGTGGGCGGCGCGGTCAAGAACGTGCTCGCCATTGCCTGCGGCGTGGTCGAAGGGCTGCGCCTTGGCCAGAATGCCCGCAGCGCGCTGATCAGTCGCGGCTATGCCGAGATGCTGCGCTTCGGCGAATCGCTCGGCGCCAATCGCGATACCCTGTCCGGCCTGTGCGGGCTCGGCGACCTGGTGCTTACCTGCTCGTCCACCTCGAGCCGCAACTTCTCGCTCGGCAAGGCGCTAGGCGAAGGGCAGAGTGCCGCCGAACTGATGCAGGACCGGCGCACCGTGGCCGAAGGCGCGCATACGGCGCCAGTGCTGCGTGACCTCGCCGCAAAGCACGGCGTCGACATGCCCATCGTCGCTGCCGTGTGCAGCCTGCTTGAAGGGGCCCTGGCCGCCGATGTGGCGCAGGACATGCTGACCCGGCCGCTCAAGGCCGAAGGCGCCGCGCCGTGAGCGAGGCCGAAGAGGACAAGCCCGGCGGCGATATCGCCGCACTGGCCAAGGGCGGGCGCACCAATTTCTTCGGTTTCCTGCTGCGGCTGGCCGCCCGCCTGCCTTTCCTGTTCATCGCCGGGCGGCTTTACGGCCCGGAAGCGCTGGGCCGTTTCGCCAGCGCGCTGGTGGTGGTGGAGCTGATCTCGCTGGTCTGCTCGATCGGCGAGAAGCGCGGGCTGGCACAGCGCCTTTCGGAAGGCGAAAGTCACCCGGCCCACCTTGTCTATGACGGGATCGTGGTGGCGCTGGTGTTGTCCTCCGCTGCTGCTGCCCTGTTCTATTTCTTTCCCGCGCCGCTGTTTCCCAATGGCATGAACGGCCCGCTCGACCGGCTGATCGTGATCGCCATTCCCGGCTATGCGCTGACCGAGATCGTGCTCGCAGCACAGGCCTACAAATACGATGTCGGCACCACCGTGCGCGCCCGCGCGGTGGTCGAGCCGTGGACCATATCCATCCTCGCCGGTGCTTTCTGGCTCATTCCCGCGACGCAGGAATCGGGCCTCGCGCTGGCCTATCTGGCGTCGATCTATGCCGGGCTGCTGACCGGGCTGTGGACCTTCATGCGCAGCTATGGCGCGCCGCAGGGCTGGTCTCCCCATCCCCTGCGTATTGCCCGCATGACGTGGAAGGCCCTGCCGCTGGCGCTGGCCGACGCCATCGAATGGGGCACCAGGCGGGTCGATATCTTCATCCTCGGCCTGTTCGCCAGCCCGGCGGCGGTCGGCATCTATTACGGCGCGCAGCAGGTCGCCAGCCTGCCGCAGAAGCTGAAGACCAGCTTCGAGCCGATTCTCGGCCCGGTCATCACCCGCAAGCTGCGCGAGAAGGATTATGCCGCCATTGCCCGGCAGGTGTGCCAGGTCGGCTTCTGGATCACCGCCGCGCAGGCCGGCGTGGCGCTGGCGCTGGGCATTCCCGGCGAGGCGATCATGGGCCTGATGGGCCCGGCCTTTGTCGGCGGTACAGCCGCGCTCGGATTCCTGCTCGCCGCTGAAGTGGTGGCGGCAACAGCGGTCGTTTCCGAGGCAGCGCTGATCTATGTCGCGCGGATCCGCAACCTGTGGGTCTCGATCGGCACCATTGCCCTGCAGGCAGTGCTGACGGTGGCGGCGATGGAAGCGGTCGGGCAGATGAACTTTGCCGACCCGGTGCGCGCCGACCTCTATCGCGCGGCGGCGGCGGCAGGCGCGCTGATGCTGGCGCTGGGGGCAAGCTCGCTGATCAAGGCCTTCATGCTCAGCCGCATCCTGCGCGAGCCGGTCAACAACTGGCGCTGGGCGCTGGTATGGGCGGCCGGCGCCGCCGTGCTGACGGGCCAGGCGGTGATCCTGCTGCCGGAATGGGCGGAGTTGGCGCTGGGCGTCCCGGCGATCCTCGGCGTCTATGGCTGGGTCATCTGGACGCGCGGTTTCGGCCCGGAGGATCGCGTGCTGTTCCGCCGCAAGATCAGCGACGACGACAGCGCGAAAAGCGCATAACTCACTGAAAAACAAGACAGGCAGCAAAAAGGGCGGCGAACGTGCCACACTTTCGCCACAATTCATACTGTGTTAATGTGATATTATATCATATACGATTCCTCAAGCATTGGGGAGATGAACCATGACCAATCGTACCCGTTTCATCGGCGCCAGCGGATCCGTGCTGGCCACTGCGCTGCTGTTCACCATGGCGGCCTGCTCGTCCACCACCAGCGAGGAGGAGCGCACGACCCAGCGTGTGAGCACCTACGACCTTGCCGAGCCCGAGGCCTATGAGAGCGCGGACGCCGCATACGCCCCTCCGCCGTCGCCTCGTCCGGCGATCATGCGTTCACCCAACATCGCGCCGTCGGTCCAATACGCGCCCGACATCCGCCAGCAGGTGGACAATCGCGAACGCTACGCTGGCGAGGAAGTCTCCGCCGTCCAGCAGGTGAGCATGCAGCCGGTTTCCACCTTCTCAGTCGATGTCGATACCGGCGCCTATGCCAATGCAAGGCGCTTCCTTGCCGATGGTGCCCTGCCCCCGCGCGGCGCGGTGCGCACCGAGGAGATAATCAACTATTTCCGCTACGATTACCCGGCACCGGAAAGCCGCAGCCAGCCGTTCTCGGTCAGCACGGACATGGCGATAACGCCGTGGAACGCCGACACCCGCCTGCTGCGCATCGGGCTGCGTGGCTATGACCTGCCGCGATCCGAGCGCCCGCCGGCCAACCTCGTTTTCCTGCTCGATGTCTCGGGCTCGATGGATAGCCCGGACAAGCTGCCGCTGGTCAAGACCGCCATGCGCCAGCTGGCTGGCGAATTGCGCCCGCAGGATCGCGTCTCGATCGTCGTCTATGCCGGTGCGGCGGGCGTGGTGCTGGAGCCGACCAACGACGCGGCCAAGATCCGCCACGCACTGGATTCGCTGCAGGCCGGCGGCTCGACGGCTGGCGGCGCGGGATTGCAGCTCGCCTACAACACCGCCCGGGAAGCCTTCATCGAAGATGGCGTCAACCGCGTGATCCTCGCCACCGACGGTGATTTCAACGTCGGCGTGAGCGACCGCGGGGCGCTGGTCGAGATGATCGAGCGCGAGCGCGACAGCGGCATCACCCTGACCACGCTGGGCTTCGGCACCGGCAATTACAACGAGGCGATGATGGAGCAGATCGCCGACCACGGTAACGGCAATTACGCCTATATCGACAGCGCCATGGAGGCCCGCAAGGTGCTCGCCGACGAGATGGAATCGACGCTGTTCACCATCGCCAAGGACGTCAAGATCCAGGTCGAGTTCAACCCGGCCCAGGTCAGCCAGTACCGCCTGATCGGCTACGAGAACCGCGCCCTTCGGGAAGAGGATTTCAACAATGACGCGGTCGATGCCGGCGATATCGGCGCCGGTCACCAGGTCACCGCTATCTACGAGATTGTCCCCGCAGGCAGCGAGGGCTGGATCTCCCCGCACCGCTACGAACAGGCCGGAAACTCTACCGGCCGCAACGCCTCTGCCGACGAGGTGGCGTTCGTCCAGCTGCGCTACAAGCTGCCGGGATCGGAGACCTCGCGGCTGATCCAGCGCAGCATCCCGGCGCAAATGATGGCAAGCGCCCGCCCCCCGCGCGGCGACATGGCCTTTGCCACGGCGGTGGCGGCCTATGGCCAGCTGCTGCGCGGCGACACTCTGATGAACCGGTTCAGCTTCGCCGACACCGTCCGCCTCGCCGGGCGACAGCGCGAATACTGGCGGCAGGAGTTCATCCAGCTGGCCGAGATCGCACAAGGTCTCGACGCCAGCTGACAAGGCTTGCTAGAGCGGGGGCATGTCGCTGCTGCGCCGCCCCCGTATCGCCCTCGCCCTCGGCGCTTTCCTCGTCGTCCTGCTGTCGATCTACGGCGCCAGGGCGAGCGGGCCACAGCTTGCCCGCGAGCTGGCCGAACGCTCAGCCCCGGTGATTGTCGAGGCCGGCGGCGGCCGGTTCGTCCACGCCGAATTCCGTTCCCCCAGCGGCCTGCCCAGCCGCCACCCGGTGCTGATCGGAGGCGAACCTTTGGGCGAAGCGACGCGCGACCGCATTGCCAAGGCCGTCGCCGCCGTGCCCGGCGTTGGCGGCATTCGCTGGTCGGACGGCACCATGCTCAGCGAGGGTTCCGCCGTCATCGTCCATCCGCTGCATTGCCAGGAAGATGTCGAGGCGCTGCTGCGCGCCCGCACGATTCGCTTCGAGGGAGGCTCGGCGCGGATCGATGCTGCCAGCCGTACGCTGATAGGTGAGGTCGCTGCCGCCCTCAGGCCCTGCCTCGGCAGCATCATCGCCATCACCGGCCACACCGATTCCTCCGGCCCGGAGCCGGGAAACCTCGCCCTCTCGCGTGAGCGGGCGAACGCGGTGCGCAATGCCCTGATCAGGCGGGGCATTCCGGATGACGGTCTGCGCGTGCGCGGCGTCGGTTCGAGCGAACCGGTCGAAGGGCTGACGTCCGAGGACCCGGCCAACCGGCGAATCGAGTTCTCGGTGATTGCCACCGAACCGATCGTACCGACCCCGGTCGACACGCCGGGGCCGCGATGAGCAGCCTGTTCTCCGCAAGCGGCGCATTGCCGAATCGCCCCGGCTGCCGATAGAGAAGCCGCCATGCCCATCTGGCTCGAACTGCTGGTCCTGCTCCTGCTCGCCTATGCCCTCGGCATCGGCCTCGGCTGGGTCATCTGGGGCCGCGAATAGACACGAGGAATGCGAAATGGTTGAACTGCTGCAGGCGAACTGGATCCTGCTGGTCATCGCCCTTGTCATCGGCCTGCTGGTTGCCTGGTGGATCTTTGCCGCCAATCGCAAGACCAGGGTCGAACGGGAGAGCGAGGGGGATGCCGAAGGCCCGGCAAAGCGCAACCAGGCGCTGATCGATGCACCCGCCGCCTCTGCCGGAAAGGCCGAGGCGCCGACGCCGGAAGCTCCCGCAGCGGAACCCGCTCAGCCCCCAGCGCCTGCTGCCGAGCCTGCCGCCGAGCCTGCCGCCGAGCCGGAACCTGCGCCTGCCAGCGCTCCTGCCCCTTCTGGCGAAGGCGACGACCTCACGCTGATCAAGGGCCTCGGCCCCAAGATCAAGGTCCTGCTCAATGAGCTTGGTATCACCACATTCGCGCAGATCGCCGCCTGGGACGATGCCGAGATCGACCGCATCGACGCCCAGCTCGGCCGTTTCGAAGGGCGTATCCGCCGCGACAACTGGACCGAGCAGGCGGCCATGCTGGCGAGCGGCGACCGCTCGGCCTACGAGGACCGTTTCGGCCGCACCTGAGCGGCTTCGCTTCGGTTGGGCTATCTCGGGTCCGCCTGATTACGCCGCCTGATTACCGGGAGAGGGAGACCATCATGTTTAAGCGCTTGCGCCTTGCCCTTGTCGCCGCGTCGCTGCTGGCGATGGGCCTGCCGCTCACCAGTGCCGAGGCGCAGGATTGCGACCGCGACTGCCTTGGCGGACTGGTGACGCAATATGTCGACGCGCTGCTGGCGCACGACCCTTCCGCCCTGCCGCTGGCCGACGAGGTGAGAGTGACCGAAAACGGCCTGCCAGCCGAGCTCGGCGGGGAGATCTGGGACAGCATTACCGGACAAGGCAGCTTCCGCCACGACTATCTCGACACTGCCAGCCAGGTCGCCGCCGCCCATGTCCACCTGCTCGAAGGCGATACTCCGGTGCTGCTGTCGCTGGCCCTGCACGTGAGCGAGGGCCGCATCTCGGGCATTGAAAGCGTGGTCCACCGGGTCACCCCGGATTCGCCGTTCCAGCCGCGCTCGCTGGGAGAGCCCGTGCGCGGCATGGATGCCCCCGTCCCCGAGGGTGAGCGCATGACGCGCTGGGACATGGTCGGCGTTGCGCTCAGCTATGCCGAGGGCCTCAGGACCGGCAATTTCCGCGATGCCGGCGTGCCTTTTGCAGCCGAGGCCTACCGGGTCGAGAACGGCGTGATCACCGCCGGCGTGGGCTGCCGTTCGAGCGAATGCCGCCTCGACGTGCAGCGCATCATGGTGCACCCCGGNNATCCCCAGCGTCGTCGCGGTGGACGAGGAAAACGGCACCGTCCTGCTATGGATGAACTTTGGCTACACCGGCTCCTATGGCCCTGACCGGGTACTGGTGACGATGGAGGCGTTCAAGATCTGGGGCGGCGAGATCCACGCGATCAACGCCTTCTTCGACTTCCTGCCCATCGGCACCTCGCGCATGTGGACCAGCGAGGCCCTGGTCCCGCAGGTCTACTGACGCACGAGTACTGTCCTGCATGACAAAGGGCCGGGAATCGCTCCCCGGCCCTCGCGTCCTGTTCGATTTTCGCCGGGGTCAGTCGACCAGCATCAGCGCGTCGAGCGCGATCACGCCGTCGCCTTCCGGGTAGACGATCACCGGGTTGAGGTCGATCTCGCGGATGCGCGGATTGCCGCTCATCACCCGGCCCATCTGCACAATCAGCGCGGCGAGCGCATCGACATCGAGCGCCGGGCTGCCACGCCAGCCGGTCAGCAGCGGGGCCTGCTGCAATGACAGCAGCCCTTGCTTGACCTGCTCGACGCCGAGATCGGGGGTGAACAGCTTGACGTCCTTGAGGATCTCGGCGGTCACCCCGCCAAATCCCGCCAGCACCACCGGCCCCCATTCGGGATCGGACTTGGCGCCGACGATCATCTCCACGCCCATCTTGCCCATCTTCTCGACCAGCACGCCGTCGAGCGAGATCGAAGCGTCATAGGCGGCGACATTGGCGTACATCTGGTCGAAGGCGGCGCGCACTTCGTCGCCCGTCTTGAGGCCCAGGATCACCCCGCCGGCATCGCTCTTGTGGCCGAGCGCGGCGGCCTGCGCCTTCATCACCACCGGGAAGCCGATTTCCTCGGCAGCGGCGGCAGCCGCATCGGCCGTGGCGGCGAACATGGCCCAGGGGAAGGGAATTTCCGACCCGGCGAGCAGTTCCTTGGCCTTGTATTCCGGCACAACGCCGGACACGCCATCAAGCCCGTCGATGGCGATCGGCTCGCCCGTGCGGTCTTCAAGGTCGCGCTTGGCGAGGTCCGCCAGCCGGGCAATCGCGCGATAGGCACGCTCGGTGCTGGGGAAGACCGGAATGCCGGCCTCGCGCAGGCTGTCGATATACTCCTGCGGGATGTTGGCACCCTCATCGACGCCGGCGAACACCAGCGGCTTGGAAATATTGCCGCCCTCGATGGCCTTCTGGATCACCGGGATCTTGATCTTGCAGGTGATCGGGTCGGACTGGATGATCGAGGCGACCACGCTGCCGACCCGGTCGTCTTCCAGCAGGGCGCGCAGCAGGTTGGTGTAGATCTCCGGCTCGCTGAGGCCGATGGCGGTGATGTCGGTCGGGTTGGAGACCGGCACGAATTCGGGCAGCACGGCGCGCAGGTTGGGGCTGTTCTCGTCATTCAGATCGACGAGGTCGAGCCCGACATCCTCGGCGAGGTCGAAGGCCAGGCCGCGCAGCGCGCCGCTCTCGCCCAGCACCGCCATGTTGGCACCGGGCAGGCTCGGGCAGGTGGCGGCGATGGTGGAGATATCGGCCAGCTCTTCCAGGCTGTCGGCAAAGATCACGCCCTCGCGGGTCAGCTTGGTCTTCATCAGCGCATAATCGCCGGCCATGGCCCCGGTGTGGGTGGCGGCGCTTTCCTGCGCCTTGGAGCTCTTGCCCGGGTGCAGCAACACGATCGGCTTGCCCGCCGCGCGCGCCCGGCGGACAGCAGCCACGAAAGCGGCCGGACGGCGGAAGTTCTCGACATACATGGCGATGACATTGGTATCCTCGTCATCCACCAGCCATTCGACGTAATCCTCCACGCCGGATGCCGCCTCGTTACCGGTGGAGACCGAAGTCGAGACATAGCAACCGCGCGAATGCAGGGTCGTCGCCAGCACGGCGGCAAGCGCGCCCGACTGGCTGGCCACGCCCACGGAACGCTGGCCCTTGGGCGGGGTCTTCATGTTGGTTTCGACGAAGGTCAGCGGGATGCGCGCGACATAGTTGGTGCAGCCGAGGCAATTGGGGCCTTCGATGATCATGCCGCTTTCCTCGGCGATCCGGGCCAGCTCGGCCTGGTCCCTGGCGCCCTCCTCGCCGGCTTCGGAGAAGCCCGCGGCATAGATCACCACCGCACCGCAGCCCTTGGCCGCCAGACCGCGAACCGTATCGACGACGAAGGGACGCGGGATAGCCAGCACGGCGCAGTCGATACCCTGGGGCAGCTCATCCACCGTGTGGCAGACCTTCAGGCCCTGCAGCTCGTCGCGCTTGGGGTTCACCGGATAGACGTCGCCGTCGAACTCATATTGCACGAGGTTGTTGAGCAGGGTGCAACCGAGCGCGCCATGGCGGTCCGAGGCACCGATAACGGCAACCGATTTCGGGCGCAGCAGGCGGTCGATCTGTTCGTTAGTGAAGCGGCGGGTGCTCATTTTCGTGATTCCTTCAGACATGCAAAACCCCGGCAACACCGGGGCATGTGTGCTGGCTTTCCCCTAGGAAGAAGAGGCGGCGCGGACAAGGGCCCGCACCGCCTCGTGTGGAGACTTGTCAGTCTTCCTTGCTGAGCTTGGTCTTGTCGAAAGCACCAAGGCCCGGCTTGAAGGTCTTCTCGTCAAGGAACTGCTTGGTCGCTTCCTTGCGGGTTTCCCAGCCACCGAAATCGTTGAGCGCTTCCTGCGCCCGGATCAGGTAATCCTCGGCGTTGTCGTAGGTCATTTCCATGCACCGGCGCACGGCCCACTTGGTGGCGCGCAGGGCCTGGCTGTCCTTCTTCTTGAGGACGTCGGCGATTTCCTGCACGCGCTCTTTCAGCTTGTCGTTGGGAACGCACTCGGTGACGAGGCCCTGCTCTGCCGCCTGCTTGCCGCTGAGGTTCTCGCCCATCATCGCGTGATACATGGCATGGCGATAGGGCATCAGGTCGGCCACCACCTTGGAAGCGCCGCCGCCGGGCAGGATCGCCCAGTTGATTTCCGACAGGCCGAACTGCGCATCCTCGGCGGCAACGGCGATATCGCAGGCGAACAGCGGGCCGTAGGCGCCACCGAAGCACCAGCCATGGATCATTGCCACGGTCGGCTTCTCGTACCAGCGCAGGCGTTCCCACCAGCCGTAAGCCTGGCGCTGGTGCTCGCGGGTCTTGTGGATGCCTTCGAGCTCTGCAGCGCGGAAGTATTCGAGCAGGTCCATGCCCGCCGACCACGAGCTGCCTTCGCCGCCGAGGACGAGAACCTGCACGTCGTCACGGAATTCCAGCTCCTCAAGCACGATCAGCATCTGCTTGTTGAGCTTGGGGCTCATGCAATTGCGCTTGTCGGGACGATTGAGATAAACCCAGGCGACGCCGTCGATGACATCGACCTTGACGGTTTCTTCCTGCGGACGCGGATCGGGCTGCGACGGACCTTTGGATGTTTGGGACATTTGCACTTCTCCTCTTCCGGCGCGAATCGCTCCGGCTCCATGAATGTTATGTCTAATAGCGATATGGATTGCTATATGCAACAACAATCGCTATCGTCCTCTCATGCGTGATCCCCTGCCCGATCTTCCAGGCTATTCCTTGCGCCGTGCAGCCAATGCCATGGCCGCCGGCCTCGCCGCGCGGCTGGAGGAGGTGGACCTGCGCCAGGTCGATGCCTCGGTGCTGATCCTGATCGGCGAGAATCCTGAAGTCACCGCCAGCGCCATCGGCCGCCAGCTGGATATCCAGCGCGCCAACATGGTCCCGCTGCTCAAGCGGCTGGAAGATGCCGGACTGATCGACCGCAAGCCGCTCGACGGCAAGTCGCAGGGCCTGCTGCTGACCCGCAAGGGAGCGGCAACCATGCGCAAGGCCCTCGACATCATCGAGGATTTCGAGCGCGGCCTGCTCGCGCGCATTCCGACCGAACACCGCGATCACCTGCTGCCCGCACTGGATGCCCTCTGGCGCTCGGAGTGATGACAATCTAGGTCTTGCCCCCGAACAGGATTGGGGATTCGACCGATGAGCGAACACGTGGTGCATCCGGTACCGGCCGAGTGGGCGGCCAATGCCAAGATCAATGCGGCAAGCTACGATGCGAAATACCGCCAGTCGGTGGAAGACCCGGACGGCTTCTGGCGCGAGGAAGCAAAGCGGATCGACTGGATCAGGCCGTTCACCAGGGTCAAGGACACCAGCTACGACATCGCGGACTTCCATATCCGCTGGTTCGAGGACGGCACGCTCAACCTTGCTGCCAATTGCCTCGACCGCCACTTGCCGGAAAAGGCCGACGAGACGGCGATCTTGTGGGAGCCGGACGATCCGGCCAATCCGGGCCGCGCCATCACCTATGGCGACCTTCATGCCGACGTCTGCCGCTTCGCCAATGTGCTCAAGGCCAATGGCGTCAAGCGCGGCGACCGGGTGACCATCTACCTGCCGATGATCCCCGAAGCCGCCGTGGCCATGCTCGCCTGCGCCCGCATCGGCGCCATCCACTCGATCGTCTTCGGCGGTTTCTCGCCCGATGCGCTGGCCGGGCGGATCGAGGATTGCCAGAGCACGGTCGTGCTGACCGCCGATGAGGGGCTGCGCGGCGGCAAGAAGGTTCCGCTGAAAGCCAATGTCGATGCAGCCTGCGAGAAGGCGAAGGTCGAGCGGGTCATCATGCTGCGCCACACCGGCGCCGAAGTCCCCATGGTCGACGGGCGCGATGTCGACTGGGCCGAGGCCGTGGCCGGCCAGAGTGCCGACTGCCCGCCCGAGGAAATGGGCGCCGAAGACCCGCTGTTCATCCTCTACACCTCCGGCTCGACCGGCAAGCCCAAGGGCGTGCTGCACACCACCGGCGGCTATTCCGTGTGGGTCTCGATGACCCATGAATGCACCTTCGACTATCGGCCCGGGCAGATCTTCTGGTGCGCTGCCGATATCGGCTGGGTCACCGGCCATTCCTATGTCGTCTACGGCCCGCTGCTCAACGGCGGCACCACGCTGATGTTCGAAGGCGTGCCCAACTACCCCGATTTCAGCCGCTTCTGGCAGATCATCGACAAGTACCAGGTCGAACAGTTCTATGCCGCACCCACGGCCCTGCGCGCGCTGATGCGCGAAGGCGACGACTGGGTGACCCGCACCGACCGCTCCAGCCTCCGCCTGCTCGGTAGCGTCGGCGAGCCGATCAACCCCGAAGCCTGGGAATGGTACTACCGCGTGGTCGGCGACAGCCGCTGCCCGATCGTCGATACCTGGTGGCAGACCGAGACCGGCGGGCACATGATCACCCCGCTGCCCGGCGCCCATGCCTTGAAGCCGGGCGCCGCATCCAAGCCGATGTTCGGCGTGCAGCCGGCGCTGGTGGAGCCGGAATCGGGCAAGATCCTCGATGGGCCGACCGACGGCGCGCTGGTCCTCCTCGACAGCTGGCCGGGGCAGATGCGCACCGTCTATGGCGATCACGAACGCTTCGTCCAGACCTATTTCACCACCTATCCCGGCATGTACTTCACCGGTGACGGCTGCCGCCGCGACGAGGACGGCTACTACTGGATCAC
>JABAHR010012557.1_pt1 | contig 22105 bp, 17 predicted proteins | sample 7062101 | NCBI WGS metagenome assembly JABAHR01 (sample SAMN14534553, study PRJNA622989) | marine sediment metagenome | biome: marine biome [ENVO:00000428]; feature: marine pelagic biome [ENVO:01000023]; material: deep marine sediment [ENVO:00002113] | place: India: Gulf of Kutch | collected...
CCCGTGCCGAGAGACGTGCCCGGCGTTCGCAGCGATCGATTACCGTTGTTGAAGTAGACTGAGGTTTCCCCGGCGGTGGTCACGGCGATGTCGTAAAGGCCATCGCTGTCGAAGTCGGCGCCGGCGAGGCTCACTGCCGCAACACTGACGGTCTGGGTCGGCCCTTCACTGAAAGCCGCTACGACCTGGCCGCCCTGCAGGACCGAGTTGTTGTCCGGAGACGGATCGTCTGACACGGCAATCGCGAGCAGCGAGTGATCCCCGTCATCACCCTGGGTGCCGTCGACCGCGAAGGACGCAATGGCCCGTCCGCCGAGGCCGGACAGGTTACAGGTCATCGACGGAGACCGTGAATTGTTACCGGTCGCCGAGCAGCCGGCCGGGATCGTCAGCGACAACGCGGGACCGCTCGTATTCCACTGCGCGCGCAGCTCGCCGGTCTCGAGCGCCTTGGCGCCGAGATTTTCGACGTCGATATTCCAGCGAATGGATTCGCCCACGGCGACCGGATTGGCTGCAAGCGAGGCGGTGACTTTAAGATCCGCGCGGTCATCCGGGAAAATCATCAGCAGGAATTCGAGCGAGGCGGATGCGCCGGCGCGATCCCGGGCGGTGATGGTCACCGTATACGCCTCCTCCCGGGCGTCTGACGAGCCCGGCGTTCCGGACAGAATCCCGCTGTCTTCGTCGATATCGAGGCGCCTGCCCGGTAACCCGGCGGCGGAGAAGGTCAGCGTATCGCCCTCGTCGGTATCCTCGAAATAGGGCGAGAGGTCGAGTTGGTAGAACTGGCCCTCGAGGGCCTCCTGGTCGCCCGGGGAGCCAACCGTGAACGGCGGGCTGTTCGGCGGCGCCAGGACTTCGATTTTTACGGCGGCTTCCCTCGAATAACTCGTACCATCGAAAGCGCGATACTTGAACTCATCCTTGTCCGAGTTGCTGCCGTTATGCTCGTAGAAAAACGTTCCGTTCTCATTAAGGACGACAACGCCGTGTTTCGGCGATTTCGTCAGAACAGCAATCATCGGGTCACGCTCGAAGTCCCAGTCGTTGGCAAGCACGCTGGTCGCGCCGTTTTGCAGTGCCGAGACACTGCCGCCCCTGATCACCTCTGCAAAATCGTCCCGTACGAAAGGAGCCCAGCCGGTCGCAATGGCGGCAGAGCTCACCAACGTTGCGACGAAGGCGATACAGATACCGGCGAGCGAGTGCCGCCGAAACCGGCTGTTACTGGACGGGACGATATACAAAACGCTTTCCCTGTTGTGTTTTTTTATGGGGTGCGTTTGATCGAGTTTACGGAAAATCGATCGTCCGGAACAGGCAAAGATCGATGTTTGATACTTTATGGTAAATACACGAAATGTCGCGCAATCTAATGTATTACCTGATGTTTACTTGACGGAAAAAATCGGGTTGTCGAGTACCCTGACCGCAACCTGCTGCCCGGTGACCGAGTACCCGATGTACTCGTAGGACATCCCCGAGGCTGCCACGAATTCCCGAAATGCCTTGAACTCGTGCTGTTGCCAGCGCGGGAAATTGTAGTACTCGTCGAACAGGATGATCGCGCCGGGCTGCAGCCGGGGTCCGAGCGCGTCGAAAATCGTGACCGTCGACGAATAGAGATCGCAGTCGACGTGCAGGAAGGCGATCGGGTCGTCATGTTTTTCAAGAAAACCCGGGATCGTCTTGTCGAACATGCCGATCTCGAACTTCACGTTCTCGGGCACCTTCGGCAAATTCTTCTGCGCAAACGCGCCGACAGGGTTGCCGTTCCAGTACTCGGGAATTCCTTCGAAGGAATCGAAGCCGTACACCGGCCGTCCCGCGGAAGCGCCAATCCAGCGAATGGACTTGCCGCGTCCGACACCGAATTCGAGATACAGTCCGGGCAGCGAGGCAGCGTGCACGACGTAGTCGACGAGCGCCTTGTGCTTCTCGAAGTAAGGCGCATCCGGCATGTTGGCCTTGACGTAGTCCAGCGTTTCTTTCTTCGCCTCGAGCTGCAGGTCGACGAGCAGGTTCGAGCCATAATGCTTCAGGACGAAGCGCCGGAACAGGAACTCGCTTAAGGTGCGCTTGAAGAGTGGCATCGCGGCAATCGGACCCGGTAGCGTAACCGGCCGGGAGTTTAGCACAGCGTTTTATTCGCCCGCCGGAATTCAGGTATATTGCCGGCCTCCGCCAGATGCACCGGAATACCGAGGACGTCCGATGAAATCGCTTCGCGCGCTGCTTCTCCTGCTGTTCCTTGCCGCCTGTTCGAGGGAAGAATCCGCACCGTCGGGCATTGAGACCGCGCCGGAGAGCGACGGCTGGAATCTCGGCGCGATCGCGACCGCGGCCAATCCGCACGCTGTCGCAGCCGCAATCGAGGTGCTCGAGCAGGGCGGCCATGCCGTCGATGCGGCCATCGCTGCCCATGCCGTACTGGGACTCGTCGAGCCACAAAGCTCCGGCATCGGCGGTGGCGGATTCATGCTGGTCTACGAACGTGAGACGGGCGAACTGGTGTTCCACGACGGCAGGGAAGTGGCACCGGCTGGCGCAACCGTCGACATGTTCATGCGCGACGGCGAGGTCATGAGCTTCTTCGAGTCCTGGCAGAGCGGGAAGGCAATTGGCGTTCCGGGCGCGATCGCAATGTACAAAGCCGCACACGACGAACATGGCAAGCTGCCATGGGCAGACGTCCTGCAGCCTGCTATTCGGCTGGCGACGGCGGGCTTCGAGGTTTCGCCTCGCCTCGCGAACTACCTGCCGATGATGGCGGAACGCTCGCGGCTGAACGAGAACCCGGGGTCGGCAGAGTACTTCTACCCGGGCGGCGAACCGCTGCAAGTCGGACACCTGTTAAAGAATCCAGAGTACGCCGAGACGCTGACCCGCGTGGCGGATGAGGGCATCAGCGCGTTCTACTCCGGTGAAGTCGCCGCAGCGATGGTGAGGGCAGCGCAGGCCGAACCGAATCCTGGCACGCTGACCGTCGAAGACATCGGGGCATACCGGCCCGCGAGACGCTCGGTGATTTGCGGCGATTTTCGCCACCTGACGATCTGCACGCCGTCACCACCATCGTCCGGCGGCGCGCAGCTCATGATCGCCGTACTTTATGATCACCTCCTGACCGATCAGGCAACGCAGGCCGACAAGGTCGCGGCATTCGTCGATGCCCAGCGCCTGGCCTATGCGGATCGGGATCACTACTTCGGCGACCCGGACGAGGTCGACATTCCGCTCGACGACCTGCTCAACCCGGTATACCTCAGGCACCGCGCGACTGAGCGCTTCGAACCGGGCGCCGCGCCGACTCCCGGTGACCCGGGCCTGGTGCTGCACGGCGAATCCAGTGCCTCGCTGTTTTCGATGGACACGACCGAAGAAGCCGCGGGCACGACGCACCTGTCGATCATCGACGCGGAAGGCAATGCCGTATCGATGACGGCAACCGTCGAAGCGCCTTTCGGCACCCAGCGCTGGGCTGCCGGCTTCCTGCTGAATAACGAACTCACCGATTTTGCGCGTGAGGTTCCGGCCGATGGCAGTCGTCCCGCCAACGCGATCGCACCGGGTCGGCGGCCTCGTTCGTCGATGTCGCCGAGCATGATCTTCGATGCGGACGGTGAGCTGCTGATGGTGACGGGTTCTCCCGGCGGTAACTCGATCCCGGCGTATGTATCGAAGACGATCGTGGGCGTTCTCGACTGGGGCATGTCCGCCCAGGCGGCGGTCGATCACCCGAACATCGTCGCGCGCGGCGAAACGGTACGCGTCGAGATCTCGGTCGAGCCGGGTCAGGCGATCGCGGACGACCTCAAGGAACGCGGCTACAACGTGCAGGAACGCGAGGGTGAAAACTCGGGCCTGCACATCATCGTTGTCAACGAGGACGGACTCGACGGCGCGGCCGATAAACGCCGCGAGGGCGTGGTTCGAAGCATCGCATCCGAATAAGCCGATCGGCTAGCGACCAGCTAATCACCCGCTGTTGAAGCCTCCAGGTCGTGACGCAGCTTGCTGAGCAAGCTCGCTGACGGGGTCGCATAAGCCTCGATCCAGCGCTCGTGGATGCGCTGGATCGGTGCGACGTCGAGATAATTCCAGCGGCAGCGCCCTTCCTTCCTGGAAATGATCAGTCGTGCATCCTCCAGCACCCGCAGGTGCTGCATGACGGTGGTCCGATCGAGATGGGGCAGGTGTTTGCCGATCTCTCCGGTGGTCATCGGCGCGGCGCGCAACAGGTCGAGGATCTGTCTGCGATCCTTTCCCGCCAGGGCCTTGAAGACCCTGTCATCCTGGTCCTGAAGCTGCGCCCTTCTCTGCATGCCTTTTGTCATTTGACAAATATGTTATATTTTTATAACGTATTTTTCAAGTGGCATCATGAGTCTGAGAGGAGGATCGAACATGGCGCGCAACTACACGGTACACACGAAGATTCTTCGCCCGGTCGCCGCGGTTTTCGACGCCATCGTGTCCAGGGAGAAGCTCTGCAATTACTTTACTGACGAGGCCAGCAGCAACCTCGTCGAGGGCGCCGAAGTGAAATGGCGCTGGAAGCACTACCACGCCACCCTGCCCATTGTCGTGAGCAAGATCGTGCCGAACGAATTGATCGAGTTGACCCTGAGCTCGAAGGCCTGGAAGAAGACTGCCGAGGAAGACTACGACGTGAAGGTCGTTTTCGAGTTCAAGGCGCTTGACGACGGCTGCACGATGCTGGCGATCAGCGAGGAAGGCTGGCAGACCGACGCCGAAGGTCTCAAAGGTTCGCATGATAACTGCGGCGGCTGGACGCACATGGCGATGTGCCTGAAAGGATGGATCGAGCACGGCATTGACATGCGGTGGGACTAGGCGGATACGGAACGCTCTCCTGTCTCGTCGTTACCGGCAACAGCAGCCGTAAATACGACGTCGGTCGAACTGTTGAGCGCGGTCTCCGCCGAATCCTGCAGGATGCTGATCACGAAACCGACGGCGACGACCTGCATGGCGACGTCGTTCGGAATACCGAACAGGCTGCAGGCGAGCGGGATCAGCAATAGCGAGCCGCCTGCCACGCCTGACGCGCCGCAGGCCGACAACGCGGCAACGACCGACAGCAGTAATGCGGTCGGCAGGTCGACATTGATGTCGAGCGTATGCGTCGCCGCCAGGGTCAATATCGTGATCGTGATGGCAGCGCCGCCCATGTTGATCGTCGCGCCGAGCGGGATCGACACCGCGTAAGTGTTCTCATCCAGTTTCAAACGCTCGCACAGCGCCATGTTGACCGGGATGTTGGCTGCGGAACTGCGAGTGAAAAAGGCCGTGATGCCGCTTTCGCGCAATGCCGTGAACACGATCGGGTATGGGTTCTTACGCGTCTTGACGAAGACGATCACAGGGTTGATAACGAGCGCCATGATCAGCATGGCGGACAGCAGTACGGACAGGATACGCGCATAGCCCTGCAGCGCCGAGAAGCCGAACTCGGCCAGGTTGCCGGCAACCAGGCCGAAGATGCCGATCGGCGCGAGCCGGATCACGACGCGCACGATCATCGTAATCGCATGCGACAGGTCGGCAAGCATCGTGCGCGACGTGTCGCTGGCCATGCGCATCGCCAGGCCGATAGCCACACCCCACATCAGGATGCCGATGAAATTGCCGTTCATGACCGCGCTGACCGGGTTATCGACGATCTTGAACAACAGGTTGTTCAGGACCTCACCGATGCCCTGCGGCGGATTCATCGCGACATCGGTAACGCTGAGCAGCAGGGTCGTCGGGAAGAAGGTACTCATGAGCACCGCCAGGAAGGCAGCGCTGAACGTGCCCACCAGGTAGAGAATGACGATCGGCCGCAGCTGCGCGTGATGGCCTGCCTTCTGGTTTGCGAGCGCCGAGGCGACCAGGACCAGCACGAGCACAGGCGCGACGGCTTTCAGCGCTTGCACGAACAGGTTGCCTAGCAGCATGGCTTCGCTCGCCGCGGCGGGCCAGAGCAGCGCAAGCCCGATGCCCGCTACGATGCCGACCGCAATCCTGGCGACCAGGTTACCGCCGAAAAATGCATCAACCAGCGACGACGCGCCGGCCGTTCGTTGCTCCTCGAGAGACATCGTCCCCCCTTCTTCGAGGTCCTTAGGCGGCGGATATTGTCAACTGAAACCATCGGGCGCCGCAACAGACCGGCTTTCTTGACAGAAATTGGCATTTATTGGCGGTAAGATAAACGGTTGCGAGCGACTTTCTGCTGAGGACCGATAACTTGCGAAGCAACGGCAACAAGGCGATCGTGCCATGGTGGCGGATCCCCGTGGCGACGGTAGCGCTCTCCTGTGGCACGGCAGCATACGCCCAGGACCCGAATCACCTGGTGCAGACGATCTGCATTGCGTGCCACAACGAATACACGCTGCAGGCGGGACTGAATCTGCAGGCGTTCGACGCGAATGCGCCGGAACAGAATCCTGTCGTCGCAGAGAAAATGATCCGTAAGCTGAGCTCGGGACAGATGCCGCCCCGCGAGATGCCGCGCGACCAGCAGGCCATTGATCTCCTGGTCAGCACGCTCGAGGCCAATCTCGATCGCGCGGCGGCCAGGGCCGATCGTGCCGGCAGCCGGCCGTTTCAGCGCGTCAACCGCGCAGAGTACGCGCGCCTGATCGACGACCTGCTCGGCCTGACCGTGGACCCCGCAGAATGGCTGCCGGAAGATCAAATCAGTGAAAGCTTCGATAACATTGCCGATGTCCAGGGCATGTCGACGACCCTGATGGTGGCGTATCTCACCGCCGCGAGCGATATCTCGCGGCGCGCCGTCGGCCAGGAGGACGCGCCGGCTACCGCGAAGACCTATACGAACCCGGCATCCCTGTCGCAGCACGAGTGGGAGCGACTCGAGGGCGCGCCCTACGGCACGCGCGGCGGTGTCAGCGTGCTGCATGCTTTCCCGGCGGATGGCGAGTACCGCTTTTCGATGGGCTTCATCTCCGGCTGGGGCGAACGCTTCCACGACATCGACATTTCGATCGACGGCGAACGTGTCGCGCTGTTGCGCTACGGCGGCCGCATCGACTTCCAGGGCCGCAAGGGATTCCCGATCGAGACCGACCCGGTATTTATCAAGGCAGGCCAGCATCGCCTGACCGCTGCCTTTATCCGCCAGATGGACGGCCCCTACGAAGACCTGATCCGGCCGAACGACTGGTCGCTGACCGGAACCGAGACCGGCTACGGCACGACCTCGCCCCCGCACATCACGCGCTTGACGGTGGAAGGACCTTACAACCCGGTCGGCATTTCCGAGACACCGGCGCGCGAGCGGATCTTCTCCTGCCGGCCGACTTCGGCCGAAGAAGAAGCGCCTTGCGCCGAAGCAATCATCGAAGACCTGGCGACGACGGCCTACGGCCGGGAGGCAACTGCCGACGACGTCGATGACCTGATGCGCTTCTACAGGCTCGGCGCGGAGGAAGACGGTTTCGAGACCGGCGTGCGGACTGCGCTGGAAGCGATCCTGTCGAGCCCGCATTTCCTGTTCCGCATGGAAGCCGAACCGGCGGGGCTCGATCCCGGCGAACGCTATCGCCTGGCTGATCGCGACCTCGCACGACGGCTGTCGTTCTTCCTCTGGGGTAGCAACCCGGACGCGGAGTTGCTGGCCGTCGCCGAATCCGGTCGGCTGCACCGCACCCGCACCCTGCGCGCGCAGGCAGAGCGGATGCTCGAGGATCCGCGTTCCGAGGCGCTGGCGACGCGTTTCGCCTCGCTGTGGCTGCGGCTGCAGGACCTCGACAAGGTTCAGCCAGACGCATTCTGGTTCCCCAATTATCACTACCAGCTGATGGAGGCGATGCGCACGGAGACGCAGATGTTCTTCGACCACCTGGTGCGTGAGAACAGAAGCTTTCTCGAGCTGTACACGGCCGACTACAGCTTCATGAACGAGCGACTCGCCACGCACTATGGCATCCCGGGCGTGATCGGCGAGGAATTCCGCAAGGTCGGATATCCGAACGACCAGCGCAACGGCCTCCTCGGCCACGGCAGCATACTCGTACAGACCTCGCTCGGTAACCGCACGTCGCCGGTTCTGCGCGGCAAGTGGGTCATGCAGGTATTGCTCGGCACCCCGCCGCCTCCGCCGCCGCCCGGCGTCCCGGATCTCGAGGAAACCGAGGGCGTGGCCGAAGGCGAAGTCCTGACGACCCGCCGGCGCATGGAGATGCATCGTGCGGACCCGATCTGCTCGGCCTGCCACAAGGTGATGGACCCGATCGGACTCGCGCTCGACAACTTCGACGTCACNNGAGCACGTTCTATGACGGCACGGCCATCGCGACGCCAGCCGAATTGACGGCGGTGTTGATGAAACGGCCGGTGCCGCTGGTGCGGGAGTTCACTGCCCGCTTGATGTCCTATGCCATCGGACGCCGGGTCGAGTACTTCGACATGCCGACGGTGCGGCGGATTGTCCGCGATGCCGAAGAGGATGATTACGCGATGCAATCGTTGATCCTGGGCGTCGTCATGAGCGACCCGTTCCGGATGAAAGATGCGTCGCTACCGGATAGCGAGGAAGAACTCCTCACCCGGTGAGATTATTGATTGAGGTTTGCTATGCAGTTCGTGACGAAGAAAACCATTGATCGCAGGACGTTCCTGGCTGGCGGCGGCGCAACGATCGCGCTGCCGCTGCTGGACGCAATGACACCGGCCTTCGGCAAGCTCGGCAACGACAGGGCACGACTGGTCTGCATCGAAGAGGTGCACGGCCTGCCCGGCTGCAACGAGTGGGGCGCGACTCGGCACCTGTTCGCGCCGTCGCAGGAGGGCCGCGATTACGAACTGGTCACGGACAACGCGCTCAAGTCGCTCGAACCGTGGCGCGAACACTTCACGATCATCAGCAATACCGACGTCAGGATGGCCGAGGCCTATGCGCCGTCCGAAGTCGGCGGCGACCACTTTCGCTCGTCGGCCGTTTTCCTGACCCAGTCGCATCCGAAGCAGACCCAGGGCTCGGACCTGCACGTCGGCACCTCGCTCGATCAGCTGCACGCAGCACGCTTCGGTCGCGAGAACCTGTTGCCATCCCTGCAGCTGTGCATCGAGCCGACCGACAAGGGCGGTGGCTGCGACTACAACTACTCCTGCTCCTACACCGACTCGATCAGCTGGAAGTCGCCATCCGAACCGCTGCCGGCGATCCGCAATCCGCGGACGGCCTTCGACCTGCTGTTCGGCGCAGGCGGGTCCGCTGAAGAACGCGCGGCGCGGCGCCGCACACAGAGCAGCATCCTCGACTGGGTCACGGAAGAAGTGGCGGCGATGAACCGCCAGATCGGCGCCGCGGATCGGCGCCGTGTCGACCAGTACCTCGAAAACGTCCGCGAAATCGAGCGCCGTATCCAGATGGTGGAGAACAGCAATTCGAGCGCTGCGGAACGCGAATTGCCGGGCGCGCCTGCAGGCGTGCCGGACTCCTATTCGGAGCACATCAAACTGTTGTTCGATCTGCAGGTGCTGGCTTTCCAGAACGACATGACGCGCGTCGTCTCGCTGAAGACCGGCCGCGACGCATCGAACCGGACATTCCCGGAAAGCGGCTCCGATCGCGCCTTCCACCCGGCGTCGCACCACGGCGGCCGGGAAGACGGCGTCCTGGAGTTCAACAAGATCTGCCAGTACCGCGTCAGCCAGCTCGGCCACTTCATCGAGCGGCTCGCGGCAACGACCGATGGCGAAGGCAGCCTCCTGGACCAGTCGCTGGTGATGTGGGGTTCGCCGATGGGTGACGCGAACCTGCATAACCACCGCCGGTGTCCGCTGCTGTTTATCGGCGGCGCCAACGGCCATCACGATGGCGGCTCGCATATCAGGGCGGCGGACGGCACGCCGATGGCCAACGCGATGTTGACGGCAATGAACTGGCTCGGCCACGACATTGAATCGTTCGGTGACAGCAGCGGCGAGCTGTCTATTTGACGGAGTGAGTCGATGAATTCCCGGTCCACGCTGAAAACTTTCATCATCCTCTGCCTGGCGCTCGTGCTTGCAGGCGCCAACGCCGCGGTCAAGCCGCTGGTCGACGCGGCGTCGCGCGGCGATACCGAACGCGTTCGACAGCTTTTGCGCGAAGGCGCCGACGTGAACGAAGCCCAGGGCGACGGGATGACGGCGCTGCACTGGGCTGCGGAAACCGGCAATGCCGAGCTCGCGGACATGCTCATCTATGCCGGCAGCCATCTCGATGCCGGCACACGGATCGGCCAGTACACGCCATTGCACATCGCGAGCCGGCAGGGTCAGGCCGACATCGTTCGCGCGCTGATCGCTGCGGGCGCGAACGTCGAAGCAGCGACCACCAATTCGGGCGCGACGCCTGTCCATCTCGCGGCCGCATCCGGCAATGCCGGCGCGGTTGCCGCACTGGTCGGGGGCGGCGCCAGTGTCGAGGCGCGAGACGCCAAGTGGGGACAGACGCCGTTGATCTTTGCTGCCGCCGCGAATCGCGTCGATACGCTGCGGGTATTGCTCGACGCAGGCGCGGACCCGTCAGTCGCCGCTGACTTTCGCGATACGGCAGTCATGGAACAGGCCGACCGCGCTGCGGAGCGGCGTATTTCCGAATTCCTGGCCGAGTTCAAGGAGAAGGAAGGCGGCGGACCGAACTGGCAACCACAGCCCAGCCAGGTGCAGGCCGCGATCGAGGCATCGCGCGAGATCCAGCGCAAGTGGCCGAATGTTCCCGATCCGAGTTGCGATGACTACGTCGCCGGTGAAGACGGCGAGGACACAAGCAAGAACAAATGCGCGAATGCGGTTACCTACGACGCGGACGGCAACCCGGTATACGACTATTCGGAAGAGGATGATCCCGAAAACCCGCGGCCGCCCAGTTACGGCCAGCGCGTCGACAAATGGGGCGGCCTGACGCCGCTGCTGCACGCGGTGCGCCAGGGGCACCGGGACGCTGCGCTGCTGCTGCTGGACCGCGGCGCGGATATTGACCAGGTTTCTACCGGTGACAGGACATCGCCGCTCCTGATGGCCGCTGTGAACGGGCAATTCGATCTTGCCCTTGAGCTGATCGAGCGTGGCGCCGATCCGAACGTCGCGAGCAGCGCAGGCACGACGCCTTTGTTCGCCGTCATCGAAAGACGCTGGGGATCGAAGTCGTCTTATTCGCACCCGACCGAACATCAGCAACAGCAGGCAACGCATTACGACATCATGCAGGCGCTGCTCGACAAGGGCGCGGACCCGAACGCCCGCCTCAATACCCATCTCTGGTATTCCGAGTACACGTTTTCGGTCATCGGCAACCAGTCCGCCGGACTGCATTACAAGGGCGCGACCCCGTTCTGGCGAGCGGCCCATGCGCTCGACGTCGAAGCCATGCGCATGCTGAAAGAGCATGGCGCCGATCCTCACATCGCATCGATCAAGCTGCCCGAAAGACGTCGCCGCCAGCCGATGCCGGTGGCAGAGGCCGAGGTCGCGGCGGCCGACGCCAAGAAGACGACAAGCGGCGGCCTGGCCGTGCCCGCCGTTGTAAAACCGAAGACGGACGAAGATCCGTCGGGCATGCCGCCGGTACCGGTTGGCGGACCGATGATCGCACCAATCCACATCGTAGCGGGCGCGGGCTATGGACAGTCATGGGCGGCGAACGCCCACATCCATGCCCCCGGCGCATGGCTGGACGCGATTCGCTTCCTCGTCGAGGAGTGCGGCGCCGACGTCAACCTGCGGGACGCGAATGCCTATACGCCGCTGCACCACGCAGCATCGCGCGGCGATACCGAAGCGGTGCAGTACCTGATCGACAAAGGCGCCGACGTGATGGTCGTGAGCCGCAAGGGCGAGACGACGGTCGACATGGCGAACAGCCCCTACCAGCGGATACCGCCGTATCCGGAGACGATTGCCCTACTGGAAAGTTATGGGGCGATTAATAATCACAACTGCGTGAGTTGTTAAGGGAAGCCGGATCGCTTGCCTGAATCGACTCAATTCGAAATCGATTTTCGTATCGCGTCCGCCGTATGTCGGGCCCTGAACGCCGCCATCTTGCGACCCAGTTCCACGGTTGCCTCGAGATCGGAGATGTCGACGCCGTTGATCGACGCCAGGTCGGCGTCCAGCCGCTCCTCGTAGCGAACCGACGACGGGTCGGTCACCATCATCAGCGCGGTCACCCAGATGTCGTCGTGATGACCATCGCTTTTCGTTTCGGCCACGCCGAGCACCTCCTCGGTATAGCGCTCGGTCTCGGACCAGCCTGAGGTATAGAACTCCGCAATGAAGTGTGCACGGGTGTCGTCCCGCCACTGCGCGTTCAGAGCATCGGCCGTCGCCTGCATTCCGCGCTGATTGCCGCCGCTGTCGCCAATGAACACGATGTCGCTGAAGCCGTGCTGTCGCAGGCTGTTACCGATGTCCTCGAGCAGCGCCCGGTAAGTCTCGGCGCGAACACTGATCGATCCCGGAAAATGCATGGCGCCGGATGGCGGATCGATGTTGCCTTCGGGAACAAACGGGACGACGGGCGCACAAAGCGCATTGCCGAGCTCGGCGACGATCATCGGACACATCGTTCTCAGGATGACATTGTGCTTGCCGGTCGCCAGGAACGGTCCGTTCTCCTCGATGCCGCCGGTGGGGATGATCGCGATCGAGGCTCCGTCTGCGATCCTGTCGCGGACTTCCATGTAGGTCATTTCGTCGATCCACACCGAGTCGCTTGCTGCGAGCGGATTCGGCTCCGCCAGCATGCGCGTGACCCGCGCCATGCGCTCTTCCTCGCTCATACCCTGGGCGCCTGTTGCAAACGGCAGCAGGGCGAGGACGGCCATGAGCAGGATCATTGTCTTTTTCATGCTGCTACTCCCGATGGATCGAGGTCATTGTGACACATTGGCGCTCAGACGAGCGCTACGAATGATCGCCATACGATATACGCGCCGAGCGCCAGCACGCCGACCAGGAAGATCGTCTGGAACTGCGCTTCGTCGATCCGGTCTCGGGTCCAGCGGCCTGCGTACATGCCGGCGAACGACGGTATCAATGCCAGCGTCGAATTCGTTGCATCTTGAACAGTAATCAGTCCATTGCGGCCGAGCGAGACGGTCAGCGTAATCGTCGACAAGGCGAAAAACACGCCCATCGCCTGCACCAGCATATCCTTGCCGAAGCCGAGCGCCTGCATGTAAAGGACTGACGGCACCATAAAGGAGCCAGTGAAACCGGTCAGCATGCCGTTGATGAGGCCGAGCACGAGCGACAATGAAGATTCGTGCTGCCTCGGCACGCTGATCTCGACATCCAGCAGCCGCGAGATCGCGAATAGGACGAGGACGGTGCCGAGAAGCCCTGTCAGCCAGTTGACGTCGACCCTGGCGATGAACAGCGAAGACAGCAGGATGCTGGCCATCGCGGTCGCGAAGTAGATCCCCATACGGCTGAATATGTCGCGCAGGTAGGGCCCTGACAGGGCCTGCCAGAGATTCGTCACGATGGTCGGAACCACGATAATCGCGAGCGCGTCGAAAAGGCCGACAGCGAGGGTCAGGATGATCAGCGCGACGATGGGAAAGCCGAAGCCGAGTACGCCCTTGATAAACCCAGCAGCGACAAAAGCAACTGCTGCGATCGCGACGAGGTCCATGCCGATATACTAGCGAACAAACCGCAGAGGAGAACAGGATGAGCCGTGTCAGTGCCGTACTGAATCAGGGAATGGTCGTAAAGATCAGCAATGGTCGCCACGAATGGACGGCCGACGAACCGCCCGCTGTCGGCGGCTCTGACTCCGGGCCGAATCCCTACGAGCTGTTGCTGAGCGGCCTTGCCGCCTGCATATGCGTGACGATTGCGATGTACTGCAGGCACAAGCAGATGAAGCTCGATTCCATCCGCGCCAGCTTCCAATTCAGGAACATTCACGCTGATGACTGCGAGCAATGCGACGACGACCTGGCCGGCTACATCGACCACATAAGGAGCGACGTTCACATCAGCGGCGATTTCGACGACCAGCAGNNGTCCACAAGACACTCGAGAAAGGCGTCATCTTCGAGGACAACGCCCGGTTTGACTAACCTGCGCCCTCCTCGAGCGCCTGCGCGCGCCCGAAGCGGACTTCGTTACCCGGGGCCGGCCGGTCCGGCACGTTGAGCGCGAGCAGCAGGGAACAGATGGCGAAGCCGGTCCCTATCAGGAACACGGACGCATTCGACACGACCCAGACGAGACCCAGCGCCGCCGGGACAATGACGGCGGCGATGTGATTGATCGTGAACGAGACGCCGGCGCTGCTCGCCATGTCCGCCGGGTCTGCAATCTTCTGGAAGTAGGTCGACATCGCGATATACAGCGCGAAAAACATGTGGTCGATCACGTACAGGGCAGCCGCGGCGTACGCATTTTCGACAAAGGCGTAGGCGGTAAATACGAAAATCAGGCCGACATACTCGATGATCAGCGCATGGCGTTCGCCGATCCGCCGGATCAGCGCGCCGATCTTTTCGGCGAACAGCCAGTTGAATGCATAGTTGATCAGGAACAGCATCGTCACCTGCGCCGCGGTGTAGCCGAATTTCTCGACCATCAGGAAAGCGGCAAATACCATGAAGATCTGGCGGCGCGCTCCGGAGAAAAAGGTCAGCGCGTAATAGAGCCAGTAGCGCTTCCTGAGCACCAGGTGGCTATGCTGTGGCGTTTTGCTCTCGAAGTGCGGAAACCCGATCCGCATGAAAACCGCCAGACCCGCACAGATCGCGCCGGCGATCAGGAAATTCCACAGGTAGTCGAGTTCGAATATCTCGAGCAGCAGCCACAGGACGCCGTAGACGATCAGCGAGGTTATCGAGGCAACCGATATCAACCTGCCCAGCACCTGCGGCGCCTCGTCTTTCGACAGCCACTGCAGCGACAAAGACTGCTTGACGGCTTCGAAGTAGTGAAAGCCGAGCGACATGAAGACCGTCGTGCAATAGAGCCCATACACGGTCGGGAAAAAACCGGTCGCGGCGACCCCCATACCGAGCATGGCAAGGGAAAGAACGGCAAACGTCTGCTCCCGAATGAGGAGCAGCAAGAAGACCGTCGTGAAGGCGAGGAATCCGGGAACCTCGCGCAAGCTCTGCAGAATGCCGATCTCCACCCCGGTGAAAGCGGCGCGCTCGACGACGAAATTGTTGAGCAGCGCAGTCCAGGTGTTGAATGCTATCGGCATCGCAATGCTCATCAGAATCAGCAAAGCGACCGGCGAGCGCCACCGCGGCACTTCGTTCATGTGGAGAACTCGGGCAACGGAATGCCTGTCGGCCGCGCATAGTCACGCCACTCGGCCAGTGGGTCGGTGGCCCCTGACAGGACGATGTCGCTGAATACGGCGTAGGTTGCCGCTGCCTCGCGAGCGACAGCCTCGTCGAATGCCGGTGGCAATTCGAGCTCCCATCGATAGGTGTGCTCCAGCTGCACGCAGGCCGCGTGCAGGAAAGGCAAGTACCAGTCGTCACCTTCGACGTGGTCCCCCAGCGCGATACGAGTCGCGTTCAGTGTCTCGAGCAGCCATTGGGCCTCCCAGTGCAGGCGCTCCACGATCGGCCAGAGCGTGCCAACATCTTCCGCCTCCGTCTCGGCGTACATCACCGAACGCAAAGCGTCATTCTTGGCGCATATATCGGCGACATGTGAACGGAGCTCACCGCTGATGCCCGGCTGGTCGCGCAGTCCGCTGACGTCGGGCTCCGGCGGTGGCGGAATGACCAGCACCTGGAGGCTCGCCGACCTGAGCATCGTCGCGGCCAACGCTTCACGGCAGGTGGTCACCGGATCGGGCGTGTTGCAGATCCGGCTGACCTCGAGATATAGCTTGCGCGCCAGTTCGCTGCGACGGGCTTCGTCGATGAGATCTTTTAACGGTAGCTCCGCGTACACTTCGGCCGATCGCTGCACCGCCTCGTCGAGCACGGGATTGGCGCGCTGCCTTTCCACCGCAGTGCGATTGCCGAACAGTCTGCCGAGCCACCTGAGCACGATTGGTTTCCGAAAGCGTCCTAATTAATGTCGTCGATGCCGCCTATTGACACGGCTCGCTCGACGAGCGGTTTGATGGTCAGACCTTGCACGATGATCGAGAACAGTACAACTGCATAGGTGATGGTCAGGATCGTCGGCTTGTACTCGTTGACTGGAAGTGACAGCGCCAACGCGACCGCGATGCCGCCGCGCAATCCGCCCCAGGTCAGCACCGGGATAGCGCCGGGCGTGAAAGAGCGCCAGCGCGACAGGATCGTGATCGGGATGGACACCGCCGCCAGGCGGGCAAGCAGCGTCACGGGAATCAGCAACAGCGCCACGCCGATGTGATCGGCGCGCTGCGCAATGACCAGCACCTCGAGCCCGATCAGCAGGAACAGGACCGAGTTCAGGATCTCGTCGAGCAGCGACCAGAAATTCTGGATGTGCTCGCGGCTCTTGTCGCTAACCGCGAAGCGCATCCCCTTGTTACCGATGAACAGGCCGGCAACGACCATCGCGATCGGTCCGCTCATGTGCAGGCGCAGCGCCACGACGTAGGTCACCATAACCAGTGCGAGCGTAATCAGGACCTCCAGGTTATGCTCATCGATGTGATACATGGCGCGGTAACTGACATAGCCAGCGACCAGTCCGAGAATCGCGCCGCCCATCGCCTCAGTGAAGAACAGCTCGACAACCGCCATCGTCGTGACGGCGCCGCCGCTGGCGGTCGCGATGGCGACGACCACGGTAAATACGACAACGCCGACACCGTCGTTGAACAGCGATTCACCGGCCATTTTGGCCTCGAGCGTTTCCGGCACATGCACGGTCTTGAATAAGCCGAGCACGGCGACCGGGTCCGTCGGACTGATCAGCGCGCCGAAGACGAGCGCCCAGATGAACGGAATCTCGATGCCGAAAGCATTCAGCAGCCACCAGCCGACCCAGCCCACCAGGAAGGTCGACACCAGGATGCCTACTGTCGCCATCATGCCGATCGCGAGGAGCCGCTCGCGGAATACCGAGAAATCGACATGCAGCGCGCCCGCAAAAAGCAGAAAACTCAGCATGCCGTGCATTACGGCGTCGTGAAAATCGACTTCGCTGATCGCGCCGGTCACGATCTCCGACACCTCGGTCTGTGGCCAGAGCAACTCTATGAGGATCACCACAAGGGACGCGGCCAGCGCGATCACGACAAGGCCGATCGTGTGCGGCAGCTTCAGGAACTTGTGGTTCAGATAGCCGAACAGGGCGGACAGGCCGATCAGAATTGCGCCGATTTCGAAGATGCTCATGCCTGCGGACCCGGTGCGAGACAACCGGGCGACAGCATAGCACTGTCTGCAACGGCGATTTAGCGCGGCGCAGGCGCGCCGGACGGATGTCCCTCGGCGGCGTTCCCGAGCGCCGCGATGTTATCGAACAACCTGACGAGGTCGGCGACCGTTTCGTCTGCACTGTGGTTATTGTGGCAGTCGATGACGGACCGGTCGTACTCTTCGAAATCCCGCTTGAATGCCTTGTGCAGCGGCAGCGGATCGGTGAGGAAATGCCCGGGTCGTTGTTTCTCCCCGAGACGCTCGAGGATGATCTCCTCGCGGGCCTGGACCCAGATGACGATGAAGCCGCCGGCGAAGCGCTCCGCTTCCTGGTACAGGTAGTGACGGATCTGGCGCTTGTGCAGCGTCTCGTCGACGATGATGTGCGGGTGCTCGCTAACGAGGTCTTCCAGGTCGGCGACAACCCGGCGAAACAGCTCGCGACGAATCTCGTCACTGAAAGGTATCCCTTCGGCGATGTTGCGGTCGTAGTCGGGATCCTGACGAAAGACTCCCTTCTTGACCTCGTCCACGGCGTAATACGGAAAGCCGAAGTGATCCGCCAGACCCCTGGCGACCGTCGACTTCCCGGCCCCGATGACACCGCCTACGAAAATAATCATGGCGCACCCCGTTGCTCGGCAATACATTGAATATCTTCGTGAATTTCGCCCGCAGCGCCATCCGCAATTCCCCTCATAATTCGGTATTCAAGCTACAATCGCGGCATGCTCGTGCAAGGTACGCTCATTCATGCGCCGACCCCAGGCGAGGTAGAGATCGTCGACAACGCGCTGATTTCGGTCGATAAGACCGGGACGATTGCCGAGGTGCTTGCAGGAACGCCGCCCTCCGGGGCTGCAGACATCGTTTATCTCGAACCCGGCCAGTTCCTGCTTCCCGGGCTGGTCGATCTGCATATTCACGCACCCCAGTGGCCACAGATGGGCAAAGCGCTCCATCTGCCGCTCAATGACTGGTTGCATCAGCAAACGTTTCCACTCGAAGCGAGGTATAGCGATCTCGACTTCGCGCGGAACGCTTACGAGTCCCTGGTCGACAACCTGCTGGCCAATGGCACGACAACCGCCACTTATTTCGGGACGATCCACCTCGAGGCGACGAAACTACTCGCGGACATCGCAGTCGCGAAAGGGCAGCGTGCCGTCATCGGTAAAGTGACGATGGACAATGTCGATGAGTGTCCCGACTTCTATCGTGATGCGACGACCAGCGACGGGCTCGAAAAAACCCGGGCGTTTATCGAATATGTCCATGGTTTCGGCAGCGATCTCGTGCATCCTGCCGTGACGCCACGCTTTATCCCCAGCTGCACGAACCAGATGCTCGAGGGACTGGGTCGGATCGCGGCAGAATACGGCTGTCACGTACAGACGCATTGCTCCGAAAGCGACTGGGAACACCAGTACGTCATCGACAGGTTCGGCATCAGCGATACGCAAAGCCTGGACCGCTTCGGACTCCTGACCGACAAAACCGTGCTCGCGCATGGCAACCTGGCCGGCGACGGCGATCTGGACACGATCCAGCGCCGCTCGAGCGGCATCGCGCACTGCCCGCTATCGAACCTGTACCTGTCGAACGCGGTATTCCCCGCGCGGAAGGCGATCGATCGCGGACTCAAAGTCGGGCTCGGTACGGACATCGCGGGCGGACCCAGCCCGAGCATCCTGCATAACTGCCACGTCGCCGTGACCGCTTCACGGGCGCTCGAAGATGGCGTCGATCCCGAGCTGCCGGCCGACCAGCGCGGCAGGCCGAATTCGAGGATCGGCTATCGCGAAGCGTTCTGGATGGCCACGGCGGGTGGTGGTAGCGCACTCGGTATGGATGTCGGCCTGTTCCGACCGGGATTCGCCTTCGACGCCATCGTCGTCGATACCCGGATCGCCAATTCGAACCTCGTCGCCTGGGACGGGCTCGATACGCCCGACGACATTCTGCAAAAGATCATCTACAACGCCGGACGGCGGAACATTTCCCGGGTCTGGGTCCAGGGTCGCGAAGTCGCCGGCTACTCGTCGTCGGCGTAGTCACCGCGCGCTTCGGCCTGGCCAAGTTCGCGCTGCAGGTTCGCTCTCTCGATGATGCACGCGCGTGTTATGCACCCTGACGCCGGGGACCGTCTTCTCACCGTAGACAGTGATTTCATTGACGGCCTTTTCGGCCGGCGTCTTTGCGACACGATCCGCAGGCGCTTCTTGTGCAGCGCAGGAAAACGTCGTCAGCAGAAAAACGATGTGCCAGGCAGATGAGCGCATACCGATGATCACATTTCCCGACGGCATGCTGCCAAGCCCCGGTTGCAGGGTCACGTTCGTATTGACCGGTATCGCCAGAGACAGTTTGGCCCGAAATGGCTGTGGACATAGGCCCCCGGAACCTCGATTCGACCCCTGTGACACAGGATTACGTCAAGCTCGCCAGCCGATTTCAGCGCTGAAACCGTCGCCATTTCAAGACACAAACCGACCTGAAAGCCGCTTGAACGCTGGAATGTGACCGTCGTCACGATTTGTCGGGCCCCAGTGGCTACCATCGTGGAGCGGTCAATCGCCGCTGTGGATTCTGGCGTTTCCAAGGGCTTCGGGCGACATGAGAATTGCGCGCTTCATAAAAGGTGTTCTGACCTTCGCGGTGGCGACCGTCACCGTTGCCGGGTGTAACGTCGAGACCTTCGAGGACGGCGTCGCGAAATTCAACGCGGACAATACGCAGGCGCCGCCGCCCCCGCCACCCCCTCCGCCGCCGCCACCCCCGCCGCCGCCACCGCCTCCGCCTCCGCCTCCGCCTCCTCCGCCGGTGTTCGGGCCGATCTATTCGGAAATCCAGGCGGCCGTGTTTACGCCTTCCTGCGCGACATCGGGGTGTCATTCCGGGGCTGCGCCCGCCGAAGGCCTGAATCTCGAAGCGGCCAACAGTTATGCCGAGCTGGTGGGCATACCGAGCTCGCAGGACGCGGGCATCCTGCGGGTGGCTGCCAATGATCCCGTCAACAGTTACCTGATCCAGAAGCTGGAGGGTACGGCCGGCACCGGCAGCGTCATGCCGCCGCCGCCGGCCAGTCCACTGGACGCAAACAGCATCCTGACGATCCGTAACTGGATCGCCGCCGGCGCCATCGACGACCGCGTTGTTCCGGCGGCGCCTGTGCGGGTCACGTCGCTGTCGCCGATGCCGAATCAGAACCTGCAGACGCAGCCGACCCAGATCGTCGCTGGCTTCAGCCGCGAACTGAACGCAATGACCGTTGACGCGACGACCTTCACGCTGACCGCGAGTGGCGGCGACGGAATATTTGGTGACGGCGATGATGTACCGATCGCAGCCGGCACCGGTGGGGTCTCGGTCCCGGCGATGAATCCGTCGAGCGCGATCTTCGATTTGACCAACGTCGTCCTCGGCGACGATACCTACCGCGTAACGCTCGTCGGCAGCGGCGGCGCGCCGATACAGGACCTGGACGCGAATGCGCTCGATGGCGAGTTCGGCGGCTTGTTCCCGTCGGGCAACGGCGTCGCCGGCGGCGACTTCGTGGCGCAGTTTGTCATCGCGACGCCGATCGTGCTCGGCCCGACGCTCGACCAGATCCAGGCCATCATCTTCACGCCGACCTGCGCCACCAGCAACTGTCACACGGGTGCAGGGGCAGCTGGCGGACTGAACCTGAGCGACGCCGACACGAGCTTTTTGGAGCTGGTCGGCGTACCGAGCTCGAGCGATGCCGCCATCCTGCGCGTCGCACCGTTCGATCCCGACAACAGCTACCTGGTGCAGAAACTGGACGGCACGGCGCTGCCGATCATGCCGCCGCCCCCGCGGCAACCGCTGCAGGCGGCCGAGCTGCAGGCGATCCGCGACTGGATCATGAACGGCGCGGATCGCAATAACTAGGTCAACAATCGACCCGCGCACCGTTTGACAGCGCCAAAACCGCGAAGCACAGTGATACCGTGACGGACTGGCGGGAGGTCGCCAATGCTGCAGCGGCTGGTCATCGCGCTGAACCGGGTCATCACGAATACGTTTTTTCGCCGCATCGAGGTGGCGGGCATCGAGAACGTGCCTGCAGACGGCCCGGTGATCTTCGCCGGCAATCATCCGAACGCGCTGATGGACGGCTGGTTGCTCACGGCCAGGTGCGGTCGGTGGCCGCTGCACTTTCTCGCCAATGCCAGGTTATGGGACTACAGGTTGCTCAGGCCGCTGCTTGCCGCGTCCGGCGCCGTTCCCGTCTACCGGCGGGAGGAACACGGCGGCGAAGTCGACAATCAAAAGGCGTTTCAAAGGATCTATGAAGTCCTTGAATCCGGTCAGTGCATCGGCATCTTCCCGGAGGGCATCAGCCACGTAGAGTCGCAGCTGGTCAAACTGAAAACCGGCACGGCGCGGGTCGCCCTCGAGTTAGCCGCCCGGGGCAGGGCGATCGCGCCCATCGTCCCCTGCGGTCTCAACTACATCCATCGCCACCGGTTCCGGAGCCAGGTGCTGATCGAATTCGCCGAGCCTGTTCTTGTCGACGATGACTGGCTCGATCGTTACCGAAACGATGCACAGCGTACGGTCGTCGAGCTGACCGATGTGCTGGCCGATGCACTGCGTCGCGTCACCGTCAACGCGCCCGACTGGCGCACGTTACGACTCGTCCAGGCGGCGCGACGCCTGTACAAACCGTCGACAGCTGAACTGACGCCCGCCCAGTACAGTGAACTCAATCGCCGCTTCGTCAATCA
>JABAHR010003187.1_pt3 | contig 22070 bp, 16 predicted proteins | sample 7062101 | NCBI WGS metagenome assembly JABAHR01 (sample SAMN14534553, study PRJNA622989) | marine sediment metagenome | biome: marine biome [ENVO:00000428]; feature: marine pelagic biome [ENVO:01000023]; material: deep marine sediment [ENVO:00002113] | place: India: Gulf of Kutch | collected...
CCACGGTCACGCCGAACTGGCGCGGTGCACCAAGCAGGAAGTTGCCGACGCCATCGGTCGTCTGCGAAACATTGGTTTCATAGACCTCGTCGAACAGGTTGGTCACATAGCCCGTGATGGTCCAGCTCTCGTCCAGCGAGTAGGTCAGGCGGGCATCGACCAGCGTGCGTGCGCCGATCTCGTGGTAGGGCAGCTGGAAGAAGCTGACCCACTGCCGGCCCTGATATGACGCGCGTACGCTCGGCGTCAGGCGGCCCTCACCAACGGGGATATCGTAGCTGATGCCACCGTTGATGGAGAACTTCGGCGCATAGTTGATCTGCCGCCCGCGCAGGTTGATCCCGATCGGGGCAGGATTGCCGATCGCGCCGGGAGGGATGGTGTTCGGCAGGTCGCCATAAGTAGCATCGACATAGGACGCCGAGATATCGGCCCGCAACCCGTCGACATTGGTCGAAAGCTGCGCTTCGAAGCCCTTGATGCGGGTATTGTCCACGTTGTCGGTGATGCGCGTGGTCGGATCCTGCGGGTCAGGCTGAACGGTCGCCTGGAAGCCGTCGTAATCCATCCAGAACACGCTGACGGAACCCTGCAGGGCGCCATCGGCGAGATCGCCCTTCCAGCCGGCCTCCCAGTTGGTCACGACCTCGGAACCGTACCGCTGGCCACGACCGGTCAGGCCGCCCGGCTTGTATCCGCGGCTGACGGTTGCATAGACCAGGTGATCCGGGTTCGGCGTCCAGTTGACCAGCACACGACCGGTCACGTCGTTGAACGACGTGTAGGCATCGGTGAGCAGGGGAAGTCCCGGAGGTGCATTGGTGAGCCCGCCAACGGGATAGAGGACGACGCTGGTGAAGCCGTTGCGCTCATGGTTGTAGCGCGCGCCGACCTTGATCTGCAGGTCGTCGGTGAACTGGTAGCCCACTTCGGCAAACACCGCCTGGTTCTTGCGGATCGAGCCGACGAAGATGTTCTGTCCCATCTGGGTGGCCTGCTGGTCGAGACCGAATACACCGATTGGCGGGAAGCTGTAGTTGTCACGCTCGGTGTAGACGTCGCCATCCTGCCCGTAGTCGAGGAAGACGCCGCCAACGGTCCATTCGAACGGCCCGTCATCCATCGACACCAGGGTCAGTTCGCCTGACCAGGCATGGTCGAGCAGGTGGGTGAAGCCCTGGTTCTGGGTTACGCCCGGATCCCTGGTCCGGTTGGTATAGTCGTAGTCGCCAGCCGTCCTGTGATTGGTCTTCTGGTAGGAAATGACGGCATTGACCCGGAACGCTTCCACCGGGTCCCAATGCGCCTGGCCGGTCGTGCGGTGGTACACCGTGCGATAACCGCCGTAGGGCGAATTGTTGTAGTAGAGGATGTAGGGGTTGGCCCTGTTCTCTGCCGTATCGCGCTGTCGGCCGAGACCGTCGCTGGTGAGATGGCCATACTGGTGGATCACCCGCGCTTCGAAGGTATCACTCGGCGCCCACAGCACCTGTGCGCGACCGGTAAAGTTGGACTGGTCGCCGGGCTGGTAGTTGACGCCCGTTACCATGGTGCCGCTTCCGTCACCGAAATTGGTGTAGAAGCTGTTGCGGCTCTCGATCTTGCCGGCGATACGCACGGCCAGCGTTTGCGACAGCGGCACGCTCACCGCAGCCTCCAGCTGGCGCAGCGTATAGTCGCCGATGCTGAACTGGGCATAGCCGGTGACGTCGTTCAGGTCCGGACGGGCGGATTCGATGAAGACCGCGCCACCCGAGGCGTTCTGGCCCGAATAGGTGCCCTGCGGACCACGCAGGATCTGCACGCTCTCGAGGTCGAAGAAGGCATCGCCGAAAGTCAGTTCACGGGCGATGTATGCGCCGTCCTGGTGGACCGCGACGCCGACCGTCTGGTTCGGAGCGGATTCGGTAACACCGATACCGCGAATGTTGATGAACTTGGTCAGGCCGTTGTCGACGAAGCTGAACGAGGGAACTTCCGCCGTCAGGTCCTGCAGGTTGTCGACGCCGCGTTCACGCAGCGAGTCGCCAGACAGGGCGACGATCGAGATTGGCGTGTCCTGGACGTCTTCGGCGCGGCGTTCCGCCGTCACGTAGATCGTGCCCTGATCCCTGCGTGCTCCGTTCTCGCCTTCCTGTGCCCATGCGGTAGTCGGCACAAGGGCAAGCGCCGTGGTGCAAATCAGAATTCTCTTCATGATGATCCTCCCAAGGTTTCGACCTTTCGTGGCCGACAAATCCAGCCCGCAAGATTGCCAAGCAAGGACACTGTGTCAACAATAACATACGTTATCGTATGCCCACCTTCGTTTGCTGTGGCCGATTTGCCGCTCCTGGCCGACCAACAGCCGCATCTATTGTTTCTGCAGGCAGCAGAAAACCTGTCGTGAAATGATGGACTTATGACCTTCGCGAATCGCGTAATAAGCAGGCGGAATCCGCCTTTTGCGTCGGGGGTCGGGACGGGAAGGGGCTATTGACTTGTACGGCTCGGAACCGCACAATTATGGAAGCGTGTACATTTTTGGCGACCTGACGAATCGATCCATTCGGACTAGTAGGGTTTCCTGCGATCATTCAGGCGAGGAGAGGTCTTCATGAAACTCGGTTCCGGCAAGCGCCGCCTGTCGAAGCTGATGCTGTTGGCCGCATCCGGAGCGCTGCTGAGTTCCGTCGGTTTCGCCCAGGGTGAAGACAGCGAGAATTACTGGTGGGCGCCTGGATCAGGCGAAGTCTTCCCCGAAGTGCAGGACTATCCCAACTCGGCGGGTTCGCTTCGTGTGCTGTTGGAAGGCGGCGCGATGGAAACCGCCGGCCATCCCTTTTTCGAGCCGCTTGGTCCCAATGGCCGCGCCTGCGTCACCTGCCACCAGCCGCACGACGCGATGAGCCTGACGCCAGCGACGGCGCAGGCCCGGTGGGCAGCCACCAATGGCAGCGATCCGCTGTTTGCCGCCTGGGACGGGTCGAACTGTCCGACCATGCCGCAGGGCGAGCGCGCCTCGCATTCGCTGTTGCTCGATCACGGGCTGATCCGTGTCGAGCGCTCCTGGCCGCCGCGCGACATGGACGGCAATGAGATCGAGACCGACTTCACCATCGAAGTGATGCGCGATCCCTGGGGCTGCAACACCGGCACCGCCTATGGCCTCGATGCCGAGGAACCGAGTGTTTCCGTGTATCGTCGCCCGCGCCCGGTGGCGAACATCAAGTATATCCTCGCTGTCGGCTTCGATTATGATCCGAAGTCCGGCCTGGCGATGCAGCTCGATCCGGAAACGGGCGAGCAGATGTCGGGCAACCTGATGTCGGATCGCCGGGCACAGTCGCTCAGCCTGCAGATGCGCGATGCGGCTGCCGGCCACCTGGAAATGACGCGCAACCTGACCGACGAGGAGCGCGCACAGATTCGCGACTTCGAAATGCGCGTGTTCGCGGCGCAGCAGACCATTGGCGACAACATCGCGTTGGACGATTTGGCCGAGGGCGGGGCGGAGTTGCTGCAGCGGTCCGAAGCGGGCCTGCTGGGTATTTTTGCCAGCCCGGTATGGAGCGAGTTTGACGCCTGGGCGGAGATGACAGACGAGGAGAAGGCAGCCCTGCCGCCGGAGGTTCTGGAGTTCCGCGAGAGCGTTGTGCGCGGGCTGCACCTGTGGCGCACGCGCAGTTTCCTCGTCACCGACAGCGCGGGAATCAACCAGCCACTGGGCTTCGGCAATCCGGCGCGCAACACCTGCCAGTTCTGCCACAACATGAGCCGCACCGGCATTGACGTTGCCCCCGGCCAGATCGACCTTGGCACCAGCAACCAGCCGTTCGCTGATCCGATGCCGCACCTGCCGCTGTTCCGCATCACCTGCACCGGTCGCATGCCGCACCCGCACTATGGACGCGAGATCCTGACCACCGATCCGGGCTATGCCCTGACCACCGGCCGCTGCGCCGATGTAGGCAAGATCACCACGCAGCAGATGCGTGCGATGGCCGCGCGCGAGCCGCTGTTCCACAACGGCATCGCCGCAGACATTCCCGGCCTCGTCGACTTCTACGACCGCCGGTACAACATCCAGTACACGCCACAGGAAAGGCAGGACATGATCAACCTGTTGACCGCGTTGTGATTGCGTTGCGAGCCTTGGTGGCCACGCTGGCAATCAGCGTGGCGAGCTCCGCCACCGCGCAGGAGGTGCGCTTCATCACCTGCCCGATCTATCGCGACACCAACTATCACGAGAGCCACCCGGAACATCACGGCCGGCGCACTGGCTGCTGGCTGGTGGACGATCCGGCAACCGGCATACGCTATGACGTGAACGACAGCTGGAGCAAGCCTGACTGGGCCTATGGCGTGCTGGTGGAAGGCACGGTGATGGAAGGCGCGGAAGACACCTGCGGCGGCATCCAGCTTGGACCGGTACGCACCTCGATCCTCTATGATCGCATTTGCCCGCGCCACAGCCTGATGGCGGAAGGCTATACCAGCCGCCCGCCCTTGTTCTCTGAACGGTACGTGATGCCGCCTTTCGTGGAGCGCGATCTGCCCGATGCGCCCTACGAGACCATGACCTTCAGCCCGACGTATGATTTCGACAGCGCCTTCATGACGTGGAACATGAGCGATTATGCGCTGGACCTGGCCATCCACTATTACCGCCTGGCCGATGCCAGCAAGATCATCGTTACCGGCTGGGCCGCAACCGAACCGGAAGTGATCTCAGGCGTGACGCTGGCCGAGCGACCCGAAGTGGCGCAGGAACGGGTGGACAGTATCGTCATCACATTGCTGCGTATGGGCATACCCGAAGAGAACATCGAGACGCACGCCTACGGCAATGCGCAGGTGTCGGACACGGAATATGCTGACGGGCTGACCGAAACCTCGCGTCGCCGCGTGGATATCACCGTGGTGGTGGAGTGAACTGCAACGGGAGCGGCTGATGGCTACCGATCCGAGCGACGCGCCCACGCGAAAGCCAGACTTCAAGCCACTGGAGGCATGGCCGCCAGTAGAGAGCGGTGAGGTAAGTACCATCGCCGAAGTCGCCGCCATCTACGACGCGCAACGGGCGAAGTGCCCGGTTTCGTGGACCGATCCGGGGCACGGCGACGGATACTGGACCGTGTTGTCGCACAAGGACGTGACCGAAGTGGTGCGCGACCCGCAGCGCTTCTCCAGCGCTGTGCCCAAGTATGGCGAACCGCTGATCCCGATCGAGATCGATCCGCCGCTGCACACGCAGTATCGCGCTTTGCTCTCGCGGCTGATCAATCCCACCAAGATGAAGGTCTTCGAAAAGGATATCCGCGAATATGCAGGGCGCCTGATGGATGATGCCCTCAAAGAGGCCGAGCCGGACTTGCATGCCGTCACCCGGGTGATTCCCTTGCGGGTGTTCTGCCTGTTGCTGGGCACGCCGGACGACGAGGAATGGCGCAAGATCAAGGACATGACAGACGATCTGCACAATCGGCAGATCCCCACCTTCTCAACCGATCCCGAACATATTGCTGCGCGCGAAGCGGCGAGTGAGCCCCGTGTGGAGTACTGCAAGAGGCGCATTGCCCAGCGTCGGGCCGAACCGGGCGATGACCTGGTCAGTGATATCCTGGCCGGCCAGATCGAAGGGCGCGATGTGACCGACGACGAGGCGTTGCGCATCCTCTCGCTGCTCTATCTGGCAGGCCATCGCACGACTTCCAATTCGATGGCGGGCATACTCGTGGAACTGGCGCGCAACCCGGATATCCTTGCGCGACTGCAGGCCGAACCGGAGAAGATTCCTGCAGCCGTAGAAGAGTTACTCCGCGTCGAGACCGTGCTGCACATCATGCCGCGCTATTGCACGCAGGATACCTCGCTGGGCGGCCAGCAGATCCGCGCGGGAGAGCAGGTCTATCCTTCGTTCGGCGCGGCCAATCTCGATTCCAGCGCGATCGAGGATGCGGCCACGATCGATATCGACCGCAAGCCCAACCGCCACATGGCCTTCGGCCTCGGCGTACACGTTTGTGCCGGCGCTCCGCTGGCGCGGCTGCAGTTGCGCGTGTTCATCGAGGAGCTGCTCGCGCGCGTCGAGACGCTGGAACTTGTCGGCACCGTGCCACGCGAGAAATGGCCGCGCTTCGGTCCCACGCAAATTCCGCTCAAGGTCACGCTGAAGGGCTGACGCCGACGGTCAGGCCTGCGCCTTGCGGGGCAGGGCGAGGAAGCGTAGCGCGGCGGTCGATACGGCGACGGCCACCAGCATCGCCAGGCCCACCGGCCGGGCGGTGCCGTCGTGAATCAAACCGCCCACGGCAGTCGCCAGTGCGCCCATGCCGAAAGATGCAGCGCCCATCATCGCCGAGGCTGATCCCGCCCGCAGCGGATCGACGCTCAGCGCGCCCGCCATGGTGTTGCCGCCGACAAATCCGTAGCTGCCCAGGACGATGAAAATCATCGGCAGCACCGTCCACGCCCCGCCAAGGCCGGTGACGGCAAAGAACGCCAGAACCGTGGTCAGTGCGAGGATGACCAGCGACGCGCGGGCGAGAACCGCGTCGGGATGCATGCGTTTCAGCAGCTTGCGGTTCACGTGGTGGCCGCCAAGGATGGCAAAGGCGTTGATCGCGAAGATCACCGGGAAGATGGTGACCGACATGCCGTAGGTCTCCATAATCAGCCCGGGAGAGGTGGAGACATATGTGAACAATGTCGCGCCATTGGCCGAGCCGGCGATTACGTAGCCAAGCAGGCGGCGCGCGCAGAACAGCGAGAAATAGGCCTGGATGGGATGTTCGCCCCGTGCGCGTTCGGCGGTCGCGGCCGAACGCGTTTCGGGCAGGCGGAAGACGATCAGGAAACCGGCGTAGACGCTGTAGGCGAACACCAGCCAGAAGATCAGCCGCCAGTTTCCGGCCACCAGCAGGGCGCTGCCGATGATCGGCGCGACGACCGGGGCGAGGGCGACGATCAGCATCATCAGGCTGAGCATGCGGGCGGTCTCGGTATGGTCGAACATGTCCCGCACCACGGCCCGGGCAATAACCGTTCCGGCCGAGGCGCCGAGCGCCTGCAGGAAGCGCGCTATCAGCAATTGCTCGATCGTCAGCGCGCTGGCCGCGGCAAAGGATGCAACTATGTAGAGCGTTGCCCCGACCATCAGCACAGGCCGCCGGCCATAGCGGTCCGACAGCGGGCCGTAGATCGGCTGGCCGATCGCCAGGCCGGCAAGGTAGGTGGCGATGATCGCCTGCGTGCGGGCCTGGTCGACGCCGAAGTAGCGCCCCATTTCGGGCAGGGCCGGCAGGAATATGTCGATCGCCATCGGACCCATCAGGGTGAGGCAGCCGAGCATGACCACAAGGCGCCAGTTGATGTGCCATTGCCGCTCGAGTTGCGAGGGTGGGGAAGGCGGGGATTCAGCCATGTTTGCGTTTCACCTGGCAGCAAGCCGTCCGGCCATGCCTTGCCCGCTTCATTCCCCTAAATAGTTCTCCCATGCCATACGCCAAGGTATTCAGGAGCGGCAAGCACTTCTGCCGCTTTCTGCTCGCAAACATGCGGCTGTCGTGTATGCATGACATGCGGAACCGAACGTCTGTGACGGGCGGTAGAAGCAGGGGAGGGGAGACAGAGCCATGACCACGCAATCGCCGGAAAGTGAAGCGCAAGGGGGATACCCGATCTATGTCCTGTTCATGCTGGGCTTCGTTTACGCGCTCAACTTCCTTGATCGCCAATTGCTCTCCATTGTGGCTGAGCCGGTACGGCTGGAACTGGGCCTCAACGATACCCAGCTTGGATTGCTGACAGGCCTTGCATTCGCGCTGGTCTATACCTTGCTGGGCGTGCCCGTTGCCATGCTGGCAGACCGCACCAATCGCGTGCGCATCGTCAGCGCGGCCTGCGCCATCTGGAGCTGCTTTACCGTGCTCTCCGGCATGGCGGGGAGCTTCTTGGTGCTGGCGCTGGCCCGGGCCGGGGTCGGGCTCGGTGAAGCGGGTGGTTCGCCGCCTTCCTATTCCATCGTTTCCGACTACTTCCCCGAAGAGAAGCGCGGCATGGCGGTGGCGGTGCTGACCTCGGCCATTCCCGTTGGCGTGATGTTCGGATCGCTGATTGGCGCGACCATCGCCGGCATTTACGGCTGGCGCTATGCCTTCATCGCCCTTGGCCTGGTCGGCCTCGTCGTCGCTCCGCTGCTGTTCCTGACCGTCAAGGAGCCGCCGCGCGGCCAGTATGACAAGGCTCCTGCCCCGCAGGCAACCGCTGGCAATCCCTTCACCAACCTCGGCTTCTTTTTCAGGAACAAGGTGTTGCTGATGGCTGCGGCGGCCTCCAGCCTGACCACCACCGTCGGTTATGCCCTGCTGGCCTGGGGACCGGCCATGCTGATGCGCGAAAAGGGCGCGGATTTCGGCGACCTCGCGCTGTTCTACAGTTTCGCCATTGGCGGCGCGCTGTTCGTCGGCACATTCGGCACTGGCGTGCTGGTGGACAGGCTGGGCAAGAAATCGCTCAGCTATTACGCCATCGTACCGGGTTACGCAGCGCTGATCGCGGCACCGTTTCTTGCCGGTTTCGCGCTTGCTCCCGGGTGGCCGCTGGCGCTTGCCTCGCTGATGCTGGCGACGGCTTTTGCCACCAGCTATTTCACCGCCAGCATGACGATCGTGCAGAACGAGGTGCAGCCGCACCAGCGCGCCACGGCGAGCGCCCTGCTATTGTTCTTCACCAACCTGCTGGGCCTGGGCTTCGGCCCGCTGATTGTCGGCGCGGCGAGTGATGCCTATGCCGACACCGGACACGGGCTGGTCTACGGCATTCTTGCGCTGGTGCCGCTGGCTGTGGTGGCCTTTGCCGTGCAGTTCCCGTTGATCGGCGTGCTGCGCCGTCGCACGCGCTGGGGCGAGCAGTAAAGGCTCTCAGGCGGGCGAGAACAATAATGGCAAGGTGACGTGCTCGTTGCGGCTGTAGGTCTTCCGGGTCACCTCGCCCTCCGGATCGACAGCGAAGCTGCTGGTTGCCGCCAGTAGCTCCTCCAGCACAACCCTCAGTTCCAGCCGCGCCAGCGGCGCGCCAAGGCAGGTGTGGATGCCAATGCCGAACAGCAGGTTGCGCGGTTTGCGGTCGAGCAGGCATTTGTCCGCATCAGGAAAGCCGCGCGGGTCGCGATTGGCGGAGACGTAGTTGATCCCCACCTCGTCGCCTGCGCGGATCAGCTTTCCGTGCAGTTCCACGTCCTGCGTCGCCACGCGCTGCATGCGCACCAGCGGATTGTCGAGCCGGAGAATTTCCTCCGCGCCGCTGGGGATCAGCGATGGATCGTCGCGCAGGGCCTGCTGGTCCTCGCGATTTTGCGCCAGGTAGGCCACGGCATTGCCCAGCGCCGCGGTGGTGGTGCCATGCCCCGCCTGCAGCATCAGTCGCATGATGGAGCGCATTTCCGTTTGCGTTAGCGGGCGCTCGTCAAAGGTCTGTTCGAGCAGCCATGCCGAAACATTTTCACCCGGATTGCGGCGGTTTTCCTCGAAGAAGTGATCGATATAGTCGTTCCACACCTTCGCATATCGATTGAAGGCGTCGATATCGCGCTGCACGCGCGCGGTGACGATGCTCTCGGACCATTCCTGGATTTGCTCGGCATCCTCCACCGGCCAGCCGAGGAACTGGCACAGGGTGCGGACGGGGTAGGGGCCGGAAAATGCACTGACCCATTCGCCCGTGCCCTTGGCGAGCAGAGGGGCGAGCATCTCGCGCGCCATCACGCGGCACTTTTCCTCATGCGCCTTGATACGTGCCGGGGCGAACAGCGGCATCAGCATCTTGCGATAGCGGGTGTGGTCCGGCGGATCGACGCGCAGCGGGATGGCGCGGTCTTCCGGGCCGATCTCCTCCCAGGCATCATCGCTGGACCATGTGGCCGGATCGCGGCTGATATTGACCACATCTTCGTAACGAAACACCGTCCAGCCGCGCCAGTTGTTCCACGCGACCGGACATTCCTCGCGCATCCGGTCAAACAACTCGCGGGGGCGGGTCAGCGCTTCCTCGCCGCGCGCTTCCCATTCGTCAGGCCGCTCTGTCACAGCTTTTCGGCACCCAACCGCTCGGTCAGGAAACGGTCGATATCGGCGCGGTTCGCCTCGTTGTCGCGGGTGGTCGGCAGCTCCAGGAAGGGGATGCCCGCTTCTTCGGCAATGCGGCGGGAATCGCACGGGTTGTCGTCGGTTTGCGGGGCGATCACAATGATGCCGTCGGCCATGTGATCTCTTGCCGTCTCCACCATCAGATTGTCGTTGAAGCCGAACAGGAACAGGTGGCGGCTGGCCATGGCGCGCATGGGATCTGCCGGATCGAAATGGCGCACGTAGTAGCGCGGCACGACTGAGTAATTGTTGCCCACCAGCACGGCGCCGTATGTCTCGTTGAGATAGGTGTGACACGATGNNCATCGACCAGTAGAGAATGCGCTTCTTTTCGACCGGGTAGGCACCCTGGCCATCGGCCACGCGCTGCTTCACTTCCTCGTAATACTGGCGAAAGATGTCGCGGCCCCATTCGGTGCCGCGGTGCCACATAGGCTGGTACATCGCCAGTTGGTCGCGCAAGCTGACCGGGCAGGGGCTGTTGCGGGCGATCAGGCGATGGGCCTTTTCCCAATAGCCCATCTGCTCGTTTTCCAGCTCGGCAGAGCGGATGAAATCGGCATGGCTGAAGGTGCGGCCGAACTTCTTTTCAAGGTGGGCGATGAGGTTGTAGTTCTGCTCGATGCGATACTCGAGGCGATCGGCATCGACCAGATCTTCCCACTCGTCAGCCGTCCGCTCCCACCAGCCTTCGGGCAGGAGCTTCTTGTACGGCGACTGCATGTTGAAATCCATCACGTAGAATTCGCAATCCATCTCGCGCGCCCACAATTCGCCAACGCGCATCTCGTATTCGGTGCGGGTGGAGCCGACGATGATGGAGGGCTTGGGCAGGCCTCCCCACGGCGCTTTCTCCGGGTCGATGGCGGTGCCAAGGCCCAGCGCGATGAAGTGCGGACCGGGATAGCCGCGCGCTTCCAGCACATCGTTGTAATGCTTGGCCGCACCCTGCTTGATCGTCAGGTAATTCCAGTAGTTGATGACCAGGACCGGCACGTCCATGAGCGAGAAGATTTCCTCGAACTCGTCGCTGGAGCAGATGGCAAAGGGTTCTCCTGCCTCGGCCCTGGCGCGGGCGTCGGCTAGCCATTCGCGCTGGTAAGCGCGCACGTCGTTGGCAGTCTGCAGGTGCAGGGGATCGTTCTTGTCTGCCATGGTCAGGCCCTTTCTTCGCTGGTTAGCGAGGCAAGAAAGCTGGCGATCTTCTCCTCCATTTCGGCATTGCATTCGCCCGAATAGGGGAAGCCGTGGAGGTGCAGCACGGGCATGCCTGCCTTCTCCAGCACGGCTACTTCGTCGGGCGTTTCCCACAACTGCAACTGGTCGCCCGGCTGGACGAGGAACACCGCCCCGTCAGCGCCGGATGCCAGTGCCCGGTCGGTGGAAAGCTTGACAGTGCGCTCCAGCGGCAGGGCGATCGAGCAGGCGGGCTTCTCGTGATAGCGCACGGCCAGCATCTCGAACGGGTCACCGTCTTCATTCACCGCGAAATCGCCGCAGCGCGCGCCCCAGCAATGGTCTTCGGCCACCACGACTGCGCCGTGTTTTTCCAGCGCTGCGTAAGCGCCCGCATGGTCGAAGGGGCTGCCGCCCACGAACAGGCATTTCCTGCCGCCGTGCGCGGGCAGGGTGGGCTTCTCGGCCAGCACCGCGCGCAGTAGTTCCACGAAGCGCNNGAAGCGCGCCTTGGGCATGATCATGGAGCAGCCCATGATCGCGACCGCGTCCTGTCCGCTCACTTCGCTTCCCGGCTCCCGTCGCCAGGCGTTGAACTCGCGCAGCAGCTTGCGGGCTTCGTTGGTGAGGGCGATGGCAGACGCGATCCTTTCGTCCGATAGTTTCTGCCCGGTCCATTCCTCCACCTGGTGGCGGAACAGGGCAAGCTGGTTGCGGTTGAAGCGCGAGGCGGCGGAATCGGGGCCATAGGCGCGGTCGAGGAACCACACTTCCGGCACGTTCAGTTCCGGGTTCGCCGCCCGCAGCCTGGAAATCAGGCCGTTCAATTCCTGCACCGCCTTGCGCGTGTGCGGGATCACCACCCGGTCCATGTAATCGCCCGCATCGCCCAGCAGAGCCTCTGCCAGCGCGGGCACGAACTGCGGCGAGATCACGCGGCTGGCGCGCTTGGGATCGAGGAATTGCTTCACCAGCGGCGTTTCGTTGCGGCCATTGCCGCGCACGCGGATGGGCAGGATATCCGCTGCGATGAGCAGCTCTTCGGGCAGGTTGTCGCACAAGTAGCCGACAACCTTGCCGCCGCTTTCCTTGAAATCGCGGCCGGGGCAGGTCTCGCCCCGCCACACCGCCATCAGTTCGTTCCAGGCTTTGCTCATGCTCGTTCTCTTGTCTTTCAGATTTCGCTGGCTGCGGACGCCTGCATCATGCGTGCCTCCGCGTCCTGCCGTTCATGGCCAAAGGAAATGAATGCGTGGATCAGTGCGCCTGTCAGCAGGATTGCGGCACCAACGATGGCGGGCAGCACGAAACTGTCACCATCGCCCAGCAACAGGTTGGTGAACAGCGGACCGATTACGCCGCCAAGCCCCACTGCAACGGTGAACATGGCGTTGATCCCGCCCGACTGGTCCTGCCGCGCACAGGTGCCGTAAAGGAACGGGATTATCGCGCGGAAGGTGCCCATCATCAGGATGCAGGCGAAGGTGAAGGTGAACAGGTCGTCTGCCATCCCCAGCAGGACCGTGCCGACGGCACACAGCGAACCAAGGATGAGCAGGGGCCACATGCGGCCAAAATGGTGGCCGATTACGGCGGCGATGAGTGCGCCCAGCGTTGCTGCGAAATAGGCCATGCCGACCACGCCACCGATCTGTTCGCTGTTCAGCCCGGCCTGGTCACCGATGATGCCGTTGAAGAACCAGACCATGGAATCGCCCATGGCCACGAAACCGCCACCCACCAGCAGGGCAACGCCGATCCAGCTGCCGAAAGCGCTGGCAAGGCGCTTGACCCCGCGCACCTCTGGCGGCTTGCGATGCTCCGGCGGAAGCGTGAAGCGTGGAATAAGGAGCATGAGCGGCAAGGCGACCAGCCCTGCTCCGAGCAGGCCGACAAACAAGGCATCGTCGTCGTATGACATCAGCGTGACCCCGAGAGCATAGCTCGCCGCCGTGGTGGAAAGGCCGGTGACGACACCGGATATGCCCCAGTTGCGGGTGTTCTGCTTGCTGCGCCCGAGAATGGCGTTGGACGCCGAGAGGATGGTGCCATCGCCAATCGCCCCGAGTACGCGGCCCATGATGATGAAGGTCCAGCTACCGGCGAAGAGCGAAATCAGGCTGCCCGCGATGTGCAGCACCATGCCGAGACCACAGGCCGTGCGCATGTCCAGCCGGTAGACGTTGAAGCCGACCAGCAGCGAAGCGAGCATGGTCATCGCCATGCCTGCCGATACCAGGATGGCGATGTCGCTCGTCTCCACGTCGTATGTGTCGATCAGTACCGGGGCGGCGATCGCATAAAGCGTGGAGGGGACGGCGGCGATGATGTGCGCCACCACGTTGGCGATGATCGCGCCGGACTTGTCGAATTGGGCGAGGAATTCGGGCGATCCTACGCGTTCCTGTGATGGGCCTGCCATTGTCCTGTTTCCTCAGCCGCCGAAGCCGCCGGCACTGCCGGTCTCGCCTTCGGTGCTACCGGAAACGAAGCTGTCGACCAGCGCATTGAATTCGCCTGCGTGTTCAACTTGCGCCCAGTGGCCGCAGCGGTTGATGATCGTGGCGCGTGAATTGGGCACCACGGCGAGGGCACGCAGCGAGCTTTCGAACGACACAACCTTGTCGTCGCGTCCGTGGATGAACAGTGCGGGCTTGGGGAAACTGGAGAGCTTTGCCACAAGCTCGGTGAAGGTCGCCCCGGGCTTGAACCCGTCCTTGCGGATTTCCAGCCAGTTCTTCAGGTGCTCGCGATTGGCCAGTGCCGCTTCGGAGCGTTGCTGGAACAGCTCGTCCGTGGCGAAGGACGGATCGAATACCATCACGTTCACCAGCCGGCGAAAATTCTCCGGCGTGGGATCGCGGTAGGTCTCGAAGATCACCTTGCCGCCTTCCAGCCCCTTTGGCGTGAATAGGTTGGGCGCCTGCAGGCCGGATCCCATGGTGATGAGGTGCGATACCCGTTCCGGATAATGCGCGGCAAAGGCCATTGCGGTGCCGCCGCCCATGGAATTGCCCACCAGCGCGGCCTGTTCAAAGCCACGGGCATCCAGCAGTTGCTTCAATGCCTCGACATGCGCGCCACCGGGGAAGGCCTGCCACAGGTCCGGCCCTACCGGATCGGACTTGCCCCAGCCTGGTGCGTCCCAGGCAAGAACGCGGTGCTTTCCGGACAGGACCTTCAGGTTCTGGTGGAAATTGCTCCACCCGGTCGCGCCTGGCCCGGTCCCGTGCATCATGATTATCGGATGGCCTTTACCCGCTTCACTGACATGGATCTTCCACGTCTCGGTCTGGATGAAGGTCGAGGTGCTTTCCTCGGTGTGAGTGGTGGTCATTTACCTGCCCTCGTTGTCCTGATTCCGCTCATTCCCAGTGGGTGAGCCTTGTTTTGCCGATGGCGTCCACGGCTGCGAACAGCTCTGGCGACATGGCCAGATTCGCCGCGCCAAGGCTGGATTGCAGCTCGCCAACGCTTTCCGCGCCGATGATCACTGAGGCGACGGGCTTGCGAGCGAGAACCCAGCCAAGCGCGAGTTCCGGTGGCGTGTGGCCGGTTTCCACCGCCAGCGATTCCAGCTGCCGCGCCGCTCGCTTGTGGGTGTCGGAGAAATCCGGTCCGCCCCAGCGCTTGGAGCCGACATATTGCCGCTCGCGCGCTTCTTTTCCGGCGAAAAGCCCACCGGCCAGCCCGCTGAAAATGGTGACGGAAAGGCCGTGGCGCTCGCAGGCCGAAAGGATATCGCGCTCGGCACCCCGGCGGACGAGATTGTAATTGATCTGGTTGCAGGCGGGCAGGCTGAACCCGTGCGTGTCGCATAGCCAGGCTGCCTCGACCACTTGCGAGCCGGGATAGGTGGAGAGCGCGCAGTGGCGCACCTTGCCCCCTCGGATCAGCTCGTCGAAGGCGCGCAGCGTTTCTTCCAGCGGCACATCGGGATCGGGGTGGTGGGCGTGGTAGAGATCGATGTAGTCGGTGCCGAGCCGCTTGAGGCTGGCCTCGGCCTGCTTGACGATCTGCCCGTGGGAGAGTCCGCGGTCTGCCGGATCTCTGCCCACAGGCTCGCCCACCTTGCTGCCAATGATGACTTCGCTGCGACGTCTCGCGAGCAACTTGCCGAGCATGTCTTCGGCGGATTCGCGCTCTTCTGCGCCCGGTGCGCCTGCGCGGTCGAAGCGCGCCTGGTTGCCATAGCTGTTGGCGCAATCGAAGAAGTTGATGCCCCCATCGAGCGCGGCATGGACGATAAGCTCGGCCTCGGCGGGATCGGGCGCGACGCCAAACGTGGCGGTGCCCAGCGCGATGGTGGAGACCTTGAGGTCGGTGCGGCCAAGCTGCCTATACTGCATCGCTGGCCTCCTGCGGTGCGGTGATCCACACTTTATCGGGTCGCGCGGGCGGAGCCTGGTCAAGTTGGTGCTGCCACCAACCGAGGAACGCCCACGGGCCTGCATCGCTCTCGGCCGGAAATACGGCTCCGGGCAGGTTGCGGGAGAGTGGTTCAGCGCTGGCATACGCAATCGGGCGCGGCGCCTTTAGCGCATTGCGCGTGGCGGCGGTCCAGCATTCGGAATCGGCCATGCTGGCAAAACCCGTGGGGCCGAAGTGAAGGGTCATACGGCGCAAGGCCGCGCGGCGTTCGGAGCCGTCTGCATCGGGCGAGATCAGCGCATAGCTGCGTACCTGGGTGCTGTCCGGCCCGAGCGGGTTGAAGACATGCAGGGAGCGGGTGAAGCCGTCGATCGCGAGGTTGGGATAGAGTGTGCCTGTCAGCAGGCGGGGCAGGGCGGGATCATCGGCCAGCAGTGCCGCGCCTGCCGGCGTGGTGACTTGCAGCGCAGGCGGATCGGACCACTCGGACGGCAAGTCCAGCACATCGTGCAAGGCATCGGCCATCAGTCGACGCCGCGCCATGTCGCCGCCGAACTGCTGCGCTGCCAGTTTCCAGTTCGCCGCCACGCGCCACTCCAGCGGCTGCTCGCTCGCCAGATCAACATCCGGGCCGATGGCGTCGAGCATCTGGTCGAAGTACCAGCCGAAAGTGGGATCGCTGCAGGGGAAGGGGGCGTGGTCACTTGATAGGCTGGCGAACAGCAGCCCGCGATGTTCGCGCAGCTGACCTTCCGTGCCCAGCCTTTCAGGGGTGTAGCGCCAGCCGTGGCACTGGCAATCCAGCGTCAGGGAACTCCCGCGCCCGCGCCTGGCAATCGCTCCTCCGCCAAGCCCGGCGCAAATGTTCTCGGCAATGCGATTCTCGCTATCATGGCCGCCCCACACCAGTATCGGCCGTGTACCGATATGGGTGGTCACATAGTCACCTGGCTTGCTCAGCCAGCCCGCCGGGCAGACAAACTGCCACGTGCGGTCGAAAATCGCTCGCTGCTCGTGCGCGAAAGTCTCGGGGCAGGCATAGGCGAGGGCAGGATCGAGCCTGCCACCTGCCTCGTCGAATGCCCTCTGCCCCTCTGGCATCCGCTCAGCCCTTGTCCGGGTAGGTCACCGGATGGTGGCCCCACAGCGTTACTGCGCGATAGTGCTGCACCTGCCATTCGTCCTCGTTCTCGATCCGCACGCCGCCGCAGCCGATCTCGATATCGAATCCCGATGGCGTCCTGCCGTAGAACGAGACCATGCGATCGTTGGGGTGCTTGCCCAGCGTGTTGCAGGGGATGCGGTTTGTCTCGAACAATTGCTGCGTGCGCCCGACATCGTCCAAGGTCTGCATCTGCATCATCATATGGCCGATCCGGCGCCAGTTTGCTCCTTCGGGCGTGCCGGGAGGCTTGCGGTTGATCACCAGCGAGTGGTGACGCGGATTGACGTGTAAAAAGGGCAGTTTCAGTTCCACATCGCCCTTCTGCAGCACGATATAGTCGCTGATCTTCGCGCCCAGTACGGTCGTGTAAAACTCGATGTATCGCGCCGGATCGGCTGCTGCGATGGTGATGTGGCCAAGGCCCATGTCGCCGGTGACGAAGGGGCCGATCCCGCGCGGCGATACGAAGGGCGTGTGGTCCTGGAAGGCGCCGTAGTAAATCTCGCCTGCCAGGCCTTCGGGATCGGTAAACTTCACCAGCCCAAGCACCATGCGTTCGGCACAATCTTCCAGAGAGCCTTCCGCAACTTCCAGCCCGAAGTCCTTGATCCGCCGAGCGATCGTGTCTAGCGCGGCCCGGTCCTTCACTTCCCAGCCGTAGAAGGCCACATCGTCCGCGCCGTTGTTCACCAGCACCAGCCGGTGATGGTAATCATCGCAACGAAGCAGCAGGTGCCCGGCGGGCGAGCGGCCATTGTCTTGCAGGCCGAGTAGCCGCGTGGCGAAGTCCTCCCATGCGGCAAGATCGGATACGCCAATGCCGAGATAGCCCAATTGGGTCACGGCGATTTCGTCTGCCACGCCCATCAGAACATCACCGCCATGTTGGCTGCCTGGATCACCGTCTGCTCCAGGAAGATATGCCGCCGCTTGATCTTGAAGCTATTGCCATCGGCGACCAGCACATCTTCTCGGTGGCCGATGAAGTCGTCTGTGTCGTCCTCCAGCCGGGAACGGTGCAGGTGGAAGTTGGAATGCACTTCCAGCCTGTCTTCCTCCTGTCCCACAATCCGTACATTGGTGATGAGGTAGCGCGTCCTCGAAGGAGGCTCTTCCGACCAGTTGAAGCCGCCGCTTGCCTTCTTCACGCGCTTCTCCAGCGTGTTGTACTCATCGTCGAACAGCGCAATATCGCCCTTGGCGGTGAACTGCCGGTCCAGGTCTTCCACCGTCTTGATGCGCCGCACAGGCATCCAGTAGCTGATGTCGGGCGTGAACAGCGTGAGCCATTCCTCGAAGCGCCTGTCATCCAGCATGGCGGCCTCTTCATAGAGGAACTGCTCGACCCGGTGCTGCAACAGCATGGCCTCGATGGCTTTGGTCTCGCTCATCACACCGCCTCCGTCGGTACGGGCGTGGCATTGGCGCGCAGATCGGCCCAGCTGTCGGCCGCCATCCAGTCCGCCCAGCTGCGGTAGAGCCACATGTGCGCATGCTCGTTGGTGTGGTCGTCGATATAGACCGAGCGGCCATCGATATCCTGCGGCTGACCGTGGCCAAGGTTCATCTGGTAGTTGAACGGCAGCCGCCGCGCGAGCACGCCGCGGGTCATCCTCGTGCCCTGGATCCAGTTGTCGCCGTCGTCCTGTTCCAGCATGCCTGCCGGGCCGAAGCTGTGCGTGCCGTGATAGGCCACCTGCTTCTGGTATTCCTCCGGCGCGTTGCGATCGACGAAGGTGAACCACCACAGCTCCGTCTTTTCCGGGCCTTTGGGCAGGCGCAGGCAGATCTGCCGCCCGCTGGCGGTGATCCAGACGTTGGGGAAGACGTTGGGATGGCCCTTCACGTCGAGGCCGATCGGGCCGAGCATTTCCCTTGCCCGGTCTTCCAGTCGCCAGCTCTCGAGGAAGCGCATCTGGCGGCTGGTCTCACCTGCCCTGGCCGATGCCCACGTCTCCTCGGTCATGCGCGGGCCGGTAATCGCATGGCCATATTCGCCCAGCAGGGTGCGGTGCCATTCATGACTGGGGGGCTTGCCGATGAAGCCTGCGAGTGTGGCCGAATGATGGGTGATGTNNTGATGTCGGCGTGGTACCAGTCGAGCAGGTTCTCTACCGCCAGCTTCCAGTTGCAGTTGAGCACGTTCTTCTGCACGCCTTCGATGCAGTAGATGTCCTCGCCGCGCGCATCGATCAGGTTGAGCGAGAGGCGGCCCACTTCGCCGAGGAATTCTTCCAGCGGCGGCGCGTCTTCGTCCATGCAGGCGAAGACGAAGCCCGCGTAGGTGGCGACATGCGGCGCGCGCAGCAGGCCCCATTTCGTGCGGTCGATTTCGCCGTTGTACAGGTCCTTGCGGCCAGGCACGACCTTGAGCGCGCCATCGAGCCCGAAGGCCCAGCCGTGGTAAGAGCACAGGAAGCCGCGCGCATTGCCGGTTTCTGCCCGGCACACGGTATTGCCACGATGGGGGCAACTATTGAGCAGGACATGGATTGATCCGTCCTTGTCGCGCACGCAGATGACGGGCTCGTCCCCGATATAATTCGTGAAGAAATCGCCCGCCTCGGGAATCTGGCTCTCGTGGCACATGAAGTTCCAGCTGCGGGCAAAGATATGCTCCAGCTCCTGCTGGTAGATATCGGGATCGCTGAAAATGCGTCGTTCGATCGTGCCAGCCTTGTGGTCGACATAGTCGTGATAGGAGAATTGGGCCTTGTCCGTCATCCTGACCTCTCCGCCAGCGGTGCGTGCCGCGCGTCGCCGGCATCACATTCGAATCGCATACGGGACAGTATGGGCCTATCCGCAAGGCTGTGGCAACCGGTTTTTGGCAAGTGAATTATCCCGCCGGAAAGTCCGGAAACCCGCAGAAAACCGCCATTCGCGCGGAAATTCGAAATAGCCATTGGCCGGCAATTGTGGAAGCGCTACCATACGATGGCGTTTTTCAAGCGAGCAGAGCAACAGCCAGGGCAGGGAATAGCCATGAACGAGCAGGCGAAAGCCGAAGATTTCGACGTCTTCGAAGAAGAGACTTTCGGCAGCGCCTACGAAGAATTCCGCCGCCTGCGCAACGAATGCCCGATGGCGCGCAGCGAGGGTTTCGGAGGGTTCTGGATGGCAACCCGCTACGATGACGTGGCGAAGATGCTGCGCGACGACAATTACATCACCTCAGTCCGCAATATCGTGCCGGGCAGTTCCAACCTGGTGCGCACTCCGCCGCTGCGCTACGATCCGCCCGAGCACACCCCCTATCGCCGCACGCTCGACCGGGCGCTGTCGAAGGGGCGGGTGGAGCGTCTCGGCCCATCGATCCGCAAGCATTCCGAAAACCTGCTCGATGAATTCATCGCGCTTGGCGAGGGCGACTATGTGGAACTGGTCGGCAGCAAACTGCCGATGCTCGCGTTCGGTGACTGGATGGGCATGACCGCCGAGCAGACCCAGCGCATGTGGGAACTCAGCCGCGTCTATATCCGCGCCTTCGTCGCCTACGATCGGCCCACTGTGGCCAAGACGGTGGAGGCCTTCATCGAGCTGGCCCGGGAACTGATTGCCCATCGACGGGCCAATCCGCGCCCGGCAGCGGAATGTCCGATCGCCTCGCTGATGGAGGCTGAGCGCGATGGCGAAGTGCTGATGACCGAGGAACTGCTGCTCAACTGCGTGCGGCAGGTGCTGGTGGTCGGCATGGCCGCCCCGCCGATGATCTTTGCCAGCATGATCGTGCACCTGTGCCAGAACCCGGAACTGTTCCAGGAACTGCGAGAGAAATATCGCGAGGACCCCACCATTTCGGCGCGCGCGATGGAGGAATTCGTGCGCCTCTACACGCCCTATCGCGGCTTTGCCCGCAGCTCGAAGACCGAGGTCGAATGGCATGGCCGCACAATCGTGCCGGGCGAAGCGATTGCCCTGTCCTTCGCCAGCGCGAACCGCGACGAACGCGTGTTCGACAACCCCGACCAATTCATCCTCGACCGCCCCAATATCCGCAAGCACCTCGCCTTCGGCGCGGGCGCGCACAAATGCGCCGGCATGCCGATTGCGCGATTGCAGATGGCCATCGGGCTGGAAACCCTGCTGGAAAAGGTCGGCACGATGGAGCTGGCGGGCGAACTGAAGATGTCCTCCATGCCGGAGATTGGCCCGATTGCCGTGCCGATAAGGGTGACGGCGGTGCGATCGTTCTCCTGACGCTGACCTGCCGGAAACGCTTCGCTTGCGAACGGTGAAGCTGTCCATCAGTATTCAACTGTAACAACGACCTTCGTGTAGCTAGTCAATGATGGCGACCCAGTGTCGGTGACCTCTGCCAATATTTGCAGGGTATCTCCCGCCTGCGCGTCCACCGGGACGGTGAAGGTTAGCCGGTTGCCGTCAGGGTGAAGCTGGACCTCACCTCCATATCCGTCCGCCTCATCCCATCGCCACCAGCGTAAGCGCACCTGATCGCCAACGGGGTCTGACGGGATGGCGGTCAATGAAACGGTTTCACCCGCAGCGGTGGTCATGGCCAACGGGCTCTGCAAATTGACCTGCGGATTGTGATTGGCATCTGCATAATTGGGGGTCACAGCCCAGCGAAAGCGCGCCGCCCAGTCTCGCTGTACGGTGGCAAAGAACGGATGGGTTTCCGCCCTGCGGCGCTGCGGAGGCCCTTCCGGATTGCTAGCGTTGGCCTCAAGCTCGGCTAGGGACTGATTAAATTCCGAAGGTTCTGCATTTTTCGGCACCGGGCGCAAATATCCGCCCCAGCCTCCGAAGCTGTCGCCGCGAAAACCCCGCAAGCCATTGTCGATCAAGTTTAGGAAAGTTCCGGTATCCCCTTCGCCAATGTAGTCCCCTTGGGGCTGCGGCGGTGTCCACACGATATAGCCCTGCGCACGCAAATCCTCGGCGGTTCCGGGAATGCCGAAGTAGTCGAAGATGTCGCCCTCGACCATCTGTCTGCCATCACCCCAGGTGCGAATGAGAGCACCCAATGGACCGGCATTGGAAATGTTGGCAGATATCCAGTCTGCCCGCAGGTAGCGCGCATCTTCGAGACTGACACGATCCTGCGAGCCGTAGCTGATACCGACTCCGCCTGTCAGTTCGCGATAGCGTATTTCCGGCCAGTGCGGCTGGATGTAGTTGGCATAGGTATCGTCTTGGTCCCCGGAAGGGTGGATGACTGCCTTGCGTATGACCCTCGCGCGTATTTCCGGCCATTCGGGGGTGCC
>JABAHR010003966.1_pt1 | contig 22064 bp, 24 predicted proteins | sample 7062101 | NCBI WGS metagenome assembly JABAHR01 (sample SAMN14534553, study PRJNA622989) | marine sediment metagenome | biome: marine biome [ENVO:00000428]; feature: marine pelagic biome [ENVO:01000023]; material: deep marine sediment [ENVO:00002113] | place: India: Gulf of Kutch | collected...
CCGCTGGTGCGCGTGCGCCGGCGAGCCACTGGTCAATGGCGCGATAGGCAATGCCGGCGGCAGACATCGTAATCAGCGCCACCTGGAACATCGCTCCGAGCGCCTCGGCCTTGCCATGGCCGAAGCGGTGGTTCTCATCCGCCGGCATGGCCGCCACCCGCACCGCCAGCAATGTGGCGATACTGGCGATGAGGTCGAGCATNNACCAGGAACAGGGCCATGGCGATGGAGGCATAGGCGGCGCTCCGTGTCAGTTTCGCGCGCTCATCGCTCATGGGTAGAGCAACGTGCTGGTCCAGCCGTCCCCGTCGCGATCGTACTGCCGCCGCTCGTGCAGGCGATTGCGGTGGGCGAGCCAGAATTCGATCCTTTGCGGATCGAGGCGAAAGCCGGTCCAGTGCGGCGGGCGCGGCACTTCGCCGGCCTGCTTGCACGCCTCCTCGATGTCGGCGACGCGGTCGAGATAGGTCTGCCTCTTGTCGAGCGGGCGCGACTGGTCCGAGGCCGCCGAGCCGACCTGCGAAACGAAGGGTCGGGAGCGGAAATAGGCATCCGCCTCTTCAGCGCTTACCTCGCTCAGCGGCCCTTCGATGCGGATCTGCCGGCGCAGGCTCTTCCAGTGAAACAGCAGCGCGGCCTGCGGATTGGCCAGCACTTCGCCGCCCTTGCGGCTCTGCGCATTGGTGTAGAACACGAATCCGCGTCGATCGTGCCCCTTCAGGAGGACCATGCGGACCGAAGGCACAGCCCCCGCACTAGCGGTTGCCAGCGCCATGGCGTTGGGATCGTTGGGCTCGCTCTCGCAGGCTTCGGCGAACCATTGCTCGAACATCTCGAACGGGTCGCATTCGGCCAGGGGATCATCGCTTTCGCTCATGGCGAGACCTCCTACTGTGCTTGGCCGCGAGAAGAAAGATGCTGCTCATGCCGGAGTCCGCTTGCGTCGGGCCATTGCATTACCTAGCTAACACACCATGAGCGACCCCTACACCACACTGGGCGTGGCCCGCAGCGCCAGCGAGAAGGACATCAAGTCCGCCTATCGCAAGCTGGCCAAGGAGCTGCACCCGGACAGGAACAAGGACAATCCCAGGGCGGCGGAACGGTTTTCCGACGTCACCAAGGCCTATGACCTGCTGTCCGACAAGGACAAGAGGGCGCAATTCGACCGCGGCGAGATCGATGCCGAAGGCAATCCTGCCATGCCCTTTGGCATGGGCGGTGGCGGTCCCTTCGGTGGCGGCAGGGGCGGGCAGCGCGGCTACTCGTCGGGCGACTTCAATGGCTTTGGTAACGAGGAAATGGACCTGGGTGACCTGTTCGAGGGCCTGTTCGGGCGCGGTGGGCAAAGGGGCGCCGGTGGCGGCTTTGGCCAGCGGCGTCCGCCGCCGCCCCCGCAACGCGGCGCCAATGTCAATTACACGCTGAAAGTGCCGTTCGTCGATGCGGCCACGCTCAAGCCCCAGCGCATCACCCTTGGCGATGGCAAGACCATCGATTTGAAGCTGCCCGCCGGTGTCGAAGACGGCACGCAGATGCGCCTCAAGGGCAAGGGCAATTCCGGCCCCGGCGGCAATGGCGATGCGCTGGTGACGATCGATATCCAGCAGCATGGCTTTTTCACCCGCGATGGCGACGACGTGCGCCTGGAGCTGCCGATCTCGCTCGACGAGGCGGTCAATGGCGCCAAGGTCAAGGCCCCGACGGTCGACGGGCCGGTGATGCTAACCGTCGCTGCGGGCTCGGGATCGGGCAAGGTCCTGCGGCTCAAGGGCAAGGGGTTCTCGCGCAGGTCCGGCGGGCGGGGCGACCAGCTGGTGACGCTGGAGATCAACCTGCCCGAAGACATGGAGGAACTGGCCTCCCGCCTCGAAGGCTGGAAGGACGAGAGCGACCTGCGCGGCCGGCTGGGCGTCTGACGCCCCGGCGCTTGGCCACAGGACAGGTGGCATAGCGGCTCGACACCGCGCGCCTTGCTGGTAAAGCTGCAGGAGATGGAGCCGCCCGGTATCACCGACCACGACCGGCCTGGGCCGCATATCGCGGATTATTCCCCGGAGGCGCGGAGGCGCGAAGCGCTCGAGCACATGCAGGATCCGCTGCATCATGTGCGCCGGGTGATGGGCCCGGGCAGCCGCATTTTCGAAATGGTCAAGCGCGTTGCCGTGGGCACCTGGAACGATGGTTTCATCCACGCCGGCAACCTTGCCTACATGTCGCTGCTGGCGCTGTTCCCCTTCTTCATCACCGGGGCTGCCGTGCTGTCCTTCATCGGCGAGGAAGCCGAACGGGCCGCCGCCATCGATGCCGTGCTGGCCGCCCTGCCGCCGATGGTCAGCAATGTCATCGAACCGGTGGCGCGCAATGTCATCGATGCCCGCAGCGGCTGGCTGTTGTGGGTCGGCGCAGGCATCGGCCTGTGGACGGTGAGCAGCCTGATCGAGACGATCCGCGACATTTTGCGCCGCGCCTATGGCACCGAACCGCGGCAGGCCTTCTGGCAATATCGCCTCGGCTCTGCCGGGCTGATCATCTCCGCCATCGTGCTGCTGATCGTCGCCCTGTTCGCGCAGGTCGCAATCGGCACGGCGCAGCAGGTGATCGCCGCCAACTTCCCCGAATTGACCCGCCTGCTCGGCCAGCTCGCCTGGTCGCAGATCATCCTCGCCCTCGGATTGTTCGGCGCGCTATACCTGCTGTTCTACACGCTGACACCGGGCGATTACCGCAATGGACGCTATCCCAAATGGCCCGGCGCCATGCTGGTGGCGATATGGTGGGCGACCGTTTCCATGGTGCTGCCGCGCGTGATCCGGACGATGTTCTCGCTCGATCTCACCTATGGATCGCTGGCCGGAATCATGATCGCGCTTTTCTTTTTCTGGTTTGTCGGACTAGGGATGGTGGCAGGCGCAGAGTTGAACGCCGCATTGGCCAAGACGCCGGAAGAGGAAGAGGACGAGGCGGCCGAGATGGAAGACGAGACGGACGAGATGCAGGAGGGGAAGTGATGACCGCACTGATGGAAGGCAAGAAGGGCCTGATCATGGGGCTGGCCAACGACAAGTCGCTGGCCTGGGGCATTGCCAGGAAGCTGCACGAACACGGCGCCGAAATGGCCTTCTCCTATCCCGGCGAGGCGCTGGCCAAGCGCGTCGGCCCGCTGGCCGAACAGGTCGGCAGCGATTTCCTCATTGAATGCGACGTCGCCGACATGGATGCGATGGACAGGGCCTTTGCCGAGATCGAGGCAAGATGGGGCAAGCTCGATTTCCTCGTCCACGCCATCGGCTTTTCCGACAAGAGCGAATTGCGCGGCAGATATGTCGATACCAGCCTCGACAATTTCCTGATGACGATGAACATTTCCGCCTACAGTTTCGTCGCAGTAACGCGCCGGGCGGTCGAGTTGATGCCGGCGGGCGGCTCCTTGCTGACATTGACCTATTACGGCGCCGAGAAGGTCGTGCCGCACTACAACGTCATGGGGGTCGCCAAGGCGGCGCTCGANNCGTGGCCAAGGCGGCGCTGGAAACCAGCGTGCAATATCTCGCCAACGACCTGGGGCCGGACAACATCCGCGTCAACGCGATCAGCGCCGGCCCGATCAAGACGCTGGCCGCCAGCGGGATCGGCGATTTCCGCTATATCCTCAAGTGGAACGAGTTGAACTCGCCGCTCCGCCGCAATGTCACGATCGAGGATGTTGGCGGCTCGGGCCTGTATTTCCTGTCCGACCTTTCCTCCGGCGTGACCGGCGAAGTGCATCATGTCGATTGCGGTTATCACGTGGTCGGCATGAAGCAGGAAGACGCACCGGACATCGCACTCGCCTGACACCTGCGTTCATGGTATGTTCGCCCCGATTCGCTTAGGGAAATCCGGGGGAGAGCAGACATGCTGACAGGTGGATGCCGCTGCGGAGCGGTGCGTTACGAGGCGAGCGGGGACAATCCCCACCATGCGTTGTGCCATTGCCGCGATTGCCAGATGGGCTCGGGCGCGCCGATGGTCGCCTGGCTGGCCGTACGGACGGAGAATTTTCGCATCACCGCGGGAGAGCCGGCAAGCTATACCAGCGCGGCAGGTTCCACCCGCCAGTTTTGCGGCACATGCGGCACACCGTTGTTCTTCATCAACGAGGAGATGCTGCCCGGCATCGTCGATGTGCAGACGGTGACGCTGGACGAGCCGGATGCCCTGGCGCCGAGCGTGCAGGTGCAGGTGGCTGACCGGCGGCAATGGATGGCGAAGCTGGCGGAAATGCCGGAATTCGAGCGCTTTCCCGGCGGCTGACCCCATCTACCACCAGTTGAAGGCAAGATCGGTAAAGAAGCCGAGCCAGGCCGCAAACAGGCAGTAGAGCAAGGAGCGGGCAAAGGGCGCCGGCACGCGTGCCAGCTCCGGCCTGCCGGCGGGAAAGCTGAGCAGCTGGCCCGTGCCCACCGCCGGCGTCGGCGTGGCGCTGGCCACCGGTCCCGGCACTTCGCAGGACCTTCCGTCGTGATGGAAAGCGAAAATCGGCACGAAACCGTCCGGTCCGGGCATGTGGCGCGAAACGCGGGAGCGCACATGCACCGTGCCCTTCGCCACGCGCAGGAAATCGGGCATGCCGACGATCCACAATGCATAGGCCCCGGCGAGGATAGCCGGGTAAGCGATGATCTCGATCATTCGAGAGTGGTTAGCCGGCCTTGCGCGCCTGCTCAATTGCCTCGGAAGCATCGATATGGGGCTGGTCGGGCCAGATCCCGCGCGTGTCGTAGACCTGCTTGCCGGATCGTTCCGCCAGCGGGACAGACTTGAACACGTCATGGTCGACCAGCACGATCATCACATCGCATTCTTCCAGCGCGGTATCGACATCGACCAGCTTTGCGCCAGTGTCGGTGAATTCGATCGGCAGTTCGCCGGCATAGGGCTCGACAACGTGGATCCGCTCGCCGAAGCGGCGCGCCAGAGTGGCGGCAACCAGCCGCGCAGGGCTTTCCCGGAAATCGTCGATATTGGCCTTGAAGGCGAGGCCGAGGCAGGCGACGCGCGCGCCGGGATTGGCCTCCACCAGGGCGCATGCCCGGGCGATCACGTGATGGATCTTGCCATCGTTCACGCCGCGCGCCGTGCGGATCAGCGGGGTCTGCTCGGGAGCTCCATTGACGATGAACCACGGGTCCACCGCGATGCAATGGCCGCCCACGCCGGGGCCGGGGTTGAGGATGTTCACCCGCGGGTGGCGATTGGCGAGGCTGATAACTTCCCACACATCCAGCCCCATGGCGTCAGCAGCAATCGAAAGCTCGTTGGCGAAAGCGATATTGACATCGCGATAGGCGTTTTCGACCAGCTTGGTCATCTCCGCACTGGCCGCATCGGTGGTGACGCAGCTGCCGCGCACGAAGCGCTTGTAGAAGGCCAGCGCCTTCCTCGCACAGCGCGGGGTGATGCCGCCGATCGAACGGTCGTTGTTGGTCAGCTCCTCGAGGATGCGGCCGGGCAGCACCCGCTCGGGACAATAGGCAATGGCGATATCGGGCGTGCCTTCAGCGAGTCCCGGCATGGCAAGGTCCGGCCGCTCGGCAGCGATCAGGTTGCGCATCTGCTCGGTCGTTCCGACAGGGGAGGTGGATTCAAGGATCACCACGTCGCCCGGCTTGAGCACGCGCGCCACGTTTCGTGCGGCTTCCATCACATAGGAGACGTCCGGCGTATGCTGGCCGTCCTTGTGGAACGGCGTGGGCACGGCAATCACGAAGACATCGGCGGCGGTAACATCGCATGAAGCCCGGAACAGCCCGCGCTGGACCACGCCGCGCACCAGCCCGTCGAGATCGACCTCCTCAATATGGATCTCGCCGCGGCTGATCGTCTCCACCACCTCGCGCGAGATATCGACGCCATGCACCTGCATGCCGGCGCGGGCGATCACCGCCGCCGTCGGCAAGCCGATATAGCCAAGGCCGATGACCGAGACCGTGGGAAGGGTTTCGCCGCGCATGAATTGCCTTTCGCTTCGCTCTGCGAAAGGCCTTGCCGCAAAATGGTTGATAATCGGGTAATGTTAAGGGGCTGCGCGGCAGCACGGTCGCGCAGCGACCGCAAGCGCGAAGGCGCGCCCGCAAGTGCCCCGCAGTCCGAAGGACGGAGGGAACAGCACTGAGGACAGGAGGCCAGGAGGGGCCTTGCGCATCACAAAGAATTCACCAGCAGATCGCAGATGCGCGCGGCACTCTTGCCATCGCCAAAGGGATTATGCGCGCGGGCCATGGCGAGGTAGGCCTGCTGGTCGTCGAGCAGACGGTGGGCTTCGGCCACGATGCGGTCGGCATCGGTGCCGACCAGCATGGCGGTGCCGGCTGCCACGCCTTCGGGGCGCTTGGTGGTTTCGCGCATGACGAGGACCGGCTTGCCCAGCGCGGGCGCTTCTTCCTGTACCCCGCCGCTGTCGCTCAGCATCAGCGTACTGATGTCGATAAGTCGGGCGAAATGGGGGTAGTCGAGCGGCTCGATCATGGCCACGTCTTCTACGCCTGCCAGTTCGGCCTCCATCACTTCGCGCACATGGGGATTGAGGTGGACGGGGAAGATCACCGCCACTTCGGGCCGTGCGGCGAGGCGGCGAATGGCCGAGGCAATCGCCTGCATGCCTTCACCGAAATTCTCGCGCCGGTGCGTGGTAACGCCGATGATGCGCTTGCCGGCAAACCGCTCTTCCAGCGGGGCAAGGCCTGACGCAAGCGCGGGCTCCTGTCCGATCCGCGCAGTGATCCAGTGCAAGGCGTCGATCACCGTATTGCCGGTGACGTGGATCGTCGCCGGATCGACATTTTCCGCCAACAACGCGTACTGCGCCGTTTCGGTCGGGGCGCAATGGAGCGCAGCGATATTGCCGATGACCTTGCGGTTCACCTCTTCCGGCCAGGGGTGGTAGATATTGCCGCTGCGCAATCCCGCCTCGACATGGGCGACGGGAATCTTGCGGTAATAGGCAGCAAGCGCGCCGGCCATGGCAGTTGCCGTGTCGCCCTGCACCACCACCCAGTCCGGCTGTTCCTCGTCCAGCACCTTGCCAATGCCGGTGAGCAGGCGCGCGGTCAGGTCGTCAAGCGACTGGTCCGGCTGCATCAGGTCGAGATCGTGGTCGGGGACAATGTCGGCAATCGCCAGCACCTGGTCGAGCATGCCGCGATGCTGGCCGGAAACGCAGACGCGCGAAATGAAGCGCTTGTCCGCCGCCAGCGCATGCACGAGCGGGAACAGCTTGATCGCTTCCGGGCGAGTGCCGAAAACCGTCAGGATGCGCTTGGGGCCTGTCATTTTTCGCCCCTTAGCCGATTATCCGTTAACTATGACCTACCCTTTGCGCCGGCAGGGCTCACTGCGCCGGCGGGCTTTCGGGGACATCGTCAGGATCGACCACTTCGAGATCGGGCAGGTCCTCGCCCTCGCCCGGCAGTGGCGCTTCGCGTTCGGCCTCGAGCCGCTCCATATAGGACCGCTCGAGCTCTTCCACCCGGCGCTGCGTCGCGGCAGCCTCGGCATCGATCTCCGACAGGCGCTCCTCGCGCGCCTCGTTGATCAGCTGGCTGAAGCGCACATCCTGGCTTTCCGCTCGGTCGGCATAGGCGGCCTCGATCATCTGCATGGTACAGCCCAGTTCCGCGCCGGAGCCGGTGTTGGTGCAGGAAATCGGCCCGAAAGCGCCGACCGCCTCGAAGCTGCGCACGCGATCCGTCCACGAGTTGTTTTCCGGGCTGTCGCTCTCGCGCAGGTTCGGCGGGATGCGATAGCGCTCGCTCTCGTCCATGCGCGCGCAGACGGTGATCACGTCGCCGACCGTTTCCGGACAGGGATCATCGCCATAGATGATGACGGTGTTGTAGCTTTCCGTGCCGGGTGCACCATCCTGTGCGGCGGCAGGCAGGGCGGCGAAACCGGCAATGGCGGCAGTAGCAGCAAGCGCAATCAGGCGTTTCATCGTTTCTTCCTTGGTCAGGGCGTCAGTTTGCACAAGGCAAGCGCCCGCGTGAACCCTTACTGAAGCATGGCGCCGCAAAAACTGACGCCAATCAAATCCCCGCGGCCCCGAACCGTTCCGGGTCAGATCTTTTCGGACAGGCGGATCGCCGCGCGGCAGCCGAGACGGATTGCGGCCGACAGCAGCGGATAGGCAGGCGCCTGCTCCGCGCCTGCTTCCAGCGCCGCATCGCGGTGTTCACGCTCGTCCTCGCGGAAGCGGGTGATCATCTCCGCCAGTTCCGGATCATCGCCATCACCCTCGAGCTCTTCCAGCTGGCGCGTGTAGTGCTTGTCTATCTCGGTCTCGATCGCAGCGGTGCAGGCCATCGCCGCTTCCGGCCCGATCAGGGCGGTGCCGGCGCCAAGGGCAAAGCCGGCCACATGCCAGAACGGCTGCAGGGCGGTGGGGCGGACCCCGCGCGCGGCCATCAGCGCGTCGAATTGCGCCCGGTGGTCCTTTTCCTGCTCGGCCATGGCGCGGATTTCCGCAGCGTGCGGGCCGCGCTCTCCCAGCACGGCGAGCTGGCCGGCATAGATGCGCGTGGCGCCAAACTCGCCGGCCTGGTCGACACGGACCATTTCCGAGCGATCGGGGCTTGTGTCGGCTTCGCTCATGCCTGCTCCTTCCTCGCCAGCATCACCCATATGGCGATTGCCGAGGCGATGGAAAAGATCGCATTGAAGCCTGCCAGCGAAATGCCGAGCAGCGTCCACGGGGCCTGGTCGCAGCGGATGATCGGGGCATTGAGGATGGCCTCAAGCGCATCGCCGCCGCCCGTGGCGGGAAGGGCGCAAGTGGTGATGCCTTCCCACCAGTGATATTCGACACCGGCATGGAAAGCACCGATCAGGCCCGAGGTGAGTATGCCTCCGGCCGCAATCGCCACCCACAGGTGCTTCGGCGGCGCAAACAGCGACAGCAGACCAAGCCCGAGCGCGGCGAAATGCGGCCAGCGCTGCCACCAGCACATCTCGCAGGGGAACAGGTCAAACACATATTGCGAGATATAGGCCCCGCCCAGCAGCAGCGCGGGAACGAGGATGGCAAGGCGCTGCGCGCGCTGGAAACCCGGATTCATGCGAACCGCCTCAGTCGCGCGCGGCAATGTTGATGCCGTTGGTCCGGCGCAGCGTATTGAGCGCGTAATCGAGCTGGAAATCCTCGATCCCCATTTCCTCCAGCTCCTCGGCGGTCAGCTGGAAGCGCGGATCGTCGATGGAATCGGCCTCCAGCGCCTCGTCCTCGTAATCGATCTCGTTGATCAGGTGGCGGCGCAGGTCGCTTTCGCGCAAGGCGTAGCGCTGGCGGCGCTCGGCATCGGGGTCGGACAATTGCGGCACGCGAATATCCGGTTCAATGCCGCCTTCCTGCACCGAACGGCCGGACGGCGTGTAATAGCGGGCAGTGGTCAGCTTGAGCGCGGAATCGTCGGTCAGGCGCAGCAATGTCTGGACGCTGCCCTTGCCGAAGCTGCGCTGGCCCATGATCAGGGCGCGGTGATGGTCCTGCAAGGCACCGGCGACGATCTCGCTGGCGGATGCCGAACCTTCGTCGATCAACACGATCATCGGCAGGCCGTCGACGACATCGCCACGATAGACCGTTTCGGCATCGTAATAGACCGTATCGCTGATGTGGCGGCCACGCTGGGACACGATCTGCCCACGGGTGAGGAACAGGTCGCTCAGGGCTACAGCCTCGTTCAGCGAACCGCCCGGATTGCGGCGCAAATCGAGCACCAGACCAGCGAGGTCGCCGGTCGCTTCCTCGCGCAGGGCAGCGAGTGCCGCGTTGACGTCTTCGCCCACGTCGGCGCTGAATTCGTTGATGCTGATATGGCCGATATCGCCGTCCATCAGCTCATGGGTGACCGGCTCCAGCTCGATCACCCCGCGCGTCACCGTCACTTCGAGCGGTTCGTCGCGGCCCGGGCGGAAGATCGTCAGGTCGATCGCAGTACCAGCAGGGCCGCGCATCTGCGACACCGCATCGTTGATCTCGAGCCCGTAGATCAGGTCGCCATTGATATGGGTGATGAAATCGCCGGCCTTGATCCCGGCCTGGTCCGCCGGACTGCCGCGGAAGGGCGACACCACCTTCACCGCGCCATCCTCCATGATCACCGAGATGCCGAGGCCCTGGTAATTGCCTTCGATCATCGTGTTCAGCCGCTGCAGGGCCGGACCGTCGAGATAGGAGGAGTGCGGATCGAGCGCCGCCAGCATCCCGTCAATCGCCCCGCGGATGAGCACCTCGTCCTCGACCGGTTCGACATAGCTGGCCTTGATCCGCTGGTAGGTGGCGAACAGGCGGGCGAATTCGGGCGATGCCCGCCCTTCGACCTGGGCAAGCCCCGCCGTCGTTGCCGGCAACAGGGCTACGGCAGTACAAAGGGCGGCGGCGCGCATGGCATTGGCGAATTTCATGACTTCTGCGTCCTGTTGGGTCCCGGCGGCCTTCTATCGCACGGCAGGGCTTAACGCCAGATGAGGCAGATATGGTGTGGCAAAAGGGGAATTGCCAGCTCGGAGCCGAATCCTCAGCGCGTGTATTCGAGCGGATTTACCGCCTCGCCTTCGCGGCGCAGTTCCAGCGTGATGGAGGGGCGGCCCGGCCCGGCAACGCCGATCGGCGCACCGCCGACGAGATCCTGGCCGACCTGCACATCGCTGCGCGCCAGGCCGGTGACGAGGCTGGTCCACCCCCCTTCATGCTCGATGATGACGATCTGCCCATAGCCGCGATAGGGCCCGGCAAAGGCCACCCGTCCGGCCGCCGGCGCAACCACTTGCGCATTGGCGATCGGCGCCAGGGTCAGGCCCTTGCTGAGGCCGGAGGCGATCGGCGCGCCGAAGCCGGTCACGGTCCGCCCGGCAACCGGCAGCGTATAGGGTCGCGGCGCATCGGCAGGCACGAATTCGAAGGACAGCGTGTCCGGCGGAGATAGCGCGGCCTGCGCGCCCGCTTGCGCCGGACGAAGGCTCGGCCCCGGCAGGGCGGCGAGGCGCGCGCGCAATTGCCCGGCGCGATCGAATTCCGCCAGCAGGCCGTCGAGATCGCTCGCCTGTTCGGCCAGCGCCAGCGCCCGTTCGGCCTCGCGATTGGCCGAACCGCCAGCCTCGCGTGCGGCCAGCCGCTGGCGCGTTTCGATGGCAGCCAGCTCGGTACGGCGGGTAGCCAGGCTTTCCTCTTCCGCGCGCAGCGCCTCGGCAGCGCGTTCGGCCTCGGCCTGCAATTGCCGCGAGCGGGCGATACGGCTGCGCAATTGCGCAGTGCGCGCCTGCACCTGCGGCACTGCATTGGCCATCACCGCGCGCAGGTAGACAACGTCGCGCACTTCGCCCGGACGCAGGATCGACAGCGCCACCGGCCGGCGCGAGATCTGCTGCAGGGCGGCGGTGAGGCGAATGACCGGCTCCTGCTCGCGGCCCAGTTCCTCGCGCAATGCTTCGCGCTGCCCCTCGATCAGGCCGATCCGCGCTTCGGCGGCCACGATGCCGGCCTCGGCCTGCTGCACCCGGGCAGCAAGAGCGGCGGCCTGGCGCGCGGCACGGTCAGCCGCATCTTCGGCTTGCCGGGCCTCGCNNCTTGCCGGGCCTCGCGTTCGAGACGCTGGCTACGCGCTTCGGCCCGATCGCGCTCGGCCAGCGCCTGCTCCAGTGCCGCGCGCGTCTCAGCCGAGCTCTCATAGACCGGCGCACGCTGGCCCCATGCGGCAAAGCCCAGCAGGCCAACAGAAAGCAGGACAAGGATAAAGCGCGAGATCACCCGCTCATCCTGACCGATGATAGGGGTGGCCGGCAAGGATCGATGTGGCGCGGAACAATTGTTCCATCAGCATGGCGCGGGCGAGCAGGTGCGGCCAGGTGGCCTTGCCGAAGGCCAGCAGCAGGTCTGCTTCCTCGCGCTCGGCCTGCGAATGGCCATCCGCCGCGCCCAGCACGAAGCGGCATTCGCGTATCCCGCCATCGCGCCATTTCTCGAGGATGGCGGCGAGCTGTTCGGAGGTAAGGTCCTTGCCTTTCTCGTCGAGCAGCACTGTGCGCAATGGCATCTGCGGTTCGGCAATGCGGCCGCCCGTTTCGGGCAATTCGGTCAGCTTAACGGGCCAGGTGATGCGCTTTTCGTAACGCGCGACCAGCTCCGCCTCGGGCGAGCGGGCGATCTTTCCGCGGGCGATGACGTGGAGAAGCATTCTTGTTTGACCTCAAGTGCCGGCGCGGACGTCCGTCCGCTTGGCTATCCTCGCTTGCTGCCGGCATAGCCGGCATCGCTGCGGGCGGCCAGTCGGCCTTGCGGGCCTGCGGCCCGTTGGCACTTCTCGTTGGTTGTTCGAGAGAGTCGCGGCAACCCGAGCCCGCCACAGGGAGAAGGGCGGGAACTGCGCCGACGACGCAGGCCCGAATGGGCTCGCGCAAGAACCCTAGGCGTTCCCGGCAGCCTCTTTCACGCCATCGTCGCCAAAGCCCCACATCCTTTCCAGGTTGTAGAAGCTGCGGACCTCGGGGCGGAACAGGTGCACCACCACGTCGCCGGCATCGATCAGCACCCAGTCTGCCGCCGGTAGCCCCTCTATGCGCGGAGACGGTTCGCCGGCCGCCTTCAGCTTCTCGGCCAGCTTGGTGGCGATGGCCGCCACTTGCCTGGTCGAGCGGCCGGAAGCGACGATCATGTGATCGGCGATCGAGCTCTTGCCTTCGAGGGGAATGGAAACCACGTCCTGCGCCTGGTCATCGTCCAGCTGCTGGAGGACGAGGGCATGCAGCGATCCGGGTTCTGCCTGGATGGTGTCGGTGTTGCTAGTCATGGATATGATGGTTGCGGTGCCGGTCGTTGCGGGATGGCTTGCGCCCCCTAGACTGGTGGATGTCATCGCGACGTTTCATGCTCCTGCTTTGGGAATGGACAACATCTTGCACGGGCCCGAGGCGGCTCATGCGTCTCGTCCCCCTGCAGGATTGTGGATGAGGGAATGCGTCACTTCATCCCGTGGAGCGGGGCCGGAATATCGGTCCGCCCAGTGGGGATCCGCTGCTCGGATTTGTGTGGCCGAACGCGGATCGGGATCGAAACGCAATTCTATCAGCGCCGGTGCGCTCCATTCGCCCCGGTTGCGTAAACTGGCTGCGGACAACCGGTAACGCCGCATCCAGACCATCGCGGGGCTCGCGAGGGCATGGGCATCATAACCGGGCCTTGCAATCACCGCAATCGGGATTTCGCGGGCAATCTGCCGCCAATTCCGCCACTTGTGGAACTGCGCCAGATTGTCCGCCCCCATCAGCCACACGAAGCGCCGGCGCGGATAACGGCGCTTGAGCGCGCGCAGCGTATCGACGGTGTAGCGCGTGCCCAGCTCGCGCTCGATCGCCGTGACCCTGATCGCGGCCCTGCGGCTCATCGCCTGCGCCGAGCGGACGCGGACGGCCAGCGGAGCCATGCCGGCCTCGGGCTTGAGCGGATTGCCGGGCGACACCATCCACCACAACTCGCCGAGCCCAAGTGCGCGAATGGCGAACAGCGAGATACGCCTGTGCCCGCCATGGGCGGGGTTGAAGCTGCCGCCCAGCAATCCGGTGAGGGCGCCGCTCACTCCGGCTTGCGTCGCGGCGAGACGCGAAAGCCGTGGCGCGCATTCTGCGAATCAATCGCCCATGCCGGATATTCCGGGTCGAGCCTGCCAATGGCATCGAGCGCGGCCAGTTCCTCGCCGGACAGCTCGATCTCGCTGGCGGCAAGGTTCTGCGCCAGCTGGTCGGCCCGCTTGGCCCCGACGATCACGCTGGAGACGACCGGCTGGTGCAGCAGCCAGGCAAGGGCGATGGCGGCGACACCGACATCGCGTTCCTCGGCCATCGGCCGCATCGCCTCCACCGCCTGCGCGGCCAGGCGCTTGTCGGCGCGCGGGAAATCGAGCGTGGCGCGGCGCCCCTCGCCCGAGACTTCGCCATCGGCGGCAAAATCGTACTTGCCCGAGAGCAATCCGCCGACGAGCGGGCTCCACACCATCAGGCCGATGCCTTCGGACAGCATCATCGGCACCAGCTCGCGTTCGAGGTCGCGCGCCGAAACGGCGTAAAATGCCTGGTTGGAGACGAAGCGGTCCCAGCCGCGCCGCTCGGCAATGCCCAGCGCCCTGGCGATCTGCCACGCCGCCCAGTTGCTGACGCCGACATAGCGCGCCCGGCCCGAACGGACGATATCCTCCAGCGCGCGCAAGCCTTCTTCCATCGGTGCCAGCGGGTCCCAGCCATGGATCTGGTAGAGATCGACATGGTCGAGGCTGAGCCGATCGAGGCTGGCATCGACCTGCGCCAACAGGTGCTGGCGGCTGTAGCCGCTGTCGTTCGGTCCCACACCCATCGGGCCCATGCCCTTGGTGGCGATGATCACGTCCTGCCGCGCCACGCCGATATCCTTCAGTGCCTGGCCGACGAATTGCTCCGACTGCCCTTCGGAATAGACGTTGGCGGTGTCGATGAAATTGACCCCGGCATCGAGCGCCTGGCGGATCAGCGCCGTCGATCCAGCCTGGTCGAGATCGTGCTGGAAGAAACCGCCCGGCTTGTTGCCGAAGGTCATGGCGCCGAGGCACAGCTCCGACACCACGAGCCCGGTCGAGCCAAACTGGTTGTAACGCATCGGAATCTCCCCTCCGGCGCGCGGAATTCAGGGGCGCGCCTGCCCCGTGCCGTGGACCTGCCACTTGTAGGTCGTCAGGCCTTCCAGCGCGACCGGGCCGCGCGCATGCAGGCGGCCGGTGGCAATGCCGATCTCCGCGCCAAGGCCGAATTCGCCGCCATCGGCATACTGGCTCGAGGCATTGTGCATGACGATGGCGCTGTCCACCTCGTCGAGGAAACGCTGCGCCACCACCTCGTCCGAGGTGACGATGGCGTCGGTATGGCCGGATGAATGACGGGCGATGTGCTCGAGCGCCTGGTCGAGCCCGTCGACCACCGCCACCGACAGCACGGCATCGAGATATTCGGTGTCCCAGTCATTGGCGCTGGCAGGACCGATCCGGGCATCGATGGCCCGGGCCCGGGCATCGCCGCGCAATTCGCACCCCGCATCGGCCAGGGCGGCAATAATCTCCCCCGCGGCAGGGAAGGAGGCATCGAGCAGCAGCGTCTCCATCGCCCCGCAAATGCCGGTGCGGCGCATCTTGGCGTTGAGCGCGATATCCTTTGCCATCGCCGGATCGGCAGCGGCGTGGATATAGGTGTGGCAGATGCCGTCGAGATGGGCGAGCACGGGCACGCGGGCATCGGTCTGCACCCGTGCCACCAGCCCCTTGCCGCCGCGCGGCACGATCATGTCGATGAGGCCAGCCGCGCGCAGCATGGCGCCGACCGCCTCGCGATCCTGTGTCGGCATCAGCTGGATGGCATCGGCAGGCACGCCCTCGGCCACCAGCCCTTCGACCAGGGCGGCATGGATCGCGCGGTTCGAGTGCACCGCTTCGGAACCGCCGCGCAGCAGGGCGGCATTGCCCGAGCGCAGGCACAGTGCCGCGGCATCGGCGGTCACGTTGGGGCGGCTTTCGTAGATGATCCCGATGAGGCCGATGGGAATGCGCCGGCGCACCAGTTCGAGACCGCTGGGCGCGGTGCTGCGATCGATCTCCTGACCAACCGGATCGGGCAGCGAGGCGACGTTCTCCACCGCTGCGGCGACACCTTCGAGGCGCTCCTCGTCGAGCCGCAGGCGATCGAGCATGGCGCCGGACAGGCCGGCGGCCTTGCCATTGGCGAGGTCCTGGGCATTGGCGGCAAGGATTGCCGCACTGCTGGTGCGCAGGCAGGCGGCGGCGGCGCGCAAGGCGCGCGCCTTGTCCGCATCGCTCATCCGGGCAAGCTTGCGTTGCGCTGCGCGGCCGGCGCGGGCGAGGCCCTCGACCAGCTCCTCAACGTCGGATTCCATCTGCACTACATTGCTCATGCGAGGCCCCTAACACCCGCATCCGCGCTTGTCAGCGGGATTCGCATGGACCGATTCGCCCCCGTACGGACTGCGCCCGCACCGCGCGAATCCGCCCCGGATCGGGACACGGCGAACGATTCATCCCGCGAAGCGTTCAATTCGCCCCGTTGGTTAAGATCCTCCATAGACTCGCGGGGACTCCCCGTTACTCACCTTGGCAAATCTAAACGGGATCGACGGGGTCGTTTTGCACACACAAGCCGCTGGCGGGTTTTTGGACCGCCTGCGGGCCTGGTTCCCGGAGCGCGAGTTCTTCATGCGCTCCCAAGGACAGGTCCGTTTTATCACCATCACGACAAGGATGCAGATGGTCGCCGCCGGGCTGGCCCTCGCTGTCCTGCTCGGATGGGCGGTTTCGATGGGTGTGATGGCGATCAGCCAGTATCGCGCCAGTTCCGAACGCGCCGAGCTGCTGGGCCGCGAGGTCGCGGTCGCCACCAAGGAAGAGCGCTTCGCCGCCTATAGCGACGACATTGCCGCCACCGCCGAACAGCTCGAACGGCGGCAGGACCTGCTCGAAAGCATGACCGCCATGCTCCCGGACGACCTGCTTACCGAGGGCGAGGAAGACACGGTCAGCGATTCCACCGAGGAAGCCGCAGAGCTGATCAGCCTGCTGGAAGACGCCATCCCCGAAGCTGCCGGCCTCGCCCGGATCGAGGCACGCCAGCTGGCCTATACCGAACGGCTGACCCGCTATGCCGATCGCCGCGCCGCCCGTGCCGAGGAAGCGATCCGCACGCTGGGGCTCGATCCGCGCACGGTCATGGTCGATGACGAGACCGCACAGGGTGGTCCGCTCGAGCTGCTGGTGTCGGATGCCGACGGTACGCTCGACCCCCGTTTCGAAAGGCTTGCCCTCAGCCTGGCGCGGATGAGCGCGCTGGAACGCGGCCTCAACGAGATCCCGCAAGTAATGCCGGCGGACATGCGCAGCATTTCTTCCGGCTTCGGCTATCGCCGCGATCCCTTCACCGGTCGCGCGGCGATGCATCGCGGCCTCGACTTCCGCGGCCCGCGCGGCGCCCCGATCCACGCCGCGGCGGCAGGGCGCGTGTCCTTCGTCGGCTACAAGTCGGGCTATGGCAGGGTGGTCGAGATCAGCCACGGCAACGGCATGATGACCCGCTATGCCCATATGTCGCGCGCCACCACGCGGGTCGGCCAGGAAGTCGCCGCCGGCGACGAGATCGGCAAGATCGGCAACACCGGCCGTTCAACCGGCCCGCACCTGCATTTCGAAGTCCATATAAATGGCCGCGCGGTCAATCCGCGGCCCTTCCTGGAGACGGCCCCCGATGTTCTCGAAGAAGCCCGAGCAGAATTCACTCCCGCAGGCGACACGAACAATGGCTAACAATGGCGCGACCTTCTCGGTGATCGGAGCCGATATCACCATCAAGGGCGATATCGAGGCAACTGCCGACCTGCATGTCGACGGCTCGGTCACGGGCGACCTGGTCTGCTCTTCGCTGGTGCAGGGCGAGCACAGCCATATCGAAGGCGCCATCAACGCCGAGAGCGCCCGCCTTTCCGGCAAGGTCCACGGTGAAATCAACGTGCGCAACCTCGTCGTGCTGAAGAGCGCGCGGATCGAAGGCGACGTTTCCTACGAGACGCTGACCATCGAACAGGGCGCCGTCGTCGATGGCCGCTTTGCCCTGCGGGATCGCCGCGAGCCGTCGCAAAGCGCCGGTGCTCCGCCGAAGCATGGCGGGGACGATCCGCAAGGCAAGGACGGCGAGCCCAAGCTGTCGCTGGCGGGCTAGGCAGCAGTCAACCGATGGCAAGAAAAAGGGCGGCTCGCGGGCCGCCCTTTTCATTTGCAGCAATGTCGCAAGCGTCAGGCCTGGCTTTCGCCTTCGCCCGCTTCTTCCGCCGCCCGCTTGGCTTCGAGCCATGCCTCGGCTTCGGCCTCCTGGGCCGCTTCCGCCGCCGCCTTGGTCGCCGCTTCACGCTCGGCCTTGAGCTCCTCGATCAGGGCCTCGCGATCGTCGCGCCTGGGCGCCACCGCCTCGCCTTCTTCCACCGCATCGGCCTGCGCCGCGGCCTTCTTGGCCGCCCGGGCAACCGCCGCGTCGAGCTCGCGCTGCGAGCACAGGCCCAGCGTCACCGGATCCTTGGGCTGGATGTTCTGGATATTCCAGTGCGTGCGCTCGCGAATGGCGTTGATGGTGTTGCGGGTGGTGCCGATCAGCTTGCCGATCTGCGCATCGGAGATTTCCGGGTGGTTGCGCAGGATCCAGGCGATGCCGTCGGGCTTGTCCTGCCGCTTGGACACCGGCGTGTAGCGCGGGCCCTTGGTGCGGCTGACGTCAACCGGCGCCTTCTGCATCTGCAGGGAATAGCCCGGATCGGCCTGGCCCTTCTCGATCTCCGCATGCGTCAGCTCGCCGGAGTGGACCGGGTCGCGTCCGGTATACTTCGAGCTGGCGAGATCGTCGGCCATGGCCTGGACCTCAAGGATATGCAGGCCGCAGAACTCGGCAATCTGCTCAAAGCTGAGCGAGGTGTGGTCGACCAGCCAGGAAGCGGTCGCATGGGGCATCAGGGGGGTGGGCTGGGCCACGTGGAATCTCCGTCGGAAATAAAAGGGCCGCCCCTCGCGGGACGGCCGTTGCGTGACAGTGATCTAGGCGCTTCGCCGGGATTCGGCAAGCATTCTCGCACTTGGGAGGCAAGTCAGGCCCTGGCAACCGCCATTCCGGCCCTGTCTTCCGCCTCTTCCTCTGCCGGCGTCAGGGCGCGCAGGAACTGCTCGGTACTCGCTGCCCGACCGAAGGACCAGCAGCGGCCAGCGCGCGGCGCGCATTGAGCAGGCCAACACCATGAATTGCAGGATCATAGCCTGGGAAATCGCGATCTGCCGTGCAGCGCAGCATGTACATCGCATCACGCATGGCAAAGTCGGGATCGTCCCTTCGCGCCAGTTCGGCCACCAGCGCCAGCAGGCCGGAAACCATCGGTGTGGCCATGGAATGGCCAGAAGCCGCTCGCAGGTTTGCGCCGCTTGCATCGGGAAGATCGGCAGAGAGGATCATGCCGGCTTCGACCGACAGGCAATAGTTTGCCGCCATTTCCCCGCAGGCATTAAGAGGCGCGCGGAAACCGCCTTCGCCATCGGCCTCGACATGGACGACGGAGAGCCATTGATCGGCCGAAACAGCAGGATGCAGTGACGGCATGGAGTTCAGCACACCGCTACGCCCGTTGAGACGGTTGTTGGCTTCGGAAATGACCACCACCCCGCCCGCCGCCTGGTAAGAGGCAATGGCTTGCCCGAGCTGGTCCCACTCACGCGAAATCGGCAGCAGCATGGCATAGACCAGCGCCGGCCGATCGTCATGCGGCCCGGCAATCGCTTCAATCTCATCGAGATCAGCGGGATCCTGGGGCTCGATCAATCCCTCGGCCACCAATTGCGGCAGGGCGGCATATAATTCCTCGAATGGAACGCCGGTTCGGCGCAGCAAATCTCCGATGACGGGCCGTTCCCCCTCCGGTGCAACGAGCGCGACATGGGGCGCTTCGACATTGAAGCTGAGATTGGCAACCGGAATACCCTGCGCCGTTATGCTGTCGAGCGCACCGAGGAACCGGCGCAGGAACGCCGCCTCGGGGTCGACGCCAAGATTCGCGTCCCTGTCGAAGAAGGGGAAATCGCCATAGGAGCCGAAATCGTAGACATCGACTGCCGCTGAACATGCAACTCCGCGCAGCTCCCCGGCATCGCAATCGCTGGCGATAATGCCGGCGATATGCGTGCCATGCCATTCCTCCGGGAACAGCAGCGGATGGGCGGAGACCAGCTCTTCCGAGACGCCCTCGCCTGTCAGGGGCTGTCGCCATTGGCGAATGTTCGACCCGGCCAACAACACGTGTTCGGTATCGACAATCTCGCTGAGGATGGCAATGCGGGTACCTTCCGCATCAAGCCCTTCCGCTTCGACGATATCGTGGATGGCGAGGCGCTCGATCGCGCTCTCCTCCCCGGTCTCTGGAAGGGTTGTCGTGGCTGCCGCAGCCAGGATCAATGCCCAGGACACGCCCCGATCAGGGCCTGACGAGATAGGGCTGCGGGGCCGTCCAAGGCGAGATCATGTTGTAAGGCACGGTAACGAACACCGCCTCGACCCCGGCGATCTCGCCGCCGACGATCTTGAACAGTTCGAGCAGCACGAAGCTGTGCGGGAAGGTGAAGATCGACTTGTGGCGGCTGCCATCGGTCCAGGTGAGATCGGTCACTTTCCCGGAATGGTCGATGAAGCCGGCCGCCATGACGATGCCCTTCTCCTCGTCCACCAGCGGAAAGCGGCGGTCGCGCAGGCGGTCGTCATAGATATACTGGCCGAGACGGAACTGGTCGGCCGTGCCCATGGCGGCGATGGGATAGCCCTCCATCTCGATATTGGTGGTCTGCTGGCCGTTCTCGATGCGGTCGCAATCGTCGGTGAAGTGGGTGAACAGTTTGCCGTCGTTCAGTTGCAGCGTGTCGAAATAGCCATTGGCGAGCGCGATCATCCGCTCGCGCGGCGTGCGCAGTTCGGGGGCGACATCTTCCAGCATCAACGGGCGTGGACGCCGCTCGTCCTCGACCAGCGGGAACGGCCCCAGCTCGTGCGGGCGGCAGACGATCGTCTCGACCTCGCTGATGGCGCCATCGGTAACGGCAAGGCGCAGCGCCATCACCGCCGCATCGCCGCTTTCCTCGACTATGCCGACCCAGCCGACCTGCCCGCGCGCGCAATCGGCGGTCTTCAAATCATAGCTGTCGCGCACCGCGGTCACCGTGTTCCACAAGCCATCGCCGACGGCGAGCTGCACGTTGTTCTCGGTGAAGACGACGTTCCCGGCCCAGCTGAGGCGCGAGGGATCCTTCGCTGCCAGCGCGTCGAGATAGGCATCGGCGATGGCGTAAAGCTCGTCGCGCGAGCAGGCATCTTGTGGACTGGAATTCAAGGGTGCGCCTTTCGGTTCGAGGATTAGCTCAGGGAAATTTCACCAGCGCCGGCTTGCCGGTGCCAAGCCCCTCGTGACCGGCAGCGCAATAGCGCAGCGACAGGCCGGAGTTCGGATCAGTCGGCCAGCGGCAATGCTTGGCGCAGAGCTTTTCGCCTTCGCCGCCCTGCCATTCCTGCCCCGCATTGGCCGGGCCGGCGAAAACCGGCGCCATGTCCCGCCAGCGCATGGCGCCGCGCCCCTTGCGCACTTCGACAAGGGCATAATCCTTCGTCAGCCGCAGCACGGGATAGGTCATGGTTTCACCTCCAGCACGATCTTGCCGAAATGATCGCCCGCTTCCATCCGGCGGTGCGCTTCGGCGACCTCGGCAAGCGGGTAGATCCGGTCCATCTGCGGGCGCAATTGCCCCTGTTCGACCAAAGGCCAGGCGTTGGCGGAAATATCGTCCGCCAGCGCCGCCTTGAACGCATCCGAACGTGCGCGCAGGGTCGAGCCGGTCAGCGTCTGGCGCTTGACCATCAGCTTGACCACGCTGATCTCGGAACTGATGCCGCCGAGCGTCGCGATCACCACCAGCCGGCCATCCACCGCAAGGCAATCGAGATTGCGCTGGGTATAGTCTCCCGCAACCACGTCGAGGATGACGTCAGCGCCGGTCTTGCCGGTAATGGCGCGCACTTCGGCGACGAAATCCTGGGTCCGGTAATTGATCGCATGATCCGCCCCGATACCCGCCGCCGAGGCGCATTTCTCGTCGCTGCCGCAAGTCGCGATCACCTGCAGGCCGAACAATTTCGCCAGCTTGATCGCCATCGTTCCGATACCGCTGGTGCCGCCATGGACAAGCAGCGTCTCGCCATCGCGCGCGAGCCCGCGCTGGAAGACATTGTGCCAGACGGTAAAGAGGGTTTCGGGAAGGGCAGCCGCTTCGGCCAGCGACAGGCCTTCGGGAACCGGCAGGCACTGGCCGGCCGGCGCAAGGCAATACTCGGCATAGCCGCCGCCATTGGTGAGGGCGCAGACCTCCTGCCCGAGCAGCACCTCGTCAACGCCATCTCCGACCCGCACCACGCGACCGGATACTTCGAGCCCCGGCAGG
>JABAHR010006823.1_pt2 | contig 22025 bp, 25 predicted proteins | sample 7062101 | NCBI WGS metagenome assembly JABAHR01 (sample SAMN14534553, study PRJNA622989) | marine sediment metagenome | biome: marine biome [ENVO:00000428]; feature: marine pelagic biome [ENVO:01000023]; material: deep marine sediment [ENVO:00002113] | place: India: Gulf of Kutch | collected...
GGTGTATTTATTCTGACTTAATCTCTACCGTAGGATTCTTTGGTTTTTCCAAACCTTTTGCCAAGCTCTTTATATATTTCTTCCGGCTCAATTTCGAAATAGGATAGGGCTATCAAAGAGTGAAACCATAGGTCTGCAACTTCATATATGATCTCTTCTTTGTCGGCGTTTTTTGCGCCGATTATTACCTCCCCTGCCTCTTCGCCGATTTTTTTAATAATCTTATCAATGCCCTTTTCAAAGAGCCCGCTTACATAAGAGCCTTCTTTTTTATTGGCCTTTCTGTCCTCTATAACTCTATATACATCATCGAGGGTTTTGATATTCTTTGAACCTTCAAAGCTTGGTGAAAGTTCATTAGTCCCGTCAATTTTAGTAAAAAAACAGCTTTTTTCATTTGTATGGCAGGCAACTCCTTTCTGCTCAACTATATAAAGGATTACGTCCTTATCACAGTCGTAATAAACGTCTACAAGCTTCTGAGTATTTCCCGATTCCTCACCCTTCATCCATACCTTATTTCTCGACCTGCTCCAGTAGTGGGCCTTATTGGTTTCGATGCTGAGTTCTATGGTCTTTTTGTTGCCCCAGGCGAACATAAGCACCTGTCCGTCATCTGCGCTCTGGGCAATAATTGGGATAAGACCTTTATCGTCAAATTTCAGTGAATCTACACTCATAGTAAGTTCTTTTGTCCTGTCATCTGGATTATTTGTTTTGAATATCTGGTAAATCTTATCATTATAGTTGTATAAATCTGAATATAAAGTAAATTAACTTAAATTTTAGAAATTACATCAGGAGTGTTTTATGGCAAGAGTAACTATTGAAGATTGTTTGGAAAAAGTTGAAAACAGGTTTGCGCTTTCAATTACTGCAATGAAGAGGTCAAAGCAGCTTGTAAAGGGCGCCCAGCCACTGTCAACAGAAAAAGATAACAAGGACGTAGTTACGGCTCTAAGGGAAATCGCTGAAGAAAAAGTAAAGGTTATTTACCCCGAAGACCCTGATAGATATTAATATTAACAAATTTTCTAGTTTCATTTTATATTTTAGTACAAATAAGCCGGACCTTATAAATTTCTCTCCCATTTCTACCAGTTTCAGACTGGAATAATTTATTAAATATTTTTCCTATCATGAGAATCGGTATTGATACAGGCGGTACGTTTACAGATTTTGTTGCCAGCATTGATGGCAGGTTAGTAGTTCATAAAGAGCTTTCCACCCCTGCAGATCCATCGGTCGCTATTTATGAGGGAATTAAAAAAATAGCCTGCGGCAAGATAGGTGATACCCGGATATATCACGGAACAACCGTAGCAACAAACGCACTTTTGGAAAGAAAAGGCTCTCGAATAGCGCTAGTTACCACCAAGGGCTTTGAAGATATAATCGAGATTGGCAGACAGAACAGAAAGGAGCTTTATAATATCTTTGAAGAGCAGACAGACCACCTTGTAAAAAGAACCCATAGGCTTGGAATAAAAGAGCGAACTGATTACAGGGGGAAAATATTAGAGCCTGTTACAAATGCTGAGCTGCTTAAGCTTGTAAAGAAAATTAAAAAACTAAAACCTGAAGCAATTGCAATTTCGCTTATCAATTCATATGCCGGGACTAAAAACGAACTACTTATAGAAAAGTCACTAGGAGATTTAGGCATACCAATTAGCGTCTCATCCAAAATACTGCCGGAATTCCGGGAATATGAGCGAACATCTACTGTCGTTATAAATGCGTATTTGATAAATAAGGTTTTTGGTTACATGAGTAACCTAAGAGAAAAGCTTGGGCAGTCAAAAGTGTACGTGCTTCAGTCAAATGGAGGGTTAATCAGCACTGAGCAGGCTGGAAGTGAGCCTGTAAGGATATTGCTCTCCGGCCCTGCAGGCGGAGTTGTAGGTGCATATAAACTGGCCGAGAGTATTGGCGTAACTAAAATCATGACCTATGACATGGGGGGCACATCTACAGATGTGTCACTTTGCGATGAGTCCATTAAATTCTCAAATTTAAACACGGTGGACAACCTTCCTGTTAATGTGCCAATGATTGACGTAAAGACCATTGGAGCAGGCGGGGGTTCAGTTGCATATGTGGATTCTGGCGGCGCGCTTAAGGTAGGGCCTCAAAGCGCCGGTTCTGATCCGGGGCCTGCGTGCTATGGTAAAGGGGATATGCCGACCGTAACGGATGCAAATGTGGTACTTGGAAGAATAAACCCCGATTTCTTTTTGGGCGGCACCATGAGGATTTATAGGAACAGATCGGTTGACGCTATTAAAAGACTATCAAGGCAGCTAAAGCTGGACCTCATGGATGTTGCCGAGGGAATTATAGAGGTTGCAAATGCCAATATGGAAAAAGCCCTAAGGGTAATTTCATTGGAAAGAGGATATGACCCCAGAGACTTTGCTCTTGTTTCATTTGGAGGTGCAGGCGGCCTTCATGCCTGTGAGCTTGCTTTAGGGCTTGGCATATCAGAAATAATCTTTCCGAGTAACCCTGGAGTGCTTTCTGCTCTGGGTATGCTCATTGCCGATTATTTTAGAGACTACAGTATGTCCGTTTTTTTTGAAAGCGATAAACACGACTATGAAAAAGTCAAAAAAGCATTTGTAAAATTGCAAAAAAAGGCAGAAAAGGAGTTTGCAGGAAAAGGTATAAAATATGAATACTACATAGATGCAAGGTATAAGAGACAGTCGCATGAACTCATTATTCCATTTAAAAGGGGCTTTATTAATGATTTCCATAAAGAGCATAAAAGGAAGTATGGGTATTCACACAGGGGCAGTACAGTGGAAATTGTAAATATAAGATTAAGGGCGCTTAAGAAAAATGTTGGAATCAATATTCCAGAATACTCTAAAGCAAAAAAGAAGGTCGAGTTAATAAAGAGCGATATTTTCTATAGAAATAAAAACGTTTCAGCCGGGATATTAAACAGAGACCATTTTTATTCAGGCTATAAATTCAGCGGGCCTGCGGTGGTATTGGAAAAGACTTCAACGCTGTTTATTACTCCTGAATTTAGCTGCAATGTGGATAGATATGGAAATATAATAGCAACATGTTAAGCTTGCTTTTCATTTTTAATTAAAAAGGGAGAGGATGTGAGCAATCATGAATAATAAAGACACTTTTATTTTAGGCGCAGGGATGACGGGGCTTGCCGCAGGGATGGTCTCGGGACTTAAAGTTTATGAAGCAGAGGAGGTTCCGGGGGGGATTTGTTCTTCATATTATCTGCAGGCCGGCAAGGATGATCCATTGTATACTGCACCCGAAGATGAGGAGGCATACAGGTTTGAGATAGGAGGGGGTCACTGGATATTCGGAGGAGACCCTGCGATATTAAAATTTATAAAGTCTCAGGTGCCGGTTAAATCTTATAAAAGAAAGTCTTCGGTATATTTTAGTAAAGAAGATCTTTATGTTCCTTATCCTTTGCAAAACCACTTGAGTTATCTTGGAAAAGATATTGCTCTAAAAGCTATAAATGAAATTATTAATTCTCCAGAGGGCAAAGTAGCTACTATGGCCGACTGGATTGAGCAGAGCTTTGGCAAGACACTTTTGGAAAAATTTTTTGCCCCCTTTCATGAGCTTTATACCGCAGGTCTTTGGACACGGATTGCTCCTCAGGACTCCTATAAATCGCCTGTTAATATAAACCTTGCCCTGCAGGGAGCATATGAAAAAGTTCCCCCTGCTGTAGGATATAACACCACCTACCTATATCCCAAACCCGGGTTAAATGTCTTGTCGCAGAGGATAGCACGGAACTGTGATATAGATTACGGAAAGAAAATAGAGCAAATAAATACAAAGAAAAAAGAGATTTCATTTTCTGACGGATCGTTAAATAAATATAAAAATATCATATCGACTCTTCCCTTGAGCACAATGCTAGGCATTACCGGCTTGCAAATAGATGAGCAAAACGATCTGCATTCTTCTGTGCTTGTGCTTAACATAGGCGCTACGAAGGGCAGGAAATGCCCCGATGACCACTGGCTTTATAATCCGGATGCTGAGTCGGGCTTTCACAGGGTGGGTTTTTACAGCAATGTCGATCCTTCTTTCCTGCCTGCGTCATCGAGAAAACATGAAGACAGAGTGAGCATTTATGTAGAAAGAGCCTACAAGCCCGATTCCAAGCCTACAAAGAGAGAAATAAACTCTTATGCAAAAAAGGTGGTAAAGGAGCTTAAGTCCTGGAAGTTTATTGATGAGGCGGAAACGGTACACCCAACCTGGATCGAGGTAGCCTACACCTGGTCTATGCCCGGCTCAAACTGGAAGCAAATTGCCATAAGGGAGCTTGAAAAGAAGGGAATATATCAGATAGGAAGATACGGAAGATGGGTATTTCAGGGAATAGCGGATTCAATAAAGGACGGGTTTTTTATTGGAGGGGCTTTTAGATAAACTATATAAATATTATCTGTCTTATACTTTAGTGAAAAAATCTTTAATAGATCCTCCATCTCGGATGTAATTGAGTAATTGACTGAATCTTCCTCCGTTCTTATAAAAAGATAGGAATTTTCTAAAGTTTTCATATATGAAATTATCAGCAATATTTTTCTTTCCATCAAAAGTTTTTTTGAGGATGGCCAGCCCGAACCCATCGGGAGTGTCCATTTCAACAATTTCATAGCTCTTGCCCAAATAACTTCTTCTTATTGTATCTAAAAATATCCTTGGCCCCCACCAACCACACTTATCAGGATAGATGTCATGAACAATTATTAAACCACCTGTTCTGACTTTGTGATGATAATTGTTATAGTCTCTAAGCATTCCTTTGTAACTATGGTCGCCATCTATATATAATATATCGATTTTATCAATGTTTTGGAGAAGTTTATCGGCTATATCTTGAGAAAACCCGATTTCAAATGAAATCAAATCTTTAAGGTCAGCCTATTCTGCATTTTCTTGCGCTATTGCTAACGGGTTATCTATATCCTCGTATAAAAATGGCGGACTTTTTTTATGTGATAAAAAAGGGTCAATCGCATATACGATACCTTTATTGTTATTATTGTCTTTGATGGCTTGGGCAAAACATAAAGTTGAATAACCAATGAATGAGCCAATTTCAACAATAGTACTGGGGTTTAAATTCCTGGCTAAAGAATAAAGCAGTTCACCTATACAGGGATGAACAGATACTGGATATGCGTATTTTGTAGTGGAAAGATTGTTCAGTACACTATTTATTTTAGTATTTTGACGCATTGGTTATTTAATTAGTTCTCTCATATTTAAAGCTTGCCAGTATTAAAATTAGTCGTGCTCTTATCTATTTATTTAATTTCAGCTGTTTTTATACCATATGCTTTTTAAATAAATAATCGGCAGCAATAAAATGCCCACTAGCTCTCCAGCTACTAGAGATACAGGCAGTTTCCATATATTTTTTAAATTACTTAGATCATCAATTAACAAGTTTTCAGATGTGTCATATTTATATGTTTTTTTTACTGCATAGGAAAAGGGAGAAGGGTAACCTACTGTGATAGCAATATCAAACCTTCTTAATAATATTCTTATAAATACACCCATAATATGGATTAAACTGTCGTTGCGGTTGTGATTTACTTCTAAAAGTTCTAAGCGAGCATCTTTGAATATATCTTTCCTGTCACTTTTCACTAGCAGGCTAATTGAAGAATCTTTAAAACGTTCGTTGATTCTTTTTAATACTTCGTGTATCTCGTAGCTGCCGCCAAAATTTATAATCAATATTTGTCTTGCTTCACTCGTTTCTTCCAGGCTTTTGCTTTTTCTGGTTTTCTCAGTTGAGAGATCTAGATTAATTGTTTTCTGACCCCAGTTTCCAGCTATAAAATCATATATTCCGCTAAACCCTAAAACCATATTGTTCTTCTGATTATTTAGCCCCAAAAAAATGAAGATTTTACAGTAGTGTCTTAAGAAATTAAAAAATATCTTAATCTTAGCAAAGTTGCCAAAAAACTTGGAGTATGTAAGAAGGGAGTTTCTCGTACCATAATAAAAATCTGTAAAGCTATTTCTTTTCTCAGTAAAAGCCGGGTGGTAAACAACAGAGTCTGGAATGGCGACTACTCTGTAGCCATATTTTTTAAACTGAAGTCCCCAGTCCATATCATCCCAGAAAAAGAAATGCCGGATGTCCATTATTCCGGTTCTTTGTAGTGCGCTTGATCTTACAAGTGCTGAACATATTGCAACATAATCCACGTCTACTATTTTATGCTCAGTGTCTAAATTCTTTTTATTTCTATAAATAGGTTCAACCGCGATTATGTCTTTTCTGAAAACTGATCCGCACTCTACTGTCATATCTTTATTGTTCAAGTCTACTATCCTTGATCCTGCAATACCAACCTGCTTGTCCTCTTCCATGGGTTTTATAAGATTAGTGAGTGTATCAGTTCTTAGATTTACATCATTATCTAAAAGCCATATGTACTGATAAATATCTTTTTCTAGTGCATATTCCAACCCTGTATTAAATCCGCCAGTGCCTCCCAGGTTTTCAGAGTTTTCAATTAAAGTGATATCTGCAAATTTAGACTTGATAGCTTTTACTGAATCATCTGAGGATGCATTGTCTACCACTATTACATCAAAATTGCTATAATCTAAATCGGATAATGAACTTAAAAGGCTTATGACAAACTCTTTTTTGTTCCAGTTTACAATTACAATTGCTACTTTTGGTTCATTATCCAAATCCATTAGGTCTCCTTAATTAAAGATAATTTAGTTAATAAATGAGTTGTATATATATTCCATTTCATAGAAATGGTTTTCTATTGATTTAATTATTTTGTTATGGTTGTTGCAGATATAATTATTTATCTTCACTAGCTTGTTCGGATTAATAATAATAGATTCCATAATTTGAGTTAATTCATAAGCTGATGAGCTTTGATTTATAAATCCTGTAATGTTGTTTTTAGTATATTCAATAATTCCACCTTTATTATTTCCAATAACTGGTATCCCTTTTGCTAAGAATTCCAATCCTACATAACCAAAAACTTCTTCCCATACCGAAGGAACTATACCGACATCAATATTGTCTAAAATACTATTTAGATTGTTTTTATTATAGGTTCCATGATAAATAATATTGTTATAATGTTCAATTTCTTTGAACTTATCCTGTGAAATGACTCCAAAAATATGTAATTCATAACGATTTTTTAATTTTCTTTTGTTGAGTTCTTTTACAGATTTGCATAATAGATCTGCACCTTTTGCAGTTGATGCAAGACCATTTAAAGTAGCAAATTTGATTGGAGAATCTATTTTGCTGTAATTTCTTTGTTTTATTTTTGCTAGATGTTTTACTGTAGGATTAATTGTAGTGATTTGAATATCATTGCCTAAAAAATATTTATAAGTATTTTTAGCGTTGACGGACCGCGCAACTAGCATATCTATTTTCTTGAGTCTTTGTATATTAGTAGTTCTTCTGAGTTGATATTGAACAGCTAGGTTTGTTCTTTTAGATATATTATTAGTATGAATTAAATTAATTATTATTTTGCTCAATAAATATACCTTGAGCATGAATAAAGGAATTAATTTGAGTATTTTATATGAGTTAAAGGTTTTTAAATCTATTTCTATAGTTCTTGCTACTAAATTAGTATTATCAGTTGGGCAATTAGTACAACATAATGCACATTTATCAGATATATCCAGATCTCTACATGTTTCCTTTTTATAATCAAATAATTTTAAAGTTGGGCACATTAAGAAATAATCAGCTAAAGTCATGACTATAGGTAAATTATATTCTTTTTTTGCAATTTCTATTAATGATGATGGCAAACCTGCTAATTCATGAATATGTATGATATTTGGCAATGATTGTTCTATTGCATCTCTAAAAAAAATTTCACTATTTGTCTCATTCAGATCCATATGCGGGTTTAAGGTTCCTCTATCTCCATGATGCGATATTGGGGAGTTTATTATCTCATACATAGTAATGCTATCTGTTTCCCATTTATTTATTCTAGGTTTATTAATAAGAGGGTATTGTCTTGCTGAATAAAAATAAGAAATCTCATGACCCATACTTTTCTGTATTTCCATCAAGTCTTGTGAATAATTTATTAATCCTCCACCACGCCAAGGTGTATAGCCCCATCCGATGTGTAATATTTTTTTGTGTGTGATATTTTTGTTAGTCAAGGAATATAAGTTTTACTAAATGAGAAAATATATGTAATTATAATTCTAATATATATTAAACTTATTGATGGAAATGTGGTATTTCTGAATATAAATCATATATAGTATACATAGACTAAATGTTAATTATTTTATTTAATAAGAAATTCCCAAAACATGTTCATTAATTAATGAATATATTTTATCAGTATAGAAAGAGATGTAAATTAAGTATAAATTATATATTTCGTTATCATCTTTAAATATTTCGTATATAATCCAAACTATTCATTAATAGTGTCTAAAATCAGCAATTTATATAATATGAAAAATAATTTATGATTGATAGTATTCCAGATTAAATCCTTTAATTGTTCCTCAAAGAAATATTATGATTAATAAACTTCTTATAAATTTGAGAAAACGTATGATTGAAGTGATATTTGGCCGTGAAATTAGAAATGAGCTGGATATATTTTATAATGCTGCATATTATACGGATTCATTTGATGGTGATTATTTTGAATTTGGTGTCTATCGCGGTAAATCTTTTATTAATGCTTACTATGCATTCCAAAATGCTAGAAATGATTTTCATAAATCAAGAAAAGATTTAAATCTAAAACAAAGGGATAAAATAATCAATTCAAGATTCTTTGCTTTTGATTCTTTTCAAGGCTTACCTCAAATTAATGATATCGATCATAAAGGACCATTTACTCAAGGGCAATTTAAGGCTACTAAGGATGAATTTATAGAAAATTGTAAAAAGTTTTCAATAAATATGGATAAGGTTTTCATAATTGAGGGATATTACGACGAATCATTAAATGAAAGTTTATATGAGAAATTTAAGATGGATAAATTGCGTGTTGTGCATATAGATTGTGACCTGTATGAATCAACTAAGACCGTATTAAATTTTATCACTCCTTTGATACAAAATGGAACAGTAATTATTTTTGATGATTGGTTTCAGTTTCAAGGGAATCCTGTAAAAGGGGAACAGAAGGCATTTAATGAATGGGTTTTGGAGCAGGATATCTATTTCTCAGAATTTATGAAAAAGACTCCATGGAAAAATAGTTTTATTGTGGGAAAGAAATAAGACGTCTATATATTAAGAAATATTATAACCTGTAATTTCCAAAAAAAATACTTCATTGTAAACAGATATTATTATACAAATTAAGCAGGTCATTATTAAGTTTATTTATATTGTAATTTGATTGAATATGTTTCCTGGCGTTAGTTCCAATATTATTCCAAGTACTTGGTGTATTAAGTAAAAATAGTATTTTGTTTGCAAGCTGTACAATATCTTTTTCCGGTACTAACAACCCCGATTCGTTGTCGTTGATTAATTCTGGTATCCCGCTGTGGTATGTGCTAATCACAGGTTTGCCACAAGACATTGCTTCCATTATAGAAGTTGGTGTTCCTTCAATATCACCATTGCTTGAAGTTATACTTGGTAATATGAATATATTGCATTCAAAGAGATACTTTCTTGTTTCTTCCTGTGTTCTTGGTCCTAAAAGGTGAACATGATCACTTAAACCCATTTCTTTGATCATTTTTTCATATTTGATTCTAAGCGGACCATCACCAATTATATTATATTTTAGTTTGTGTTTCGTGTATTGACTTTTAACAATATTAAAAGCTTTTAAAGCATAATAAATTCCCTTTTTTTCAACCATTCTCGCAATAGTTAAAAGTTGGATTGTATTTGAAGATTGAGGCGTTCTTATTCTAAATTGATCGGGATTAATCCCTAAATGGTGTATCTTAATTTTTTCTTTAGGACAACCAAGGTCTATTAAAATATTGTTCATGTTATTTCCTAGTGATAAAAATAAATCACCTGTACTGAATAGATTGTTATAAACACCTGGTTTAGATTTAGTTAAAAATCCAGAAATATCGTATCCATAAAAGCTAGTTATTAGCTTTCCAGAGAATTTTCCACGTTTTTTAATTCTTGCAGCTAAAATCCCAGCTTGGCCAAAATGTGCATGAACAATATCGTATTTTTCTTTTTCATTTAAAAAAAAATCAAACAGAAATAAATCGTGCAAAGATTTTTTTTTAATTACAAATTTTAAGTCGTTGATATTAGTTAATAAATTTTTAGTTACTAAACTTAATGCTTTATAAATTCTATAAGAATTATTAGTGGAATAGTCAAAAAAAGCAGTTCTCTCAAGTAAATTATATTTATGTATTTCATTGTGAACTATTTTTTGGTTTGTATTAAAACCTGCTAGTATTTTAATATCTAATCCTAAATCTATTAAACCAGTAATCTGATGAAGGATGAATGTCTGTGTTAGCTCAGGAAAAGTACCTAGAATAAATAAGACTTTCATGGATTATTGCATAAATAACTATTAATTAAAGATTATATTTTTGTAAATTTCTAGAGTTTTTTTGAGAATTACTTCTAACGAAAGATTTTCTATAGCATATGATCTGGCTGCCTTGCATCTAGAGACATAACTATCTTTATTTTTGATTATCTCAGATATGGAATTTGCAAATTCATATTCTTTGCCAGTATGAATTATGTTAGCAAATTTATTGTTTGTATAATCACTGACCCCACCTATATCATTGCACACAACTGGCAATCCGCATGATATTGCTTCTACTAATGCATTGTTTGCAGCACAATCTACTAAGGGAAGTACTAGAAGCGACGCATTTTGGTAAATATCCAATAGATCCAGGTCATTTAAATTTGAATGCCATTTTACATTAGAGTGTCTTGCAATTTTGTGAAATACTGGATTTCCATGTTTACCTGATAAATTTGGAATTATTAAATCTACACTGATATTGATATGCGCCTCTGATAATTGGTCAATAATAATTGATAGTGTTTCAAAATCTCTCAACCATGTACCACAAAAAACCAATCTTGGATTATCCAATTTTTTGATAATTGTTTCTTCTTTTCTTGGCTGAAAAAAGTTTGTATCTACTGCATGTCGAATAAAAAAGGTTTTTCCAGGAAGATATTGCTGAAAGTACTCCTTTTGTTCATTAGATAATACAATAAGTGACTTAAAAGAGCTTACGATTTCAGGATTCTGATGAATCATTTTCCACCATCCTGGCGGTTGATGAACTGTGCCTATTATGTTTAATTTCGTGTTTAATTTTTGCAGCAGGCAATAATTCCTTTCAACAAATGTAATGTGGGTTAAGTCATGTTTGTTTAGTAATTGGTTTGCTAGCAATCTCAACTCAGCTGACACCAGATGGTGATCATAATAATAAGAGCCATTATATTTGATTTTGTTCAAAAATGGAGAGGTGAAAATGTCTATAAATTTAGATAAAACATTTTTAGTTCTGTTAACACTTATTTGATCAATCTCTATATCATTATTGTTTAATATGTTATCAAATATTCTATCATACCCACTATGCTCCCCCATCCATTGGACCTTCTCACGTAACAATAACAATCTGAAATTGGTTTTTGACATAATAATTAGTTCATTACTATAATAAATATTAGATATATAGAAGTAATAATTAATCTATATAGTTTTTTAACAAGACCAACAGCCGACAACATTTTTGAAGAAAACAGATTGAAGTTTTTCATAATATTATTTGAATATTAAATCAAGATATTAATATATAAATCAATTACTAACAGCTTGTTTTATAGTATTTAGGTAGTCTTTGCCAAACTTTAATATCCAGTTCAAAATGATTTTCTTTAGCCCATTCATTTTATGGTTTAATAAATATTATGTTCTTATTATTGTCATATTTAGAAACAACTTCCAATATATATTTCAAGAGAAGCTTAAACAACTGTGGGCTGGAATTATGAAGAACAAAACTGACTAGTCCACTATCGGAGGTGTTGTCCCAGTTTGGTATGTACTAGCAGGCTAAATAGATATAACTTTAGAGATTTAATTAGATATTTAATGGTTGTACTAAGGGGTCTACTTACAAGAGATTTTCTCAAAAGCGCAGCACCCCAGACAACTTTTTTATTTCCAAATTTACTGGTATTTAGGGGGAGTAAGTCATAATTATACCTCGAGGCAAATAAATCAATAGCATACACAGTGCCCTCATATTTTGGGTCATTTTCTCTGTAGTCGTGACAAAATATGTAGCCGCCTTTTTTTAGTTTTTTATCTACAAGTTGTAATTCCATCATGACCGCATCAAAGGCATGGTCCGCATCTATTACTGCAAAATCGATTGGAGAATCTATATTTTCTATGAATTTTTCTAAAGACTCCGGTAAAAAACCGGGTTGGAATTGTATGTTAGTTTTACTTTTAATGTCTTCATCTGTATTGATTATTTCTTCAATAACTTCGGGAATATCAAACGATACGACATTACAGTCTGTTAGACCATTTAAAGTTAAGAAATCTGAAATAAACTTTGTGGTTTGCCCACGGAATACACCTGTTTCAATAATTAATTTTGGTTGGGAAATTAGAATTAAGTGTCCAATAGTCATTTTTTCCAGATATCCAATTGATCCTGGTTGATGCAACATCTCAGGGAAATTTATAATGTCTGATAATGTTTTACTGATCACTTGAGAGTTTTCTTTCATAATTTCCTGCAGCAATAATTGCTTTGACTATAAATATATTTTTTTTGAATAATAACCTATATGATTCGTTAATACTATTTAACCGGATTATATATTATAAAATTGAGACCTAGATGTAAATTCATTACTCGTTTAACAAGTTGCTTACATTAGTACTTTTAGATAGGAACTACCAAACTTCAAGCCTGGATCTAAGTGATTACTTCTGTCCATTCATTCCAGGGTAACGTTATAAATCAAATCATATATATCTAGAAACTGATCTTTGTGTGGATAATAATACAAATTTTAGCATAGGTATTTATTTCTAGTTGTCTAAATCATTCAAAGAGTGAATTAATATTGTAATTTGAGATTTCTTTCAATATATGTTGTTTCTGCGAATCTGAGAACATTATATTAAATTTCTTTTCAGTAGTTTCTTTAATATCATTAGTAATACTGCTTTTCCAGGCTTCACCATTAAGCTTAATGTGCTCAGCAGTTTGTTTGTAATCTGTTAACATATTAGTTTTAAATTCAATTTTGAGGTAATTGCATATGTTGCTTATTAACTCATTTGGATTACTAGTCAGATGTTCATATCTAACTACATAGTGATTGTCCTTATTCCTATTTTCTTTGCTGATCCTAAAGGCATTTATCCATTTCTGGATACATTGATCTATACTTAATTTACCTCCCCATAAATCCGGATAATTTTGTGTGACTTCATAAAGAGAAGCGACGACGTCAGTACCGTTTCTTATGATATGAATAAACTTTGTATCCGGAATAGTGCTTTGAATATAATCGATATAATTAATATGTTCAGGGGTTTTCTCTATCCATATACTTTTGCCCTGTTCTTTGGTCATTATATCGAATATCTTCACAAAAGAATTTACATATTGTGATGCGAATATTGCAAAACTGGGAACGAGATAGTTCAAGTCCATTCTGTGTATTTGTTCTAAGTATTTGTATATTGCTTGTTTTGATCTGGGGTGCGCTAACCCGATTTTATGTCTTAGATAATGCTGAGGGTATACAAATCTAGGAAAAAAGTGAGTTTCAGGGTACGATGAAATTTGATAGTGAGATGCTAATAGGCTTTGCAATAAGGTCGTTCCGGATCGCTCACATCCAACTATGAATATGCGTTGATTTATTAAATTAGTTTTTGTAGCTCTTTTATTAATATCGTCCAAATAATTTTTTAATGAATAATGTAAGTTTAGGCTCTTTCTTATTATGTGATATCCAATTATTTAGATTATTATTTGAAATGAAGTGTGAAATGACCGGATGATCAACAGGTAGTAAATTAATCGATTTATAATGTGTTATTATTTTGTTCAACTCAACAAGATTGTGTTCGGCATAATCTGAATATTTCTCATCCTTCCATACTTTGTCGTCTCCGATATGGAATGTTAAATGCAAGTCTTCAAATATTTTGAAATTTTGAGCATTGCATAATAAATTAACCAAGAGGATTCTTCCTATCAATGTGGTTCCAATACAACCTAAACCCAAATTGTAATTTTTATAAGCATCTTTTTTAAAAATAAAACAATCAAACCCCAGATGGCTTTCTCCAATTTGTGCATACATAAGATAAAGGTCGTTTACATTCTTGTATTTATTTGAAATAGTTCTTCGGTTAATTATGAAACTATCATAACCTTGTTCTATTATGTTGCTTATGGTTAGGTAGAAAAAAGGCATGACAGCAATATCTACATTTGTATAGATGAAGTAATCTGCATCGCTTTGCTCGTATAATCTGTCCAGAATATCTTTTAGCACCGGAAGCTTTCTTTGATATTTGAAGTTATTTAAATCAAGTACTGAACGATCGAGGTTTCTGGTTTTGATAAAGTAATCAGGAATAATTGAATGATCTTCAGGATATTGTGCTGTGTATAGTTGTATATCAAATCCCGATGCTTCAGCTACATCTTTTGCACATTTAATACTTGAGAATGTAATAGGTTGAGCAATATATGTATCGGAATCGATTGATGCGTAATAAGGGTTTATGATATGTGACAGCTTATGCATTTTGTAAGTTTTAAATGGATACTATCAAACTTGATATTACAAAATAATAGAACGAAAATTTTACAATTATTTAATATAATAATTAGCAGGTATTTCTATACCCTGTATTTTTGCTTTTTCCAGATAGATACTTATTCTTTCTTTACACTGGTCGATATCAACCGAATTTTTTATTTCTTCTTTACGTTTCGATCTAATATTGATATTTGTATCATGTATTTCCCTTGTACTATTCGTAGGAGTAATTCTTAAATCTCTAAATAAATTGTTTACATAATCTAGATCATTACATTTCTCTATGTCGACTTCATAGTAATTACAGTGCGGATATTCACATTTAAACCTTTGTGTTCTAGCTTCTATATCAATAAGGTATGCAATTGATAGGTCGAACTGATCCAAACAGCTTACTTTATCAATACACCTTATGGCGCTTGTAGCGGCATCGGGAAGATGCATCCAATGAGGCCATATATCATTTTTATCAGAGAAGTATCCCAGTTCTATGAAGCTTTTAAGTACTGAAGCTAAATCTCTTCTTAAAATTAGTACATCAACATTTTGAAAATCTTTCATTATCACATCAAAATATGTTTTGATGAACATATGACTGGTTTCACAATATATTTCTTCAGCTGAGTATGTACTTAATATTTTCTTTATTGCTAAACTTTTAATTCTTCTCCTACCAATAGTGTTAGGATAAGGATACATATATATCATGTTTAAGTATTTGCCGGTCATTGTGGGTTCAGGTTCATGATATGCATTAATCTCCTCACTACTATTGAGCAACACGGAAAGATACTGTGAACCAGAGCGCCCTGAATTTATACAGAACAAAAGTCTATTTCTGTTTGATTTAGGTTTAATTGATAATGAGTAAAAATATAAATATAAACTGTCTAATGTAATCAAATTAAAGGATGTAAATCAATGTTAAAATTATAATTCTTTTAGGGCTAAACATATTAGAGTGAATAGAATTATTTACTAACTATTTAATCTATATTTTAAATAAATGAGCTTTCTTAAATTTAGTATTAAAAATAATCTTAATTTTTCCAAAACAATATAGTTTAAACTTCTCGTATTTATATTCTTGTTTATAAACATAGTTATAAAATTATTGAATTTTATTAATACTTTGTCTTTATCATTATTGTTGACTAAATGAAAATTTTTTTTAAATATCTTATTTAAGTTTCCTAGTTTCCTAAGTGCATTTGCACTTGATAGTCCCTTATCGTGAAGTCTGTATCCTGTACCTGTGTCATTAGTAAAGTGAAATTCATACATATTCGATAAACGTATTTTAAGATCCCAGTCCTCAAATAAATTATAATCTGAATCATATCCTCCAACTTTATAATATGCTTCTTTCGATAATATGAAATCTCTAGGAATATCGCATTCTCTAGCTATTATTTCATTAAGTATCTTACCTTGTTTAATGGTTTCATTTGAGCCTCGAATTTTAATGAACTCTAGGTTCTCATCCAAGAGTACCGTATTCGAAAATGCACAAATGTCTTTATTGTATTTATCTTTATAATAATTAATTAAATTCATTTCATTCTCGATTTTCTTGTTATTGAAGTAAATATCATCACTATCCAATGTAGTTATATATTCCCCGGTACTATATTCTATAGCACTGTGCCTATTTCTTGATATGCCTTGATTAATTTTATTATATATTGGTCTAATGAAAGGAAACTTAGATTCGTAACTTCTTATAATTTCTACAGAATTGTCGTTGGAACAATCGTCACTAATTATAAGTTCAAAATTTTTATAAGTTTGATCTAGTATACTGCTAATACATTCAGTTAGATATTTGCCATTATTATAGTTGGCTACAATTATTGAAAGTTCGGGTGTACTTACCATTATTGATAGTCTTGAGTTTATGTAATTAATCTGGATAGGTTAGGAGTTTGAAAGTGAATGCAGGATTATTGATGTACATTTCATGTTAAGCAGGCTTATAAATATAAGCTTTAATAGTTATTACTCATTAGACTCAAAAAAAAGTGTATTTTTTGTTTTTGCAATAAACTTATAATCATACTTCTTCATTGTATTATATATGTTGTTTGAATCCAGATTTTCTAAAGAGCATTCTAAGTTTTCAACTAACACAAGTTTTGGCCTAAATTTATTGAAGTTGATTGATGTAATAATCTTATATTCCCAGCCTTCAGTATCGATAGATAAGAATCCAATAGATGTGTTTTTCGGTATGTAATTGTCAAAGATTTGTGAAATTGTTTTAGCTTGGATTTTTATTTTTTTGATAATTTTTACATTCGGTTTGCGTTTAAGTATTTCTTGTACGTTTTCATAATCACAAGTATTAAATGCGGGCTGGGAAAACATATAATAATCTAATTCTTGATCCTTGTCTGATATGCATAATTCAAGATTAATATCTCCAGGCCTATGTTTATCAAATAGTTCTTTCATTCCTGGTACTGGATCAATATTGATACCTCTCCACCCGTTTAAGTAAAAATGAAATGTATTAGAAAATATGTGTGGATGATGAGCACCTATATCGATGTAGAATTTATCATGTGTTTTATGCTCTAGCAGTCTTTTTATAAGAGCATCTTCTCCCTCTTGAGCAAAATAAACATCACATTTTCCTGGTAATAATTCTTTAAATATTTTGTAGTTATTAATTAAATTAATCTTGATTTTGAAAAAATGTAATAGTTTTAAGCAAAGCAGAGTTAAAATCGAACTAAATATATACATGCTAGTATGAATAGGTCTTAGTCTCTAATATTTTGAATTCCACCAGGAATAAATGATGGTCTTTTTTTATTTAGTGAAGGAAAGTTGAAATTTCTTGTCAAAAAAATAGAAGTGCACCAGAAATAATCGTTAATAGGTCCTGGGCCAGCGAAATCGACCTGAATTAAGTTGGAATGCCTTAGAAATTGTGATGAATTTTTGAGCCAATCAGAATTATCCAGTATTATCATGCCATTGTCATTTAAGTGGTTTATAGCAAGTTTAGTACATTTATATCGTTGATTTATTTCTCCATCAATAACAATAACATCGTAATGTTTATTAATTGTAGAGATGGTTGAAGCGTATCTATCTAGAGTACAGTGGATTAACGACATATTTGTATTTTTTTGATTGTTTATTTTATCATGCCAATGTTTATCGTTTTCTACACTGGTTATAGCTTTTGCTCTCTTGGAAAAATATAAAGTTGAGTTTCCAGTACCCCACTCAAAGATGGTTTTGTTGGAAAGATCTAGTTGTTCAAGATAGAACAGAGCTGAATAAGTTATCCAAGGAATCGGATTGCCATTATAATCTACGGACTCCTTTGTTTCATAAGAGCGTTGATGTCCATACAAATTGTCAATGTATCTAAATATCTTCTTAGGTTCTCGTCTTTTGAGAATCTTGTTGATAATTCTTATAAGCATTATTTTAAATTTTTCCATTTGATGATAATTAAACATATATAGCATCGCCACCTTAATTACAATTTGAATAATATAATTATATGCTATGCAATTCTAAGGCAATTCAGTTTTGATCGATCTTAGGAGACAAGCTATCCCTTTTCAATATAGATTATTCTGTCATTTGTTTCTTTCATGCAGTCGAGATCATGCGAAACTTCTTTAAACTCTTTAACTTTGGGGCCCGTGCCTAGAAAATCAGAATTTAACACTGCCGTAACAGAATTTACCTTTTTCGGGTTTGCCCCACCCCATAAAGAGAAAGGGTATTGTTTAGATCTTACACTATAATTGATTTACTAATTCTTTAAGCTGTTTTATGGACAAAACATCTTTATTGTTATCGCTTGTGTAATTGAAGTTTTCAGGAAGGGATGAACCCGTGTCCCAATTTTCGAGATTCCACCAGTTATGAAGTGGCCGTATCACATACATATCATCTAATTCAACAGTATGTCTTGATTCATCTGCTGATAAAAGAGCTTCATGAATCTTCTCGCCAGCTCGGATACCAATCTCCTCAGTTTAACAATCCGGAGCTATGGCTTTTACAAGATCCATTATGTTCATGCTTGGTATTTTCGGTATAAATACCTCACCACCATGCATTTTCGATATGCATTCTATAACAAATTGGACTCCTTCCTCAAGCGTTATCCAAAATCTGGTCATCCTTGGATCGGTTATGGTGATCTTTCCCTTTTTTTTTCTGTTCGAGAAAAAGAGGTATAACGCTTCCCCTGCTGCCTACGACATTTCCATACCTTACGCAGCTGAATTTTGTTGGCTTCCTGCCGGAATAAGCATTTGCCTGCACAAATAATTTCTCTGCAACTAGCTTAGTGGCACCATAAAGGTTAACAGGATTTATGGCTTTGTTAGTACTAAGTGCGAGCACAGTTTTTACGTCTGTGTCAAGCGCTGCATCAATTACATTTCTTGCACCAATAATATTGGTGTTAATAGCCTCAATAGGGTTATATTCACATGCGGGAACCTGTTTTAGTGCTGCAGCGTGTACAACAATATCTACTTCTTCCATGGTTCTTCTTGGTCTGTCTAAATCCCTTACATCGCCTATAATGAACTGAAGGCGACTGTCATCAAATCCACCGATTCTCATTTCTTGCTGTTTTAACTCGTCGCGGCTAAAAACGATGACTTTTTTAGGGCCGTAGTTGTTTAATACGGTTTGTACGAATTTTTTACCAAATGAACCTGTACCGCCTGTAATTAATATACAATTGTTATCTATGTTCATAGTCCTAACAATGCAGCTTCGCCACCTAAGTTACAATAATTATATGTTTATTCCGTCGTTATGCTAATTATTAAGAACTTACTTATTAATAATTATTTCAATGTTGTTAAAATTATTAATTTACAAGCTGTCCCTTTTCAATATAAATAATTCTGTCGGTTATTTCTTTCATTCGATTAATGTCGTGAGAAACCATTACAATGGTCTTATCACTTTTGATAAGCTCTTTAAGCTTTTCACTGCACTTATTTCTAAATGATTGATCTCCAACGGCCAGTATTTCATCTATTAATAAAATTTCAGCCCTGCTGTGAATAGCTATTGAAAATCCAAGCCTTACCCTCATGCCGCTTGAGTATCGTTTAATAGGCATATCGACAAATTTTTGCAATTCTGCAAATTCAATAATACTATTAAAGTTTTCTTTAATGTCCGCAATTGTCATGCCAATAATGGCCCCGTTCATGAATATATTTTCACTTCCGGTTAAATCTTTGTGAAATCCTGCGCCTACTGCAATCAAAGGTGCTACTCTGCCGCTTACATTAATTTCACCCTGTGTAGGGTCTGTTACCGAAGCGATTAATTTCAGTATAGTGGTTTTACCAGAACCATTTGAGCCATAAATTCCTACGCAGTCCCCTTTGTTAACTGTTACATTTATGTTCTGCAGAGCCCAGAACTCATTTTGCCGTAATAAATCCTTTTCCTTTTTATTGAAAATATTTGTTATATCTTCCCTTATAGAGTTATGGAAATATCCTTTAAGCGTATACTTTTTCCAAATATCTTTAAGTTCAATAATTGTATTAGATGACATCGGCAAAGTTCTTCTCTATTTTTGTAAAGAGTTTATATGACAGGAAATAAAAAACACAAATTACAAGTGTAACGAATAAAAATTGCCATAAAATTATGTCTCGTCCCTCTAGTGTGCATCTTCTTATGTTCTCGATTATGAATGTAAGGGGGTTTAAAAATAATATCATCTTTAGTTTTATATCTAAATGATCTATCGAATACCAGACAGGAGATATGAAGAAAAGCAGCTGTATGAAGAACCCCGATGCAAGGCCAATGTCTCTATAGTAAACATTCAAGCTTGAAAATAGAAAGCACAGTGCTGTAGTAAATATTATTAGTAAAAATAGTAATGGTATTATCCAAAGGAAATTCAAGGTAAAATTTATTTTGAAGTAAAACATTAGAGCGACAAAAAATACAAAGGAAATTAGGAAATCAATTAAGCCCAATACAACTTTCGATATCGGAAGTATTTCTCTGGGAAAATAAATTTGAGTAATTAAATCGTAGCTGTCTGATAGGCTGCCAATCGATCCTNNTTGGGATAGTTTGAAACTTCGAGTTTTAAAATATAAGTGAAAATAAACGTAAAGAGCAGCATCATGCTAAGGGGTTGAAAAACTGCCCATAAAGCGCCCAGAAAAGACTGCTTATATCTGATAGAAAACTCTCTCCAGATGTAGACATATAGGAGGTCTTTATACGGATATAATCTTGAAAATAGTTTCATATTATAAGTTCGTAGCTTAAGAGTATCCTATGTTCTTTCCGGTAATATAACAGTAAATTCCGTATAAAAAACCAGCGCTAAAGAGAATTTCCATCCTGATCTTTTTTGTAAAGGGAATGAATATGCCGGGTAAATACCTAAGTCCGTTTAGTATTAGTAAAACCCATATCATAAACGGATACCTTTTTCTGATTCTTGTATAGGATAAACCCACTGCCGCAGCCTTGTTAATATTATTAAAAATAAAGGGCGGATGGAAGTATTCCAAAGACCCGGAATTATAAAAATGCTTCCCTGCTAAACAAAACCGCATGTAAAATTCAACATCCTCCTGCCCAATAATAGTATCAACAAATCCTCCAAGTTCAATAAGCACGGATTTGTTATAGGCCGTGCATTTGCTGGCTGGAAAGTATAGATCGTGATGCTGATATTTGCCATCCAGCACGCAAAAACTTGAAAAACCTTTGGGGATTATACCATCAGCGTCGTTTTGGTTAAACTCCTGGACGAGCCTTGATAAAAAATTATTCTGTAATATTACGGTATCATCGTCCAGCAGCAGCAGGTATTTACCCCTGGCATTTGAAATACCAACATTGCGGGAATATCCCATTGTACCGTAATTCCTGTCCAGTTTTATATAGTTAATATTTAGAGAGGATCTAAACTCATCTATTAGTTTGCCGCCCTGCTCTGTGCCGCCCCTGTCTTCGACAAGCACGACCTCAAAATCATTTTTATCAAAATCCTGCTCACTCAGGTTTACGAGTATGTTTCTTAGTAAATCAGTCCTTTTATAGAAATTAATTATGCATGAAATACTAAAATCTTCTTTGCGATTTATTGATTTTGCATCGCCTTTTAAATCAAAAGGCATTAATTTATATAAAAAAA
>JABAHR010001020.1_pt4 | contig 22017 bp, 12 predicted proteins | sample 7062101 | NCBI WGS metagenome assembly JABAHR01 (sample SAMN14534553, study PRJNA622989) | marine sediment metagenome | biome: marine biome [ENVO:00000428]; feature: marine pelagic biome [ENVO:01000023]; material: deep marine sediment [ENVO:00002113] | place: India: Gulf of Kutch | collected...
CTGACCACCGTGCCGCCGGCGGCGAGAACGCGGGACAGCAGGCCGCGATGAAAGCGGGCGGGATGCAGTGCCGCGTGACGCGGGAAGACCATGCCGCCGCAATACGCGTCGGTGCCGAGCTCGGTGCGCTGATCATTCTTCTCGACGAGATAGGCCCCGGTCTCCAGGCTAGCGGGTTCCCGCCCGACACACGCCGCCAGGCGCGCGAACTGGGCGGCGTTGTGTGCGGCATGGAATCGCCCGCTGACCTCGAAATCGCAATCGATTCCCTCGTTCGCGATGAATTTTCCCAGCCACGCCAGCGCATCGTGCCCTTCTCTCACAATGCCCAATGCCCGCTCCAGGCCGTAGCGCTTGCTCAGCTCTTCGAAGTCGGGCTTGACGCTGGTGCTGATCTGACCGCCATTGCGCGTGCTGCAACCCCACCCGGCATCCTCGGCATCGAGCACCACCGTGCTTCGTCCGCCGCGCAAGGTCTGCAGGGCCGCGCTCAAGCCCGTGTAGCCGGAACCGATCACCGCCACGTCGGCCTCGGGCGGCGGCGGCGCCGGGTCGAGGTCCGGACGCGGTACATCGTCCCACCATTACGGGTCGGTGCGGAAGTCCTTGCTGAACAGCCTGCGGGCAGCCTCTGCTGATGTCACGGAATCGCCTGGAACACTGAATCAGCGCCGAACACGATCATCGCCTCGCAGCGCAAACCGAACCACGTCCCGCAGCGACACGACGCCCGTCATCGCCGCGGCATGGTCACGGACACCCCAACGGCGGGAGGATCGTCCGGGCGACAGCGGCACACGCCGATGGGCCAATCGGCGGTACACCCCGGTGGCCGCGGTCGTCATGCGCCTATTCCCGCAAGCTCCTGCCCGGTCACGAAGAAACGCTCTCGCTGTGCTCGCTCGCATCCACGCCGGCCCTGCGAAGGCCCTCCACGAAGTGCTCCAGGTCCCCGGAGTTCTTGTAGGGAAGATTCCTGAGCTTGTGTTCGATAGAGTAATGAGGATTGATCCGCAGCGCCTCGCACCATGCGGCCTGCGCCTGCGCACACCGCCCTGAGAACCCATAGCACGCCGCCAGAAGCACATTTGAAGCGTCGGAATCCGGGTTTCGTGTCAGCCGACGCTTCAGAGCGGCAATCGCTTCGTCGTAACGGCGAAGATGAAAGTACGCCAGAGCTCGAAGGTGCAGGATCATGTCGGGAAAATGCGGATCGAGACGTACCGCATCTTCGAGCACGCCGAGCGCCTCCTCCGATCGCCCTGCGAAATGCAGAGCCCAGGCGAGATCGAAACGCGCATGAGCGAGATTCGGATCAAGCGCGATGGCTTTCTCTGCTTCGGCGATGGCCAGCTCGTGCTGCCTCGCCCACAGATGGGCCATCCCCAGCTGAACGTGGGCAAACGAATCCTGCTCGTCCAGCAGGACGGCCCGTCGTGCCGTTTGCGCATGCAGGCTTACGGAACGCTCGGCGGATTCGCTCCAGTTGTTGATGGCATCGGCCAGGTGGCTGGCCGCGAGCCACGCACAAGCCGCGGCGAACTTAGGATCGAGCTCCACCGCTCGCTCGAACATCGACCGGGCATCCGCGTTGGCCTGCCGGGTGAATCGCCACCACTGCTCGCGCCCGCGCAGGAAGCAGTCGTAGGCTTCCAAATTTTCGGTGGGATGGCGCCCCGGCAACGCTTGGCTGCCCTGCGTCAGCTTGGGCGCAAGCGTCGCCACGATCTCCTGAGTGACCTCGTCCTGGACGGCGAAGATGTCGGCCAGCTCTCGATCGTAGCGCTCCGCCCAGACGTGACCGCCGGTGGCGCCGTCGATCAGCTGGGCCGTGATGCGCACCCGGTTGGCGGCCTTGCGGATGCTGCCCTCGAGGGCATAACGAACGCCGAGTTCACGGCACACCTCGGAAACATTGACCGCCTTGCCCTTGTAGGTAAAAGCCGAGTTGCGCGCGATGACGAACAAGCCGGATATTTTCGACAGGTCCGTGATGATGTCTTCACTGACGCCGTCGCTGAAATACTCCTGCTCCGGGTCACTGCTCATGTTGGCAAACGGCAACACGACGATGGAGGGCTTGTTTGGCAGATCCGGCACTCGGTCCTCGACGGCATCGTCCGCAGCCGCCTCCGCCGATGCCACGACGCGTTCCGGCTCCGGGACCTGCTCTCCGCTTCTCAGTCGGGCGACAAACGCTCTGACCGGTTGCTCGAACCCCTTCAGCGTCTGCTCACCCAGACTGTCGAAGTCGAAGGGCAGGCGGCGGGGCACGGTCTCCGATACCGACCCTTGAACCACCACACCTCCGGGCACGGCCAACTGCTCCAGCCGCTGAGCCAGCACGACCCCCGCGCCGGTGATGGTATCGTCGGCGACGATCACCTCGGCCAGACTGATGCCGATGCGCAGTTGCGGGCGAAGGTCATCGTCACGAGCCGCGCCCGAGTCGGCGTTGCGGGTTTGGTACGCAAGCGCGGCAGTCACCGCATCCGATGCCCGGGCAAACTCCGCCACCAGGGCATCGCCGCGTATTTCCCGAGTGGAACCGCCGTGGGAAGTGATCGTTTCGGACAACCGCCGGAAGCTGCCTCGAATACGCTCATGCGCCACCGATTCGTTGAGCTGAACCAGTTCGGTCGAACCAACAACGTCGGCGTGGAGAACAACGGCGAGCTTGCGCGAGAGATGCGTTGCCAACGTGGACGCCTACTTCATCTTTATGGACACTTCCCCAGTTTACCGTGCCGCTCACCGCCTAGCGAGAGAGGACGTCGACAGGCTCTCGTTGCGGAACCACGCGGACCATCGTCCGGGCCGAATGAACGGCGCTCGTCCCGCATCGGCGTTCGTTGCGGCTCGGCAAGGATGGCCCGGCAGGCGGCGAAAGTCGAACCGGTCGCGGAGCAGCGGCGACAACCCCGCCGGCGCCGCATGCGCCGCGCCCGCGGCTGCGCCCATGGCGCTCGTCTCGACCTCGCGAAGATCGCGACGCCATTCGCGCCGGCGGGCTGCCGCGGCGAAGGCATTGCCCACCCCGCCGACGCGCGTCACCAGCGCCCCTTGCCCGCCGGGCAAACGGCAAAGCGTGCCGGGGTATCACGGATTGTTGCACCGCAGCATCGAGCCGGGTTTCGCGCGCCGGGCATCGGCCCGGGCTCGAACGCACCGAGCTTCCCACCGGGACCCCGGCACGCCGGCGGCGTTGCGACGCCGCACGGATGCGTTTGCTCGACGCGCCGGGGTTGCCGCATGTGCGCACGCCGCCGTCGCGGCGGGGGGTGCGCGACGCCAATGGCCGATGACAGTCGCCCCCCCCGCCGCAAGCAAGCACCGGGAGTGAGCGAGTGTGGTAATGAACCGCTCGACCGGCGGCCGACGCGAGCCGCGCGATGCGGGTTCACAACCCGGCGACACACCCGGGCAGGCTCGCTGGTTTCGACTTGCGAGCGGAGAGTTTATATTGTTTGCCCGCCCCGACGATTCCGCGTACCCCAACTCACTCATGCTGATCAGATCGTTTCACGGGAGACAGAAGGCGCCGTGAGCTTCGAAGAGGTGTTGGACCAGGCGATCGCATTGCTCCAGCGTCGAGAGCGCCTTACCTACCGCACGCTCAAGCGGCACTTCCAGCTCGACGACGAAGAACTGGAGGATCTGACGTTCGAGCTCATCAAGGGGCAGCGACTCGCCGTCGACGAGGATGGCGAGGTTCTGGTCTGGGCAGGGGGGACGACAACCTCATCGCAGTCCGATGTCGAAAGTCCTCCGGCCAGCCAAGGCACTCGGCCAACCCGCGCAGGGGCGGGCGCTCCGGAAGCCGAAAGACGCCAGCTGACCGTCATGTTTCTGGACCTCGTGGAGTCCACGCCTCTCGCCGAACGACTCGACCCCGAAGAGCTCAGGGAGGTCGTTCGTGCCTATCAAGAGGTGTGCGCCAACGCCGTCGCGCGCTACGACGGCCACATAGCCAAATATATGGGCGACGGGGCAATGGCTTACTTCGGCTACCCCACCGCCCACGAGGACGACGCCGTCCGCGCGACTCACGCCGGACTCGGCATCATCGCCGGCATGAGCCGGCTGAACGCCAGCCTCGAGCGCGAGCACGACTTACGCCTTCGGGTTCGAATCGGCATTCACACGGGGCTCGTGGTCGCAGGCGAGATGGGCGGCGGGCAGACGCGCGAGGCGCTTGCCGTGGTGGGCGAAACCCCGAATATCGCGTCCAGAGTCGAGGGAGCCGCCGAGCCCGACACGGTCACCATCACCTCGGCCACCCACAACCTCGTCAAGGGCTACTTCGTCTGTAAGCCACTCGGGGCACACACCCTCAAGGGCGTCTCCCAGCCGGTGGAGATTTATCGTGTCATTGGGCAGAGCGGCGCCCGGAGCCGACTGGACATCGCCACCGCTCACGGCCTGACGCCTCTGGTCGGCAGGGAGCACGAAGTTGGGTTGCTCTTGGAGTGCTGGGGTCAGGCCCAGGACGGGCACGGTCGAGTCGTCCTGCTGTCAGGTGGGAGCGGCATCGGCAAATCGCGGTTGGTGGAGGTGCTCAAAGAGCACGTCGCAGCCGATGCACACAACCCGCTGGAATGCCGGAGTTCTCCGTACCACCAGAACACGGCCCTGTTTCCCATTACGGACGCGCTGCGGCAGAGCTGGCGGCTCGACGCCGACGACAGTGCGCAGCACAAGCTCGACAAGCTCGTCCGGGAATTGAGCCGCTACCGCCTTCCCCTGGAGGAAACGGTGCCGCTCTTCGCGCCATTGCTGTCAGTGTCGCTTACGGGCGAACGTTTTCCGCCCCTCGACTTGTCTGCTGAGGGTCGACGCCAAAAGATACTGGAAAGCCTCGTTGCGATCACTCTGGAAATCGCCGAGCAGCGACCGCTGCTTTTCATCCTGGAAGACCTGCAGTGGGCCGACCCGACGACGCGCGAGCTGCTCGACCTGCTTCTCGAGCAGGCGCCCACCGCCGCGCTCTGCGTTGTGCTCACCTGCCGTCCCTCCTTCCAACCGTCTTGGGGCAGTCGTTCCTACCTCACGGAAATCACGGTCAATCGCTTGGCTAGGAATCAGATCGAACGGTTGGTGGAACGGGTAGCCGCTGACAGAGCTCTGCCGCGGGAGGTGATGCAACAGATCGTGGAGAAGACCGACGGAGTCCCATTGTTCGTGGAGGAAATGACCAAGGCGGTGTTGGAGTCGGATGTGGTGGAAGAGGCCGACGGTCGCTACGTGCTGGTGGGACCGCTTTCGTCGCTGAGCATCCCGAGCACCTTGCAGGATTCGTTGATGGCGAGGCTGGACCGGCTGGTCACCGCCAAGGCCGTGGCTCAGTATGCGGCCGTCATTGGTCGCCAGTTCTCGTTCGAGTTGCTCGCTGCGGTCTCGCAACTCGATGAAGCGACATTGCAGCATGAACTGGGACGATTGGTCGAGGCGGAGCTCTTGTATCAACGCGGTTTGCCGCCTCAGGTGACGTACGTGTTCAAGCACAGCTTGATTCAGGATACGGCCTACGAGTCACTTCTGAAGAGCACCCGGCAGCAGTATCACCAGCGCATCGCCCAGGTGCTGGCCGAGCACTTCAGCGACATCGCCGAAACCGAGCCGGAGCTGTTGGCCTATCACTACACGGCGGCGGGCTGCCGCGCCGAAGCCATTGCGTACTGGCAACGGGCGGGTCAGCGCGCCCGGGAAAGCTCGGCTCATGCAGAAGCCATCGCCCATCTCGGCAAGGGCGTGGAGCTGCTCGAGTCTCTTCCCCGCACTCCCGAGCGCGATCAGCAGGACCTGACTCTGCACGTGCTGATCGGCAATTCTCTCGCCGTGACCAAAGGCTGGGCCGCCCCGCAAGTCGAAGACGTGTACGACCGGGCGCGGGAGCTCTGCCAGCGCACGGGGGACACAGCGCAGCTTCTGCCCGTGCTCTGGGGCTCGTCGCAGGTGTACATCCTGCGTGCCGATGTGCCGAGACATCTGGAGATCGGCCAGCGCCTCATGAGTCTGGCCCAATCGCGGAAAGACCCTCTATCCGTGATGGCGGCACACTGGGTGACGGGCGTCAACCGCTTCCATGCCGGTGACTACGCGGCCAGCCGCGAGCACATCGGCGAGGCGTATTCCCTGTACGACGCCGGGCAACACCGCTCTCAGATGGCGCTCTTTGGCATAGACCTCGGCGTCTTTGCGCTTTCCTACATGGCGCACGCCCTTTGGTGTCTCGGCTATCCGCAGCAGGCCGTGCGCAAGAGCCATGAGGCGGTCGCCTCGGCGCAGAAGCTGGCGCATCCCTTCAGCCTCGCGGTGGCGCTGGCCTATGCCGCCATGCTTTCGCAGTTTCGCCGCGAGGCGCAGTCTACGCGCGAGCTTTCGCAGGAGATCGTGGAGCTGTGCGAAGAGCACCGGTTTGCCTACTACTCGGCATGGGGGCGCCTCGTCCAGGGCTGGGTGGGGGTCGAGGGCGCCGAGGCAGAGCATGGCACGGTCGAGATGCAGCGGGGTCTGGCCGATCTGCGGGCTACGGGCAGCAGCCTGAGGCTTCCCTATTATCGCGCCCTGCTGGCCGCCGCTTTCGGCAGGACGGGCCAGGACAGCCAAGGGCTCCTGGCGCTCGACGAGGCCTTCAGCGACGTTCGGCGTACCGGAGAACGCTGGATCGAGGCCGAGCTCCACCGGCTCAAGGGCGTACTTCTGTTGAAGAAGTCTTCGGACAACCGCGCCGAAGCCGAGAGCTGCTTCCACGAAGCGCTCGACATCGCCCGCCGGCAGAAGGCGCGGTCGTGGGAGCTTCGCGCCGCCACCAGCCTGGCGCGCCTGTGGCACTCGCAGGGCAGGCGCCGGCAAGCTCACGACCAGCTCGCTGCCGTGTGCGGCTGGTTCCGCGAAGGCTTTGACACGGCGGACCTGCAAGAGGCCCAGGTTTTGCTCACGGAATTGTCATGATCGGCAATTTGCGCATCCTGCGGTGGAAGCCCCGCTGCGTTCCACAGCGCTCCTCGGCAGGGGCGAACCGAGTCCGGGGGCGGCTTGACGACAGCTGGCTGGAGCCCCCGTGACGAGGCACCGCGGGCGGGACGCGTGTCACCCGCAGGACTGATCCGCGTCACCGGCCGTCACGCCCTGCCCGCATAGAGGTTGCTGCGCCGCCTTTCTGTCGCCGCTCCCGGACTGCGCCGGACAAGACGTGAGGAACGCCGCGCCCGGGCTCCCGAGCGGTCAGGCGCCGTCGCAGGGTAGGCTTCGGGTATTGCGTGGGGTCCGTCTCCGGCACAGCGCATTGCTCCGGCTGTGCCGCGGCGCGCTTGCGGTCTCTTCAGTCTCCCTGTCAATCGAACTGCAGTGCGGCGCGACACAGATTCCCGGAAGAAACGCAAACGTGTATGCTTTCCGCGACCGCCCGAAGCCGGAAATTCCAGCGCCCGCTTCCAATCATGGAAGCGGTCTACTGTTCTCCGGCAGCGGAGCGGAGCGCACCCACCCGGAGGAACACTGGCATGACCCGGATCGTACGAACCGCCACGTTGCTGCTTCTCATCGTGGCCAATGGCGTCGCAAGCGACGAGCCGCGGGGCACACCTGAGGAAGCGAAGGCGATGGTGGCCAGAGCGATTGCCGCCTACGACGCGCGCGGCGAGACCGCCTTTGCGGCCATTACCCCGCCCGGCAGCGATTTCCGAGACCGTGACCTCTACGTATTCGTCATCGGGCCGGACAACCGAACCGTGGCCCACGGTCAGGACGCGAGCCGCATCGGCAACGATCTTGCACAGACGGTAGATGCCGCGGGCAAGGCGTTCGGCCGGGAGATGATCGAGAAGGCCGACGAGAAAGGTGTGTGGGTCGACTATATCTGGCGCGATCCGCTTACGAACACCGACGCGGAAAAAACGAGCTGGGTGGTGCGTCACGACGGTTACATTTTCGGCTGCGGAGTGTACAAGCCGTAGCGACCCCAGCAGGCCGGCCCCGGTGCCGAGAAGCCTGCGAGCACCGAAGTGCCTGGCTACACCACCAGGAGCCGTCGCGGATAGTCGGTCAGGAACCGGTAGCCGTCGTCGGTCACCACCACCGAGTCTCCGATGCGGCCACCGAGTCGCCCGGGCAGCGACACGCCGCCGTCCACCGCGAAAGTCATCCCGGCCGCGAGCGGTGTGCGATCGTTCTCCGCGAGCCGAGGGGATTCGAGGTAAGCCATGCCGATCGCGCGCCCGGTGCGGTACCCCGGCTCGAACCCGTTCGCACGGTAGACCGCGTTGGCGGCCTGCGCCACGGCCCGAGCCTCTATGCCGGGGCGAATGGCGGCGAGGGCCGCGGCCTGCGCGGCGATAGCCGTTTCCTGCACGCGTGCCGCCTCCTCGGTCGGCTGGCCGACGAAGAACACCCGATCGAAACCGAGCCGGTAGTGGCAGAACTCGGCCATGTTGCAGAAGCAGAAGTACACCGGGTCGCCGCGCTCGAGGGGCTTGACGCTGGCGCGCCGATGCACCATGGCGGTGTCTCGGCCGCTCTGCATGATCTGCAGGTTGTGGACAAGCGGCGAAACGAACGCCTCCCAGCCGCGCGCGGTAAGGAACTGCGCTGCCTTGCGCGTCCCGGCGGCGATTACCGCCAATGCCGACTCGTACTCCGGAACGCCCTCGGCCAACGAAGCCTCGGCAGCGCTCATCATCGCTCCTGCCACCTCGCCGGCCTGGCGCATGATCTCGATCTCGAACGCCGACTTGATTGCGCGCATCTCGCCGAGAAGGCCGGACACGTCGACCCGGGGCACGCCGGCGAAGCGCTCGTCGAGGAAGTCGCGCACGACGGCCGGCAGCGCCGAAGACTCGACGCCGATGGCCGGCGGCCGCTCGCCGAGCACTCTCGCCGCCACCGTCTCCCAGCGATCACCGCCGGCATCGTGCCACGGACGCACGTCGTCGACCCAGCTCATGGCGCCGACCATCTCGCTCTCCATCAGCGGCGTCACCACCACGGGATCCCGGTCGGGACGCAACACCAGCAACGTGGGCCGACCGAACTCCATGCCGAGATGACCCCAGAAGCCGGCCAGGTAGGCGATGGAGCTCTCGTCGGTGATCACCGCTACCTCGACGCCCTGCCCAGCAAGCCGGCGCTGGAATTCCGCGCTCCGTCCGCGTGCGTGATCGCGAAATTCGCTCATGAAGGCGTTGTGGACGACGTTTCGCCGCGCGGGTCGACCAAACCCCTCCCTTCTCCGTTGCGGCAATGCGGTGTGACGCCTGTGTTGCGCGTGCTCAACATGCTCTCCTGATCGGATCCGGGTGAGAGCCACCGCCGACATCGACCCCTGGCAACGCTCCACCGTGCTCGAAGCGGCCGAGATGACCACCGGGCTGCTCGACCGACTCAACCCTCACTGCCCTGACGTCCCAACCGTCAACAAGAGCTCACGTGACATCGCAGTTCAACCCAAATCGCAGATAAGAGCAAGACTGGAAAACCGGCCGAGCCCTGAACCATAATTCGTCCCTCGAACGGGGCCCGCTTTCGGTCCCCGCGCCGCCCGGCCGGTATGGGCAAACACTCGCAGCCGATCGCTGATGGCGATCAAGTCCGCACGTTCCGCCGAGCAAGCCAACCGTCTCGAATGTAAGCGATGACCTCTCCACACAAAGTCGACAAGGCGCTGCGCAGCCGCGTGAGACTGCTGGGCGATCTGCTGGGCGAGGTGTTGCGCGAGCGCGCGGGCCAGGAGGTGTTTGCTGCCGTAGAGACGCTGCGCAAGGGCTACATCGCCCAGCGTCGGCGCCACAGCGCGCGCGGCGCGGCACGTCTCGACAGACTGATCGGCGCCCTGGACGAGGACGTGCTGGAACAGGTCATACGTGCCTTCTCGACCTATTTCAGCCTCGTCAACGTCGCGGAGGAGTACTTCGGCCATCACCACCGGCGTCGGCAAGTCCGTTCGGGCAAGCCGCTGTGGTTCGGCTCGTTCGATCACACGCTGCGTGAACTGTGCGAGCGCGGCGTCACGGGCGAGGAGATCCTGACACTGTTGGGTGACGCACAATACTCGCCGGTTTTCACAGCCCATCCCACGGAGGTAAAACGCCGCTCGGTGCTGGAGATCCTGCGCCGCATCTTTGTCGTCAGCGAGACGCTCGACGCCCCCGGGCTAAGCGCCTATCAGCGGGGCGAGATCACCGAGCAACTGCACGCACTGATCGAAATCCTGTGGAAGACCGAGGAGCTGCGCCGGGGACCTCTGTCGGTGGAGGGCGAGGTCAACAACGGCATCTACTACTTCCAGGAGTCCGTGTTTCACGCCGTACCGACGCTGTACCGAAACCTGGATCGCGCATTCACGAAAGTATTTCCCGATGTTCACTGCACTACTGCCGTGCCGAGCTTCATTCGCTTCGGCTCGTGGATCGGCGGAGACCGCGACGGCAATCCACACGTCACGCCTGCCATGACGCGGCTCGCCATCGAGAAGCAATCGCGGGCTGCGCTCGGCGAATACCTGCGCCGCGTCACCCGACTGATCGGCACCCTGACACACTCCTACAAGGTGGTCGTCTCGGGGGAGCTTGAGCGATCGCTACACCGTGACCGACTGATCGCGCGACGCGCCTTCGAGAACGAGCCGCAGCTGTATCTGCACGAGCCGTATCGACGCAAGCTCGGCATCATGCGCTACCGTCTCCAGCAGAACCTGCTCTTCGTCGAACAGCGCATGGCGGGGTATCCGGCCCGGCGCCGGCATGCTTATCGCTCGCCGCAGGAGTTACTCGACGATCTCGAGCAGATTCGCACGTCGCTGGTGGATAACGGCGATGCACGTGCCGCCAGCGGCGCTCTGGCAGATCTCATCCGCCTCGTCGAGACGTTCGGTTTCCACCTGGCGAGCCTCGACATCCGCGAGGAGGCGGGCAAGCATCGCGCGGCGCTCGGGGAGATCCTGCAACAATGCGGACGCAGCGTCGCTTACGGTAGCTTGAGCGAAGAAGAGAAGATTGCCGTGTTGTCGGCTTGCCTCGCGGAGCCGGATGCACTGTTGCTCGACGAGTTCGCGCTCTCTCCTGAGACCCGCAGGGTCCTGGACGTCTTTCACATGGTGAAAGAGATTCACGAGGAGGTGGGCGAGGAGGCCATCGGACACTATGTCGTCTCGATGACCCACGAGTGCAGTCATCTGCTCGAAGTGATGCTGCTGGCCTCTCTGGCGGGGTTGGTGGGTTGCAGCGCAGAGACGGGCTGGTTTTCCTCGCTTCGTGTCACGCCACTTTTCGAAACCATCGACGATCTCACGCGCGCCCGGGGCATAGTCCAAGCCTTGCTCGCCAACGACGTGTACCGCGCCATGCTTGCGGCGTCGGGAAACATGCAGGAAGTCATGCTGGGGTACTCCGACTCGTGCAAGGACGGCGGCATCCTGGCATCGTCCTGGCAGCTATACCGGGCCCAGAGCGAGATCGTGGCGATCGCGCGGGAGGCCGGCGTGAAGTGCCGTCTGTTTCATGGCCGCGGCGGCACCATCGGCCGCGGCGGGGGACCGACCCACGAGGCCATACTCTCACAGCCGCCGGGCACCGTGAACGGACGCATGCGCTTTACCGAGCAGGGAGAGGTCCTGTTCTATCGGTACAACAACCCGGAAACAGCGGTCTACGAGCTGACGCTGGGCGCAACCGGCCTCATGAAGGTGAGCCTCGATCGACAAGCAGACCTCGCAACGGCCCAGGACGAGTTCGATGACGTGATGGATGAGCTCGCGCGGGTGGGAGAGTCGACGTACCGCACGCTCACGGAGCAGACACCGGGATTTGTCGACTACTTCTACGACGTCACGCCCATCGCTCCGATAGCTCAGATGAATATCGGCTCACGACCGTCGCACCGCGACCGGGCCGATCGTTCGAAGGCTTCGATCCGGGCGATTCCCTGGATTTTCGGATGGGCTCAGTCGCGGCACACCTTACCGGCCTGGTACGGCCTCGGCACGGCGCTCGAGAGCGTGATCGAGACACGGCCCGACGGTCTGGCACTCCTGCGTCGCATGTACGAGTCGTGGCCTTTCTTTCACGCACTGATCAGCAATATCCAGATGGCCCTGGCCAAGGCCGACATGGATATCGCGCGCGAGTACGCTGCCCTCGCTCACGAGCGAACCACGGCCATGTCCATTTTCGGGACGATCCACGAGGAGTTCGAGCGCACCGCGCGCCGAGTGCGGGCCGTTGCCGATGCCGACGATCTGCTTGCGGACAACCCGACGCTCGCCCTGTCGCTCAGCCGGCGTAACCCTTACCTCGACCCGCTGAACCGTATTCAGGTCCGTCTGCTGGCCGGGTTCAACGCCGGCGAAGACTCAAGTCCGGGAGACACGGGCGATCCGCGACCACTGCTGCGCACCATCAACGCCATCGCTGCCGGCCTTCGCAACACTGGGTGACGTTCGACGGCGCTAGGACGAATCATGGATGTCGAATCGCTGAAATCGAAAGTCGAGCAAGCTCTCTCGGCCTTGCTTGAGCTCGCAAGCGGCCCTCAGGTCTATGCGCAACTGGGTCTCATCCTCTTGGCGATCATTTTCGCCTACTCGTTCGCTGCGTTGCTGCGAAAGCATTCGCCCATTCTTAGAGAAGTCCCCCCCTCGAAGCCATGGCTGACGCTGAAACGGGCCATTCACAGAGCAGGTTATTTACTGTTTCCGCTGCTTGTAATTGTATTTCTCGGGGCCGCCGTCGAACTGAGCGAGCTCGTCGTACAGCAGAGCTGGCTGATACGCATCAGCCAGAGCCTGGCCGTGGTGTTCCTGCTCTATTCCATCATCGTCCGCTTCATCAAGTACCGGTTCATCGACCTTGTGCTCAAGTGGGTGATGATCCCGATCGCGGTTCTGCACGTGTTCGGCTGGCTGGACGACGTCACCGCCTATCTGGACACGATCGACCTGGAGGTCGGCAACATCAGGATATCGGCCTACGGGCTCGCAAGGGCCGTTGTCTTCGGGTCCATTCTCTTCTGGTTGGGACGCGTATCGAACAACGCGGGTCAACGGCTGATCCGCAAACAGGAAGATCTCGACCTGGGAACCCGCGAGGTCTTCGCCAAGTTGTTCCAGGTCGTTCTGTTCTCGGTCCTGTTCGTTCTGCTGCTGCAGATCATGGGCATCAACCTGACCGCTCTCGCGGTTTTCGGTGGGGCGCTGGGTGTCGGTCTCGGGTTTGGTTTGCAGTCAATTGCGTCGAACTTCATATCCGGAATAATCATCCTGCTCGATAGGTCCTTGAAAATCGGTGACTACATCGAGCTGGACGATGGCCGGGGAGGCACGATCCGCGAGATAAACATGCGCTCGACCTCGCTGGAGACGTTCGACGGCAAGGACATCATGGTGCCCAACGAGCAGTTCATCACCACCCGGTTTGTCAACTGGACGCACAACAACAAGAAGCAGCGATATTCGCTGGAGTTCCAGGTGGCTTACGACACAGACATACCGAGAATGCTGGAGATCGTCAAGGAAGTCGTGCGATCCCACCCTCAGGTCATCAACAACCCCGACACACCGACAGAGGAGCGAGCGGATGCCGAAATAAGCGGTTTTGGTGAATCCGGCATAGACATACTCGTAGAGTTCTGGATGGAGGGCATCGATGACGGGGTCAATCGCGTGGGCGCCGATCTGCTATTGATGATCTGGCAGGCCCTCAAGGACAATCACATCGAGATTCCGTTCCCGCAGCGCGAAGTGACCATCGTGAATGCAGGTGGAGTCTCGTCGGCGTAACACTCACCGCCATGTGTTTTCTGCTGACGTTCCCGACCAGCCACAACGGCACCTCGTTCGCCTGCCAAAGGCTCATATGAGCCTGCAGAGATTCCCCCAAGCGCCCTGCCACCGGTTGCGCACGAGCATCGCATCGGTGCTTACGAAACTCTTGACCGCCGGTATCGCCCGACATGCCGGCAATCCCGCCAATTTCACCGGTCGCTTCGATATAATGGCGCCCGCGGGAAGTCGATGGCCTGAGCAGCGGAAGTGATCGACGCATGAGCACAACCAAAATCATTTATACGAAGACCGACGAAGCGCCAGCCCTGGCAACGTATTCGCTGCTGCCGATCGTCAAGACATTCACCGATGCCGTCGGGATCGACGTCGAAATGCGGGATATTTCCCTGGCGGGACGGGTTCTTGCGAACTTCCCGGAGCACCTGAGCGACGAACAACGCATCGGCGATGNNAACATCATCAAGCTGCCGAACATCAGCGCCTCCATTCCGCAGCTGAAGGCGGCCATCGCCGAGCTGCAGTCCCAGGGCTACGATGTGCCGGACTATCCGGAAGAGCCCGGGAATGACGCGGAGCGGGAAGTCGCTACGCGCTACGCGAGAGTGCTGGGAAGCGCCGTCAACCCCGTGCTGCGCGAGGGCAATTCCGACCGCCGCGTCGCGGCTGCCGTGAAGGCGTATGCGAGGGCCAATCCGCACTCCATGGGCGAGTGGAGCCCGGACTCGAAGTCGCGTGTCGCACACATGAACGACGGCGACTTTTACTCCAGCGAGCAGTCCGTGGTGGTCGCAGCCGACGGCACGCTGCGCATCGAGCTCGAGACGACCGAGGGCACCACGGTGCTGCGCCAGGCGGTCGCCGTAATCAAGGACGAAGTCATCGACGCGGCGTGCATGGACTGCCGCGCGCTGCGCGCATTCTTCGCCCGGGAAATCCAGGCCGCCAAGCAAGAGAACGTGCTGTGGTCGCTGCATGTCAAGGCAACGATGATGAAGGTCTCCGATCCGATCATCTTCGGCCATGCCGTGCGTGAATATTACAGCGATGTGTTCGACAAGCATGGCGCACTGTTCGACGAGCTCGGCGTTGATGCCGACAACGGCGTTGGAGACGTCTATGCCAAGATCGGCACACTGCCGGAAGCAAAGCAGGCCGAAGTCCGTGCCGACATCGAAGCGACGTATGCCGAGCGCCCGGCACTGGCGATGGTCGATTCGGACAGGGGCATCACGAACCTTCATGTACCGAGTGACGTGATCATCGACGCATCGATGCCGGCGGCAATCCGATCATCCGGAAAGAGCTGGGGACCCGACGGTGGATTGCACGACGCCGTTTACACCATACCCGACCGCTGCTACGCGGGCATTTATCAGGAAGTCATCGACGACTGCAAAAACAACGGCGCCTTCGACGTGCCCACGATGGGAAACGTCTGCAACGTCGGGCTGATGGCGCAGAAGGCCGAGGAGTACGGCTCCCACGACAAGACCTTCGAAATTCCGGTGGCCGGCAAGGTTCGCGTGGTCGACGAGTGCGGCACTGTGCTGATCCAGCACGATGTCCGGGCGGGTGACATCTGGCGTATGTGCCAGACCAAGGACCTGCCGATTCGTGATTGGGTCAGACTCGCCGTGGCACGCGCGCGCCAGACAGGTTCGACCGCCATCTTCTGGCTGAACCCGAATCGGGCGCATGACAGCAACCTGATTACTCTCGTCAACCGCTACCTCGAAGACCACGACACCGAGGGGCTGGACATTCGCGTCCTGCCGCCCGTCGAGGCCATGCGGGCGACGCTGGCACGGGTGCGCCGCGGTGAAGACACCATTTCCGTGACGGGCAACGTGCTGCGCGATTACCTCACCGACCTTTTCCCGATTCTCGAGCTCGGCACCAGCGCCAAGATGCTCTCCATCGTCCCGCTGCTGGCGGGCGGCGGCCTGTACGAGACCGGCGCCGGCGGTTCCGCACCGAAGCACGTGCAGCAGTTCCTCCGCGAAGGGCATCTGCGCTGGGACTCCCTCGGCGAATACCTGGCCCTGGCCGTGTCGATCGAGGAACTGGCTGAGAAGACCGATAACGACAAGGCCCGGGTTGTCGCGCATGCGCTCAACGAAGCCAACGGTCGCTACCTAGCCGAGAACAGAACGCCGTCGCGCAAGGTCCACGAGATCGACAATCGCGGCAGCACTTTTTATCTCGCGATGTACTGGGCAGAGGCTCTCGCCACTCAGAAAGACGATGCGGAGCTCGCCGCGAAGTTCGCACCGCTCGCGACGGCCCTTGCCGCCAACGCGGAGGCAATCCTCGCAGAGCTCGAAGCCGCGCAGGGCCAGCCCGTCGACGTCGGCGGCTACTACAATCCCGATGAGGCGAAGACGTCGCGAGCCATGCGCCCCAGCGCGACGCTGAACGCGATCATCGACAATATCTGAGCGAGGCCGGCTCAGCCTAGCGTTCGTGCGCGATCATGAAGTCGCGACGCACAGCGATGAGGTTTTACGGTAACCATCGACCAAACAAGGTCGCATAAAGCATCCTGTAAATATCCGTGTTGTCAACGCTCACCGGGAGCAGATCGGCGTTGAGACCGTGAGCGCGCGCGACGATCCCACCAAGAGAATCGAACCGAGTCGCCCATTCGACAACGAACTCAAGACGATTGCCGAATTGATCCGGTCTGGCGAGAAATAGTTGGGGGGTTACGGTATCGGCTTCGCCCCGTACCCAGTCCAAGACTCTCAAAACCTGACGTCCGGTTCGGTCCGGCAGCGATTCGATCACCGGCAACACCTGCATGCCCCCGGCGTCACTGTCGGCGGCCGTCAGGAGTAGCGTTCTGGGATGCTCCCGTGTGAAGCGCAGCGCGACCCCGATGGCTTCGTCCGCCCGTATCAATGCGTCCAGAGTGCCTCGTGCATTGTTCAAGTTGGCAAAATTATCGGAACCTTCTTCCTCCACGACGAGCAAGAAGCGATCACCCGACCCGGCCAGTCGGCGTAAGGCGAATTCGGTCATCTCGGCCACGGTGGGGCTCTGGGGGGCATACGTCGGCAGGTTCTTTTCTTTAAGCTCTTTCTCGGTACGGTCGTTGAATGTGTTATTTGCAGCAAACAGGCCCAAGACCTTTCTGTTGGACTCAGGCAACGCCAGCAGTTCCTCACGGTTATAGACAATCGTATAGCCGAGGGCCTGGGCGCGCTCTACCAGGTTGAGTCCGTCCCTTCGCCGCCCACGTTCGCCATGCCTTCCCACGAAGTGTTCGGGCAGCAATAGCGTCTCGCCTCCACCGAGGATGATGTCCGTTCCGCTCTCGATGATCGCGACCGTAAGACCATCCGTGTCTTTCTCCTGCTGGGCCCGCTGGCCACAAAAGCGCCAGTGCCCGGCTCCGCGATATGACCCGAGTTGACGAGCCCGGTGCGAAGGCCCGCCCTGCGCGCCTCCACCATGATGCTGTGAGGCGCTCCGGACAGCGCGCTCAGAGGCTCAGAGCCATTCATTCCATACGAGTTGCGGAGGACCTTGACGCCAAAGGCATGTGCCGTCGCACCCCCATGCGAGGAAGCGCCAAGCGAATTCGCGAGGTGCCCCCGATATACGCCGATCTTCTCCAGGCGGTCCCAATTCATCTCGCCATCGGGACCGACGGCAACGAGTCGGGCCGCTCCCCAGGCGCTCAGACTGCTGCCGTCAGGGTGAAGGAAGATGGCGCTTCCTACTTCGGGTTCTAACAGCGCGCCCTGGACGTCGTCTGTCTCGGACGCAGACGTCAGAGTGGCTGCTGCGGCGTGCAGCACCAGAACCAGAAAAATGTACGCTGCGCGCCTTGCTGCGAATAGTCTTTCCGTCGTTACGTGTTTCATATCACAGTGCTGGGCAAGAACCCTGGACCTGCGTGTCCCTCCGAGGGTCGACTCGAACGACATCCTCACTCTCCGGCCCGCCTACCGAACGTGGCGCGCACCCGATAGCGCCCCAAGGGCGGGGTGGCAGCGGGGGTCGACGTCCATTATGCCTCCAGTTGTGAGGAAGGTGCGCGAGAGACGTCTCGATCGCCGCCCCCGGTGACCACTCAACGCCTAAACCTCTGGCATTTGTCGACAATCGATTGTTGCAGCTTTCCCGCTTCGCTGCCCGGCGAAGAAAGAAGGCTGACGTATTCCACGAGCGCAGTTACAAGCATGCGAATAGGTTGAATATGGTGAGCAAGGAAGCCCACTAAAGGCATCGCTGCTCTTTCGATCGGGCACTTGCACATGCGCTGCAGGCCGGTTAATCTGCCGCTTTGTAACTATCTTTCGAGCACGAGGAGTCGTGGTGGACACTTATGTGATTTTGCGTCGCAGTGCTTGGGCCGACAAGCCAGAATTGCAGGCCGCCGCGGCCGAGTCCACGCGGGTGGGCAACGAGGAAATGCCTGACGATGTGCGTTGGATTCGTTCCTACGTGCTGCAGGAGTCGGACGGCCGGCTCGGCACTGCCTGCGTTTACCAAGCAACCTCGGAGCAGGCGATCCGCGAACATGCTGCGCGTGCACACCTCGCCGCCGATGAAGTAATCCGAGTCGTGGACACCGTCGTCGTTCGCGACGACCCCGTGAAAGTCACCGACTGAGACTGTGCCGGCCCCGGGGACGTCGTATGCACGTTTCCATCGCGCCAGTGTATTTGTCGGATTCGCAGCGTCGGCATAGCCAGGCGGCCGACAGACCTCATGGTAATCCGGGCAATGAATGGCTCGGTTTGGCTATGCAGCTACGGTGATCGACGTTTGACCTGAGCATCAGGGACGCCTTCGTTTTCGAACCGCCTCATAGCGTCTGCAATATTTACAGGCATGCTAAGATCGATTCCGTTTTCAGCGCAGTCTTTCCGCTCTCAAGCGACAACCCCAAACAAACGGCCAACTGCGGCCGTGATTGCCATGGCCAGGGCCCCCAGAACGTCACTCTGACAGACGCTCTCAGCACGGGTACACCGCCTGCGCGTGCGGCAAGGCCGCCCAATGCTGCCAGGAAAACCAGGGACAATAGCGCAACGAGAGCAATCAAGAGTGAGGGCGGAACCAGCCATGCTACCAGCAATGGAAGCAATGCTCCGGCAGTGAACGTGGCCGCCGATGAAAACGCCGCCTGAATCGGGCGTGCTTTGCTGTGCTCTATAATCCCGATCTCGTCTCTAGCGTGCGCTCCCAATGCATCGTGCAACATCAGTTGCTCTGCCACCTGACTTGCGAGGTGCGACGTAAGCCCACGCGCCTCGTAAATCTTCGCCAGCTCATCTCTCTCGAACTCGATATTTTCGGACAGCGACTTTCGTTCGAGCGCGAGATCCGCCTCTTCTGTGTCAGATTGCGAGCTTACCGAGACGCACTCCCCAGCCGCCATGGACATCGCTCCGGCGACCAAGCCTGCCAGGCCCGCAAGAACTAATGGCGCTTTGCGTCGTGTTTGCCGCGGCAACACGTATGATCAGGCTGCTGGTCGAGACAATTCCGTCATTGGCTCCCAGCACAGACGCGCGCAGCCAGCCGATACGATGAGAGCGATGAACTTCATGATGTGTCACGGGCTCACCTCATGCCTTGTTGCGCTAAAGATATCGAGCTCAAGACCGGCCTCGGCAACGCCGCATGGATGCAGCACACAGCGTCCGAAGCGTCGTGATGGCCGGCAGTAATTCGACTATTCTGGCCCGAGGGGGCAAGCTCGGCCGCCTACGGCCTGCGGAGCGGTCGGCCGGCGGCCGCAGCATCTTGGTTGCGCGCTGGCGCATTCACGTCCCCTCGCCCAGAGCGGCGAGCGCGGTGGTCGCCTCGTCGCGTGCAGACGACATTCCCAGCTCGTCGAAGCGCCGTGCCGCATCGCTCAGCAGCTCGGCGGCCCGGGGCCGTTGCGCGCTGCGCGCACAGAGCCGCCCGAGGGCGAGGCGGCACTGCGCCGCGAGCGGCGGCATCTCCAGCTCCTCGGACAACGTCAGGGCAATCTCGTAGTGCTCATGCGCGGTATCGTGCCGACCCTGAGCGGCGGCGATGTCTCCGCGCAGCAGGGCCGCGCGTGCCCGGTTGGCGCGCAACCCTCGCTCGGTGGCCTGGCGGTCGATGCGCTCGGCGATCTCAGCCGCCTCGTCCGTTCGGCCCGCCACAAGCAGCACCCTGGCCCGCGCAGTTGCGGCGGTGGAGGTGTTGAAAATCAGCACCGACGAGACGGACGCCTCGGTCGACTCGACCACGGACAACGCCTCGTCGAGACGGCCGTCGAGAGCGTAGGCCAGGCCCAGCAGCGAGGCCACCGTAGGCAGGGTCACGCCGAGGTTCCACTGCTCGCACAGCGCCTCGGCACGCTCGAGCGGCGGGAGGGCGTCCTCCAGCCGGCCACGCAGCACCTGTAGCTGCCCCGCCGCGAGATAAGCGGCGACCGTGCTGTAGGGCTGACCCGAGGTCTCGGCAATGTCGATCGCCGCGTCGGCCTGCGCCAGGGCCTCGTCGAAGCGGCCGAGCTCGGCCAGCGACCACGCTGTCCACATCCGCGCCAGCACCGACGGCAGGCCGGTGAGCCCCATGCGCTCGTAAACGCTCTCGCCAACCAGGGCGGCCACGCTCTTTTCGCAGTGCGAGATGGCGCGCCGGAATTCGCCGACGTTGAACGACCCCTGCCCGAGAAAAAAATTCGACACCACCTCGAGCGCGGGGTCTTCCAGCTCGGAGGCAATCGACAGGGCCCGTTCGCCCAGCGTGCGGCCTCGCTTCGGGTCGCCCATCCGCCAGTGGTACTGGCTGAGGTAGGCGGACGCCCAGCCGAGGCGATCCCGATCGCCCAGCGAGGAGGCCAGCGCCTCGGCCTCGGTCAGATACGCAAACACGCGTTCGTTGTCGCCGAGAGCCTGCAGCGAAGTGCGCAGCCCGAAACGCGCGTCCACCCCCTGGGCGAGCGTCTCGCCGGATTCGGGCAAATGGGTCAGGGCCTCGAGCGCCTGCTCGTAGGCCGTGGCCGCCTCCCGATAGGCGTGGCGGGAGCCGGCCTTGGCGGCCGCACGCATCAGGTAGCGCACGGCGCGATCCCACTGCTCGCTTCTGAACGCATGATAGGCGAGCCGCTCGACCTGCTCCTCGAGGTTGTCAGCGCAGGTCTCTTCGATGCAAGCCGCCACCCGTGCGTGTAATGCCCGTCGATCCTCGTGCAGAAGGGTCCCGTAGGCCACCTGGTGGGTAAGCGCGTGTCTGAACGAATAGACCTGCTCGGGGAACAGGCTGCTCTCGTACAGAAACTCGCCGGCCTGCAGCGCGGCGAGCCCGCTGCGCAGACGATCCTCCGGCAGATCGGCGACGGCGCCCATGAGGCGATAAGGCACCTCGTGGCCGACCACGGCGGCCGCCTCCAGAAGCCGCTTGTCGGTGCTGTCGAGACGATCGAGCCGCGCCCCCAGCACCGCCTGAACCGTCACGGGCACCTCGACCTCGGGCAGCCGGGTGACGAGCCGGTAGGCGCCGGGCTTGCCGGCCAGCGCACCGGACTCGATCAGGGTGCGCACGATCTCCTCCAAAAAGAAGGGGTTGCCGTCGGTGCGCTCGATCAGCAACGCTTTCAGCGGCTCGAGTGCCGGGTCGGCGCCGAGCAGCGTCGTGAGCAGCTCCTCGGCGCTGGCGACGGGCAACGGGTCGAGGCGGATCTGTGTGTAGTGGCTGCGCCCACCCCACTCGTGCGCGTACTCGGGCCGATAGTTCGTCAACAGCAGCAGCCTGGCGTTCGGCAGACTGTCTATCAACCGCCCGATGAGGGCCTCGGTCTCGGAGTCGACCCAGTGCAGGTTCTCGATGACGAGACACACCGGCTGCTCCCGGGACTCCCGCAGCAGCAGCCCCTTGACCGCGTCGAGGGTGCGCTCACGTCGCTGCGGCGGGTCGAGCCGCTGCCACTCGGGCTCCTCCACCGGTACGTCGAGCAGGGACAGCAGCGCCGGCATGCCGGTCATCAACGACCGGTCCAGCGTCACGAGCTTGCCGCTCACCTTCTCGCGCACGCGGCGCGGGTCGTCTGCGTCGTCGAGCTCGAAGTAACCCTTGAGCAGATCGATGACGGGGAGATAGACGCTCGCTCGGCCGTAAGACAGCGTGTCGGTCTCGAGCCGCAGCCAGGCGTCGAGCGAGCGCCTGCGTGTGAACTCGTTGAACAGGCGGGTCTTGCCGACGCCCGGTTCGCCCACCACCGCAACCACCTGGCCGGCGCCGGCGGCGGC